>Ga0076929_100035_pt1 | contig 304199 bp, 256 predicted proteins | sample HotLakConUCCSL28_FD_87104 | JGI IMG/M metagenome (GOLD analysis project Ga0076929, IMG submission 87104) | Hypersaline microbial mat communities from Hot Lake, Washington, USA - Hot Lake Consortium UCC-SL28 (version 3) (version 3) | ecosystem: Environmental > Aquatic > Thermal springs > Hot...
GGCCAGAAACTTCCTGGCCGCCATCGCACTCGCATCAGCAAGACTCTGGATCAGAGCTTATGAGTCCACGACCTAGGGGGCAGCCCGCCCCTCAGCGCCTGCGGCGCGTGTTCGGATCCTGAGCCAGCGCCGTGACGTGCTCCAGAAAGGCATGGGTCGGGGTCACGCCGAACAGGGGGTGGAAGTCGGTGTCATACGGCACCAGGCGCACACCGGGCACGTCCGCCAGATTTGTGGCGTGCAGAATGTCGACCGGGTGCTGGGCGGGGTAGTGCAGATGGGCGGCGCCCTGCCAGCCTTCGAACATGGGCCGCACGTCCAGCGGCCGGCCCGGAATGCGCGAATTCATGCGGTCGCGCATCAGCGCCACGCGCGTCTCCTCGGGCGGATGGTGGGTGCCGGCTGAATAGGTCAGCGCATTGGCGACCCGCGACGTGGCGGCGAATTGCAGGGCTGGAAAGCCGGACGCTGAATTGCCCACGTAAAAGGCGAAATCAAAGGGTTCCGCCTGCGCCTCGATCCAGTCGAGGCCTTCGCGCAGGCGGCCATAGAAGGAGCCAAAGCCGCGCTGGAAGATGAGATTCTGCCGGTCGCCCAGCAGCAGCATGGACATGTCCAGCTGGCGCAGCGCGCGCCAGATGAAGAACTCGCCCCATTGCACGCTGCGTGACGCGCCCGCAGACCGCGTGAGCATGATCGCCAGGCCGTTGGCGCCGCTGTGGAACATGCGCGCGCCGTCATGGGGCTGGAGCACCTCGCCCGAGCGGGCGAACAGGCGCAGCTCGGCCATGTCGGTGCGTTCCTCGCGCTCTCGAAAAGAGCCTTCGAAAACCAGGTCGTCGGGCAGGCGCGCCGTGAAACTTTCGCAGGCGCTCAGGAAGGAGGGGATGCCAAACGGCGCGCGTTGCTTCCACAAGGTCTGCAGCAGCATGTGAAGACGTGAGAAGGCCGCAGAGCCATGCACCTCATAGGACTTCATCAGCCCATCGACATGGGCCTCGATCGCCTCCCTCGGCGCGTCTTCTGCCAGTGTAGCCATCGAATTACCCTTCCGCCGCCAATCAGGCTTTGACCGCCGGTTGTAACTCGAATCAGGCTCCCCCGCCAATTGGTGCGATGTCAACTTTGAAGGGTGCGGCCTCGCGCACCGCGTGCCCGCGCGTCAGCGCACAAACGCCCGAACATCACGCGCCAGCGCCTCGATGGAGGGCTGGTGCAGATACATCATGTGGCCAGCCTCGTAATAGGTCAGCGTCACCCGCTCCCGGTCAAAGCCGGGACGGTTGAACACCAGCTCCACCGGATAGAAGGGCGTGGCCTGATCATAGAGGCCGTTGGCGGCAAGGACGCGCAGATCATCGTTCTGGCGCATCGCGCGCTCCAGCCAGGGCGCGACATTGACGAAGGAATTGCGTCCGCCGGCCTCGCCCGCATCCCAGTTCCAGGTGGGAACCCCGCCCAGCGTCACGTAGGGCGTGGTGATCTCGACACCCAGATTGCGGGTGAAGTGATCCAGCATGGCGGCGGTATAGGCGCCGTCAATGCCATAGCCGGACGGGTCGCCTTCCGGCCCCTCGCTGACCGCGTCCGGCTCAACGCCGGTAAAGCGGGAATCAAACCGGCCCACCGACAGGCCCTGATCGCGAAGGAGCTCGGTGCGGAAGCGGGTGAGGTTCACGCGCAGATTGGCGCGGGTTACATAATCAGCCGAGAGGCCGGTGAAGGCGGCGTAGCGCGCGGCGATCTCGCGCTGGCGGGCCTCGGGCAGGGACTGGCCGCGCAGGATGGCGGGCAGGTATTCATCGCTGGCGAAGCTGCGCGCCTCGTCGATGAAGCGCGCCCGGTCGCCGCCCCAGGCGGCCTGGTCGACCCGGTCATGATACCAGGCGGTGGCGGCGAATCCCGGAATGGCGGCGGCGAAGGCGATCTCGTTTCCCGCACTGGTCCGGTTCAGCGAGAAGTCCAGAATGGTGGAGACCAGCACCACGCCATTGATGGATACATCATTCCAGCCCAGCTCCATCTGGCGCATCAGCGCGCCGATGCGGGTCGTGCCATAGCTTTCGCCGATCAGGTATTTGGGCGAGTTCCAGCGGCGGTGCTCGGCGAGCCAGCGGCGGATGAACTGGCTGATCGCCTCGGCGTCTTCATTGACTCCCCAGAATGTCGAGCCTTCGGTCTCGCCCAGCGTGCGGCTCCAGCCGGTCCCGACCGGATCGATGAACACCAGATCAGCCCGGTCCAGCAGGGTTTCGGGGTTCTCGCGCACATCAAACGGCGCGGCGCCATCGTCTTCAGCGTCCGAGGGCAGCACCACGCGCTGGGGCCCGAACACGCCCATGTGCAGCCAGAGCGAAGCCGAGCCGGGCCCGCCATTGAAGATGAAGGCGACAGGGCGCGTGCGCGGATCAGTGACGCCCTCGCGCAGATAGGTGGTGTGGAAGATCGCCGCGGTCGGCTTGTTCTCTGCGTCGCGCAGGAACATCTCGCCCGCGATGGCGCGGTAGCGGATGCGCTGGCCATTGGCGGTGACCTGACCCTGGGTTTCCCAGGTGCGCGGCTCGCTCTGCTGCGGCGTGCCCGAATCGTCTGCAACGGCGGCGGGCGCGGCGGCGAGCAGCACGGCGCCCAGCGCCAGAATGGCCAAACGGATCATGGTCTTCCTCCCCGGGAGCTATCGAATGTTCCAGGGCGCAATGGAGACGCGATGGCCGGTCGGGTCAAGCGCGCGGCGGTCACGCTGGCGTGATGGCGGCCGGCGGACAATCCGCCAGCCGCGCCACCACAGACTCCGCTAGTTCAGGCGCTCCGTCACGCCAGGCACGCCGGCCTGCGCGGCCAGACCGGTCAGGTCATGGACCTCGCCCGACCAGGGGGTAAGCGGCGCCGAGCCGGCGATGGCGATGTAGTAGTCGGTGATTTCGGCCGCCGGCCCGCCATAGAAGAAGGGCAGAATGGGCGTGAGATAGCCGCTGACCGCGCTCAGCCGCGGGCCATCCACATAGGGGCTGCCTTCGCCCGATATGCGGAAGGCCGCCACCCGCGCCTCGCCCATCGACGCTTTGAGATCATTGATGCCGCGCATGCGATAGAGCAGCGGGACGTCATAATTGATCGGCAGGCCCACATAATTGGCGCCGCTATCGCCCTGCATGGGCTCCGGCAGGGCCTGCGCGGGCAGCATGTTGACGCACTCATCGATGCACAGCGTGTTGAGCGCGGCGACCGAGCCTTCGAAAGCGCCGCCTTCGCCGTTGAGATACATGGCCAGGGTAGGCCCATCGTTCACGCGGGTCTTGCTGGAGTGTCCCAGGCCCCAAAGGCCGTAGAAATGACGCTCCGGGTCCAGCGCCGCGACGGTGAGGGCGTGATTGACCATGTGGGTGTAGCGCGAGGCGTCCGGCTCGAACTCCAGCGCGCGGGCGCCCAGCTGCGCATTGAGCGCCTGAACCGCCGCGTAGCTGTCAAAGCCCGGCTCTGCGCCCTCGGGGCGTTCGGCGCTCAGCGCGGCGAGGCGGTCAACATCGCCCAGCCGGTCAATGCCGACAAACCAGATCCGGCGCGCCTCGGGCAGGGCGGCGTTGAGGTCGCGCAGCCGCTGAAGCTTGGCGAAAAATTCCTGATTGGCCCATTGGGCGTCGATCCGGGCCCAGGCGTCGAACACGCCGCGCGCCGCCGTCTCGTCGCCGGTTTCAAGATAGAGATTGAACGCCATGGCCTGATCGGGACCCAGCTCTGCCAGATAGGTGCGCGCCGGGCCTTCGCTGGCGAAATATTCCACAAGCGCCAGATCAAGGGCCTGCACCGCGCGGAAGCCATGCATCTCCCCCAAGATCACGAAGCGGGCGCCATGGATGCTGTCATCAAACTGGAAACCGGGCGCCTCGGCGGTGAGATCGATCCCGGTGCGGTTCGCGTCCAGCCAGGCGCGATGGTCGCCGCCGCCGACCCGGTCCTGCACGACCGGCCAGAAGGGAAGGGCGATGACGCCCGCAATGAGCAAAAGAATAAGCAGGACGATCGCGCCCAGCACTTTCAGGATCAACTTCATCGTCCCCTCCCCAGGCGTCGCTGGCGCATCCCCTCGACGCACCGCAGCATACGATGATGCAGGCAAGCGCTGGCGCGTTGCAAACGAAAGGTGGCGCGGCTAAGCCGGAATTGCAGTCCTGCGTTCACCCAGCCAATCTCTAAAGCGCCATGACCCACACTCTCGCTGATCCCGCCAAGACGCCCTTTCTCGCCGATCTTGAGGCGCGCGGGCTGCTGCATCAGAAGACGCCAGAACTCACCGATGCGCTGATCGCGGCCGAACGACCACCGCTCTATGTCGGGTTTGACCCCAGCGCGCCGAGCCTGCATGCCGGCAATCTCATTCCGCTGCTGGGGATGGACCGGTACCGGCGCCGGGGCGGGCAGGTGATCGTGCTGCTGGGCGGGGCCACCGGCATGATCGGCGATCCGTCCGGCAAGGACGCCGAGCGCAATCTGCAGGCCGAAGAGGCAGTGCTGGCCAATATCGCCAGCCAGCGCAAACAGTTCGAAGCCCTGTTCGCCGCGACGGACGGCCAGGCGCCGATCTTCGTGAACAATGCCGACTGGTATCGCGGCATGGATGTGATCGCCTTCCTGCGCGAGGTGGGCAAGCATTTCTCGGTCAATGCGATGCTGCAAAAGGACTCGGTGAAGAACCGCATCGAGAATCGCGAGCAAGGCATCAGCTTCACCGAGTTCACCTATGCGCTTTTGCAGGGGTATGACTTCGTACACCTGCACCGCGCTTATGGCTGCCGCATCCAGATGGGCGGGTCGGATCAGTGGGGTAATATTGTCGGCGGGGTTGATCTGATGCGCCGCATGGAAGGCGTGCAGGGCCACGCCCTGACCTATTCCCTGCTGACCAATTCCGAAGGCAAGAAATACGGCAAGAGCGAAAAGGGCGCGGTCTGGCTCGATCCCGATCTGACCAGCCCGTACGAGTTCTACCAGTTCTGGCTCAACTCCGCCGACGCCGACACGCCCAAATTCCTGGCCTGGCTAACCGATATTGATCTGGGTTATCTGGAAGCGCTCAAAGCCTCCCCGGCCCATCAGCGCCGCCCGCAAAAGGCGCTGGCCGAGCTGTTGACCGCGCGTGTGCATGGCGCGCGCGCAGCGGCCCTGGCCGAAGAGGCGAGTGCGGTGATCTTCTCTGGCAAGTCAGACAGTCTGAGCGCGGAGCTGACTGCCATGATCGCGCGCGCCGTGCCGACGCTGGAAGCGGGCGAGGGCCCGTGCGTGCTGATCGATGCGATGGTGGCGCTGGGGGCTGCAGCCTCAAAGGGCGAGGCCCGGCGGCTTATCCAGCAAAATGCGGTGTCGGCCAATGGCGCGAAACTGAACGAGGAAAGCGCTGACCTGCGTGATCACCGGGCTGGCGCGGGCGCCGTGGTGCTCTCGGTGGGCAAGGCCAAACGCTTCCTCGTCCGGTTCGATCGTCAGTAGGCGGATACGGGTTGGCGCAGCCTAGTAGGCCGGGCGCCAGACGCCGTCAGCGCCTTCGCACATCAGGACCTGAGCGCCATTGCCAGCGCCCATGTGGCGGCAGTTGGAGCCATAGGCCGGGGCATAGCCCGCGCCGGCGGTCTGGACATGGGCCTGGGACTGGTGCGGCGTCTGATAGCCATAGTCCTCGCCGCCCAGAAGCCCGCCGGACTGCGAGCCGGCATAGGCGTCATAGCCATAGCCGTCATCCTGGCCCGCATAGGCGTCATAGCCGTAGCCCTGCTGGCTGTAGGTTTGCTGATGGCCATAGGACTGCTGCTGGTAGGCGCCCTGGCTGTAAGGCTGTTGATAGGGCTGCTGGTAACCGCCCTGATAGCCGCTCTGGTAGTGGCCGCCGGCCTGGCCGTAGCCGCCGCGCTGGCGCGGGAACTGGTTGCAGTCGGTGTTGCCGGTGATGGCCGCGCCGGCCAGGGCGCCGATGGCGCCGCCGGCGATCACGGCGCCGGAGTTCGACCGGTTGGAGCTCTGCGGCTGCGGCTGGTGATAGCGCCCGCGATATCCGCCATGGCGTCCGCCGCGGTATCCACGGTGGTTATAGCGCGGGGGCGGCGCGGTGTTGCGCGGTTCGGTCGCGTTATGCACCTGCGCACCCACAACGGCGCCCAGCAACCCGCCGACCACCGCGCCCGTCACCGAGCGGTTCTGCTGCTGGCGCACGCACTGTTCGTAGGTCATCGTCGAGGTCTGATAACCATAGGACTGCGACTGGTAGTGCTGGGCCGAAGCGTGCGGCGCTGCAAAGGCGGCGGCGGACACGGCGGCGAGGGATACGAGGGCGTATTTCATATCGGTCTCCTTGGCTGACCGGGCGGAGGCGGGACCTCCATCCGAAATCTTACGCAAATCCTAAGCCTTTGGCGATGAGCCTGAGATGAACGGCGCATGGACCTCTCGTTCATCCCGGAAAAAAGCAGAAGCGGGCCCGGCGAAAAGCCGGACCCGCTTGCCCTGTCCCCGGTCATGTCCCCCCGGACTGCCCGAGCCGTTATTGCAGGCGGGCGACCTGCCACTGGCCGTAACCGTCGCGGCACATGCGCACCCGGTCATAGGCGACCTGACCGTTGGGCATGAAGATCTCCGCGTCGCCCCAGCGGCACTGGCGCGAGTTCCAGGTGTGGTAGTCGCGGGCATAGACCACGCCGCGCACGCCTGAATGCGGGTTGTGCCAGTAAAACGGGTTGCCCGAATTGAACGACTGGTGGACGCCATAGGTGTAGTGGCCCCGGTCGCAATCGTTCAGCGAGGCGCCGATGCCCGCGCCCAGCAGGCCGCCGCCCAGATAGCCGTAGGCGTCGCCATCACTGACCACAGCCCCGAACAGGGCGCCGATCAGCGCGCCTGCGATCACCGAGTCGCCGCTGGGACGGCAGAAGCTGTCCACATAGTTGAAAGTGCGGCTGGAGTAATGCGTCTGGTAGCGGGTGTGGTAGCGCCAGTTATTGCGCACCGGGTAGTGGTTGATGTGCCGGTAGACGACCCGGGTGCGCGGCGCGTGGTGGTGGTGCACCGTGCGGTGGCGCTGCGGCTGATATCGCTGATGGCGCGGCGGCGTATAGTGACGCGGCGGCTGGCGGTGTTGCTGATACTGGCGGCGCGGCGGATGCGCGCCGGGATGGGCGCCGCGATTACGGTGCTCCACGTGCGGACGGCGCGGCTGGTGGCCGGCCTGCGGCCCGCGCTGCGGGTGTCCGCCACGGGCGTGGGGCGGACGATTGCGGTCCGGCTGAACGCCGGGCCGGTGGCCGCGCTGGGGTCCGCGGCTTTCAGGGCCGCGCGGTTGATTTTCGACAGCGGGATGGACGCCGCGCCGGTTTTGCCACTGGCCGCGGGGATTTTGCGCGCCGCGCGGATCCTGCCGCATGTCGCGGTGATCGGGACGCCGTGCGCCTTCAAGCTGGCGGCGGGGCACCGGATCGCTGTGCTGGCGCCGGGGCGGCGGGGCGGCGTTCTGGCGGTGCTGGGGCGGGGGCGCGCCGCGCTGCTGCTGGCGGGGAGGGGCGGCGCGTTCGGGACGGCGGTCCGGGCGGCCGGCGGCTTCACGGCGAGGTTCCTGACGGGCGCCGCGGCGATCACCGCTCTGCTCGCGGCGGTGTTCCTGACGGGCGCCGCGGCGCTCGCCGCGATCACGCTCCTGGGCCGTTTCGGCGGCGTGGGCGGACAGGGCGGCGGTCGGGACCGCCAGAAGCTCGGGCGCCGTGGCGAGTACCGCCGCCAGCGCCGTGGCTGCGAGGAGCTTGGTCATCATCGCGCAGGGCCTTTCTGTTCAGGCGCCGGGACAAGGTCCGGCTGATTAACACACGTTAAGGATCGCGACCTGACCCGAACATGAACGCGACAGTCATGTGACGTGTTCCATGGCTTGACCGGCGCGCCCGCCAGCGTCAGACACCGCGCCATGACCCGCAGACGCAAACCCGCTCCCCCGCCCCGGCGCCTGACCCTGACCGCCGAGAGCCTGGGCGCGCGCGGCGATGCGGTTTTGCCCGGTCCTGTCTATGCACCCGGGCTTCTGCCCGGCGAGAGCGCCGAGCTGGAGGTGCGCGGCGAGCGCGGGCGGGTGCTGCGCCGGCTGAGCGACTCGCCCGACCGCGTGACCCCCTTCTGCCCGGTGGCCGAGCGCTGCGGCGGCTGCTCTGTGCAGAACCTGGAGCTCGGCGCCTATCGCGCCTGGAAGCGGGGCCTGGTGGTGGAGGCGCTGCAGCGCGCGGGGGTGCGCGCGCAGGTCGGCGAGCTGATCGACGCCCATGGCGAGGGGCGCCGGCGCGCGACGTTTCACGCCATGAGGCTCAGCGGCCGGCTGGTGTTCGGCTTCATGGAGCGGGCGGGCGACCAGATCGTCGACCTCAATGACTGCCCCGTGTCCCACCCCGCCATCCGCGCCGCCATCCCCGCCTTGCGCAAGCTCGCCCAAGCCGCCGTCCACCCCAAGCGCGCGCTGGAGATCGCCGTGGCGGCGAGCGACACGGGGCTCGATGTGGCGCTCATGGGGGCGGACAAGCTGGATCTGGCCATGCGGGAAAGCGCGGCGGACAGCGCGGGGGATAATGGCTGGGCGCGGGTGACAATCAACGGCGATCCGGTGTTCAAAATCGCCGATCCGGTGTTCAAAATCGGCGCTGTCGTGTCATCGCCCCCGCCCGGCGGCTTCCTGCAGGCGACGGCGGCAGGGGAGGCCGTGCTGGCGGCCATCGTGATGGATGCGGCGCAGGGCGCCACACGCGTCATCGATCTCTATGCCGGATCCGGCGCCTTCGCCCTGCGCCTGGCCGCCCACGCGCCCGTGCTGGCGGTGGAGGGCGATGACGGGCCGCTCAACGCCCTCAACCACGCCGCCCGGCGCACGCCGGGGCTGAAACCTGTCGAGGCCAAGGTGCGCGATCTGGCGCTGGAGCCGCTGAGCGTGAATGAGCTCGCCGGCGCCGATCTGGTCGTCCTCGACCCGCCGCGCGCGGGCGCCAAAACCCAGTGCGAGCGCCTGTCCGACAGCGCGGTCCCGGTGATCGTCTCGATCTCCTGCAACCCCGCCACCTTCGCCCGCGACGCCGCCATCCTGATCGAAGGCGGCTATCTCATGGGCCCCGTCACCCCCGTCGACCAGTTCGCCTGGACCGGCCATGTGGAAGTGGCGGCGGTGTTTCGGAGGCGGTCAGCCGTTTAGCACCCCCACCAGATACGGCAAACTCACATCCATGCGGTAGTCGATGCCCGAATGGTCGTCGGGAAACTCGTGGTATTCGTGGGGCACGCCCAGCGCGTCGAGGCGGCGGTGGAGGCGGCGGGCGCCGTAGACGAGATCGTACTGGTCCACATCGCCGCAATCGATGAACAGGCCCTTGAGCTGTTTGAGGGCGCTGTGATGGCGCTCCACCAGGGTGAGGGGGTCCCAGGCGAGCCAGTTGGCCCAGAGATCATCGATGCGCTCGCACGTGTCGTCGGTGACGGGCAGGCGCACGCCGAAGGGCTGGGACGGGTCGGGGTCGTAGGTGGCGGCCATGGCCAGGGTCATCAGGACGTGGATGTCGCCGCCGGACGGTTTCACGCTAGCCTCGAACGCCTCCATGAAGCCTTGCACCCCGCCCTTTTTGGCCAGCGCGCGCAGCACGGACGGAAACTCGCGCCCGTAGCACAGCTCGAACGCCATATCGCCCGAATGGCAGGCGGCCGCGGCCCAGTAATCGGCGTGCAGCAGGGCGTGGACGATGGCGCCATAGCCGCCCGAGCTTTTGCCGAACACCGCCCGGCGCCCGGCGCCGCCGCAATTAAAGCGCGCCTCCACGGCCGGCGTGAATTCGGTGATCAGCACATCCTCCCACGGCCCCATGACCGAGGAGTTCACATACTGATTGCCGCCCAGGCGCGTGAAGCAGTCGGGGAAGGCGACCACAGCCGGTTCCATGACGCCCGAGCCGATCAGGCGGTCGAGGCGTTCGGGGACATTCTCGCCGAAATTCTTCCACGCCGTGTGCGACAATCCGCTGCCGGTATAGCCGGTGAGGTCCACCAGAAGCGGCAAGCCGGCCCCGTCATGGCCGTGGGGCGTATAGACATCGATGGCGCGCGACGTGGGATCGCCGAGAAAATTGTCTTTCAGGAGCGCGCTGTCCACATGGATGCGGGTGAGGGTTCCGGCGGGGTGATTGTGGCGGGCGGTCATGATGCCTCCTTCAGGCGGGACGGCGGCTGCGGAAGGCGGCGGCCAGCGTGCCATCGTCAAGGTAATCGAGCTCGCCGCCCACAGGAACGCCGCGCGCCAGCGAGGTAAGGGCGACGCCGGTTCCGGCCAGCTTGTCGGCAAGGAAATGGGCGGTGGTCTGGCCGTCCACCGTGGCGTTGAGGGCCAGAATGATCTCGCTGATCTCGTGGGAGCGCGCCCGCTCGATCAGGCGGGCGATGTTGAGTTCGTCCGGCCCGATGCCGTCAATCGCCGACAGGACCCCGCCCAGCACGTGATAGCGGCCTTTGAAGGCGCTGGCGCGCTCCAGCGCCCACAGATCGCTCACCGTTTCGACGACGCAGATCACCCCCGCCTCCCGTCGCGGGTCGCGGCACACCGTGCACGGATCGGCCACGTCCAGATTGCCGCACACCGAACAGGGCCGGACCTTGTCGGCGGTTTCAGCCAGGGCGTGAGCCAGCGGCAGCATCACCGTGTCGCGCTTTTGCAGCATTTGCAGCGCCGCGCGCCGCGCCGAGCGCGGGCCGAGCCCCGGCAGCTTGGCGAGCAGCTGGATCAGGCGTTCGATTTCAGGTCCGGCCGCCGCCATGGGGCTTGCTCTCCGCAGGGAGGATGATTCGGTTGATGGCACTGTAGCGCGGACGTATGCGACTTTTGCAGCTGGTTGCTTGATAAAAGCATCCCTTCCCAGCGTTTCCCCGGCGTAAGCCGGGGCCCAGTGCGGCCCTGAATCCGGGTCACGGCTTTCGCCGGGAACACCCAAGGTGGGCGATCAGAACCAGTCCTCGTAGAGATCGCGCCAGTCCGGATTGGCCGCTTCGATAAGCTCCAGTTTCCAGCGCCGGCGCCATTCCTTGATCTGGAGCTCACGTTTGAGCGCGGCGCTCATCTGGCCGTGAAACTCATACCAGACCAGCCGGGTCACACGGTATTTTCGGGTGAACACCGAGCCCACGCCTTCGCGGTGCTGCCAGATGCGCCGAAGCGGAGATGAGGTGGAGCCGCAATAGAGCGTGCCATTGCGCCTGCTGGCCATCAGATACACGGAAGGCTGAAAGGGCTCTTCGCGCATGAGGCGAATGTAGCAGGGCTGCGCGCGTTTGCGAGCCAAATAATCCGTGTCGCCCTCATTGCGTGCCCCGGCGAACGCCTGGCTTTAGTGGCGCCGGTGATTCTGGGTCCCGGCTTGCGCCGGGAAAACGCAAGATTTGGAAACGCATGGAGGATCGATGGACGCCTGTGCCGCCCCCTCTGCTTCCCCCCTTCGCAGACGCAGCATGCGCTTCGCACCGGCCCGCGCGGTTGCCAAATCCGCTGCGTAGGGCTACCTCGCCCGCGCAAACGCCTTGCGGGGCAAGAAGAAACGTACGGACAATCCATGTCGAACGGACAGTCGCGCTTTCATGTGCCCACGCCGCCCTTTCGTCCCGGGGATGCGCCCGATTTCAGCTATCTGAACCTGCCCAAGGCGGGGACGGCCAAGCGCCCCGAGGCGCTGGCGTCCTGGCGCGAGACCAGCGATCTCGCGACAGGTCTGGTAGGTGTGCTGGACCATAACCACCAGGCGGTGGGCGACTGGGACCCGAAGCTGAGCCCGGAGCTGATGCGCGAGGGCCTGTCGCACATGGTGCTCACGCGCATCTATGACGAGCGCATGCTCAAGCTCCAGCGCCAAGGCAAGATGAGCTTCTACATGAAGTCCACCGGCGAGGAGGCTGTCGCCGTGGCCGCCGCCATGGCGCTGCGCCCCAATGACATGGTGTTCCCCAGCTATCGCCAGCAGGGCATATTGTTCGCGCGCGGGCGCAATATCGTGGACATGATGTGCCACTGCATCTCCAACAGCCGCGATAATCTCAAGGGCCGCCAGCTACCGGTTCACTATGCGTGGGCGGAGGGGCATTTCTTCACCGTCTCGGGCAATCTGGGCACGCAGTTTCCGCAAGCCGTCGGCTATGCCATGGCCTGCGCCTACAAGGGCGAGGACCGGGTGGCGGCCAGCTGGATCGGCGACGGCACCACGGCCGAGGGCGATTTCCATGGCGCGCTGACGCTGGCGTCCACCTATCGCGCGCCGGTGATCCTGAATGTGGTCAATAACCAGTGGGCCATTTCCAGCCATCAGAATATCGCGCTGGGCGACGCGCCGACCTTCGCCTCCAAGGGGCTGGGCTATGGGCTGGCGTCCTTGCGCGTGGACGGCAATGACTTCCTGGCGGTGTATGCGGCCACGCAATGGGCTGCCGAGCGCGCGCGCAAGGGCGGCGGGGCGACGCTGATCGAGATGTTCACCTATCGCGCCGACGCGCACTCCACCTCCGATGATCCGTCCAAATACCGGCCCAAGACCGAAGCCGGCGTCTGGCCGCTGGGCGACCCGCTGGAGCGGCTCAAACAGCACCTGATCGGCAAGGGCGAGTGGGACGAGACCCGCCACGACACGCTGGTGGAGGCGATGACCACGCTGGTGGTCAAATCCTATAAGGAGGCTGAAAGCCACGGCACGCTGCATGATGGGCCTCTGTCACCCACGGAAAGCATTTTCGAGGACGTGTACGCGCGCCCCGACTGGCGCCTGCGCCGCCAGCGCCAGGATCTGGGGGTCTAGTCATGCCAGCGATGAACATTATTCAGGCGCTGAACTCGGCGATGGACGTGCTTCTGGACACCGATCCGGACGTCATCATCTTCGGCGAGGATGCGGGCTATTTCGGCGGCGTGTTCAAGGCGACCGACGGACTGCAGGCCAAATACGGCCTGGACCGCGTGTTTGATGCGCCCATCAACGAGGCGGCCATCGCGGCCATGGCCATCGGCATGGCGGCGCGGGGGCTGAAACCCATCGCGGAGATCCAGTTCGCCGATTACATCTTCCCCGCCATCGACCAGATCGTTTCGGAGATGAGCCGCATCCGCTACCGCTCGGCGGGCCAGTTCACGTCCGGGTGCGTGGTGCGCAGCCCCTGGGGCGGCGGCATCCGTGGCGGCCAGACCCACTCCATGAGCCCCGAAGCCTTCTTCACCCATGTGCCCGGCCTGCAGGTGGTGGTGCCGTCCAACCCCTATGACGCCAAGGGCATGCTAATCGCGGCGGTGGAGAGCGGCGATCCGGTGATCTTTTTTGAACCCAAGCGCATCTATAATGGCCCGTTCGACGGCGTGCCCGACAAGCCGCTCGCCTCCTGGGCGCGCCATCCCAAGGGCGAGGTGCCCGAGGGTCGCTACACGGTGGAGCTGGGCAAGGCCGAAGTGGTGCGCGAAGGCTCGGCCTGCACGCTCATCACCTATGGCACGCTGGTGCATGTGGCCGAGGCCGCAGCCGAGCATTCGGGCCTTGATGTGGAGATCATCGATCTCAAATCGCTGGTCCCCTACGATATCGAGACCATCGCCGCATCGGTGAACAAGACCGGACGGGTGGTGGTCGCCCAGGAGGCGCCGCGCACGTCCGGTTTCGCCGCCGAGCTCGCCGCCCAGATCCAGGAAGAATGCTTTTACGCGCTGGAAGCGCCGATCTTCCGCCTGACAGGATGGGACACGCCCTATCCCCACGCCCATGAATGGGCCTATTTCCCGACGCGCGACCGCATGATCCGCGCGCTGAAAACCGTCACGGAGGCCTGAAGCCATGGCCGAATACACCTACAAGCTTCCCGATGTCGGCGAGGGCGTGGTCGAGGCCGAGATTGTCGAATGGCACATCAAGGAAGGCGACAAGGTCGTCGAGGATCAGCACATCCTGGATGTGATGACCGACAAGGCCACGGTGGAAATCCCCTGCGCGGTCAATGGCGTGGTCAAAAAGATCGTCGGCGAGCCCGGCGAGGTGCTGGCCGTGGGCACGGTCATCCTGGTGATCGAGATCGACGGGACAGCCCCCACGGAAGAGGCCGCGCCAGCCCCGGCGAAGGATGAGGCGAAGCCGGTCAAGGAGGAGGCGAAAGCCGAACCCGCCGCCGCGCCGGCGCCAGTGGAGCGCACAGCCGAGCCTGCACCGGCCCCGGCGGCGCCCAAGCCTGCCGCTGCGCCCGCCGCCCCGTCACGCCCCTCCGGCGAACGTCCGCTGGCCAGCCCCGCCGTGCGCCAGCGTGCGCTGGAGGCCGACATTGATCTGTCCGCCGTGCCGGGCGCTGGCCCCGCCGGCCGTGTGACTCATGATGATCTCGATGACTTCATCGCGTCCGGCGGGCGGCTTGCATCGCGCTCCGGCGGGGCCAGCGCTGGCCCCGCGCCGCGCACCGGGACCGAGACCATCAAGGTGATCGGCCTGCGCCGCAAAATCGCCGAGAACATGGCGCTGGCCAAGCGCACCATCCCCCACATCGCCTATGTGGAGGAGATCGACCTGACGGCGCTGGAAGATCTGCGCGCCCATCTCAACGCGTCGCGCAAAGAGGGCCGCGAGAAGCTGACCCTCATCCCCTTCCTGGTCACGGCGCTGACCAAAGCGGTCGTGGACGTGCCCCAGGCCAACGCCCATTACGACACCGAGAACGCGGTGCTGACCCAGTATGAGGGCGTGCATTGCGGCATCGCGGCGGCCACGCCCAAGGGCCTGATGGTGCCGGTGATCCGCCACGCCGAGGCGATGGACATCTGGCAGATCGCCGCCGAGGTCAAACGCCTGGCCGAGGCTGCGCGCACCGGCAAGGCGACCAAGGAGGAGCTGTCAGGCTCCACGATCACCATCACCTCGCTGGGCGCCATGGGCGGCATCGTCACCACGCCGGTGATCAACCATCCCGAGACGTCCATTATCGGCGTCAACAAGATGCAGGTCCTGCCGCGCTATAACGCGGACGGCCAGATCGTCCCGCGCAAGATCATGAACCTCTCCTCCAGCTTCGATCACCGCATCGTCGACGGCTATGAAGCGGCCCGCCTGATCCAGGCGGTGAAAGCCTATCTGGAGCACCCGGCGACGCTGTTCATGGAGTAGGGGGGCCTAAAGCCCTTCATCCTTATTTGTTTTCCCGGGCGAGCGGAGCGAGACCCGGGATCCATCCACCAAGCCTCTCCAAAGCACAGGCGGTTCAAACCTGACGGGATGGGTCCCGGATCGGCTACGCCGTCCGGGAAAACAAGTTTGGTGGAGCGGAGTCTTGTCCCCCCGCTTCCCCTTCGCCCCGCAAACCCTCATGATCAAGCCGCGTCAACCAGCCCCAGGAGCACCCCCCATGCGTATCGCGCTCGCCGTCATCGTGATCCTGCTGGCTCTGACCGGTTGCGCGGAGCCTGTGGCGGGCGGGGTGCAGGCGGGGGCGCCGGGCTTCCTGTATGGTCTGGCCCATGGATTCCTTCTGCCCTTCACCTTCATCGCCGGGTTTTTCATGGAGGTGGCGGTCTATGCCTCGCCCAATAATGGCTGGCCCTATGATCTGGGCTTCCTGATCGGGGTGATGGTGTTCTTTGGCGGCTCGGCCGGGTCGGCGCGGCGGTAGGGAAGGCGCTGCCGGGTTCCCCTCGGAGCGCTGACCGGTTAGATCGGGCGCGATATCCTCTTGAGCCAAAAGGACGCCCCCATGACCCAGCGCCAAACCCGCACCTGTCAGGTTCTCGTCGTGGGCGGCGGGCCGGGCGGATACCCGGCTGCGATCCGCGCGGGGCAGCTGGGGCTGGACACCGTCATCGTGGACAAGGCAGGGCTGGGCGGCACGTGCCTTAATCGCGGCTGCATCCCGTCCAAGGCGTTTATCCACGCCGCGTCGAAGTTTGAAGAGATGCGCCATCTGGCGGACAAGTCCGACATGGGCCTGTCGCTCAGTGCTGCGCCGCAGCTCGACATGGCGGGGCTGACGGCTTGGAAAGATGCGATCGTCAACAAGCTCACCAAGGGCGTGGGCCAGCTTCTCAAAGCCGCCAAAGTCGAGGCGGTCAATGGCTGGGCGGTGTTTAGAAACGCCAAGACCTGCGTGGTGACGCTGGCCGATGGCGGCGAGCTGGAGATCACCGCCGAGCACGTGATCCTGGCCACGGGGTCGAAGGAAACCGAACTGCCCTTCATGAAGTTCGGCGGCGCGGTGATCGGATCGACCCAGGCGCTGGAGCTGACGGAACTGCCGGAAAGACTGGTGGTGGTCGGCGGCGGCTATATCGGGCTGGAGCTGGGCATCGCGTTCCGCAAGCTGGGCAGTGCGGTCACGGTGGTGGAGGCGCTGGACCGCATCGTGCCGCTGTATGACGCCGAGCTGACGCGCCCTGTCACGATGTGGCTGAAGAAGAACAAGGTCGATCTCCACCTCAAATCCAAGGCGAAGGGCGTGGTGGAGGAGGGCGGCAAGACGCTCCTGGAGTTCGAGACCGCGAACGGCGAGATCCAGCGCATCGAAGCGGACAAAATCCTGGTTTCGGTGGGCCGCAAGCCGGTCACCGAGGGCTGGGGGCTGGAAACCATGGGCGTCGATATGGACGGGCCGTTTGTGAAGATCGACGGCCAGTGCCGCACCGCCATGCGCGGCGTCTACGCCATTGGCGATCTGACCGGCGAGCCGCTCTTGGCGCACAAGGCCACGGCGCAAGGGGAAGCCGTGGCCGAGATCATCGCCGGGAAGAAGCGCCGCTTTGATCCCGCCGCCATCGCCGCGGTGTGCTTTACCGAGCCCGAACTGGTGGGCGCCGGGCTGACGCCGGATGAAGCGAAAGCCAAAGGCGAAGAGGTGATCACCGGCAAATTCCCGCTGGCGGCGTCGGGCCGGGCGCTGACCATGGAGGGCGGCGCCGATGGCGGCTTTGTGCGCGTCACCGCGCGCAAGAGCGATCATGTGATCCTGGGCATTCACGCCGTGGGCAGGCATGTGTCCGAGCTGTCGGGCGAGTTCGCCCTGGCGCTGGAAATGGGCGCGCGTCTGGAAGACATCGCGGGCACGATCCACGTGCACCCGACGTTGACCGAAGCCTTCGCCGAAAGCGCGCTGGCCGCCCTGGGCCACCCGATCCACATCTCCGCCTGACACCGGCGATTCAACGCGCGGCACGCAGCGCCAAGCCGGGCTGCGCAACCGCACACTGCATACGCGTATTCATCGCCTGTGTTAAGTGAACGGCAACAGCTTCACATCATCCTTCCATGCATCTGGACAGGCGAGGGCGGGAGAACCCGTCCCGCCTGTCCGGGCGGACTTGCTCAGGCCGCCACCGGGGGCGGCTTTATGAACACCGGGAGGGGTGTGATGGCGAAACATCTGTCTGCAATGGCGCTTGCCTTGAGTCTGGCTGCGGGCCTTGGCGCCGCGCCGGCGCTGGCCGCCGATGAGGCTCGGGAACTGGTGAGCTTTGAGGCGCCGGAATTTCCGCGCGCGGCGCACCGGCGCAATCTCGAGGGATATGTCACCGTGCGCTACACCGTGACCGAAGACGGCGCGGTCACCGATGTGGAAGTGGTCGAGGCCACCCCGGCCGGCGTGTTCGAGCGCGCTGTGCTGCGCGCGCTGGAAGCCTGGCGCTACGCCGCCGCCGAGCGCACCGACACGCTGGAGCGCCGGTTCGATTTTGCTTTGGCCGACTAGACACCGACATGGCGCGGCGCGGCCTTAATGGCTGCGCCGCGCTTTTCGCGCCTTGCGCCATTAACCTTAACGGGGTTTCGCCATGACACTCGCACTCCAATCGGTCCAGACGCGCCTGATCGCCGCCTTTTGCGGGGTGACGGCCCTGACCCTGGCGGTGATCGCCGCGGGCATGCTGGCGTTCAACGCGGCGGGCGGGGCGCTGGATGAGGTGGTGGAGCGCACTGCGCCGCGCGCGGCGGCGGCCCAGCGCCTGCAGGCGGCGTCGGCGGCGCTGACCGGAGAGTTCGCGGCGTTCTCGCGCGCCCGCGACGGGCATGACCGCACGGTGTCCGCCTCGCGGCTGGACGCGCTGCTGCAACAGGCGGCGTCCGGCGTGGCTGACTTGCGCGCCGCCGGTCTGGACGCGCAGGAGGCGGAACGCCTGGAACAGGCTGTGAGCGATGTGCGCGAGGCGGTGAATGCGGCGGCCGGTCCGGTGGGCCAGCGTCTGGAGGCGCAAGCCGGGCGCGAGCGGGCGCTGGAGGCGGCCCTGCGTGATCGCGCGCAGGCCGCCGATGCGCTGGAGGCTGTGCTGGACGCCACCGGCGAGCCCGGCGCCATCGAGACATTGCTGCGCGCCGCCATGGCGGTGAATCTGGCTGCGACGCGCTATGCCGAGCTGGGCGCCGCGGCGGCCCCTGGTGATGTGGACGCCATCGAGGACGCATTTGAGATCGCCGCAGACGAAGTACGCATCAATCTGGCCATTCTGGACGGGGCGGTGGACGCCAGCGTGACGGCGCCGGCCAACGCCCTGCTGGCCCGCGCAGACGGGGCGGAGGGTCTGTTCGCGCTGCGCCGGGCGGAGCTGGCGGCGGGTGCGGCGGCCGAAGACCTGGTCGACGAGGCGCGCGCCGCCGATGCGGCGCTGGCCGAGCGGGTCCAGACTACGCGCGAGACGGCCCTGGCGTCTCAGGTCTCGGCCGGCGAGGCGGGGCGCGACGCGATTGCGGCGGGCGCGGTGATGATGATCGTCCTGGGCCTGATCAGCATGGCCATCGGGCTCGGCGTCGCCTGGTTTTATGTGAACCGCAATCTGCTGCGCCGACTCAAACGCATCAGCGCGTCCATGACGGATCTGGCCGGCGGCGAGATTGGCGAGGACATCGATGATGATGGACGCGATGAGATCGCTGGCATGGCGCGCGCCGTGGCGGTGTTCCGCGAGAACGCCATTGAGCGCCGCCGCCTCGCCTCCCAGACCGAAGCCGATCAGGCCGCGCGCGAGGCGCGCGCCCAGACCATCGAGGACCTGATCGCGCGCTTCGAGACCGTGTCCGGGCGAGCGCTCAGCGCGGTGTCGCAGGCGGCAGGCGGGATGGAGATCGCGGCCCGGGCGCTGGACGAATCCTCGCGCAGCGCCGGTGAAACCACGGCGGAGGTCAACCAGTCGGGCGCGCGCGCGGCGCAGAATGTCGACACGGTGGCCGCAGCCGCCGAGGAGATGACCGGCTCCATCGCCGAGATCGCCCAGCAGATCGCCCGCTCCAGCCAGATCGCCCAGACGGCGGCGGCGCGGGTGAACGAAACCAATGGCGATGTGGCTGCGCTCAACGAGGCGGCCTCGAAGATTGGCGACATCGTGCGCCTGATCAATGATATCGCCGAGCAAACCAATCTCCTGGCCCTCAACGCCACCATCGAGGCCGCGCGCGCCGGCGATGCAGGCCGGGGCTTCGCGGTGGTGGCCAGCGAGGTCAAATCCCTCGCCGAGCAGACCGGACGGGCCACCGCCTCCATCTCCGACCAGATCGGCGGCATCCAGACCGCCACCGGCAAGGCGGTGGACGCCATCGCCAATATCGGCGAGGTGATCGACGAGATGAACGCCATCTCCGGCGCCATCGCGGCGGCCATGGAGGAACAGCGCGCCGCAGCCAGCGAGATCACCCGCGCCGCCCAGGAAGCCGCCGCGGGTGCGCGCGGCGTCTCCCAGTCCATCGCCCGCGTGGACGCCGCCGCCGGCGAAACCGGCCAGTGCGCCGCCCAGGTCAGCGCGGCGTCGCAGGCGCTGAACCAGGAATCGGGCGCGCTGAAGGGCGCGGTGTCGGAGTTCCTGGCCGGGGTGCGCTCGGCCTGATCCGCTGACACGCGCCGGGCCAGTGAAGGGGGCGGTGCAGCGGACCGTTCATCGGGCGCGTACGCCGCGCCTGTTGCGCGCCGCGCCACCTGTCAGCGGGCGCCTGCGGACCCTCGGGCATTGCCTGCGGACGTGACTTGCAGACACCCCCTCCATGCGGGCGCGCCGCACGCTTGCACGCCAAGGCGCGCACAGGTATACGCCTGCCTCCGGCCCACCGGGCCCGCATGACCCCTGGCGGGGTAGCTCAGCTGGTTAGAGCGCAGGACTCATAATCCTGAGGTCGAGGGTTCGAGTCCCTCCCCCGCTACCATCCTCAAAATAGTGCGACCCTGAGACATAGGTAACGGATTGTACCTGAGAAATGGGCGACATCCGGGAGCCGCGCCGTGCCGGGTCCGCACCGGCGCGGCGTACGCGACACGCGGCGCAAACACAGTCACAATCACCGCCGGTTCGCGACACAAGGGGGCGTGGGATGGGATTGTCAAAGCTGTGCTATGGGGCGGCGGGCGGTCTGAGCCTTCTGGGCGCTGCGGCGCATGAGCTCGTCGGGGCGCCGCTGGTGCTGGGGCCGCTGGCCGGGTCCGGGCTTCCGCCTGAGGTGATCTGGCTGCATCATTTTTCCTGGCATGTAGGCACGATTGCGGTGCTGGCCATGGCGGCGATGTTCGCAGCGGCGATCTGGCATCCGGCCGGCGCCGTGCTGGCCGGCATCGCTTCGGCCATGAGCGCCGGCTTCGCAGCTTTGGGCATCAGTCTGGCGATGTTTGGCGACAGCGTTCTGTGGACCACGCCGGCGCCTTATCCCTGGACGCTGGTGGCGCTGGTGGGCGCTGCGGGCGTCCTTCTGGGAAAGCGCCGCCGCCGGATCTGACGCCGCTGTCAGGCCGGTGACCGACAAGCAGGCGAGGGGCGCCATCATGGTCGCTGAATTGCAGATTTTGGCGCTCGGCGTGGCGGGTACAGCAGCGGCGGCTGGCCTGGGTGTGGTGTCAGCGCGCGTCTGGTTTGAGACCGAGCGCATTGTGGCCGCCCTTGCATGGTTTGTCCCGCTGGCGTTTGCCGGCGCTTTCGGGCCACCTCTGGCTGGGGTGTACGCCGCGCAATTTATTCTGGACAATCAGACGCCTGGCCTGGCGGCGGCGAGCCTCCTGGTCCTAGCCGTGATCATCCCGCCGCCCGTCTATCTCTGGGCGCGCCACATCGAGGTTCGCCGCTACCGGCGCGAAACACATGGCAGGCGAAATCTGTGGGGCCGGTGACAATCAAGCCAGCGCAGGCACCCATCACCCCCTTACCCATCCCCCTCCGCCGCATGCGTCATGTCTTGCGACCGTTCCAGGATCGGGGCGGCGTCGACGTCCTGGCAGTCCATCATTTCAGCGACGCGCTGGAGTGCGGCGATGATCATGTGCTGCTCCCACTGGGGGGCGCGGCGGAAGGATCGCAGAAAGCCGGACTGCAAAAGCTCGGGCGCCTGATCCACGGCGGCGTGGCCTGTCTGGGTCAGCTCGGCCAGGACGGCGCGGCGGTCGGTGGGGCAGCGCCGGCGCGTGACCAGACCTGCGCGCTCCACGCGGTCCAGAATGGCGGTGAGGGTGGGCGGGCTCAGCGAGACGGCGCTGGACAGGGCTTTGAGCGTCATCGTCCCGCCGCGCGCCAGCGCCTGCAGGATGACCAGCTGGGGCGCAGTCAGCCCGGTCTCGCGCTCCAGCTGGCGCGAGCGAATGTCCACCGCCCGGATAATGCGCCTCAGGGCGACGAGGATCTCGTCATGCTCGCTCATGACATCGCCTTAGCGCGGCCTGTGCGCCGGGGAAACTGAAATTGCACCTAATGATTCGTGGTGAAATTAATTGGCGTGGGTAGTTGGCGGTCGGGCCCAGCGCAACCTTGCTCCGGATCGTTGCAAAATTGCCACATTTGGCGCTAATGCCCTTTGTCTATAGGCAAGATTTTGAGGCAAGAATGGGATAATGCGCCCGTCCGACAGCCGCTTCTACGCCAATATCGGCGTGTCCGGTGGTCAAGCGCGGCGCGATCCATATAACAAGCCCCCGAAGTATCTTGCAGCAAAAAGGGGGCATGCAGCATGCAGACTCTTAAATCACGCGCCTTGTCGACCACGATCCTCACCGCCGCGGCGATGACGCTTACCGCCGCGGCCAACGCGCAGGTCGATGTGGTCACCGTGACGGCCACCAAGGTGGAATCGGACGCGCAGACCATCCCGGTCGCCGTCAGCGCCCTGAGCGCCGGCGACCTGGATGAACTGCGCGTGGACAATTTCACCGATTATCTGATCCAGCTGCCCGGCATCACCGCGGGCGGGTCCGGTCCGGGCCAGAACACGCTCTATATCCGGGGCCTGGCCTCCACCACGCCGAACCTGACGGTGGCGGGCGTGGCGGGCCTGTCGCCCAACGTGGCCTTCTATCTCGATGAACAGCCGCTGGCCCAGCCGGGGCGCAATCTGGATGTCTATGCGGTCGACCTGGAGCGCATCGAAGTGCTGCCCGGACCGCAGGGCACGCTGTTCGGCGCCAGTTCGCAGGCCGGCACGGTGCGCCTGATCACCAACAAGCCGGTGCTGGGTGAGTTCCAGGCCTATTCCAATTTCGGCGTGTCCTTCACCCAGGACGGCGCGATGAGCAACAAGGTGGAGGGCGTGGTGAACCTGCCCTTCGGCGATAATTTCGCCTTGCGCATCGTCGCCTATGCCGACAATCAGGGCGGCTATATCGACAATGTGGCGGGAACCCGCAACGCATCGGAATCGGCGCGCTTCCGGCCCGCCGGAACCGTGCGCGCCAATGGCGTGCCGGTCTCGGCCCAGCGCGCGGGCTTCCAGTCCACCGCCGATCTGTCGGGCGTGACCTTCCTGGACGCGGACAATTCGGCCATTGCACGCGACAATTTCAACACGGCCACCTATGCCGGCTTCCGCCTGTCGGGACGCTATGAGTTCAATGCCGACTGGCGCCTGACGGCGGGCTACGCCCAGCAGCGCATCGAGTCTGACGGCGTGTTCTTCGTGGACCCGGAGCTGGATGACCTGCAGATCGAGCGTTTTGAGGAAGACCGCATCCAGGACGAGTTCCGCAATGTGAACTGGACGCTGGAAGGCCGGATGGGCGCGCTGGACGTGGTCTATACCGGCGCCTTCACCGACCGCACGACCGACCAGCGGGTGGACTATTCCGACTATCTGTTCGTGGGCCAGTACCTGCCCTACTACATCTGCGACGGCTCGGTGAGCTATCCCGGCGCGGCCGATCCCTCGGGGGTGTGCCAGGCGCCGAACCTGGCGGTGAACTCGGCCTCCCAGACCGATGTCTGGACCCATGAGGCGCGCGCCACCACCCCGCAGGACCGGCGCATCCGCGCCACCTTCGGCGCGTTCTACAGCGATCTGACGCTGGCCGAGCGCAATGATTTTGAATACCCCGGCTCCATCGCTGCCGCGCCGTTCGGCGGGTTTGCGCCGAACTTTCCGTTCCCGGGCGCCTACCAGTCCGATCCGGGGCCGTTCCCGGCGGGCGTGATCTTCCGCAATGATGTGCGGCGCACCGATGCGCAGCGCGGCGTGTTCGGCGAGGTGACGTTTGACCTGGTGCCTGACACCTTCGCCATCACCCTGGGCGCGCGCTGGTACGACATTGATGTGGATCTGGAAGGCACGGCCAACTCGTCCTTCTGCAATGCCGGCGCGGGCAGTGATCAGAATGCCTTCGGCACGAACATCTCCGATCTCTACGACGGGTCGGGGCGGTTCACCTTCATCGGATCGTGCGATCCGGCCCTGCGCCAGACCTTCACCGAAGCCGATTCCATCGCCGACATAATCGCCATGGGATACACCCCGGCCCAGGCCGAGCAGATCTTCAACTCGGTGCGCGCGCCCTCATCGGCCCAGACCGACGGCGTCATCACCAAGGTCACCGGCACCTGGACGCCCACCGATGCGCTCTTGTTCTACGCCACTTATTCGGAAGGCTTCCGCCCCGGCCTCTTGAACCGTCCGGGCGGCGCGCAGGGGCCGGGCGACTACACCGTGCCGTTCGCGCTCGATACCGATGATGTGCGCAATTACGAGTTCGGCTGGAAGACCGAGCTGTTTGATCGCCAGCTGCGCTTCAATGGCAGCGCCTTCTATGTCCAGATCGACCGGCTGCAGACCACGATTTTCGATCCGAGCATCGTGAACCTGTTCTTCTCCGACAACGCGGCCGACGCCGAGATTCGCGGCGTGGAAGGCGACGTCACCTGGGCCCCGGCGGAGATTGAAGGGCTGACGATAGCGGGTGCGTTCTCAGTGCTCGACACAGAGATCACCCGCGTGATCACGCCCACCGACGATGTGACGGCCGGGGCGGAGCTGGCCTTCGCGCCGAGCTTCCAGGGCAATCTGCGCGCACGCTATGAGTGGCCGATGAACAATGGCTGGATGGCCCATGTGCAGCCGCAGCTGGTCTACTCGGACGGCTCGCGCAGCGATGTCATCGACATCAATTCGGCGGATCTGAGCAGCTACACCCTCCTGTCCTTGTCGGCGGGCGTCACGGCCAGCCAGTGGAGCGTGGAGCTGTTCGCTGACAACATCACCAATGAGCGTGCCCAGTTGAGCAACAACTTTGTGTTCGACCGGGAGCGTGTGTCGATCGCCCGCCCGCGCACCATCGGCCTGCGTGTCGGGGTTCAGTACTGAGTCAAACACGGCGGCGGCGTTGTATTGCGCCGCCGCCTGCCAATAATGGAGGCGCTCTGAAAGCCGGGGCGTCTCCATTTTTCTGTTGCAGAGGTGTTGCTTGACAACGACTGAGGATGCACCGCCAGACACGATCCGCCAGGCCCAGTCTCTGGTCCGGGCGGGCCGCTTCGCCGATGCTGCGGGCATGGCGCAGGCCCTTCTGGAGCACAATGCGTCCGATCTGGAAGCGCTCTATATCGCGGCGGTGTGCGCGCGCTATGAGGGGCGCAGCGATGAGGCGCACGGCTTCCAGCAGCGCCTGATCGCGGCCAGTCCCGATTTTGGCCGGGCCTATCAGGAGCAGGGGCATTTGCGCCGGGCCAGTGGCGACATGGCCGGTGCGCTCAGCGCGTTTCAGCGGGCTGCCCAGTGCAATCCGGCCCTGACCGCCAGCTGGCGCGCGCAAGGCGATATTCTGGATGCGATGAAGCGTGCGCCTGAAGCCGCCCAGGCGCGTGCCCAGGCAGACCGTGTGGACACCCTGCCGCAAGCGCTGCAGGCGGTGACCCATCATCTCTATGAAGGGCGCCTGGCGCGGGCGGAGGATGTGTGCCGCGCCTACGTCAAACAGCACCCGCGCGATGTGGAGGCCATGCGCTTGCTGGCCGCCATCGGAGTGCAGTTCAATGTGCTCGACGACGCCGAGTTTCTGCTGGAAAGCGCGCTGGCGTTCGAGCCGGACAATATCCAGGTGCAGCTTGATTACATCGCGGTGCTGCGCAAGCGCCAGAAATTCGCGGCGGCGTTAGAGCAAGCCCGGGCGCTCAAGGCGCGCGATCCGGACAATCCGCTTTTCCTGTCGCATTTCGCCATTGAAAGCCTGCAGACCGGCGATCACGAGACGGCGCTTGAGGCCTTTGACGCGGTGCTGGCGCGAGTGCCGGGTGATCCGGCGACGCTGACCTCGCGCGGGCATGCGCTGAAGACCTGCGGGCGGACGGACGAGGCCATCGCCTCTTACCGCGCCGCCATCGAGGCGCGGCCTGACCAGGGCGATTCCTGGTATGCGCTGGCCAATTTGAAGACCTATGAATTCACGCCGGACGAGCGCGCGCGCATGACCGCGTTGGAGGCGTCAGACCAGATTTCCTACGCCAGCCGCATCCATCTCTGCTTCGCGCTGGGCAAGGCCCATGAGGACGCCGGCGAGACGCAGCGCGCCTTCGCCTATTATGAGCGGGGCAACACGCTCAAGCGCGTCCAGACACGCTATACCGCTGACGGTATGGAAGAAGAGCTGGCCGCCCAGGCGGCGATCTGCACGCCAGACCTGTTCGCTGCCCAGGGCGGGACGGGGCATGACGCGCCCGATCCGATTTTCATCGTCGGCCTGCCGCGGGCGGGCTCGACCTTGCTTGAGCAGATACTCGCTTCCCACTCGAAGGTGGATGGCACGCTGGAGCTGCCCAACATCCTGGCCCTGTCCCATGGCTTGCGCGGGCGCCAGCGGGTCAGCGACCGCACCCGCTATCCGCGCGTCCTGCACGAGCTGGACGCCGAAACGCTGGACGCCATGGGGCGGCGCTATATCGAGGAGACGCAAATCCACCGCAAGGGCGCGCCCTTCTTCACCGACAAAATGCCGAATAATTTCAGGCATATCGCGCTGATCAAGCTGATGCTGCCCAACGCCAAAATCATCGATGCGCGCCGCGCGCCCATGGCGTGCTGTTTCTCCGGCTTCAAGCAGCTCTTCGCCGAGGGCCAGGAGTTCACCTACGGGCTCGAAGAAATCGGGCGCTATTATCGCGGCTATGTGGACCTGATGGATCACTGGGACCGCGTGCTGCCGGGCCAGATCCTGCGCGTCATCTACGAGGATGTGGTCGAGGATGTGGAGGGCCAGGTGCGCCGGATTCTCGATTTCTGCGGGCTGGCATTTGAACCGGCCTGCGTCGCCTTCCACCAGACCAGGCGTGAGGTGCGCACCGCCAGTTCCGAACAGGTGCGCCAGCCGATCAATACCAAAGGTCTGGAGCAATGGCGCGCGTTTGAGCCCTGGCTCGGCCCGCTGAAAGATGCGCTCGGACCCGCACTGACGGACTGGCGCCGCGATGGCGCCGTGCATACCACCCAAAAGGACACGCCATGAAACAGATCGAACCGGCGGTGTTCTTCCCCGCTGCGGCGCTGGCCATAGCCGGGGTCGCGTTTGCGGTGCTGGCGGGCGAGTCCGCCGAGGCGGCGTTCTCCGCGGTGCGCGACTGGATCACCCACCATCTCGGCTGGGTGTATTCGGTGGGCGTAGGCGTGTTTCTGGTGGGCGCCTTCGTGGTGGCGCTGTCGGACTGGGGCCGTATCCGGCTGGGCCCTGAGGACAGCGAGCCGGAATACAAATTCCTGACCTGGTTCGCGATGCTGTTCTCGGCCGGGATGGGCATCGGGCTGATGTTCTTCGCCGTCGCCGAGCCGATGACGCACTATCTCACCGCGCCCTATGCCGAGGCGGAGACCCGCGAGGCCGCGCAAGAGGCCATGGTGCTGACCTTCTTCCACTGGGGCGTCCACGCTTGGGCGGTGTATGCGATTGTGGGGCTGAGCCTGGCCTATTTTGCCTTCCGCCATGGCCTGCCGCTGACCATTCGCTCGGCGCTGTATCCGCTGATCGGCGACCGGATTTACGGGCCCATCGGCCATACGGTGGATGTGCTGGCGATCCTGGGCACGCTGTTCGGGGTGGCGACCTCGCTGGGCTATGGCGTCACCCAGATCAATGCCGGGCTGGACGCGCTATTCGGGATCGGCGTGTCAGCCGAGATCCAGGTGGCGCTGATCGCCGTCATCACGCTGATCGCCACCACCTCTGTGCTCGCCGGGCTGGATGCGGGCATCAGGCGGCTGTCGGTGTTCAATCTCGGGCTGGCGGTGGCGCTGCTTGCCTTCGTGCTGATCGCCGGGCCGACCTTGTTTATGATCAGCGCCTATGTGCAGAATATCGGCGAATACATTTCCAGCCTCGCCACGCTCACCTTCAATGTCGACGCCTATGGCGACGGCGTGTGGATCAATGACTGGACGCTGTTCTACTGGGGCTGGTGGATATCCTGGTCGCCCTTTGTGGGCATGTTCATCGCGCGCATCTCGCGCGGGCGCACCATCCGGGAATTCATTCTGGGCACGCTGCTCGGGCCCACCCTGTTCACCTTTTTGTGGATGACGGTTTACGGCAATTCCGCGCTGCAGATCGCGCTCGCCGACGCGGCGGCGCCGCTGGTGGACGTAGTGCGCGGCGGCGATACGCCGCTGGCCCTGTTCGCCTTCCTCGACACGCTGCCGTTCGCCTCGATCACGTCGGTCGCGGCGATCCTTCTGGTGACGACCTTCTTCGTCACCTCATCGGATTCCGGCTCGCTGGTGAAGGCGACGTTGGCGTCAGGCGGATCGCTCACCTCGCCGCTATGGCAGCGCCTGTTCTGGGCGGTGCTGGAGGGTCTGGTGGCGGCGGTGCTGCTGCTGGCGGGCGGGCTGGCGGCGCTGCAATCGGCGACCATTGCGGCGGCCCTGCCGTTCACGCTGGTGATCTTCCTGGCGTTTATCGGCCTGGTGCGTGCCTGGTCCATGGAGACTGCGCGCCGGGCCGGTGTGAAGACGGCGGTTCAGCTTCCGGTCGAGGGCGTGGCGGTGCCGTGGCGGGTGCGCCTGAAGCTCATGTTTGCGCGGCCCGATGCCCGCGAAGTGCGCGAATGGATCAGCGCGACCGCGCAAAGCGCCTTCGCCGAGGTCGCCGCCGAGATGGAGACGCTGGGCCTGACAGGCCAGGTGGAGACGAAAGACGATGAAGCCCGGCTCGTCGTAGGCCACGAGACCGGACCGGATTTTGTCTACGGCGTGGTGCTGAAGACCTATCCGGGCAAGCATCCGGAGACCGAACCGGCGCGCGCGGAAGTGTTTTTGAGCGATGGCGGGCGTCATTATGACGTGTTCGGCTATACGTCAGTTCAGCTGATCCGCGACCTCTTGCGCCACTATGAGCGCCACCGGCAGTGGATGCATCATCTGAACCGCTAGGCATCGCTTAGAGGCCGCCTCAGCCGCGGGCCGGCGGATTGACCAGGCGCGCGTCCGGCGCGGCGCCGCGCGTCAGGACAACGCGCCCGTCTTCAAGACGCGCCTGCCCGCTGGCGATCTGGCGCAGGCATTCGGGATAGAGCTGGTGCTCGGCGGCGAGGACGCGGGCCGCCAGCGCCTCGGCGTTGTCGCCCGGCAGGACGGGGATGGCGGCCTGGCCGATGATCGGTCCGGCATCCATCTCCGCGCTGACGAAATGCACGCTCGCCCCGGTGAGCTTCACGCCGGCGTCCAGCGCGCGCTGATGGGTGTCCACGCCCTTGAAGGCGGGCAGAAGCGACGGGTGGATATTGATCATCCGCCCCGTCCAGCGGTTCACGAAACCGGGGGTGAGCAGGCGCATGAAGCCGGCCAGACACACCAGCTCCACGCCCTGATCGCTCAGCGCGCCGTGCAGCGCGTCTTCAAACGCCTCGCGGGTCGCGAACGCCTTGTGATCCACGGTGAGGGCGGTGACGCCCGAGCTTTCAGCGCGCGCCAGCCCCCCGGCGCCGGGCCGGTTGGAGATGACGCATACGATCTCGGCCGGAAAGTCGGGACTGGCGGCGGCGTCCAGCAGGGCCTGCAGGTTGGAGCCGCGCCCGGAGATCAGCACGCCTGTGCGCACGCGCGCCATCGCCCTAGACCGCTTTGAGCGCGCCGATCACGCGCGCATCCTCGCCCGCCGCGTTCAGCGCCGCGCATACGGCGTCGGCGTCAGCGGGCGCCACGGCGGCGATCATGCCGATCCCGCAATTGAACGTCCGGCGCATTTCCGCCTCGGCGACACCGCCGGTTTCCTGCAACCAGGCGAAGACTGCAGGGCGGTCGAAGCTGGCGTAATCCACCTCGAAGCCCAGACGATCAGGCAGCATGCGCGGTGTGTTTTCGGTGATCCCGCCGCCGGTGATATGGGCCAGGCCCTTGATCTGGCCGGAACGGATCAGCGGCAGCAGGGCTTTGACATAGATGCGGGTGGGCTCCAGCAGCGCTTCGCCCAGATGGCGTTCCGGCGCGAACGGGGCGGGATCGGTCCAGCCAAGCTCGGCGCGCGCGGCGATCTTGCGGATCAGCGAATAGCCGTTGGAATGGGGCCCGGAAGAGGCCAGGCCGATCAGGACATCGCACGCCCGCATGTCCTCATGGCGCGGCAGCAGCGCGCCGCGCTCGGCGGCGCCGACCACAAAGCCTGCCAGATCGAAATCATCGCCGGTGTAGAGGCCGGGCATCTCTGCCGTCTCGCCGCCGATCAGGGCGCAGCCGGCGCGGCGGCAGCCTTCGGCGACACCGGACACAATGGCCGCGCCGCGCACCGGGTCGAGACGTCCCGTGGCGAAGTAATCAAGAAAGAAGAGCGGCTCGGCGCCCTGAGCCAGCACGTCGTTGACGCACATGGCCACCAGGTCGATGCCCACCGTGTCGAGACGCCCGGTGTCGATGGCCAGTTTCAGCTTGGTGCCGACCCCGTCCGTGCCGGAGATCAGGATCGGATCTTTAAAACCGGCAGCTTTCAGATCGAACGCGCCGCCAAATCCGCCCAGCATCACGTCGGCGCCGGGGCGCGCGGTGGATTTGGCCAGCGGTTTGATAGCCTCGACCAATGCATCGCCCGCGTCGATATCGACGCCGGCATCGGCATAGGTCAGACCCGGCTCGGGTGGATTTCGGGGCGCCAAGGCGGGCCTCCTTCATGCGGCGGACATGAACCGGGTGCATACCTGCGAACGCGCGCCTTGGCGAGGGGCGGGCGCCGCGCAGGGCTTCACCCGGGCGCGGTGCGGCGTATAGTCGGCGGCGACAGGCGTACAGGCTGGAAAGGCGAAGCCATGACACTCAGGCTGATGCAAGTGATCGCGAGCGTGCTGGTGCTGGCGGCGGGCCTCTGGGCCGCACCAGCGCAGGCGCGTACGCCCTACACCGTGGCGGGAATCGAGATTGACGCCACCGCAGACAATGCCTTCGAGGCGCAACGCCGGGCCATGTCCGACGGTCAGGTGCGCGGCGCCCAGCGCCTGATCGCCCGCATGACGCTGGCTGAAGACCGGTCCACGGCGGGCCTGGGCACGATCAGCGCCGAAGAGGCCGCCGGGCTGATCGCGGGCCTGCGCATGTCCAACGAGCAGCGCTCGGCCACGCGCTATCGCGGGGACCTGACCTTGCAGTTCGATCCGCGCGCCGTGCGCGATTATTTCGCCCAGCGCAACGTGCCCTTTGTGGAAAGCCAGGCGTCGCCGGTCCTGGTGGTGCCTGTGCTCGAGGGCGAAGGCGGCGATTCGCTGTGGAGCGGGGGCTGGCATGAGGCCTGGCGCTCGGGCGGGTTTCAGAATGCATTGACGCCCTTCATTGGCCTGGGATCGCGTCAGGGCGCGGGCGGCGAGCCGCTGGGGCTTGGCCTGATCAGCGCCGATGAAGCGCGCCGGATCGACGAGACGGCGCTGCGCGCGCTGGCCGACGCCTATGGGGTGAACACCGTCGCCGTGGTGCTGGCGCGCGCCGGGGGCGGCCAGGTGCGCACGGTGGGCGTGGTGTTGACCTTCGGACCGGACGGCGCGACGCGCGAGGACCTCGCCAGCGTGGCGGGGGCGGGCGATTTCCGTGAAGCCGCGCGCCGGATCGTCGAGCGCCGCGAAGAGGACTGGAAGCGCCGCTCCGTCGTGCGCGGCGGCGAGGAAGCCGAGCTGGAAATCACCATATTGTTCTCCACCCTGACCGAATGGCGCAGCCTTCAGGGCGCGGTGGCGGGCGCCTCGCTGGTGCAATCGGCGCGTCTGGACGCGCTGTCGCGCACCGGCGCAGCCATGGTGCTGACCCATCGCGGCGCGCGCGAGCAGCTGGCCTCGGAGCTTGATGCCCGCGGCGCCCGGCTGGAGCGAGATGCCGACCTTGGATGGACGGTCCGCAGCCGTCGATGACCCGCACCCAACTCGCCCTCGACCTGGCCCTGGCGCCGGACTACCGGGCCGAAAGCTATGCGGTGAGCGAGGCCAACGCCTCGGCGCTGGCTTTGGTCAATCGCTGGCCGCGCTGGCGCCATGGCCATCTGCTTCTGGTCGGCCCGGCCGGTGCAGGGAAAACGCATCTGTCGTCCATCTGGGCGGCGCGCGCCGATGCGCTGCGCCTCGACCCGGCGACGCTCGCCGCAGGGATCAGGCAGGTGGGGCGCGGCGGCGCGGTGCTGGTGGAGGACTGTCATCTGGGCGTCGACGAGCCGGGCCTGTTTCATCTGCTCAACCGCGCCGCGGGAGATGCCGGCGTGACGGTGCTGATGACGGCGGCGCGTGCGCCGGTGGAGTGGCCGGTGACGCTGGCGGACTTGGCCTCGCGCCTTCTGGCCGCCGAGACCGCTGTGCTGCACGAGCCCGATGATGCGCTGCTGCGCCAGGTGATGGAGAAGCTGGTGCGCGACCGGCGCACGCCCTTGGCGCCGGGCGTGCTGGATTACCTGTTGCCGCGCATGGAGAGATCGGTGGAGTTTGCGCGCCGTCTGGTGGCCTGGCTCGACCGTGAGGCGCTGGCGCGCAAGGGGCCGGTGACGCGCACCCTGGCGCGCGAAGCGCTGGAAACTGTGGCCACGCCATGAGCGGAATCGCGATACCCAAGCGCCTGGGCCACGGAGCGGCAAAATGACCGAAGCGCCGCGCATATCCTCAACGCCAGACAGACCGGACGCGATTGACGCGCCAGCGGCGGCGCCGGCGAGCCCGCGCGACCGCTTTTTGAACCGGGAATTGTCCTGGCTGCAGTTCAACTGGCGTGTGCTGGAGGAAGCTGGCAATGAGCGCCACCCGTCGCTGGAGCGGCTGCGCTTCCTGTCGATTTCGGCGAGCAATCTCGATGAGTTCTACATGGTGCGCGTGGCTGGTCTGCGCGCCCAGATCCGCAATGGGCTCGACCGGCCCGGCCAGGACGGGCTGACGCCGTCCGAACAGCTTGAGCGCATTGACGTCGAGGCCAATGCGCTGATGGACGCTCAGCAATCGGGCTGGCGCGCCGTGCGTGCGGCGCTGGCGGCGGACGGGATTGAACTGGTGGAGCTGGACGGGCTGACGCGGGCCGAGCGCAGCTGGCTGCGCGATGATTTCCTGGCGCACACGTTGCCGGTAATCACACCGTTGGCCATTGATCCGGCCCACCCGTTCCCGTTCATCCCCAATCTCGGTTTTGCTGTGGCGCTGAAATTGCGCCGCCAGAGCGATTCCAAAGTCATGAACGCGCTGGTGCCGCTGCCTGCGGGCGTGAAGCGCTTCATCGAGATCCCGTGCGAGGCGCGCGATGCGGAAGGCCGCCCAGGCAAACGCTATATCGCGCTGGAATCAGTCCTGATCCTGTTCGTGGACGCGCTCTTCCCCGGCTATGACCTGATCGCCAAGGGCGTGTTCCGCATCATCCGCGACAGCGATATCGAGATCGAGGACGAGGCCGAGGATCTGGTGCGCGAGTTCGAGCAATTGCTCAAACAGCGCCGCCGCGGCGTGCTGGTGCGTCTGAAGATGGACGCGTCCATGCCCGAGGAGATGCGCCGCTTCATCGTCCAGCATCTGCATGCCGAGCGTCAGGATGTGCAGCTGGTGGACGGGCTTCTGGGCCTGTCCCAGCTGTCGCAGATGATCCCGGATGACCGCAACGAACTGAAATTCGAGCCTTATGAGCCGCGCTTCCCCGAGCGTATCCGCGATTTCGGCGGCGATTGCTTCGCGGCGATCCGCGCCAAGGACCTGATCGTCCACCACCCCTATGAAAGCTTTGACGTGGTGGTGCAGTTCCTGCGCCAGGCGGCGGGCGATCCCGATGTAGTGGCGATCAAGCAGACCTTGTACCGGACCTCCAAGAACTCGCCCATCGTGGCCGCCCTGATCGAGGCGGCAGAGAACGGCAAGAACGTCACCGCGCTGGTGGAGCTCAAGGCCCGTTTTGACGAAGAAGCCAATCTGAAATGGGCGCGCGATCTGGAGCGCGCGGGCGTCCAGGTCGTCTATGGCTTCATGGAGTACAAGACCCACGCCAAGATCTCGCTGGTGGTGCGCCGCGAGGGCGCGGATTTGCGCACCTACGCTCATTTCGGCACCGGGAATTATCACCCGATCACGGCGCGCATTTACACCGATCTGTCCTTGTTCACCGCCGATCCCGCCTTCGGGCGCGATGCGGGCCGGGTGTTCAATTATGTCACCGGCTATGCGCGACCGTCCGGGCTGGAGCATCTGGTGATCTCGCCCATGGGCATGCTGGAGTTCATTCTGGGCAAGATCGACCGGGAGATCGCCAACGCCCGCGACGGCAAGCCGGCGGCAGTGTGGGCGAAGATGAATTCGCTGGTCCACCCGGGCGTGATCGACAAACTCTATGAGGCGAGCCAGGCGGGCGTGCGCTGCGAGCTGATCATTCGCGGGATTTGCTGCCTGCGCCCCGGCGTGCCGGGCCTGTCGGAGAATATCCGGGTGAAATCCATTATCGGGCGCTTCCTGGAGCATTCGCGCATCGCCTGTTTCGCCAATGGCGCGCCCATGCCCTCACCCCAGGCCGAGGTGTATATCTCCAGCGCCGACTGGATGCCGCGCAATCTGGACCGGCGCGTGGAAACGCTGTGCCCGATCCTCAATCCCACCGTCCACCGCCAGGTGCTCGACCAGATCATGGTGGCCAATCTCAATGACGAGACCCAGAGCTGGTACATGCAGCCCGATGGCCGCTACGTGCGGGTGGATACCGATGGCGTGGCTGACCCGTTCAGCGCGCATGCCTATTTCATGACCAATCCCAGCCTGTCAGGCCGCGGTCAGGCGCTCAAGACCGACCAGCCGCCGGCCTTCCCCTTCGTCGGTCCGCGCCGGTGATGCGGCGCTTCATGCCGCGCCGGCCCGACCCGGCGCTCGATGCCGCCGCGCGCCGCGACATCGCCGTCATCGATGTCGGCTCCAACTCTGTGCGTCTGGTGTTGTTCCGGCTGGAAGGCCGCGCGCTCTGGCCGGTCTTCAATGAGAAGGTCATGGCGGGGCTGGGCCGCGGCGCCAAGGCCAGCGGCCTGCTCAACCCGGATGGAACCGAGGCGGCGCTGCGGGCGCTGAGACGCTTCGCCCATCTGCTGGACGCCAAGGGCGTGGAGCAGCGCCATGTGGTGGCGACCGCCGCTGTGCGCGATTGTTCCGACGGGCCGGACTTCATCGCCCTGGTCCGGGCCGAGACCGGCCTCGAGATCGAAGTGCTCACCGGCGAGGAGGAGGGGCGCCGCTCCGCTCTAGGCGTGCTGGCGGGCATTGGCGAGGCCCACGGGCTGGCCGGTGATCTGGGCGGGTCGAGCCTGGAGCTGACGCCGCTTGAGGGCCGGCGCGCCGGTCCGGCGATCACGCTGCCGCTGGGGCCGCTGACCATGCTGGACGGGTCTGACACAGACGCCGCGGTGCGGGACAAGGTGGATGCGGTGCTGGCCCAGGCCGCGCCGCAGCTGGAAATGTCCGGGCCGGTGTTCTACGCGGTCGGCGGCGCCTGGCGCGCCTTTGCGCATCTGGCCATGGCGCTGGATGACTATCCGCTGCGCCTGCTGCACCAGTATGCGCTGACCCCGGGCCAGGTGGCGCGCGCCGCGGATTTTGCGGTGAGCCAGAGCGAGTCGTCGCTGTCCAACGTGCCCGGCGTGTCGTCCAAGCGCGCCGCGCTTCTGCCCTACGCCGCCATGCTGATGCGGCGAATCCTCAAGAAGGGCCGGTTCGACAAGGTGGTGTTCTCCGCCTACGGCCTGCGCGAAGGCGTGGTGTGCGCTGACGATATGCGCCTGATCACCGAGGGGGATCCGTTGATCGCGGGCGCCGAGGCGCTGGCCAGCCAGGCCTCGCCCGAGCCTGATTTTGGACCCACGCTGGCCAGCTGGATCGAGCCGGCCTTTGCAGGCGAGCCGGTGCTGTTCAGCGCAGAGCGTGACGTCGTGCTGCGCGCCGCCTGCGGGCGGCTGGCCGATCTGGGCGGGCGCATGCACCCTGATCACCGCGCCGAGCTGGCGAGCACGCAGACTCTTTATGCGCCGTTTGGCGGCGCGTCTCATGCCGAGCGGGCGTTCCTGGCTTTGACCCTGCATCACCGCTATGCGGGCCGCCGTTCGCGGCCGGACTCCTGCCCGTCGCGGCGGCTCCTGGATGACGCGCAGGAGCAAGGCGCGCTGAAGCTGGGTCTGGCGCTGCGCCTCGGCGCGGCGCTGTCGGGGCGGTCGGCGCCCGTGCTGGATGCGTTCCGGCTGGACCGGTCAGGCCAGCAGCTGGTGCTGCGGGTGGATCCCGGATCAGAGGCGCTGGTGATCGACCGCGCTCACGCGCGCTTCGAAGCGCTGGCCGCTGCGATGGGACTTCAGCCGCAGGTCATCTGACCGCGGTCAGAGCGGCGCGGGCTTCAGCGTGGCTTCAAAGCGCAGGGACGGCGCCTTGTCGGCGCGGCCCTCAAACACATACTCCGCGCCCTTCTGGCGGCCGGTCAGGGTCAGGGCGAAATCGGAGTGATCACCAAACACCGACTGGCGGTGCATGTCGTGCTGTCGCACCCGCAGGCGCACGCGGATCTCCTCGCCCTCGGTGACGATTTCGCCGACATAGTACATGCCCGTATCGCCGCCATAGACGCGGGCGCCGTCGATATAGATCACCCCGCCGGCATCATCGAGCGGAGTGCGGAAGCGGGTGACGTAGAGGCCGGATTGCATGCGCGTACTTTCTGTCTGGTCGAGAGTATATCAAATTACATCTTCAGCGTGTAGTTTGTCGATCCGCTGCAGCGCGGCGAAGGCGGTCATTAATCGCTTCACCCAGTCCGGTATCCGGGACCGGCGCCACGGCGATGGGCCGTCCAAGCTCGTCCAGACTGCGCAAAGCAGCAAACAGGTTTGCCGCCGCCTCGGCTAGGTCTGATCGTTCGGAAAGGTTAATGACGTCACAACCAACAACTTCCGGGCGCGCTCCGAACGCCAGATAGGACTCCCCTGCACGGGGAGCGATTGCATTGAGGCGCACCGGCGCCCTTGGCGCGTAGTGGCTGGCAAGCTGTCCCGGCGCGCTGGGCCGGTCTGATTCGGTGTGAGCGGCGCTCAACGGACCGGTCACGGCCTCGATGGCGCTGCGTGGGACGCCGCCCGGGCGCAGCAGTGACGGCGCGCCTTTGCCAGCGACGATGACAATCGTGCTCTCCACCCCGATGCGGCAAGCGCCGCCATCCAGAATGAGGTCGATGCGCCCGCCCAGCCCGTCGCGCACATGGGCGGCGGTGGTGGGGCTGACTGCGCCCGAACGGTTCGCGCTGGGCGCCGCCAGCGGATGGCCGAGGCGTCCGATCAGGCCGGTGAGGGCAGGCGAATCGGGCCAGCGCACGGCCAGTGTTTCGAGGCCCGCCGTAACAAGGCTGGCGACACCTGAGCCCGCGCGCATCGGCGCTACCAACGTCAGCGGTCCGGGCCAGAAGGCGCGGGCCAGCGCGCGTCCGGTCTCGCCGAGATTCACCAGGCGCTCGGCCATCTCCAGACTGTCCACATGAACAATCAGCGGATTGAAGCGCGGGCGGCCCTTGGCTTCGTAAATGCGCGCCACCGCTTCGCCATTCGTGGCGTCAGCGGCGAGGCCGTAGACGGTCTCGGTCGGGATCGCCACCACCCCGCCGCGCGCCAGCACGCGCGCTGCTGCGTCCAGGGCATCCGGGTCGTTGGCGGACACGGTATCGGTCATGACATGGCGTCTAGCGTATGCGGGGCGCAGCGCAAACGGGACTTGGCTGTTCCCGGTCACATTCACGTTAATGGCGCCGAGGATCATGCCGGTGTCATACTGTCATGACATTCATGCGACACAGACCCGGATCAGTTTCTCAAGAAAAGGCGGCCCCCATGCGCGACATGCTCGATCCCGACTACGAACCGGAGTGCAACCGCTCGGGCAATACGCCATTCGCGCAGGTGTTCAGCGCCCGCATCGGGCGGCGCGGGTTCCTTCAAGGGTCGCTGGGCGCAGCGGTGGGCGGGCTGTTCGCGTCCACCGGCGTGGCCCATGCGCTGGAGGCCGGCGCCGGCCCGTCTTTGAGCTTCACGCCCGTCCCGGTCAGCACTCAGGACACGCTCGTGGTGCCCGAAGGCTATGAAGCCAAGGCGATCTATCGCTGGGGCGATCCCATTACCGGCTCCATGCCGGCCTACAGCCCGGACAATACCGGGGCGGAGCAGGGCGAGCAGGCGGGCATGCACCATGACGGCATGCACTTCTTCCCCATCGAGGGCGAAGACCCGTGGCAGGGCAGCTCCACCGATGGCCTGCTGGTGGTCAATCACGAATATATCGAGCCGCGCTTCCTGCACGCCGCCGCGGCTGAAGGCCAGGCCTTGTCCGGTTCGGCCACGCTGGATCACGCAGGTCCGCGCGACCCCGATCTGGTGCTCAAGGAAATGAACGCCCACGGCGTGTCCATCGCGCGCATCCGCGAGGATGACGATGGCGAATGGCGCATCGTGCCTGACCCGCGCAACCGGCGCATCACGCCCCTGACCGAGATGGAAATCGCCGGTCCGGTGCGCGGCAGCGATCTGGTGAAAACGAGATTCTCCCCTGCAGGCGAACGCACGCGCGGCACCTTCGCCAATTGCGCCCACGGCGTGACACCGTGGAACACGTATATGGCCGCCGAGGAGAACTGGTCAGGCTATTTCGTCAATACGGGCGGCGAGCTGCCGCGCGAGCATGCGCGCTATGGCGTGCGCACCGATGTCTCGCGCTATAACTGGCACCGCTCGGCCGATGGCGCTGACGCATATGTGCGCTTTGACGCCACGCCGATGGCGGAGACACCTGAGGACGATTACCGCAACGAACCCAACACCTATGGCTGGATGGTGGAGATCGATCCGTTCGATCCGGCCAGCATGCCGGTCAAGCGCACCACGCTGGGCCGCTTCGCCCATGAAGGCGTGGTGTTCGCGCCGGCGCAGGCCGGTCAGCCCGTCGTGTGCTATTCCGGCGACGATGCGCGCGGCGAGTATATCTACAAATTCGTCTCCGCCGGCGCCTACGTGCCCGGCGAGACGCGCGGCGAGATACTCGATGAGGGAGTGCTTTACGCCGCCAAATTCAACGAGGATGGCTCCGGCGAGTGGCTGGCGCTGGTCCATGGCGAGAACGGGCTGGACGAGAGCAATGGTTTCGCCAGTCAGGCCGACGTGCTGGTCAACACCCGCACCGCCGCTGACCTCGTCGGCGCCACGCCCATGGACCGGCCCGAATGGGGTACGGTCGATTTCCAGACCGGCGCTGTCTACTTCACCCTGACCAATCACAGCAATCGCGCCGCCGACGGCGCCGACGCCGCCAATCCGCGCGGGCCGAACCTGTTCGGCCATATCATCCGCTGGCATGAGGATGGCGGGCAGCACGGCCAGACCTTTCAGTGGGATCTGTTCGTCATTGCCGGGCCTGAAGGCGACAGCGCGGACATGAATGGCGAGGCGCTGGACGCCGACAGCCGCTTCTCCAGCCCGGACGGGCTGTGGATGGACGCCAACCGTCGGCTATGGATCCAGACCGATATCTCCGAAAGCGTGATGAACCGGGGACCGTTCGAAGCCTTCGGCAATAACATGATGCTGGCGGCCAATCCCGAGACCGGCGAGATCCGCCGCTTCCTGACCGGTCCGGTGGGGCAGGAGATCACCGGCGTGGTGACCACGCCCGATCACCGCACCATGTTCATCAATGTCCAGCATCCCGGCGCCACCACGTCGCGCGATGACTTCGCCGCCGGGCGCTTCACCAGCCACTGGCCGGATGGCGGCGAGTCGATCCCGCGCTCGGCCACGGTGATGATCCGGCGCACTGACCGGGGCGTCATCGGCGCCTAATAAGAAGGACGGCTCAGGGCAGGGTGATGCGCGCGGGCGCGTCACCCGCCAGGACCGGCTCGCCGCCCGAAGCGTCCAGCCGGTCCACGCGGATCAGCGCCAACGCCCGCTGTCCTGCGCCTGAGGTGATAGCGCCCAGAGGCGCCGCGCCTGCAGTCACGGCGGTTCCGGCCTCAGGCGCCGGTCCGTCGAGATCGAGGCGCACCGTGCGTTTGCGCACGCCGCCCTTGCGGTGCATGCGGCTGGCGACTTCCTGACCGACAAAGCAGCCTTTTTTATAGTCGATTCCGGCCATCAGATCGTGATTAACGTCGGTAGAGAAGGCCTCTGCCGGGCCGTAATCGCGCCCGAACTCCGGCACGATGGCGGCGATGCGCGCGGCCTCGTAGCCGGCCTCGTCCTGCGGCCCGCCCGCCGGCACGATGGCGCGCAAGCCCAGCATGGCGTTGCGCGGATCAGGCGCGGCGGCCAGCGCCACAGTGCGCAGCTCCGCCTCGCCCTCGCCGCGCGCGGCCGCCACGGCGAGGTCATCACGCAGCGCAATGTCGGCTTTGGCCCGCAGGCGGTAGAGGGAGAAGCGCTTAATGAGCCCCTCCGCCTCGCTGGCCGGGGCATCGATCAGCAATCCGCCCTCGCCATCATCAAAAATAATGAAATCGGCCAGCACCTTGCCCTGCGGGGTCAGAAGCGCGCTGAACAGGGCGCCGCCGGGCGTCAGGCCTTCAGGTCCGCGTGTGATCACGCGCTGGAGAAAGCTGCGCGCATCCTCGCCGGTAATGGCGATCACGGCGCGTCCGGGCAGGGCGGTGAGGAAGTCGGATGTCATGGCGCCATACTTGGCCTGAGGGGGCGCGCTCCACAAGGTGCGCGTGACGGTCCTGTGAGGCTCTGGCGCAGGCCGCGCGAACAGGCTAAGCCGCTCGGCCATGACGCGTATCCTGTTCATCACCGCCACGCGCATCGGAGATGCAGTCCTGTTTTCAGGCCCGCTGGCGCATCTGGCGCGCACGCATCCCGGCGCGCAGATCACGGTGGCCTGCGGCCCGCTGGCTGCGCCGCTGTTCCAGGCGGCGCCGTTCGTGACGGACGTCATCGTCATGGCCAAGCGCCCCGGTGGCCGGCACTGGCTGGATCTGTGGCGGCGCACCGCCGGGCGGCGCTGGGATCTGGTGGTGGATATGCGCGGTTCGGTGACCAGCTGGTTCCTGCGCGCCGGATCGCGCCGGGTGAACCGCCGCGCGCCGGGCGCTGAACACCGCCATCGTGTGACTGAAGCGGGCGCGGTGCTGAGCCTCGATCCGCCGCCAGCGCCGGAAATCTGGATTGACGACGCCGCGCGCGGCCAGGCGGATCGGCTCTTGCCATCCGGCGCGCCGATTCTGGCGCTGGCCCCCGCCGCCGCTGCGCCGTTCAAGGAATGGCCCGCCGATCGCTTCGCAGCGCTGGCTGACGCACTGACCGGACCGGGCGGCGCCCTTCAGGGCGCGCGTGTGGCGCTGTTCGGTGGCCCCGGCGATCAGGCGACATCCACGGCGGTCAGCTCAGCCATCACGCACGCGCCGGTCATCGATCTCACCGGCCAGCTGGACCTGGTGACCGCTGCGGCCTGCCTGCAGCGCGCGCGCCTGTTCGTGGGCAATGATTCCGGGCTGATGCACATGGCCGCCGCCGGCGGCGCGCCGGTGCTGGGCCTGTTCGGGCCCACCGATGAGCGTGTCTATGGTCCCTGGGGTTCGAACGCGCGCAGCGTGCGCGCAGGCGGACCGGCCCATGAGGCCGACCGGGGCCGGCTGCGCCATGCCGAAACCTCGCTGATGGGCGGTCTGGCGCTGGAGCAGGTCCAGGCCGCCGCCGAGGCGTTGATCGCACAGAGCGGGCCGTCCGCGCCCGCCTAGTCCAGATAGGTGCGCCGCAGCTGGTTGGAGAAGGCGCGGCCCTGCTCGGCCAGTTGCTGGCGCGCATATTCGCTTTCCGCGCCGCAGCGCAGGCGCAGACGCTCCTGATGGCGGAAGCCTTCATTGAACCGGTCGATCAGCCGCGCGCGATAGGTGCCCGCCGTGGGCGCCTCATAGTCCAGCAGCTCGGCCATGGCGGTGCGCCAGGTCTGCGCCTGACGGCCCTGGCAGGCGAAGGTCAGGCCATGCAGCTCACCCATTATCCGGGCGAGGCTCTCGACCGGGTAGGGGTCGCTTTCCTGCACCGCTGACGCGGGCGACGCGGCGAGCGCTATCAGACAAAAACTGACCAGCAATCCGCGCAATGTTGTGACAAACCGAAGGGCGTAGGGCACATCAAACTCCTCGTTCGGGTTGTTTTGGCGCGTGATCGTGGCGCCGCGATGGCGTCAGCGTCTCCAGAAGCCCGGCGTGAACATGACCAGCACCACCAGCACCTCCAACCGGCCGATCAGCATGGTGGCGGTCATGATCCATTTGGCGGTGTCGGGCAGGGGGGCGAAGGAGCCGGCCGGGCCAATGATGTCGCCCAGTCCCGGCCCGACATTGGCCAGCGTGGTGGCGGCGCCGGATATGGCGGTGATGGTGTCGAGCCCGGTGAAGGACAGCAGCGTGGCGGACACCACGAAGGTGGCGAAGAACAGGAAGATGAACACGAACACCGAGCGCACCGTTTCCGGGGGCAGAGCCTTGCCGCGATAGCGCGGCGGCGATACCGCGTTTGGCCGGGTCAGCTGTTCAACATAGGAGCGCATGGCCGACGCGGCGATCTGATAGCGGAATATCTTGATCGAGCAGCTGGTGGACCCTGCACAGCCGCCGATGAACATCAGCAGCAGAAACATCGCCGCCGCGCCGCTGCCCCAGCTCCAGAAATCGGAGGAGGCGTATCCGGTGCCGGTCAGGACCGATATCGTATTGACCAGAGCGAGCCGCCAGGCGGGCAGGCTGTCCGGTTCGGGCGGCGGGGACAGGGTGATCATCACTGTCAGCAGCATCGCCGCGACCGCGATCACGCCCAGAAAGATACGCGCCTGGGAATCGATAAGCAGCTGGTCCGGGCGTCCTTGTGCGGCGCGTACATAGAGCACGAATGGCAGCGCGGCGAGCGTCATGAAGACAGCGGCGACCAGATCGGCGCCGCCATCTGTGAAGGCGGCGATTGAATCGTCCCGGGTGGAGAAGCCGCCCGTGGCGATGGTGGTCATGGCGTGGTTGACCGCGTCGAACCCGCCCATGCCGGTCGCCACATAGGCCAGGAAACAGGCGAAGGTGAGCGACAGATAGATGATCACGATGGCCAGCGCGATCTGCCCCGCGCGCGGCAGGACTTTCTCTGTCTTTTCAGAGCTTTCCAGCCGGAACAGCTGCATGCCGCCAATGCCAAGCATGGGCCAGATCGCCATGGCGGTCACGATGATGCCGATGCCGCCGATCCACTGCAGGATGGAGCGCCACAAGAGCAGCCCGCGCGGCAGATCGTCCAGCCCGGTGATGACCGTGGCGCCGGTGGTGGTCAGGCCGGACGTGGTTTCAAAGATCGCATCGGTCCAGCTGATATCGAGGCCGGACAGCTGCAGCGGCAGGGCCGCAGCGAAGGCCAGCACCGCCCAGGCGCCCGATGTCAGCAGGATGGCGCCGCGCGCCGTCAGCCGGTGCTCGGGCGACCGGCCCAGCAGGGTCATGATCCCGCCCACGGCCAATCCCAGCAGGGCCGAACCGAAGAAGGCGGGCGCGGACCGGCCCTGATAGCCCAGATCGACCAGCGCCGGGGCCAGCATCGCCAGGGACAGGGCGCTGAGCAGGGCGCCAAGCGCGAACAGGACGGTGCGGGCGCTCTGGGTCATGATCGCGCGGGGTTAGACAGGCGCGCGCCCCCGGTCAATGGCGGGTGGAGCGGCTGAGCGGGCTGTCCAGCGCGAAGGCGGGAATGTCGGCGCTGAACTGCTGGCCGTTCTCGCAGCGGAACACATAGGCGCCGCGCATGAAGCCCGACGGCGTGCGCAGCGGCGCGCCCGAGGTGTAGCGGAATGCCGAGCCGGGACGAATCACCGGCTGCTCGCCCACCACGCCCTCGCCGCGCACGATCTCGGTGCGGTTGGCCGAATCGGTGATGCGCCACTCGCGCTCCATCAGCTGGACCGCGCCGCCGCCGGTGTTTTCGATCACGACGGTATAGGTCCACACGAAGCGCCCGGCTTCGGGATCGGATTCCGATTCCAGGAAGGACGGCTCGACGCGGATCACCACGCCGCCGGTCTCTTGGGTATACATGCCTGCCTCCGACAGAGCGCCAGATCATGAGTTCACACCCGCCCGCGCGGCGAATCAAGCGCCCTTGGCGCAGCGCGGTGAACTGGACAGGCGCGCGAGGCGTGCCGACAGTGTCATTCCCGCCCGTGACCGATTCTGGCTGATCGAGACTGACATGACCGCCCGGACCAGCGGAATTCTGCCCGACGCCGCGCTTGAAGCCGCCTTTGAGGCGGGGTGGATTCATGCGCGCCGCCCGCTGGAGCCGGGCCAGATTCAGCCCGCCAGCCTGGATTTGCGTTTGGGCCGCAAGGTCTGGCGCCTGCGCGCCAGCTTCCTGCCGGGACCGGGGCGTACTGTGGCGGCGCGGCTGGACGATGACATCGTCATGCACGCCCTCGACCTGGAGGGCGGCGCAGTCTTGGAGACCGGCTGCGTGTATCTCGCCGAGCTGGAGGAGGGCCTGGCCCTGCCGCCCGGCGTGTCGGCGGCCGCCAATCCGAAAAGCTCCACCGGGCGCCTGGACGTCTTTACGCGGGTGATCGGAGACGGGTCGATTGCGTTCGACCAGCTGCCAGAGGGCTATAACGGCCCGCTCTATATGGAGATTTCGCCGCGAACATTCTCGGTGCTGGCGCGGCCCGGCGACCGGCTGGCGCAGGTGCGCCTGCGCCGGGGCGAGCATGTCCCGCTGCGCGCCATCACCCTGACGGTGGACGTGGAAAATCATGGCGGGCCAGTGGGCTGGCGCGCCCGGCGGCACAGTCCGCTCGTGGATCTGTCCGGCGTCGGCGCCCATGACCCCAAACGCTTCTGGGAGCCGGTGCATGCCGAGCGGGGGCGTATCGTGCTGGACCCGGGCGAGTTCTACATATTGGCCAGCCGCGAGGCGGTGAGCGTGCCGGTGGACGAGGCGGCCGAGATGGCGCCCATCGCGCCGGAGATTGGCGAGTTCCGCGCCCATTATGCCGGCTTCTTCGATCCGGGCTTTGGCGTGGCTGAAGCGGGCGGCGCGGGATCGCGCGCCGTGCTGGAAGTGCGCGGGCGCGACGTGCCCTTCATGCTCGATCACGGGCAGGCGGTGGCGCGGCTGGTCTATGAGCCCATGGCCGGCGCGGTGGGCCAGCCCTATGGCGCGGCAGGCTCCAATTATCAGGCCCAGGGCCTGAAGCTGTCCAAGCATTTCAAGGCCTGAGCGCGCTCACTCCTCGCCGGGTTTGGCGCGCAGCGCCTTGACCGTGCTGCGCTTGGCCTTGGCGGTCTTCTGGCGCTTGATGGAGGCGAGGGTGGGCCGCGTGGGCTTGCGCGCCTTGGGCTTGCGGCTGGCCTGCAGGATCAGCATACGCAGCCGCACCCGCGCCTCTTCGCGATTGCGCATCTGGGAGCGGTGGGCGCTGGCGTGCAGCACCAGAATGCCGTCTGCGCTGAGGCGCGAGCCGGCCAGCCGGGTCAGGCGCTCCTTGACTGGCCCCGGCAGATCGCTGGCGGCCAGGTTGAAGCGCAGCTGCACGGCGCTGGAGGTGGTGTTCACATGCTGTCCGCCCGGACCGGAGGCGCGCACAAAACGCTCCTCGATCAGGCGCTCGTCGATAGTGATGGCGTCATTGATGCGCATGAGTATCAGCCTGACACAGGCTTCAGGCTCAGCGCCAGTACCGACGCGATGAGGCACATCACGCCGAGCCCGGCGATGGCCGCGGGACCGAAGGCGCCGAACGCCGTGCCCGCCAGCGCCCCGAACGCCAGCAGCAACACCCCGATCACCGTGTTGGACACGGCGGTGTAGGCCGCCCGCGTCTCCTGCGTGGCCAAGTCCACCACATAGGTCGCCCGCCCCAGCCGCACGCCCTGATGGGCGAAGGCGAGGAGGAAGAGGGCGATGGCGTGAAACCAGATGCTGTCGGCCATGGCCCAGCCTGCGAGCCCCGCGCCGGCGACCATCGCGCAGGCGAGCCCCGCCGTGACGCCCGCCGCCGCCAGCACCCAGCGCGCGGACCTGTCCGCCGAGCGCCCCCAGGCCCAGCCGCTGGCGAAACCGGCGGCGCTGGACGCGATCAGAAAAGCGCCAAGCCCGGCGAGATCCGTTCCCGTACGCGACTGGGCGTAGGCCACGAAAAAGGGCGGCAGGAGCGAGGTCGCCATGTAGAAGGCGCGCGCGAGGACGAAGCGGGCGAAATCGGGGTCGGTTTTGAGCAGCGCCAGCTGGCCAATGGCTTCGGTGAAGGCGTTGGCGCCGCCCGCCGTCGCGCCGGGCGCTTCGGCAAGCTGTAGATAGGCGAACGCCGCGAGGACCCACAGCACGCCGCCAGCGGCGAGAATCAGCGCGATCACTGACGGCTCGGTCTCGGGCGCGAGGATCAGCACGGCGCCAAAGCCCAGCGCGGCGAGGCCCGAGAGTGAGGAGGCATAGCCCGACACCGCGCCGCGCCGTGTCTTGGACACGGTCTTGCCCAGCACATCCTTGTGACTGACCGAGCAGAAGGCGCGCGCCAGCGCGAATAAAGCCAGAAGGCCGATCAGCGCCCATCCCGCCGCCTCGTCCTCCAGTACCAGAGCGGCGCCGGCCATGGCGAACAGGGCCAGCGCCTGACCCACAGCGCCGCCCGCCCAGACGAATTTGCGCCGCTCGCGTTCGCGGATCCAGCGGGCGATGAAAAGCTGGGGCAGGAGCGAGCCCGCCTCGCGCACCGGAGCGATCAGGCCGATCAGGAAGCCCGGCGCGCCCAAGCTCGAAATCAGCCAGGCCAGCGTCAGCTTGGGGTCCACCAGCCGGTCGCCGCTCTTGGTCAGGGCCAGCGCGATGGCGGAGAACACGAAATTGCGCGGCAGGTGGGCGCAGGCGCTTTCGGGAATGTCCTTGCAGACCCGCGCCTCGGCGTCGTCATAAAGCGCGGTGTAAACGGTTTCGGCGAGCTGGTCGGCGGGCGCTTGCCGGGCGGTCATGGGCGAATCTCGTGTGGCGGATTTTGTCCATTCAAGCACACCTGCGCGCCCGCGCGATGGTGGACGCACTCACGCGCCTTCTGTATCACCGCTGGCACGCCGCCTTCACCCGCCACGCCTCTTTTTCAAAGTCAGTCCGCCATGCATGATATCCGCCTGATCCGCGACAATCCGGGGGCGTTCGACGCCGCCATGGCCCGCCGGGGCCTGACGCCCCAGGCCGAACGCCTGATCGATCTGGACGCGCGCCGGCGTGAGGCGACGACGCGCCTGCAGGAGCTGGAGACGCGGCGCAATGCGGCGTCCAAGGAGATCGGCGCGGCCAAGGCGCGCGGCGAAAACGACCGCTTCGAAGCGCTGCGCGCCGAGGTCGAGGCGCTCAAAGGCGAGATGGAGCGCTGCGGCGTTGACGCCGCCAAAGGTGAAGAGCTGCTCAATCAGGCCCTCGCCGCCCTGCCCAACGCCCCTGCCGAGGATGTGCCCGACGGCGAGGATGAACATTCCAACGAGGAAGTGCGCGGCTGGGGCGAGCCGCGCGAATTTGATTTTGATCCGGCGGACCATGTCACGCTGGGCGAGCGTCTGGGCCTGGATTTCGAGCGCGCCGCCGCCATGTCGGGCGCGCGCTTTGCGGTGCTGCAAGGTCCATTGGCCCGGCTGGAACGGGCGCTGGGCCAGTTCATGCTGGACATGCACACGACAGAGAACGGCTATCGCGAGACCAGCGTGCCGCTTTTGGTGCGCGACGAGGCGCTGTTCGGCACCGGGCAGCTGCCGAAATTCGCCGAGGACCAGTTCCGGATTGCCAATGGATTCGCTGTTTTATCAAATCAAGTAGATGAGTTAATCGCTCGACTAGAAGCAACCGACGAGCACGCTACAAGTCTTTTGCGGATCAAAAATCGTCTTGATAAATTGTCTGAATCCGGCGAAGTGTCGAAAAAAATATCAAGTGAGATTAAAATAGATATTGATATAGCGCGTATTGCGCTCATCGAAGCACTTTCTGGAGAAGGCGGGCTATCTGGAGCTGCTCAAGACCTAGATTCGAAGCTGGCTGAGCTTAATCGCGCGGGTGCAACATCGAACCAGTGGCTCATCCCCACCGCCGAAGTGCCGCTGACCAATCTCGTGCGCGACGCCATCCATCCCGAGAGCGCGTTTCCGCTGCGCCTCACCGCGCTCACCCCCTGCTTCCGGTCCGAGGCCGGGTCGGCGGGGCGTGATACGCGCGGCCTCATCCGCATGCACCAGTTCCACAAGGTGGAGCTGGTCTCCATCGTCACGCCGGACCAGTCGGAGGAGGAGCTGGAGCGCATGACAGGGTGCGCGGAGGCCGTGCTGCGCGCGCTGGAGCTGCCCTACCGGGTGATGGCGCTGTGCGCGGGCGATATGGGGTTTGCAGCGCGCAAGACCTATGATCTGGAAGTCTGGCTGCCGACCCAGAAGACCTATCGCGAGATCAGCTCCTGCTCGAACTGCGGGGATTTCCAGGCGCGGCGCATGAATGCCCGCTTCCGCCGCGAGGGCGAGAAAAAGCCGGAGTTTCTCCACACCCTCAACGGCTCGGGCGTGGCGGTGGGCCGGGCGCTGGTGGCGATCCTGGAAAACCACCAGAACGCCGACGGCTCGGTGACCATCCCGGCGGCCCTGCGCCCGTATATGGGCGGTGTTGAGGTGATCAGGCCGTGATGGAGGCTTTACCTGCTCAGGTTACATGCGGCGTCAAAGCCTCCTCTCCCCTCCTTGAGGGGAGAGGGTGGGGTGAGGGGTGTGCGGCGGTTCAGCAAACGCGGCCAGCACGAGTGAGGCGGAGAGGTCCGCCCCCTCACCCTACCCTCTCCCCCATGGTCATGGGGGAGAGGAGACGGCGTCCGTCACGCCAAAACCTTGAGAGAACATCATGATCCCTGACAATCCGCGTATCCTGCTGGTCAATGATGACGGCGTGCATGCGCCGGGGCTCGCCGTGCTGGAAGACATTGCGCGCACCCTGTCGGACGATGTGTGGATCGTGGCGCCCGAGGGCGAGCAGTCGGGCATGAGCCGGGCGCTGACCCTGACCGCGCCGCTGCGCGTGCAGCAGCTGGGCGAGCGGCGCTTTGCGGTCACCGGCACGCCCACCGACTGCGTCCACATGGCGGTGCAGAACATCATGGCGGGCAAGACGCCGGATCTTTTGCTGTCGGGCGTCAATTCGGGCCAGAACATCGCCGAGGACGTGACGTTTTCCGGCACGGTGGCCGGCGCCATGCAAGGCATCCAGTTCGGCATCACCTCCATCGCCTTCTCCCAGGCCTACGGGTTTTCCGGCAAGGCGGCGATCCAGTGGGAGACGGCGCGCCAGCACGGGCCGGGCATTTTGCAGAAGCTGCTGAGCGCCCCGTGGAGCCAGAATGTGCTGATGAACGTCAACTTCCCCGACCGCGCGGCCGACGATGTGGCGGGCGTGGAGGTGACGGTGCAGGGCATGCGCGATCACAATGTGGTTCACGCTGAAAAGCGCATGGATTTGCGCGGCCGGGAATATTTCTGGATGGGCTTTACGGGCAAGAAATCCGATCCCGCCATGGGGACCGATTTGCGGGCCATTTATGAGGGGCGTATCTCCATCACGCCGCTGCATCTCGATCTCACCCACCACGACACCCGCGACCGGCTGGCGAAAGCGCTGGCATGAGCGCCGGGCCGGACACCCGCCTGATCCAGCTGGTGATGGCGCTGCGCTCGGCCGGGATTTCCGACAAGCGGGTGCTGGCCGCCATCGAGCGCACGCCGCGCGCTTTGTTCGTGCCCGAAGGCTTCTCCGATCAGGCCTATGAGAACCGGGCCCTGCCCATTGACTGCGGCCAGACCATCTCCCAGCCCTTCGTGGTGGCGGCGATGACCGAAGCGCTGCAGGTGGATGACCGCTGCAAGGTGCTGGAGATCGGTACGGGCTCGGGCTACCAGGCCGCCGTGCTGGCGCGCCTGGCGCGCCGGGTCTACACCATCGAGCGCTACCGCACCCTGGCGCGCGAGGCGGGCGAGCGGTTCGGCGCGCTGCGCCTGACCACCATCGTCCAGCGCACCGGCGATGGCACGATCGGCTGGCCTGAACAGGCGCCGTTTGACCGGATCATGGTGACGGCCGGCGCGTCCGAGCGGCCCGACGGTCTGCTGGACCAGCTCAAATCCGGCGGGATCTGCGTGGCCCCGGTGCAGAATGGCGCGGTCCAGACCCTGATGCGCTACCGGCGCGGCGAGGATGGCGCGATCAGCGAAGAGGCGCTGTTCGACGTGCGTTTCGTGCCGCTGGTGCCGGGCGAGGCCAAGGCGCTTTAGGTATCGCCGAACACCCGTGCGAAAATCACATCCACATGGCGCAGATGCCAGGCATCGTTGAAGCAGGCTTCGATCCCGCCAGCGCCCAGCAGCGCCATCACGTCGGCATCGGCCTTGAGATGGTCGATCAGGCGCCCGCCCTCATCCCAGGTTTTCATGCCGTTGCGCTGCACGAGGCGATAGGCCTCTTCACGCGCCGCGCCGGCCTGGGTCAAAGCCAGCAGCACGCGCTGGGAGTTATGAATGCCGCCAAACGCGTCGAGATTCTCTTTGCAGCGTTCGGCGTGCACGATCAGGCCTTCAATCATGGACGCGGTGCGGTGCAGGGCGAAATCGAGATGCACGCACGCATCCGGCCCGATCCCGCGCTCCACGCTGGAATGGGAGATGTCGCGCTCATGCCACAGGGCGACATTCTCCATGGCCGGCGTCACGGCTGAACGCACCAGGCGGGCGAGGCCGGTGAGGTTTTCGGTCAGGATCGGATTGCGCTTGTGCGGCATGGCCGACGAGCCCTTCTGGCCCGGCGAGAAATATTCCTGCGCCTCGCGCACTTCGGAGCGCTGGAGATGGCGCACCTCCACTGACAGGTTTTCAATCGCCGAGGCGATCAGGCCCAGCGCCGCGAAGAAGGCCGCATGGCGGTCGCGCGGAATGACCTGGGTGGAGATGGGCTCGATCTCGAGGCCGAGCTTTTGCGCCACATGAGCTTCCACCGCCGGATCCACATTGGCGAATGTGCCCACCGCGCCGGAAATCGCGCAGGTGGCGATCTCGCGCCGGGCGGTTTCAAGGCGCGCGCGGTTGCGGGCGAACTCGGCATGGAAGCGGGCGAATTTCAGCCCCATCGTGGTGGGCTCGGCATGGATGCCGTGGCTGCGCCCGATGCAGATGGTCATCCTGTGCTCCAGCGCGCGCGCTTTGAGCGCCGCCAATACCCGGTCCATGCCCGCCAGCAGCAGGTCCGCGCTGCGCGTCAACTGGACGGCCAGGCAGGTGTCGAGCACGTCGGAGCTCGTGAGGCCCTGATGGACGAAGCGCGCTTCCTCGCCGACGAGTTCAGCCAGATGGGTCAGGAAGGCGATGACGTCATGCTTCACCTCGCGCTCGATCTCGTCGATGCGCGCGATGTCGAACTCCATGTCCCTGGCTTTCCACACGGCCTTGGCGGCGGAAGCGGGGACCACACCCAGCTCGGCCAGCTTGTCGGTGGCGTGGGCCTCGATCTCGAACCAGATGCGGTAGCGGGTTTCGCTCGACCAGATGGCGGCCATTTCGGGACGGGTATAGCGGGGGATCATGACGCCTCGACGCGCTGGCGGGCTGGGAACATGGGCGCGGGCATACGCCGCGCGCGCGCCCCGGGCAAGCCCGGGGGGTGGCCTTGGGCTCGGGGTCAGGCTTTCGCCGGCCCGGGGATTTCGCGGCGCATGGTGGCGGCGGCGGCGAAGAACAGGCCAGAGGCGATGAGAAACATGGCCACCCCCGCCATCAGCGCGTAGCGCAGGGCGTCGCCCTCGCTCATGTGATTGCTGAGCCAGTCAGACAGGGCGCCAATGGCCAGCGGGCCCAGGCCGATCCCGATCAGATTGTTGAAAAAGGCGATGATCGCCGCCGTCGTGGCGCGGTGTTCGGGCCGCGACAATGTCTGCACCGCCGCCAGTCCCGGTCCGAGCCAAGCGTAGGCCAGGCTGATCGGCAGGGCGAGGAGAGCCAGCGATACGTATCCGCTGTCCACCATCAAGGCGGCCAGAAAGAACGGCGCCATGGTCAGCACGGTGACCGCGGGGATCAGGGCGTAGGCGGCGGGATGCGTGCGCCCGAACCGGTCGGCCAGCCAGCCGCCGGCGATGGCGCCAAAAACACCCAGCAGGAAAAGCGGCGCCAGGAACTGGCCGATCTCGGCCATGACCAGACCCTGGCTGCGCATCAGGAAGGAGGGCAGCCATTGATACATGCCGTAGCCGGCGAACGAGGTCGCTGCAGCGGCCAGCGTCAGCAGGATCAGGGTGGGCGAGGCGAGGATGGCGCGCGCGGCGTCAAACGGACGCGGGACCGAAACCGGCTCCACGATGGCGTCCAGACGGCCGCGCTTGGGTTCGCGCACCAGCACCACCAGCGCCAGCGCGGCGACGAGGCCGGGCATGGCGAGCAGGATGAACGCCCAGCGCCAGCCCAGCGCCGCCGCGATCAGGGCGCCCAGCGCCGATCCGGCAGCGATGCCCAGCGGCGCGCCAATGGAGAACAGCCCGATGGCGAGGCCCCTGCGCCCCGCCGGGAAATAGTCTGAGATGACCGCATAGGACGGCGCCACGCCGCCCGCTTCACCAGACGCCACGCCGATGCGCGCCAGCGCCATCTGCCAGAAGCCGGCCGCCATGCCGGACAGGGCGGTGAAGGCGCTCCACACCACGCAGCAGGCCGCGATCAGGCGCACCCGGTTGGTTCGGTCAGCCAGCCACGCCAAGGGCAGGCCCAGCGTGGCGTAGAACACGGCGAACATGGTGCCGCCCAGCAGCGCCAGCTGGGTGTCGTTCAGGCTGAGGTCTGCGCGGATATCTTCCTGCAGCACCGCAAACAGCTGGCGGTCCATGAAATTGATCATGTAAACCACGCCCAGCACGATCAGCGCCGTCCAGGCGCGCCCGGCCGGCGCGTCCGCGTCGCGCGATGCGTCGGGCTGGGTCATGACGGCGAGGGCTCCGGGCGCATGAGGGGGGGTGCACGGGGGCAGGCCTGACCAGACATGAGGCGAGCCGCGTGCCAAGGCAAGGGCGCGGGCCCGTTTCGCGGCCACCAGTGTCAGGCGCCCATGACTTTCGCCACCGCAGGCGGCATGCGATGTGCGCTGCGCGCGTCGAGGGCGCCGGCGAATGTTGCGGCGAGCTCGGCAAGATCCCAGCGCTGGCCGAGCTTGTCCTTGACCCCGGAGATGACCGGCGCATCGGCCCAGCCGGGCGCAGTGGTCAGGTGATGCAGCGCGGCGGCCACCTCGCGCGCCTCGCCCACGCACTCCCACGGCTTGGCGCCGGTCACGCCGGCGATGTCGAAGGCATGGTCGAGATTGGCCGGATCATGCAGCGGGCGGCTCTGGAACACTTGCTCATGGCGCTCCGGCGTGAGCCAGCAGGCCATGAGCACGCCCGTATAGACGCATTTGGAGCACTTGCCGCACCAGCGCTGGCCCTCGGCCAGCACGGCCTCGCCTGCGAAGACAAAATTGCGGTTGCAGCTGGCGAAGATGTCCAGCGCACCCGGCGCGCGGCGGGCGAGATAGTGCGCGGTCCACAGCTCGCTCACCGGGCGCAGCACGGAGAAATAATCCAGCCCCGCCCCGGCGGCGGCGAAGGCGGCGCGAAGCGCGTCCTCGAACTCCAGCGATTTGGAGAATTGATGGTTCACCGGATGGCCATCGATAGTCATGGTCGGCTCGCTGGCCGCGCGCTCATTGGCGAACACCACCCAGTCCTGACCACAGGCGGCCGCATGCAGCGCCAGCAGGCAGGAATTGATGCCGGTGATGGGGATATGGCCGTTCAGCGCCTCGCCCGAGCGTGACAAGGTGATGAGGCGCGGATCAATGATCCGGGTCATCAGGGTGAGCGGCGCATCGGTCATGGATTGCAAGCGCTCGCCGACGCGCGGCGACAGGATCACGCTGACGGGCTCGCTCTGCGCGCCGGCGGCTTCCAGAATGGCGCGGGCCACATGGCTGTCCTTGCCGCCGCCGAAGGCGCACGCGGCGCGGGGGCGCTCCGGGGCGACGCGCACGGGCGTGGCCGCGTCCAGCGCGTCCTCGGCGTCAATCTCGAGCGCAGGCGGGTAGGGCAGTGCGTTGCGCACATAAAACTCGCCCAGGCCCGGCCCGTAGGCGAGCCCGGCGAGGCGGCGCGCGGCGCGGGTCAGGGGCGCCTCCACATTCACCCGGCCCGCCGGCGCCGCCTTGTAATAGCTCGTCCCGATCAGGATCGCCGCCAGGGTGACAAGGCCGCTGCGCACCGGCTCGGGAATGGCTTCGATCCGGGCATGGGGCGCAAACCGCACGGTTTCCTCAAACCGCCCGAAACGCGGACAGTCAAACGCGAACCGGACCGCATTGGCGTCGGCGTCCAGAAGCGGCGGCAGGATGCGAAACTCACTCATGCAGCAAGGCTCCGGCAAGGCGGGAGCGCGGACTGTACGGTGATGCGCGCGGACAGGCTATCGCCGGGGGCGGTTCAGCGGGTGACCAGCTGAACCTCGACCTTGCGGCCAACGAAATCGGCGGCGCGCTGCAGGGTCTCGATAGTCACATTGCCGTTTTCCGGGTCGAGCACGCGGTCGATCTGGGTGCGGCTGGTCTTCATCAGGACCGCCAGCTGCCGCTTGCTGAGATTACGCTCCTTCATCGCCTGCGCCAGCTGCCAGGCGATGACCTCCTTGACGGCGCGCGCCTGGAATGCGTCGCGCACGCCTTCCTCCTCAAGGAAGTCGTCAATGCCAGACCCGATATGCCTGCTAGCCATGTTCGACCTCTTTCTTGCGCTGGCGCGCGAGCGCCATGTCTTCGTCAGGCGTCGTGCGGGTCTTCTTGATGAAGCCATGCAGCGCGATGATCACGCCCTCATGGAAACACAACAGCACCCGGGAAATTGTCCGGCTCGGCAAGTGAGTGCGCACTTCCCAGAGCCCGTCCTTCATCGCCCGGCAAAGTGGCATGCCGACCGGCCATCGGTATTGGACACGCTGAAGGTCGGCGCCGATCGCCAGCCGGTCATCGCGATCCATGTCCTTCAACCAGTCCCGCACCGGCTCATTTCCGGCAGCCGTTCGGTAAAACACGAGCGGGATTTTCGGTATCTGCTCGGGGTCGCTCACTTATGCACCTTATATGGCGCCACTGCACCATAAAAAGAGCCGCATGGCAAGAGTCAGATGAGGCGCCAGAAGGCGCGAGCCCTAACATAACCCGAACCCATCCGGGTTCGCACCCGGCTTCGCCGAGGCGAGAGCGCGACCGCGCGCCCGCAGCTTTAGCGAGGACGCGAACGCCCGGAGCGAGGGGGGACAAAGTTACCGGGGCGAAGCCCCGCAAGCGCGACCGCGCGCCCGCAGCTTTAGCGAGGACCGGCCGAGCGGAGCGAGGGAAGACAAAGTTACCGGGGCGAAGCCCCGCAAGCGCGACCGCGCGCCCGCAGCTTTAGCGAGGACCGACCGAGCGGCGCGAGGGAGGACAGAAAAATGGTGCGGGCGGCCGGAATCGAACCGGCACGGAGGTTGCCCTCCAACGGATTTTAAGTCCGGTGCGTCTACCAGTTCCGCCACGCCCGCTTGGGTTCATTCGATAGCCGTCCGGCCGGGCCAAGCCAAGAGGGGCGGGCGGTTATGGCGGGTGCGCGCGATTCGTCTAGCGGGCGAGACGGGCTGGCGTTAGCATCGTGTCAGGCGAACCGGCAGCAGCGAGCGCGTGCGGCTTCATGAGTGCATCTGATCCCCAGTCTGAGCCGCGGCCTGATCCCCGATCCGTGGCCGAGTCGGCTTCGCCGACGCAGCCGCACTTTCACGGCCATCGCGACCGGTTGCGCGCGCGCTTCGCCGAGACGGGCGGGGAGGGGCTGGCCGACTACGAGCTGTTGGAGCTGGCCCTGTTCCGCTCCATCCCGCGCCGCGATGTGAAGCCCCTGGCCAAGGCTTTGCTGGCGCGCTTTGGCGATACAGCGCGGGTGTGTGCGGCGCGGGTGGAGCAGCTGACCGAGGTGACCGGCGTGTCGGAAAAGACGGCGCTGGACCTCAAACTCATCCAGGTTCTGGCGGTGCGCATGGCGCGCGAGCAGGTCACAGGCCGGCCGGTGATCTCATCCTGGTCGGCGCTCTTGGATTACTTGCGCGCGGCGCTGGCCCATGCCACCACGGAAGAGTTCCGGGTGCTGTTCCTGGACAAGAAAAACCGGCTGGTGGCGGACGAGTTCCAGGCGCGCGGCACGGTGGATCACGCCCCGGTCTATCCGCGTGAGATTGTGAAGCGGGCGCTGTCGCTGGATTCCAGCGCCATCATCCTGGTGCACAACCATCCCAGCGGCGATCCCACGCCCTCGCGCGCCGACATCGAGATGACAAAGCGCATTTGCGAGGCCGGCAAGCCGTTCGACATCGTGGTCCACGATCACATCGTGGTCGGGCGCGAACGCACCGCCAGCTTCAAGGCGCTGGGTCTGCTGTAGCCAGCATCGGCGCCGGGCGGGCGGCGGAATGGGCTTCATGCACTTCGGCGAGCCAGCGGGCGATACCTGACTCCTCAACCCCCGCGAAGCGCAGCACCGCCACGGCGAAATCCACGCCTTCAGGCTGGCCGCGGGTAATGATGGCGATCATGCCCAGCGCTTCATGGGCGGCTTTTTCTTCCAGCGTGCGCACCGCGACGATGCGCTGAAGGTCTGGATAGGTGGCGTTGATGAAGGGTGTGATCTCCTTGGAAATCTCATAGCGCGACTGGCCCAGCACCAGCGCGCGGGCGCGCGTGACGCCCACGGCGGTCATCAGGCGGACATCGCTGGGATCGCCGAAGGTCATGTCATAACCGTCGGCGGTGGCGGCCAGGAAGCGCTCGGCGTCGAACTCCACCGCCACGAAGGGGATGTTGAAGCGGGTCAGCGCATCCATGGCCATCCGCCCGGCCGGGGTGGCGGCGAAGACCAGGATCGGGGGCCGGGCGTCCGGATCAACGGACGGCGTGGACGGGGCGGCTTTGGCCTGGGCCAGCTTGCGCGCCAGCTTCATGCCCAGCGCCGTCCAGGCGGGCGTCAGGGCCAGCGAAATGGCGCTGGCGGCCACCAGCACGCCCGCCGCCTGGGATCCCAGCGCGCTGGCGATGGAGGGCAGGGCCAGCAGGACCAGGCCGAACTCCGAGCCCTGCGCGGTGACGAAGGCGAGCTGGGTGGCGCCGGGGCGGCTCCAGCCTGAGGCCAGCGCCGCGATGAAGGTGAGGATGGTCTTGCCCAGCATGAGCCCGGTGATGGCCAGCGCGATCCAGGGCGCCTGGGCGGCCATTTCGCGCCAGTCGAGGCCCATGCCGACCGTGATGAAGAAGAAGCCCAGCAGCAGCGCGCCGAACGGCCGCGCCTCGGTCTTCACCACCGTGCGGTAGGGCGTCTCGGCGACAATGACGCCCGCCAGAAACGCGCCCAGCGTCAACGACAGGCCCAGCGCGCCTGTGGCCGCGGCGGTGGCGAGCACCAGCAGGAGCGCGGCGGCGGTGAACACTTCGGCCATGTTGGCGCGCGCCAGCAGGGCCAGCGCCGGGCGTGCCGCGAAGCGTCCGATGACGACGGCGGCGAGCGCCGCCGCGAACGCCTTGGCGCCGGCCTCGGCCAGCGCCCATCCCAGCGGGCCGGACCCGTCCAGAGACACCGCGAACACAAGAAGGAAAATGCCCGCCACGTCCTGAAACACCAGAAGCGCAGTGGAGGAGCGGCCGAGCGGGCAGGTGGCGATGCCCCGCTCGGCCAGCGTCGCCGTCACCACCGCGGTGGCCGAGATGCCCGCGCCCAGCCCGACCACCAGCGCCATGGGCCAGTCCAGCCCGAACAGGCGGGCCGCCAGCGTGAACCCGGCGCCGCAAATCACCATCTGCAGCGGACCCAGAATTGCCAGATCCCGTCCACTCTCACGCACGGTGCGCGAGGAGAACCCCAGCCCGATCTCGAACAGCAGGAACACCACGCCGAGCTGGGCCAGCAGGGCTGTGGTGGCGTTGAGCGGGGCGAGGCCCAGCGCGTTGGGTCCGATCAGCACGCCTGCGGCGATGAAGGCCACGATGGGCGACAGCTTCAGGGCGCGCGCGATCAGGATGCACGCCAGCCCCACCGCCAGAAGCGTCACGGCCGGCAAGATGGCGAGGGCGTCGGACATTGTGGGAGCGTGAATTGAGGGGTGGAACGGGGCGGGTCTGTGTAAACATAGCCGCGCCCGCGCGCCCGCGCCATTGCCGTTCGGCGCTGGCGGCGCTACATGCCCGCTCATGACCGATGCACGATATGAAAAGCTTGAACAGCTGGGCTCGACCGGCGCCGCGCCGCAGCGTCCCGAGGACGCCGTGCTGGAGCGGGTGGAGAACCCGGCGCAGGACAGCGATTACCTGATCCGTTTTGTGTGCCCGGAGTTCACCTCGATCTGCCCGGTGACCGGCCAGCCGGACTTTGCGCATATCGTGATCGACTATGCGCCTGCGCAATGGATCGTGGAATCGAAATCCCTGAAGCTGTTCTTTCAGAGCTTCCGCAATCACGGCGCCTTCCATGAAGCCTGCACCACCATGATCGGCAAGCGTCTGGTCGACGAGCTGAGCCCCAAATGGCTGCGTATTGGCGGCTACTGGTATCCGCGCGGCGGCATTCCCATCGACGTGTTCGCCCAGTGGGGCGAGGCGCCCAAGGGCCTGTGGATCCCCGATCAGGGCGTTGCGCCCTATCGCGGACGCGGCTGAACCCTCTCTCCTGCATGTGATAGGCAAACCTGATAAAAAGTCAGGTTGACATGACATATGCACATGTGTCAGGTTTACGTGACTTTTGGTCATGCGAACCTGATGGAGACAGGAATGGTGGAACGATCCCGGGCGGTCGATGGATTATGGTGCGGGGCCCTGGCGCTGGCGGCTGTCGCGGCGGCGGGTGATCTGGTCCCCTGGATGACGGATATGGCCAGCCAGCTGGCGGCCCTGATGCAGGAGGCGCGCGCATGACCCCGGCCGCCAAACGCTACACTGTGCGGTTTCTGTCCCTGATGGCGGGCTACGCACTGGCGGTGATAGGGGCGACCCTTGTGCTGCGCCACATGGATCCGTCCGGCCCGGTGCGGGTGATTCTCGCCCTGATCCCGGTGATCCCGGCCCTGCTGGCCTTGCGCGAGTTTGTGATCTTCCTGCGGGCCATGGACGAGGTGCAGGCGCGCATCCATGCCGAATCAATCCTCATCGCGGCGGGCGTGGTCAGCTTCGCGGCGTTCAGCTGGGGCTTTCTGGAAAGCTGGGCCGATGCGCCGGCGATCCCGGTCATCTATGTTCTCCCGGCCATGGCGCTGGTCTGGGGCGTGACCGTGCCCTTCGTGTCGAGGCGCTTCAAGTGAAGAACCGCATCCATGTGCTGCGCGCCGAGCGGCGCTGGAGCCAAGCGGAGCTGGGCGAGCGGGTTGGCGTGTCCAGGCAGGCGATCAATGCGGTGGAGACGGGCAAGCACGACCCCTCGCTCAGCCTCGCCTTCAAGCTCGCCGAGGTGTTTGACGCGCGCATCGAGGACGTGTTCGACCCCAAGGGCTGAGCCTTCAATCGCCTGAACGGCGCGTTCATCTGTCCCAACGGCGAGTGAACGCGCCGCTCTGTGTGCGTTCACCCGCGATCCTTCAGTCTCCTCATCACTGGCGGGCGACACCGCCGCCGGGATGAAACCAGAGGAGACGATATCATGTTCAAGAAATTCATGCTGGCCACGGGCCTCAGCCTGACCATGCTCGCCGGCACCGTGTCGGCGGCGGAAGCCCAGCAGCGCAACCGCGTCAACATCAACCAGGCCGGCTACGCCAACGAGCTGTCGGCGCGCCAGGTTGGCCCGCAGAACCGGCTCTATATCGATCAGCGCGGCGCCTACAACTACGTCCAGACCATCCAGGACGGTTCGCGCAACGGCGTGACTGTGGGTCAGGCCGGGCGCGCCAACAACGCCTATGCCGACCAGCTGGGCCGCAACAACACGGCCGTGATCGGCCAGGACGGCGGCTATAACAGCGCCGGCGCCATTCAGACCGGCCGCAACAACACGGTCGGCGTCGCCCAGATGGGCTATGGCCACAGCGCCTCGACCAATCAGACCGGCGCGAACAACTCGCTGGGCGTGATCCAGGTCGGCTCCGGCCAGCGCGCCAACGTGCGCCAGTCCGGCAACGGCAATGTCGCCCTGGTGATCCAGGGCAGCCACTAACGGGGACGGCCAAGACCCGCACCGGGTTCTGGTTCCCCGCCCGCGGCGAGGGACGGGCGCATGACGCGCCCGTCCCGGCCCCGCCGGCTCTCGATCACAAAGGAGATCGATCATGACCGCATCCAAGTTCAAATCCGCCCTGATGCTCGCCGCCGGCGCTGCATCAGCACTGGCCCTGGCGGGCGGCGCCAGCGCCCAGTCCGCCGATCCGTGCTGGCTGGAAGTCGGGACCGGCCGCTCCCATGGCGTGCTGCAGGCCTATGCAGCCCCGCGCCTGGCCGGCTCGTTCGAGCTGACCGTGCGTCAGGACGGCGGCAATGGCGATCTGCTGGTGGACCAGGCGGGCAATTTCTCGCCCTATAACTACTGGCCGACCAATCTGTCGCGCGTCGTTGTCGGCGCCACCGGACTGCGTCCGCACCAGGCCAATTTCTGGCGCAATGCGTGGGCCGCCCAGCCGGGCACGACCATCATCGCCAGCTCCGGCGATCGCCGCGCGGCGCCGGGCGCCCTGCCTGCCGAAGCGTACGGCTTCCGCGCCGATCTGCGGGTGTACGACCACAATGGCCGCCTGATCTGCCGCCGGACCGAGCAATGGCTGTAGGGCTGAACGCTCTTTCAGTCACGATCTGGAGGTCGCCGTGACCCGACCCATATGCCAAGGCCCCTGTGCTGGCGGCGTTCGATATGAGCGCCGCCAGCGCTATTGAGGGTTCAGCGCGGCGAGGGCTGACGCCGGATCCGGGTGAAAGCTCAGCGCGTCCAGCAAGCCCGCATCGGCGAAGCCGCTTGCGGCCACATGGTTCAGCAGCACTTCCAGCGGCGCCCAGAACCCGGTCCCCACAAACGCCGCAGGCTTCAAATGCATCCCGTTCTGGCGCTGAACGATCATGTCAAAGACTTCTTCCAGCGTGCCCGCGCCGCCCGGCAGGATCAGAAATGCATCCGCCTCGGCCGCCATCATCGCCTTGCGTGAGGCGAGGGTGGCTGTAATGCGCAGCTCTACGCCCTCCTGAGCGCCCTCCGAGGGGATCAGAAATTCGGGGATGACGCCCAGAACCGGTCCGCCTCCGGCCAGCGCCGCGCGCGCCGCTTCGCCCATCAGCCCGGTCTGCGCGCCGCCATAAACCAGGCGCAGCCCTGCGCGGGCCACGGCCTGACCGGTCTCGCGCGCCATGGCGGCGAAGGCCGGGTCGTGACCTGCGCCTGAACCGCAATACAGGCAGATACTCCGCATTTTCGCCTTATCCCCCTGCACACTGTGATGAAACGTCATGAATCGCGCGTTGAAACGCGCGCGGCGGCGGTCCAGCATTAGCAACAGGGCCGCTCTGGCGCGAGCCTTGCTTGTCGTCAGTTTCCTTCGTCCTGCCAGGAGTCGGCACATGGCCGCCACGCGCACCTTTGTCATCTGCACGGTTCTCTTCATCGCCGCGATTGCGGCGGCGGCGGCCTTCATCGTGATGCGCCCGGCGCCGGCGCCAACTCCTGCGTCGGCCGCGCCGGATCCGGCCGCCGCCGTGTCACAGCCCGCTCCGGTCGCGCTGACTGCGCCCAGCTTCGACATTGTGCGGGTGGACCCGCGCGGCACCGCGGTGCTGGCCGGACGCGGCGCGCCGGGGTCACGCGTGGCGCTGATGTCCGGGGATCAGGAAATCGCCTCGGTCGAAATCGATGCAGCGGGCGAATGGGTGATGATCGTGGACCGCCCGCTGCCGGCCGGATCGGTTGAGCTGTCGCTGATCATGGTCACGCCCGATGGCCAGGAAATCCGGTCTGATCAAGTGGTGGTGGTCTCTGTCCCCGAAAGCCGCGACCGCACGCCGCTGGTGGTGCTTGGCCGTCCGGGCGAGGCGAGCCGGGTGCTGCAAAGCCCGTTCGATGGCGTCTCCATGGGGCCGCTGAGCCTGGAAACCGTCGACTATGACGAAAGCGGGTCAGTGATCTTCGCCGGCCGCGCCGAGCCGGGTTCGTCCGTGCGCGTGATCGCCGACGGCCAGGTGGTCGGCCAGACCACCGCCGGACCCAATGGCCGCTGGACCGTTCAGGCCGGGCGGGACTTCGCGCCGGGCGTCTATAATCTGCAGGTCGATCAGCTCGACGCCGACGGGCGCGTGACCGCCGTCATCGCCCTGCCGTTCGAGCGGGCGAGCGCTGAAGACGCGCTGGCCGCGCGCGAGGCGGGCCGTGTCGTGGTGCAGCCTGGCAACTCGCTCTGGCGCATTGCGCGCCGCCTCTACGGCGACGGGGTGCAATACACGGTGATCTATCAGGCCAACCGCGAGCAGATCCGCGATCCCGACCTGATTTATCCCGGACAGGTGTTCCGCGCGCCCGGGAGCGACGGCGCCGGCGGCAGATAGCCGCCGCTCGTATCTGGCGCCGGGAGGCATTGCGCCCTAATTAGGGATCAATGTCTCCGCCCCCCCAGACCGATCCCCTTGATGGACCCGCGCCCGAAGGCCGCCTCTCAGAGGCGGTGGGGCGGCTGTTTGTCATTCTCTCCGGCCCCCAGATGGCGCGCTGGCGCTGGCGGATGGGCCTGGCCTTCCTGATCACGCTCATCGCCAAAGGCTTCTCGGTGGCTGCGCCCGTGGCGTTCGGCGAGGGGATCAACGCGCTCACCGATGCATTGGGTGAGGACGGCGGACCTGGCCCGGGCGCTTTTGCGGCGGCGGCCGGACTCATCATCGCCTATGGCGCGCTGCGTTTCGCCGCCACCGGCGCGCCGCAGCTGCGCGATGCGCTGTTCTCGCCGGTCTCCCATGACGCCCAGCGCCTGACGGCGGTGCAGGGGTTCGCGCATGTGCAGGCGCTGTCGCTGACCTATCACCAGACCAAGCGCACCGGGGCGGTGAACCGGGTGATTGATCGCGGCGCCAACGCAGTCGATTTCCTCCTGCGCTTCCTGGTCTTCAACATCCTGCCGGCCATCGTGGAGCTGGCGCTGGCCGCCAGCGTCGCCGCCGTTCTGTATGGCTGGGAGTTCTCGGTGATCATCGTGGCCGCGGTGGCCGGCTACGCCCTGGTGACATACCAGATGACGCAGTGGCGCGTGAAAATCCGCCGCCAGATGAATGAGGCCGACACCGAGGTGAATGCCCGCGCGGTGGACACGCTGACGAATTTTGAAACGGTCAAAGCCTTCGCCGCCGAAGACCGCGAGGCCGGGCGCTTTGACGAGGCCAAGAGCCGGTATGCCGAAGCTGCGGTGAAGTCCGAGCAGAGCCTGGCCGCGCTGAACGCGGCGCAAGCCGCGATCATGAATGGCGGCCTGCTGGCCGTGGCGCTGCTGGGCGCCTGGATGGCGCTGCAGGGCCAGCTGCAGGTGGGCGATATCGCCGCGCTGACGCTGATGCTGATGCAGGTCTATCAGCCGCTGAACATTCTGGGCTGGGCCTATCGCGAGATCAAACAGGCCAGCGTCGATCTCGAACGCCTGTTCCAGGTGCTGCGCCTGAAGCCCGAAGTCGCCGACCAGCCCGGCGCATCCACATTGAAAGTGACCGGCGGCGCGGTGCGTTTCTCCAATGTCAGCTTCGCCCACGATGGCCGCGACCGCTCGGTGGACAATATCGATCTGGAGATTCCCGCCGGCGCGTTTGTCGGCTTCGCCGGGCCTTCGGGCGCGGGCAAGTCCACCCTTTTACGCCTCCTCTTCCGCTTCTATGATCCGGCGTCAGGGCGCATCGAGATTGATGGGCAGGACATTGCTGGCGTGACCCAGTCGTCCCTGCGGGGCCAGCTGGGCCTGGTGCCGCAGGACGTGGTGCTGTTCAATACCACCTTGCGCCAGAACATTCTCTATGGCCGCCCCGACGCGGACGCCGCCGCGCTGGCGGACGCGGTGGCGCGCGCACGGCTGAAGGACTTCATCGACGCCCTGCCGCTGGGCCTCGACACGCGGGTGGGCGAGCGCGGGCTGAAACTGTCCGGCGGCGAGAAGCAGCGCGTCGGAGTGGCGCGGGCGATCCTCAAAGACCCACCCATCCTGATCCTCGACGAGGCGACATCGGCGCTGGATTCGCGCACCGAAGGTGAGGTGCAGGCCGCCATCGCCGAGGCCGCGCGCGGCCGCACCACGCTGGCCGTCGCCCACCGCCTGTCCACCATTGCGCGCGCCGACCGCCTGTTCATCCTGGACGCCGGACGCATCGCCGAAACGGGCACCCACGCCGAGCTGCTGGCCCGCGGCGGGCTCTATGCCAGCATGTGGGCCGCGCAGATCGAGGCGGGCGAGGTGGCGCCGGTGCTGGCGGCGGCGCCGGCGCGCTGAGAGGCTGGCGCGGCGATCACTGCGAGGCGGCAACACAGCGGCGCGCCTTCGCTCACGATAATGTCTCTAAAAGAAGTGGCTCCCCGGGCCGGATTCGAACCAGCGACCGATCGATTAACAGTCGATTGCTCTACCACTGAGCTACCGGGGAATGCGCCGTCAGGGACGGAGGACGGTCTTTAGCAACGCCGTGCACAGCGTGCAAGCCGCCCGCGGCGCCCCGTTGCACCCTTGCCGGATGCCGGGTCAAAAAAAATCGGGAGCCGATGGGGCTCCCGAAAAGGCATTGGGTGGATGGTGGGGTGTCTTCGAGGGAAGACGCGTAAAGAAATACCGAATCACCGGTTAACGCCGCCCTAACGTTAACGGAAAATTCCGGAACTTGTCTGGTGCCGCCGGGCATCATCCGCCAAGGCGTTTCGCGCCGCCGCCCGGTCATGCTAGCCTCGAGAAAACAGCAGGCGGGCACAGACCCCGCCGCGTTCGATCCGGGAGATAGTCATATGGCCAGACGCGCTGACACCTATGCCGGGTTCTGGCCCTATTATCTGCGCGAGCACGCGCTGACGCCGACCCGCTATCTGCACTATGCCGGCACCGTGCTGGCGACGTCCTCGCTGGTGTTCGCGCTGGTCACCCAGACCTGGTGGGCGCTGATCCTGTTTCCGGTGTTCGGGTATGGCTTCGCCTGGGTCAGCCACGCGTTCGTCGAGCGTAACAAGCCGGCCACGTTCGACCATCCGCTCTGGTCGCTGATCAGTGATTACCGGATGACGTTCCTAGCCTTCACCGGCCGGCTGCGCCCCCACCTGATCGAGGCCGGGGTGCTGGATCACCCGAACGCGGCGGCGGCGGAGTAAAACCTGCCGGTTCGGGAGAGGGGCTCTGGAGGCGCCACCCGGAATCGAACCGGGGTGCAAGGATTTGCAGTCCTCTGCGTCACCACTCCGCCATGGCGCCGCTCCTGAGCAGAACCCCTTTCATAGCCAAGGGCGGCGCGCCCCGCAACGCGCTTGACTGCAGCGCGCTGCATGCGCATCGCCCCGCGCCTTGCCGCCCGGGAAGCGGGCGGGATATAAGCGCGGCGGTCACTGTTTCGTCCGCACCGCCGGACCAGCCACAAGGTCGCGCCCCGTGTCCGATTTCACCCAGGCCCGCCTCGCCATGGTCAACAGTCAGGTGCGTCCCAGCGACGTGACGGACATCCGCCTTCAGGACGCCATGGCCGCCGTGCCGCGCGAGCGCTTTGTGCCCAAGTCCCAGATGGGGCGCGCCTACGCTGACACGCAGATCGCCCTGCCGGGCGGGCGCGCCATGTTGAGCCCGCGCGATTTCGCCAAGCTGGCCCAGGCCGCGAAGATCCTCCCCACCGACGTGGTGCTCGATATCGCCTGCGGGCTCGGCTACTCGACCGCCGTGCTGGCGCGCCTGGCCGAGACGGTGGTCGGGCTGGAAAGCGATGCGGCCATGGCCGCCAAGGCGGGCGACCGGCTGGCGGCGGCGGGGGCGGACAACGCTGTCATCGTGGAAGGCCCGCTGGCGGAAGGCATGCCCGGACAGGGGCCCTTCAATGTGATCTTCGTCAACGGCGCCGTCGCCGAGGCGCCCGCCGCCTGGCTCGACCAGCTGGCCGAGGGCGGACGCCTGGTGGTGTTCCTACGCTTCGGCGAGGTGGGACGCGCCACGGTGTTCACCCGTTCGGCCCGATCCATCGGCGATCGGGCCGTCTTTGATTCTGCGCCGCCGTTCCTTCCCGGGTTCGAACCCCAGCCGGGATTCGTATTCTGAGGAGTCGCCAGCGCGCCACACTCGCAAAAATTTAATGAAGTGAACGCTGTTCACTTTTGCTTTCGCGCTATATGTGACCAGATAGACGCTGAACCGGGTAAGCTCGAAGGGCATGAGGGCGCCATGAAATTTCTGATCACGGCTGCATTGGCGGCGGGACTGGCGGCCGCCGCTGCGCCAGCGGGCTGGTCCCAGTCGCTGGAAGAGACGCTCTCGGCGGCCTACCGCACCAATCCCCAGCTCCAGGCCGAGCGCGCGCGCCTGCGCCAGAGCGCCGAGGGCGTGATCCAGGCCCGTTCGGCGCTGCTGCCAAGCCTTTCAGCCAGCGGGACGCTGTCGGAATCCGAAACCTGGGGGGCCGGCGGCATTGGCGGTGCGGGCGGCGGCGGGGACGGGTCCAGCTCGGTCGGCGCGCAGCTCAGCCAGCCGCTCTATCGCGGCGGCCGCACCCGCGGCTCGATCAATGCGGCTGAAGCGCGCCTGGAAGCCGGACGCGAACGCCTGCGCGCGGTGGAGCAGAACGTGCTGTTCGACGCTGTGTCGGCCCACGCCAATGTGACGCGCGACCAGCAAATCGTCTCCATCCGCTCCAATAACGTGGAGGTGCTGGGCGAACAGCTGCGGGCGGCGCGCGACCGGTTCGAGGTTGGCGAGATCACCCGCACCGATGTCGCCCAGGCCGAAGCGCGCCTGTCGGGCGCGCGCGCCCAGCTGTCGGGCGCCCAGGCGGCGCTGGCGGCGTCGCGCGCGGCCTATGCCCGCGTCACCGGAGTTGAACCGGTGCAGCCGGAACTGATCGGCCCGGGCGCCGGACTGCCCGAGGCGCTGGACGGCGCCCAGAACCTGGCGCTGGACAATAATCCTGACCTGCGCGCGGTGGAGTTCAACGAGCTGGCCGCCCGCGAAGGCATCCGCGTGGCGCGCGGCGCGCTGCTGCCGGAAGTGTCGCTCAGCGCCTCGGTCAATGAGAGCCGCGATTCGGCGTTTTCCGGTGACGGGCGCGGCTCGGCCTCGGTGCAGGCGCGCGTCAGCGTGCCGATCTTCACCGGCGGCCTGAACCGGTCGCGCGTGCGCGAGGCGCAGGCCTCGGCGGACGAAGCGCGCCTCGCCGGTCTGACCACGCGCCGTCAGGTCATCGAGGCGGTGTCCAATGCCTGGAACACCTATCTGGCCGCGCAGGCGGTGATCGAATCGAGCCGCGAAGCGGTGCGCGCCAACGAGATCGCGTTCGAAGGCGTGGAGCAGGAGGCCTTTGTCGGGCTTCGCACGACGCTGGACGTGCTCAACGCCGAGCAGGAATTGCTCAACTCGCGCCTTGAACTGGTGCGCGCCGAACGTGATCTGGCGGTGGCGAGCTATGGTTTGCTGCAGACGCTCGGCCTGCTCAGCGCCCGCGATCTGGAGCTTCCGGTCGACGACGAAACCGCGATCGGTGATGACAGCCGGTCGCGTTGGCCTAACTTCAGCTTAATCCCCTGGAATTAGGGTGCTCTGACGCGTCCCGAATGCTGGACAGGGACGCGCGGTAGCGCCTAAGTTCGGCGCAACCGTTTCCCCTCGACGGAGCAAGGACATCGTTATGGCTCAGGAAAGCGCCGACCAGGAACCGACAATGGAGGAAATCCTCGCCTCCATTCGCCGCATCATCAACGAAGATGATGAGCCCAAGCCGGCGCAAGAGGCCGCTCCGGAGCCGCAAGCGGCTGCAGAACCCGCGCCTGAGCCGGAACCTGAGCCTGTGGATATGGCAGAGGACGACGTGCTGGAGCTGACAGATCGCGTCGAGGACGACGCCGTGTCCGGCGGCACCGCGCCGATGGCCATCGCCGATGATCTCATGATCATTGATCGCGAAGACGAACCCGAGGCGGAACCTGAGCCCGAGCCGGCCCCTGAGCCCGTCGCCGCAGCGCGCCCCGCGCGCGAGCCGGAACCGGCGCCTCAGCCCGAGCCGGACGACGACTCGCTCCTGGACGCGGCGCCGGCCAGCCTGGCCGCGGGCATGTTCGCGGCGCTGTCGGACAATCTGCGTGTGTCGTCCGACCAGGGTCAGACCCTGGAAGGCATTGTGCGCGAAATGATGCGTCCGATGCTCAAGAAGTGGCTGGACGACAATCTTCCGGCCATCGTGGAAGAGAAGGTCCAGGCGGAAGTCGAGCGCATCGCGCGCCGCCGCCGCTGATCTGAAGCGGCCAGTCTGAATCACAAAGCCCCGGACCTGGTGTCCGGGGCTTTTGCGTTCGGCGAGGCCGTGGACGCCGCGCGCGTCAGCCGGTGACGACGAGGCTCAGCCAGCGGGCAGCCAGAGCCGGGGTGGGGAAATTCTCGATCTCCACTTCCACATTATGGGCGAGCTGGATCTGTCCGGGCTTGCGCTGATCGGCGGAGGCCAGCGTGAACTTGCCGCGAATGCGCGCGCCCACCGGCACCGGGCTCAGAAAGCGCACCTTGTCGAAGCCGTAATTGATGCCGATGGCCTTGTCGGGGAAGGCGGGCAGGCACTGGGCTGCGAAATGGCTGAGCATGGAAAGGGTCAGAAACCCGTGGGCGATGGGGCCACCGAACGGGGTCTCGGCCTTGGCCCGTTCCGGGTCCACATGGATGAACTGGTGATCGAGCGTGATGTCGGCAAAGCCGTTGACCTGGGTCTGGTCCACAAGGAACCAGTCCGAATGCCGGGTGGCGCCGATGCGTGATTGGAAGTCCTGAGCGTCTGTCATGGCCGCAATTGACCCGCGCCGCACCTCGGCGTCAAGCATGGCGCTTGCCCGTCTGCCGTGGTCATGCCAGCGTGACGTCCTGAATTTACGGGGAGAATATGATGCGCGCGATTTTGGCGGGGCTAGCAGCGGCGTTTATCTGGACAGGGGCGGCGCTGGGCGACGTGACGGAGCATTGGCTGCGTCACGCGGCGGTGTCGCCGGACGGGACCCAGATCGTCTTCTCCGCGCACGGACAGCTCTGGCGCGTCAGCGCCGAGGGCGGGACGGCTTCGCCCATCACCACCGGGGAAGGGTGGAGCGGCCATCCGGTCTGGTCGCCGGACGGGTCCATGATCGCGTTCGCCAATGACCGGTTCGGCAATCTCGATATTTTCGCCATGCGCGCCGACGGGTCGCAGGTGTCGCGCCTGACCTATCATTCAGCCGATGACCGCCCGTCGGACTTCTCCCCCGATGGTCAGCGCGTTCTGTTCAGCTCGGCGCGCGGGGCGTCGGCGCAGTCGAGCTATTTCCCAACCGGCGCTCTGCCTGAATTGTACGAGATCGCCGTCACCGGCGGCGCGCCGCGCATGGTGTCCACCGTGCCCGCCAATGAGGGGCGCTGGAGCCCGGACGGAACGCGAATCGCCTACCGCCAGGAGCGCGCCTATGAAAGCACGGAACGCCAGCGTGACGTGTCCTCCTTCGCCCGCGATATCTGGGTGTTCGATGTGGCGACCGGCGCCCACGAGAATGTCTCGGTCAATCCGGGCGGCGATCACGCCCCGGCCTGGGCCGATGACGGATCGCTTTTGCTGCTGTCGGAAATCGATGGCGGGGCGTTCAATGTCCACCATCTCCATCTGGAGACCGGCGCGCGCACGGTGCTGACCGATCACGGGCCGCATCCGGCGCGCGATCTGTCGGTCAGCCGCGAGGGGCTGGCAGTCTACACCTGGCACGGCGATATCTACCGCGTGCGCCGAGGTGACGCGCCGCAAAGGCTTGATATCCGCCTGTCCGCTCCGCCCCTGCGCGATGCGCCGCGTCCTTTCCCGGTGGCGGGCCGGATCAGCGAGTTTGCGGTGTCGCCCGATGGCCAGGAGCTGGCGTTCGTGGCGCGCGGCGAGGTGTTCGTCACGGCGGCCGATTTCTCCACCACGGTGCGCCTGACCAACAGCCCCGAGCAGGAGCGCTCGGTGAGCTTCTCGCCCGATGGCCGCTCGGTGCTCTACGCTTCGAACCGCGACGGCGCCTGGGCGATTTACGAGACCAGCCTGACCGATACGTCCGAGCCGCGCTTCTCCGCCGCCACCACCTGGCGCGAGCGCCTGGTCTACAGCCAGCCCGGCGGCGAAGCCTTCCAGCCGGCCTACAGCCCGAACGGCGAGCTGATCGCCTTCATCGATAACCGCGACGCCATCAGCGTCGTGACCCGTCAGGGCCGCAACCGGCGCACCGTGTTCGGGCCTGAGCTCAATTATTCCTACTCGGATGGCGATCTGCAGTTCTCGTGGTCGCCGGATTCGCGCTGGATCGCGTCGAGCTTCACGCCGGGCAATTTCTTCTACGCCAATATCGGCGTGGCGCCGGCGGACGGGTCCGCGCCGCCACGCGACATCACCCTGACCGGCTATGGCGACTACGCCCCGCAATGGCATGAGGGCGGCGGCGCCATTGTCTGGGTGTCCAACCGTTATGGTCCGCGCAGCCACGGCAGCTGGGGCGCCCAGCAGGACGTGATGGCCGGGTTCCTGACCCAGTCGGCCTGGGACCGGTTCAATCTCACCGAACAGGAACGCGCCCTGGCCGAGGAGATGGAGGAGGACGACGAGGCCGGCGAGCGCGATGGCGCCCTGGCTGACTTCTTCAATTGGATCGGCGCGGCGCTGGAGGGTCCTGCCCAGCTCGATCTGGACGCCGTGGAGCAGCGCACCCGGCGCCTGACGATCCATTCGTCGGAACTGGCCGATGCGCGGCTCAATTCCGATTTGTCGGCGCTGTATTATCTCGCCCGGTTCGAGGGCGGGTTTGATCTGTGGATGCACGATCTGCACAAGGGCGAAACCAAGCGCATCGCCCAGCTCAATGCCCGCAGCGCCAGCCTGCAGCTGGCTGACGATTCCACCGCCTTCCTTCTGGTCGACGGCAATCTGCGCAAGGTCACCCTGCCGGGCGGCACGGTGACGCCGGTGGCCATCGCCGCCGAGGTGAGCCTGCGCGCCGATTCCGAGCGCGCCCATCTGTTCGAGCATGTCTGGCGCCAGGTACAAGACAAATTCTACGATCCTGACTTCCACGGCGTCGACTGGCCGGCCATGCGCGCGGCGTATGAGCCCAAGCTCGCCGGGGTCTCCACCAGCCGCGATTTCGCACTGCTGATGTCGGAAATGCTGGGCCAGCTCAATGCCAGTCATACCGGCATGCGCTACCGCCCGCAGGACACCGGTAATGTGAACGATTCCACAGCCTCGCTGGGCGTGATCTATGATCTCTCGGCTGACGTCCCCGGACTGGTGATCGCTGAAGTCCTGCCCGGCGGGCCGCTGGACCGGGACGGGTTCGACATCCGGCCCGGCGCGCGCATCACCGCCATCGCCGGGACGACGCTGGAGGCGGGCGTCAACCCGTTCAGCCTGCTCAACCGGCGGGCCGGTCAGCGAATCCGCATCACGATCGAGCCTGCACGCGGCGGACGCGCGCGCGAGCTGACCGTACGCCCCTACAGCCAGGGTCAGGAGGGTCAGGCGCGCTATGACCGCTGGATCGAGCGGCGGCGCGCCATCGTGGAGGAGGCCTCGGGCGGTCGCATCGGCTACGCCCATATCCGCTCCATGAACGACACGGGCTATCGCCAGGTCTATGGCGAGCTGCTGGGCCGCAATTTCCATCGCGAGGCGGTGGTCATCGACACCCGCTTCAATGGCGGCGGCTGGCTGCACGATGATCTGCTCACCCTGCTCACGGGCGAGGATTATTTCCGGCTGCGGGCCCGCGACCGCATCATTCGCGGTGCACCCGAGGAGCGCTGGTCGCGCCCCAGCGCCGTGGTCATGAACGAGGGCAATTACTCCAACGCCCACATGTTCCCCTATGTCTACCAGCTGTTCGGCGTCGGGCCGCTGGTGGGCATGCCGGTGCCGGGTACGGGCACGGCGGTGTGGTGGGAGACGCTGATGACCGGCGATCTGGTGTTCGGCATTCCCCAGCTGCCGGTGCTCGACCCCGATGACCGGCCGGTGGAGAATCAGGAGCTGCAGCCCGATATCCTCATCGACAACCCGCCCGCGGAAGCCGCGCGCGGCGAGGACGCCCAGCTTCAGGCCGCCGTGGCGGCGCTGATCGACATATTGGAGGCGCAGGAGTGAGTGAAGGCGAGCCGAAGGTGCTCGATCGCGCGCACCTGGCCCAGTATTCCGGCTGCGATGCGGCGCTGGAGGCCGAATTGTTCGCCCTGCTGGAGGGTCAGATCGAGGCGTGCACGCAGCGCATGGCTCAGGCCGCGCCCGGCGATGCTCAGGCCTGGCGCGATGCGGCCCATACGCTCAAAGGCGCGGCGCGCGGCGTCGGGGCGATGCAGCTGGGCGAGGCGTGCGCCGCCGCGGAGGCGCGGCCTCATGATGCGGGCGCGCTGGAAGCCGTCAGGACAGCGGCCAAGGCTGTGCGCGACGCCATGAGGCATGCGCGCGGGGCCTGAGAACGCGGCTGAGCCCGGGCTCGGCCGGCTCAGCCGCGCGTACGATCAAAGGTATCCAGCTCGTAGGCGATGGACTGCTCTACCAGTTCACGCCAGACCGGCTCGGCCAGCGTCACGGGCAGTCCGGCCCGGGCCGCCGCGTGGCAGACCTTTTCCACCACATCTTCGATACGGGCTTCATCACGCACGGCGTCGCGGTGCGGTTTGATGCGCGCGGCGGCAGCCATGTAGCGGGTGCGCTCGGCGATCAGGGCGACCAGCGCCCGGTCCAGCCGGTCCACGCCATCGCGCACACCGGACATGTCCTCGCAGGCCTGCGGCGCGGTGCGCGCGGCCAGATCCTCAAGGTCCAGTCCGGGGGGCAGGGGCGTGGAGCGAGTCATAATGCGAAACTTATAGGACGGCGATGCGCGCCGCCCAAGCGGGCGCGGCGCCGCAGGGCTGCGGGCTCAACGCGCCAGCGCCTTCATGGCCCGGTCCACCCCGTCCAGGGTGAGCGGGAACATGCGCTCAGGCCCGATGATCTCGCGCACCAGCTGAACCGAATAGGTATGCGCCCACCAGCTTTCCGGCGTAGGATTGAGCCAGACGGCATGGGGGTAGGTCTCCAGAATCCGGCGAAGCCACACCCCGCCGGCCTCCTCATTCCAGTGCTCCACCGAGCCGCCGGGATGGGTGATCTCGCTGGGCGCCATGGCTGCGTCGCCCACAATCACCACCTTGTAGTCGCCAGGATACTTGTGGAGCACGTCCCAAACGGGGATGACCTCCTGGCGCCGGCGCTGGTTGGAGCGCCACACCGCCTCGTAGGGGCAGTTGTGGAAGTAGAAATATTCCAGATTCTTGAACACCGACCGCGCCGCAGAGAACAGGCGCTCGGTCAGGTCGATATACGGGTCCATGGACCCGCCCACATCGAAGAACACGAGCACCTTGATGGCGTTGCGCCGTTCGGGCCGCATTTTCACATCGAGATGACCCTGGCGCGCCGTGGCGCTGATGGTTGCGTTGAGATCAAGCTCCTCAGCTGCGCCGTCGCGGGCGAAGCGCCGCAGCCGGCGCAGCGCGACCTTCAGATTGCGCGTGCCGAGCTCGCGATCGGAATCGAGATCCTTGAAGCGGCGATGCTCCCAGACCTTGACCGCCTGTTTGTTGCGCGACTGGCCGCCAATGCGCACCCCGGCGGGGTTCCAGCCGGAATGGCCATAGGGGCTGCTGCCGCCGGTGCCGACCCATTTATTGCCGCCTTCGTGGCGTTCCGATTGCTCTTTGAGGCGCTGCTGCAGCGTCTCCATCAGGGCGTCGAAATCCATCGCCTCGATCGCTGCCTTGTCCTCGTCGGACAGATGGCGCATCAGCTCGGCGCGCAGCCAGTCTTCGGGGACTTCATCGCCCTTGAACAGATCGCCCAGCGCCTCAATGCCTTCAAAGACGTGGGCGAACACCTTGTCGAACTTGTCGAAATGACGCTCGTCCTTGACCAGTGCGGCCCGGCTGACGGCGTAGAAACTGTCGAGATCAGCGTTGATGGCGCCCTTGTGCAGGGCTTCGAGCAGGGTCAGGTATTCCCGGGTGGAGACCGGGATTTTCGCCGCGCGCAGCTCGGTGAAGAAGCGGTGGAACATGGCGCGGCGACCCGTCTATCCGCCGTCGCGGCGGGCCATAAAGGCCAGGCGCTCGAACAGCTGCACGTCCTGCTCGTTCTTCAAAAGCGCGCCATGCATGGGCGGGATCAGCTTGCGCGGATCGCGCTCGCGCAGGACCGCCGGGTCCACATCCTCGGCCAGCAGAAGCTTGAGCCAGTCCAGCAGTTCCGACGTGGAGGGCTTTTTCTTGAGCCCCGGAACGGTGCGCATTTCGAAAAATTTGGTCAGGGCGTCGGACAGGAGCCGACCCTTCAGATTGGGGAAGTGCACCTTGACGATCTGCTCCATCGTCTCCTCATCGGGAAATGCGATGAAGTGGAAGAAGCACCGGCGCAGGAAGGCGTCCGGCAGCTCTTTTTCATTGTTGGAGGTGATGATCACCACGGGGCGGCGCTCGGCGCGGATGGTCTGCCCAGTCTCGTAAACATTGAATTCCATCCGGTCGAGCTCCTGGAGGAGATCGTTGGGAAATTCGATGTCGGCCTTGTCGATCTCGTCGATCAGCAGGACCGGGCGCTCGGGCGCGGTGAACGCCTCCCACAGCTTGCCCTTGCGGATGTAGTTGCTGACGTCATGGACCCGGTCATCGCCCAGCTGGGAATCGCGCAGGCGCGCCACCGCGTCATATTCATACAGGCCCTGATGGGCCTTGGTGGTGGATTTGATGTGCCATTCCAGCAGCGGCGCCCCGAGGGAATCCGCCACCTGACGCGCCAGCTCGGTCTTGCCCGTGCCCGGCTCACCCTTCACCAGAAGCGGGCGCTCCAGAATGATCGCGGCATTGACCGCGGCGGCCAGCTCGTCTGTGGCCACATAGGACGCTGTGCCTTCAAATCGCATGACGGGTCAAATTTCCATTGGCTCGGGGCTCAAACCTGAATGCGCATACTGAAACGGCGTTCGTCGCCGTGCAACCGACAGGCGCGTTTGCAGTGCAGCTATAGCGCGTAAGGTTATTTCCTTCCGAGGGAGGCCGATTTGTGGCCGGAACGTCGCCACTGCAACGCGCTGCGCCGCCAGCTGATGGGTCAGCAGTAACGCGCACACAACAGGCGGGGACGGCTGGCGGCGAGGAGGAGATCACCTCCCGCCGCCAGCTGGCCTACGGCCTCAGCCCATCACGAATGCGTTGAGCTTGTTGCCGTCAGGATCGCGGAAATAGGCGGCATAGAAGCCTTCGCCGCGCGGGCCCGGAGGGCCTTCGCATTTGCCGCCGTGCGCCAGCGCGATCTCGTACAGGCGGCGCACCTGGTCGGTGTCGCGTGCGGCCAGCGCCACCATCACGCCATTGCCGACGCTGGCGGGCTCGCCGTTGAACGGCAAGGTCAGGCCGATCCCCGCCGGTCCATCCGGCTTGCCCCAGGCGATGAAGCTGTCGCTTTCCATCATGCGCGGCGTGCCCAGTTCATTCGCCAGAGCGTCATAGAACGGCGCGGCCTTCTGGACGTCGCGGCTGCCGAGCGTTACGTAGCCAATCATTGATGTACTCCATTTGTTCCGGTCCGGTGACTATTGCTCAGGCGGTTTTGTCTGTCGAGCGGAATCTGACCGCCGCCCGGCGCGCTATGCGGTTTTCCACGCCGGTGATCAGCGGCGCTCTTGTCAGGACACGCGCTATGGCGCCGAATCGGGCCGAAATAGCGCCTCGAGACGAGCGGAGCGATTCATGGCGACTGCCCCCCTTCACGCCGATACGTCCAGCGCCGATGCAGGCTTCCCGGCCGAGCGCGCCTATCTCGACCTCCTGCGTGAGATCATCGAGACCGGCCACGACCAGACTGACCGCACCGGCACCGGCACGCGCGCGGTGTTCGGCCGCCAGATCCGCTGTGATCTGGCCGACGGCTTTCCGCTGCTGACCACCAAGAAGGTGCATTTCAAGTCCGTGGCCGTGGAGCTGCTCTGGTTCATCAAGGGGATGACCAATGTGCGCTGGCTGCAGGAGCGCGGGGTGTCGATCTGGAACGAGTGGGCGGACGCCGACGGGGAGCTGGGCCCCGTCTATGGCAAGCAGTGGCGGCGCTGGACCGGCCCGGACGGGCGCGAGATCGATCAGCTGGCAGATCTGCTCGATGCCATCCGCACCACGCCGGACAGCCGCCGGCTGATCCTGTCAGCCTGGAACCCGGCGGACGTGCCCTCCATGGCCCTGCCGCCCTGCCACACCCTGTTCCAGTTCAAGGTGCTGGGCGGACGCCTGCACCTGCAGCTCTACCAGCGCAGCGCCGACATGTTCCTGGGTGTGCCATTCAATATCGCCAGCTACGCGCTGCTGCTGTGCATGGTGGCGCAGGCGACGGGATATGAGCCGGGGGAATACGTCCACACGTTCGGAGACGCCCACATCTACGCCAACCATAGGGACCAGGTGCGCGAGCAGCTCTCCCGCAGCCCCCGCCCGGCGCCGCGCCTGAATCTCGACCCTGCGATCACCGATCTGTTCGCGTTTGAGTACGAGCACATCACGCTGGAAGGCTATGACCCGCATCCGCGCATTGCCGCACCGGTGGCGGTGTAGGATAATCAATTTCACATTGCGATTCGCGGAGACAATATCATGGCAGGGAAATCGGGAAAACCGCCTGTAAAGCCTACAGCCAAACGTCCAACTTCTGCCGATCCTCGCTCGGGTGTCTTAAATCAACGCCCGTTGACGGAGAGCGCCAAAGAACAGCGTGCCGTCCCAACAAATACGGTACCTACGAGTGGCGCAGGATCGAATAAGGCTGGAAACAAAAAGAAGTGATCGACTTGATTTCTGATTTGAGTGCTGACGAATGGATCGCGATTGGGTCTATTGCAAGCGCCATTTCAGCGTTTGCGGCCTGCTTTGCTATTGTGTTTGTTCGTCAGCAATTGGTTATTAGCAGGAGGGTGACTGATTTAAATAATAATCTTGATCTTTTTCAGAAAGTTACCGAGCAGTTTGATAAATTTTGTGCTCGTGTTGAGGAAGAGGGCGCAGGCGCGGTCGGGGATTTTCCGAAAAGTCGCCGAGAGCTTATAAACCTTCTTGCGCTTTTTGAGCACATCGCTAGTGCGAAAAAGATGAATTTACTAAGAAAACGTTCAAGCGACATGGTGATCGATCAAGTAATTGATTTGGTAGAGCGATTGATGGATATAGATTTTTCAAAAAAAGTTATCCAAGAATCGCGACATAAGCCGGATATATTGGCCCATCTTGCATGGCTTATTCAAAAAAATTACCGACGATTTGAATCATATGAAGATGTTTTTTTCATATTCTCTATACGTTCGCGAGTGAGCTGGCTGCGTCGAAAAGAAACAGCCTCATGACGCACACCCCCATCGCCCTCGTCGTCGCCGTCGCGCGCAATGGCGTTATCGGCCGGGACGGCGATCTGCCGTGGCGGATTTCGTCGGATTTGAAGCGCTTCAAGCAGGTCACGCTGGGCAAGCCGGTGGTGATGGGGCGCAAGACCTGGGACAGCCTGCCGCGCAAGCCTTTGCCGGGCCGCGTCAATATCGTGGTGAGCCGCACCCTGGCCGAGGCGCCAGATGCGCTGGTCCGGCCCGATCTCGATTCGGCGCTTCAGGCCGCACATGGGGCCGCCATGGCGGAAGGCGCGCCTGAGATCTGCGTTATCGGCGGCGCGCAGATTTACGCCGCCGTGCTGGACCGGGCCGCGCGCATCTATCTCACTGAAGTTGAGCTGGAGCCGGAAGGCGATTCGCGCTTTCCCGAGCTGGACCCGGCGGTGTGGCGCGAGGTCTCCGCCGAGCACGTAGCGCGGGGCGAGGGCGATGACGCCGCCTTTACAGCGCGGGTGCTGGAGCGGGTGTGAGCCCGGCCTCACTGCGCACCGGTGCGTGTCACATGTCCGGTTTCCCTTGAACCTTGGGCGTTCAGCGTTCAGATACTGCACGGACAGCGCACGCTTTGCGGCGGCGCACGGGTTTCACGCCAGGAGACGGGAAACACTATGCCCTGGAATAATAATGCAGGCGGCGGCGGTCCGTGGGGATCGTCCGGCGGCGGCGGCGGCAAGAACAATAATCCCTGGGGCAGCGGACCGAAGGGTCCGCGCCGCGGCCCCGGCGGTCAGGAACCGGATCTGGAAGACGCCGTGCGCAAATTCCAGGCATGGCTCGGCGGCCTGTTTGGCGGGCGCGGCGGTGGCGGCGGCGGGCTCGCCGGTCTGGTCATCGTGGCGGCGGTCTTCGTCTGGGTCGCGGTTCCCGGCAATTTCTACTATTTCGTCGGCGCTGATCAGAACGGCGCCATCCTGCGCTTTGGCGAGTACCAGCGCATCGAAGATCCCGGCCTGCGTCTGAAACTGCCGTATCCGGTGGAAACCGTGGAGCTGGAGTCGGTCACGACCGTGCGTGAGATCCGCGTCGGAACCACACCGCAGGAAAGCCTGATGCTGACGCGCGACGAGAATATCGTCGACATCACCTTCACGGTGCAGTGGCGCGTCGATCTGACCCGGCCCGATGGCGAGGGCGTACGCGACTTCCTGTTCAATGTGCGCGATCCCGAAGCCACGGTGAAAGCCGTGGCCGAGAGCGCCATGCGCGAAGTGGTCGGCACCAACGATCTGCAGCCGATCATCACCCAGGCCCGCGCCGAAGTGGGCCGCCGCGCGCGTGACATCCTACAGACCGCGCTCGACAACTATTCGGCGGGCATCCAGGTGCTGGAAGTCCAGCTTCAGGAGGCGACCCCGCCGGCCACGGTCATCGACGCCTTCCGTGACGTGGACGCGGCGCGTCAGGACCGCACCCGGCTTGAGCTGGAAGCGCGCGCCTACGCCAATACCGTCATTCCCGAAGCGCGCGGTGAAGCGTCACGCATCGACGAGCAGGCACGCGGTTATCGCGAGCGCGTGATCGCCGAGGCGGCGGGTCTGGCTGACCGCTTCAACTCCATTTACGCCGAGTACCAGCTGGCGCCGGACGTGACGCGCCGCCGGATGTATCTCGAAACCATGGAGCAGGTGCTGGGACGGTCCGACCTGATGATCCTGGAACAGGATGGCGGCGCGGTGCCTTACCTGCCGCTCGACAGACTCGGACAGAACCGGGGTGCGGCCCCCCAGAACAGCGCGACCCAGTCGCGCGGCCGCACGGGAGGCCAGTAAGCCATGCGTACGATCATCTATCTCATCCTTGCTTTGGTCGTCGTCGGTGTCATCGTCCTGATGAACTCGCTCTACGTGGTCACCGAGCGTCAACAGGCGCTGGTGTTGCGGTTCGGTGAGCCGGTCGGCGTGGTCAACGCCATTGTCGATCCGCAGAACCCGCGCCCGAGCGAAGCCGGGCTGCACTTCCGCACGCCGTTCGTGACCACGGTCACGATGTTTGACAAGCGTAATCTCGAGTTCGACACCAATCCGGCTGAAATCCTGGCGTCGGACCAGGAGCGGATCGTCGTGGACGCCTTCCTGCGCTACCGGGTGGTCAATCCGCTGCGCGTGTTCCAGACGGTGCGCGACGAGCGCGGCCTGCGCCAGCGCCTGCAGGCGATCATGGACGACTCGGTGCGCGGCGTCGTCGCCTCCATGCCGTCCAACGAAATCATCTCCGGACAGCGCGCCGAGCTGATGGAACGCATCCGCGTCGCGGTCGAGACCCAGGCCCTCAACCAGGACCTCGGGATTGAAGTCATTGATGCGCGCATCAAGCGGGCCGATCTGCCCCAGCAGATCGCCACTCAGGTGTTCGAACGCATGCGCGCCGAACGCCAGCAGGAAGCGGCGCAGATCCGCGCCGAGGGTGAGCAGCGCTCACGCGAAGTGCGCGCTGACGCCGACCGCCAGGTGGAGGTCATTCTGGCCAATGCCCGTGCGGATTCCGAGCGCATCCGCGGTGAAGGCGATGGCGAGCGCAACCGCATCTTCGCCGGCGCCTATGGCCAGGATCCCGAGTTCGCCGACTTCTACCGCACCATGATCGCTTACGAGACGGCCATGCGGGCCGGAACGCCGATCATCGTGCCCGCCGACTCGGAGTTCTTCCGCTATTTCCGCAGTGAGCGCGGCACGGCTCCGTCGCCGCGCTGATGGTGGAATGGGTGCTGATCGGGCTGGGCGTGGCGTGCGTCATTGAAGGCGTGTGCTACGCCGCCGCTCCCGGCGCCATGAAGCGGATAGCCGCCGCGGCCGCCATGACCGACCCGTCGCACCTGCGGCTGGCCGGACTGGCGGCGGTCGCGCTCGGGGTGGGGATTGTCGCGCTTGTGACCGGGACGGCGTAAAGCGCGCGCACACGTCCTCTTGGCGCTAGGCGCCATGGCGCGTTAAGTCTTTGTAGACCTCGCCGCCGGAGCCGCCCCATGCGCCCTTACGTTTTTTTCGCCGCCAGCATCACCCTGCTCCTCGCGGCCCCCGGCGCGGCCTTTGGCCAGCCTTCCGAAGGCTTTGCTGACCTGAACGACCGCCTCAGCCCCGCCGTGGTGAATATCGCCACGGCCCAGCGGGTCGGCGCAGCGGATGGCCTGCCCGTGTTTCCGCCCGGCTCGCCGCTGGAGCGTTTCAACGACATGCTGGGCGAGGGGCCGCGCATGGCCCGCTCTCTGGGGTCCGGCTTCATCATTGACGGTGAAGGCCTGGTCATCACCAACAACCACGTCATCGAGGAAGCCGACGCCGTCGAGGTGGTGCTGCAGGACGGGCGCGTGCTGCCGGCCGAGGTGATCGGGCGCGACCCGGCCACGGACCTGGCGGTGTTGCGCGTGGACGCCGGCGAAGTGTTGCCCCATGTCGAATTTGGCGATAGCGATGCGGCGCGTGTCGGCGACTGGGTGGTGGCCATCGGCAATCCGTTTGGCCTCGGCGGTTCGCTCACTGTGGGCGTGATCAGCGCACGCGGGCGCGATATCGGTGGCCAGTATGACGACTATCTGCAAAGTGACGTGTCCATCAATCGTGGCAATTCGGGCGGGCCGCTGTTCAATCTGGATGGCGACGTCATCGGCGTGAACACGGCGATTTTCTCGCCAACGGGCGCCAGCGTCGGGATTTCCTTCTCGGTGCCCAGCGCGGTGGCCCAGCCGGTCATCGCCCAGCTCATTGAATATGGTGAAACGCGCCGCGGCTGGCTGGGCGTGAACGTCCAGCCCGTGACGCCGGACATGGCGCGCGCCATGGGTCTGTCATCGGCGCGCGGCGCGGTGGTGACGAGGATCGATCCCGAGGGCCCCGCCGCCTCCAGCGGCCTGCAGCCCGGTGATGTCATTCTGGCCATCGCCGGGCGTGCGGTCGCCGATGACCGCCTGCTGACGCGCATTGTCGCTGAAACCGAACCCGGCGCACGCGTCCGGCTGGAAGTGTTCCGGCGCGGCGAATCCCTGACGCTGGATGTCGAGATCGCCCGCCTGCGCGAGAGGGCGCCGTCCACGCGCCCCGGCGTGCGCAATGGCGGGGAGACCGCGCCTGCCGAGCCCGCCAGCGCCAGCCTGTTCGGCCTGACTCTTGCGCCGCTGACCGATGCGCTGCGCCGGCAATACCGCGTGCATCCCGACGCGGAAGGGCTGCTGGTCACCGCCGTGGACGCCGCCAGCGACGCCGCGGGCAAGGTGCGGGTCGGCGATGTGCTTGAAGAGATCGCCTGGACGCGGGTGGAGAGCCTGACCCAGGCGCGCGAGACCGCCGAGGCCGCGCGCGCCAGCGGGCCGGTTCTGGTCACGCTGAACCGGCAGGGCCAGTACCTGCTCCAGACCCTGCGCGGGTGAGCCTTCGCCGGGACATATTGCTCCTTGGCGGCCCTACCGCGTCGGGCAAGTCGGCGCTGGCGATCCACGCCGCGCGGCGCCTGGACGCGGAGATCATCAACGCCGACTCCCTTCAGGTGTATGACGGCCTGCGCATACTCACCGCGCGGCCCGGGGCGGACGACACGGGCGATGTCCCGCATCACCTGTTCGGGATGATTGATCCGGGCGAGCGCTGCTCTGTCGGGCGCTGGACGCGTCTGGCGGTGGACCTCATTGATGACGTTCGCAGCCGCGGACGGCGCATCGTGCTGGCGGGTGGCACGGGGCTCTATTTCAAGGCGCTGCTGGACGGGTTGGCGCCGGCGCCGGACATCCCCACTGAAATCCAGGCCGAAATTGACGCTCTCTACGCCAGCGGCGGCGTCGAGGCGTTGCGCACTGAAGCCGAGCGGCTTGACCCGGTGGGCGCGGCGCGCGTCGAGGCGGGCGACCGCCAGCGGCTGATGCGCCTGATCGCCGTGGCGCGCGCGTGCGGGCGGTCTTTGTCGCAGCTGCAGGCCGATACCCGGCCGCTGATCGATCCGGCGAGCGCACTGGGCGTGGCGATCCTGCCGGACCGGGCTGCGCTCTACGCCCGAATCGAGGCGCGCTTTGATGTGATGATCGAAGGCGGCGCGCTGGATGAAGCGCGCATGATCGCCGGACGTGCGCTCGCGCCGGACTTGCCAGCCATGAAGGCGGTAGGCCTGCCGCCTTTGCTGGATCATCTAGCCGGGCGCATCACCCTTCAGGAGGCGGTCGAAACCGCCAAGCGCGACAGCCGCCGCTACGCCAAGCGCCAATTCACCTGGTTTTCCAACCAGCATCCCGATTGGGCGCGCATGACCAGCCTTGACCCGAAAGGCGCCTGCGCCGAGCTTGAGGCCATTCTGGACGCCCATTTTGAAAGCACGCCATCATGACTGACGTCCTTTACGAAGCCGATATTGATCGCGCGCCGCTGGACGGGCGCACGCTGGCGATCATCGGCTATGGCAATCATGGCCGCTCCCATGCGCTCAATCTGCGCGACACGGGCATGCAGGACATTCTGGTCGCGCTGCGCGAGGGATCGCCCAACCGGGCGCGGGCTGAAGGCGACGGGTTTGAAGTGGTGAGCCTGGCTGAGGCGGCCCGGCGCGCCGACATTGTCTCCTTGCTGGCCGCCGACGAGGCTCACGGCGAGATATGGCGCGAGCACATCGCGCCGCACCGCCAGCCGGGTCAGGCGCTGATCCTGTGTCATGGCTTTTCCATCGATTACGGGCTGATCGATCCAGCGCCGGATGGCGATGTGGTGCTGGCCGCCGCCAAGGGGCCGGGCGGGGCGGTGCGGTCAGCGTTCCAGCGCGGCGGCGGGCTGTTGGGATTCTGGGCCGTGCACCAGGACGCCAGCGGCGGCGCCGGAGATTTGGCGAAAGCCTATCTCGCGGGCCTCGGGTGCGGACGGGCGGGCATCCGCGAAACCAGCTACCGCGAGGAGGCGCTGGCCGACATTCTGGGCGAGCAGGCCGTGCTGGTGGGCGGCGTGTGCGCGCTGGCCCGCGAGGGGTTTGAAACATTGATACACGCCGGCATCAGCCCGGAAATGGCGTATATCGACACCGTTCACGAGATCAAATACATCGCCGATCTGATCCATGAGCGGGGCATGGCGGGCATGTATGAAGCCATCTCCGACACTGCCGAGTTCGGCGCGCACGAGGTGGAAGGCGCCATCCGCGAAGCGGTCCGCCCGGTGTTTCAGGCCATTGTGGAGGACGTGACATCCGGCGCATTTGCGCAGCGCTGGGTCGCGGACTATGAGAACGGGCGAAAAGCGCTTATGGCGCGGCGCAACGCGGCCGCCGCTCACCCGGTGGAGGCGGCCGGCGACGCGATCCGGGCCGGGGCGGCGCGGCGCAGCTGACGGCGCCGGGCTTACAAAGGACCGCGTCTACGCGCGGGGCGGGAGTAGCATGCGGCTGGATTCAGTGATCCGTTTCTTCTCCAACATGGACGCGCGCGCCGTGCGTGCAGTGGTCATTTCGCTGGGCCTGTTCGCGCTGGTGGCGCTTATGTTCGTGGTCGGGCGCAGCGGGCTGGTGGATTCCGACGCCATCAACGCCTGGCTCGGCGCGACGGCGCGCCACTGGTATTACGCGCTGCCGGCCACCATTCTGGCCTTCACCGTGCTGGCCTATATCGGCGCGCCGCAGTTTGCGCTGATCGCGGCGTGCGTCCTCGCCTTCGGGCCGTGGAGCGGGTCGGGCTATGCCTGGATCGCCACGCTCGTCTCGGCCAGTGTGACTTTCTATACCGGTCGTCTTGCCGGCGCCGACGTGGTGCGCCGCTATGGCGGGCGCACGGTGAACCGCATTTCGGAATTCGTCGGGCGCAACGGCTTCTGGGCCAGCATGATTATCCGCAACGTGCCAAGCGCGCCGTTTATTGTGGTCAACATGGCCGCGGGCGTGTCCCGGATGACGTTTCTGGCGTTCATCGCCGGGACAGCCATCGGGATCATTCCGAAAATCGCCCTGGTCGCTTTCGCCGGACGCGGGGTGATCGAGCTGGTGGGCGGCGGCAGTCTGTGGCTTGCGGCGTCCGCGCTTCTGGCCGCCGGGGGGTGGCTGGGCGCCATGCTCATCGCCCGGCGCTGGCTCAGCGGTCCTGAGGACAGCGAAGCTGCTGACAGGGAAGCGGGTGACGTGCTTGCAAAGACGCCCGGACCATCGCACAAGGAATAGAGCCAAATTTTACCATAGGCGCACGCGTCTTTGGCGCGGGCGCCGGATCATACGGGTCATGCCATGTTCTCCAGCCTGTTCGGCCTGCTGAGCGCCGACATTGCGATCGATCTGGGGACCGCGAACACGCTGGTCTACGTCAAGGGCCGCGGCGTTGTGCTGAACGAGCCTTCGGTGGTCGCCTACAAGATCGAAAAAGGGCGCAAGCACGTCCAGGCCGTGGGCGCTGAAGCCAAGCTGATGCTGGGCAAGACGCCGGGCAATGTGGAAGCCATCCGCCCCATGCGCGACGGCGTGATCGCCGATTTCGAAGTCGCGCAGGAAATGATCAAATACTTCATCCGCAAGGTGCACAACCGGCAGGCCTTTGTCAGCCCGCAAGTGGTGATCTGCGTGCCGTCCGGCGCGACCGCAGTGGAGCGCCGCGCAATCCATGAAAGCGCCGCCAGTGCGGGCGCGCGCAAGGTCTATCTCATTGATGAGCCGATGGCCGCCGCCGTGGGCGCGGGCCTGCCTATCGACGAGCCCACCGGCTCCATGATCGTGGACATTGGCGGCGGCACGACCGAGGTCGCGGTCATGTCCCTGTCCGGTATCGTCTACTCGCGTTCGGTGCGCGTGGGCGGCGACAAGATGGACGAGGCCATCATCAATTATATCCGCCGCTCGGCGAACCTCCTGATCGGCGAGACCAGCGCCGAGCGCATCAAGAAGGAAATCGGCTCGGCCATGCCGCCGCTCAAAGGCGAAGGCCTGACCCTGGACATCAAGGGCCGCGACCTGATGAACGGCGTGCCCCGCGAGATCGTCATCACCGAGGCGATGATCGCCGACGCGCTGGCCGAACCGGTCGAACAGATCGTCGAGGCCGTCAAGCAGGCGCTGGAAGCCACACCCCCGGAGCTGGCGGCCGACATCGTGGACAAGGGCATTGTGCTCACCGGCGGCGGAGCGCTTCTGCGCAATCTCGACACTGAGCTGCGTGATCGCACCGGTCTGCCCGTCAGCCTGGCGGATGAGCCATTGTCATGCGTCGTGCTGGGCTGCGGCAAGGCAGTTGAGAATTTGCGCTTGTGGCGGCCCATTCTGGCCGAAGCGGTGTAACGCACCAGCGCGACGAACGGGGATGAGTGTTGGCGCAGCGCTGGACCGGGAGACGGCAGGTAGATGACGGGGTCCGCTTTGCGCCGACCCTGACCATCGTCTGTCTGGCGGTCGCCATCGTGCTCGCCTTCCTTGATCGTCCCGATGCCCGCATCCAGCCGCTGGCCAATATGCGCGCCGGGTTCAATGATCTCGCGGCGCCGGTCCTGGAACTCGCCGCGCGGCCCTTGCGCGGGTTCGCCAATACTGGTCCGTGGTGGCGCACTCAGCTGGCTTTGGCCGAAGAGAACCGCCAACTGCGCCTGCAGGTCTCCGAGCTGCGCGCCTGGCGCGATGTCGCTCTGGCCGGGCAGGAGCGCAATGCGCGCTATCGCGAAGCTCTGAATCTGCAAGCCCCTGACGCAGGCGAGCGGATCACCGCCTGGACGGTGGCGGACCGCTCCAACGCCTTCGTGCGATCACGCCTGGTGGGCGCCGGGGCGGACGCCGGCGTGCGCGCCGGCTTTCCCGCGGTGAATGTCTACGGTCTTGTGGGGCGCATCGTGGATGTCGGGCGAAGCTCCTCGCGCATCCTGCTTTTGACCGACCTCAACAGCCGCGTAGCGGTGATGGCCGACCGGTCCAATGCACGTGCGCTTCTGCTCGGCGACAACACCGGCCAGCCGCGTCTGGAGTATCTCAGCCGGGAGCCCGATCTGATGGTGGGCGACCGCATCGTCACGTCGGGCGATGACAATGTCCTGCCGCGCGGCCTGCCGGTGGGGCAGGCCTTCCTCGACAACGAGGGACGGTGGCGCGTGGCGCTGTACAGCGACGCCGCGCCGCTGGATCTGGTGTGGATCTGGCCGTTCAACGCTGTGGCGGACCCGGGCGAAGAGCCTGAGCCCGTCTTCCCGATGCCGGGGCCGATTGAGGACGTGGCCGGCATGGCCGCACCGGTGGTGTCCGAGGGGGAAGGCTGATGCGGGTTGGGCGCGACAGCAATGCTCTGTGGCCGTCGGTCGCCGGGTTCATCGTGTCGCTGGTGTTGGCGCTGGTGCTGTACACCGCGCCGTCGAGCGTCGGCGGGCTGCCGGACCTGACGCCGTCCCTGCCTTTGATCGCCCTGTACATCTGGGCGGTGCGGCGGCCCTGGTTTGTGTCGCCGCCGGTCATCCTGCTGGTCGGTCTGCTGCAGGACCTGATCAGCGGCGGCGTTATGGGTGTCTGGGCGCTGGCCTATCTGGCGGCGTTCGCTATCGCGCGGCCGCGCAGCGACGAGGGCGCCGCTGACCTAGTGCCGCTCACTGTCCGGTTTGTCGTGCTGTCCCTGCTGGCGTTCGGCTTTGCCTGGGGGGTAGGGTCAGCGGCCATCGGTGTTCCGGCGGGGGTGATGCCGTTGATTACCGAAGCGATTGTGACCATTCTGGTGTTTCCAATGCTGGGATGGGTGTTTGCACGGCGTAAAGAACGCTCTGCCATGTTCAATTCCGGCCGCGGCGGATGAGCTGACGCGATCAATGCGCCCCGAAGCATGAGGCCCAAGCGGCATGCGACGCGACAAGCAGGAGTTCCAGGCGCGGTTTAACCGGCGCGTGATGCTGCTGGGCGGCGCGGGCGCCCTCATGTTCGCCGGTCTGGGCGGCCGACTCTATACCCTGCAAATCCTTGAGCAGGACCGCTACCGCACCCTGTCCGACAGCAATCAGTTCAGCTTCCGCCTCCAGCCGCCCATGCGCGGACGTATTCTGGACCGGTTCGGCGAACCGCTGGCGGAGAACCGCGACAATTACCGGCTCTTTATCGTGCCCGAACAGGCGGGAAATCCGGCGCAGGCGCTGGAGCGGCTGGCGCGCCATCTGCCGATCAGCGAGCAGCGCATGGAGCGCTTGCTGTTCCAGATTGCGCGCGCGCCTCGCTTTCAGCCGGTGACCGTGGCCGAGGATCTGGACTGGGAGACGTTCGCGCGTATCAACCTGCACCTGCCCGAATTGCCGGGCATTCTGCCGGACGTGGGCGAGGTGCGCACCTATCCCCATGCCCAAGTCATGTCTCATGTCACCGGCTATGTTCAGGTCGCGTCGGTAGACGTCGCGCAGAATGACCGGCTGCTGCTCCATCCCGGCTTCCGGATCGGTCGCGCCGGGGCGGAGATCGCCAATGAACACACGCTGCGTGGCGCTCCGGGCCAGTTGAAGGTGGAGGTCAACGCCTTTGGCCGGGTGATCCGCGAGATGCCCGAGCAGTCCATCCCGGCGCGCGCCGGCGGCGACGTGCCGCTGAGCATCGATTTGCGCGCCCAGCGCACGGCGATGCAGGCGCTGGGTCAGGAATCGGCTGCGGCTGTGGCGCTGGACATGACCAATGGCGAGCTGCTGGTGCTGGCCTCGACACCCGGCTTTGACCCCAACGCTTTCGTCCTGGGCATTGGCCAGAGCGAGTTCAATGCGCTTAACACCAACGAATTGCGTCCCCTGTTCAACAAGGCGACCACGGGTCTGTATGCGCCCGCCTCCACCATCAAGGGCATGATCTCCATGGCGGCGCTGGAGCATGGGCTGATCAGCCCCACCGAGCGCATCCATTGTTCGGGCAGCGTGGTCCTGGGCGATCGCCGGTTCCATTGCTGGCGGCGCGAGGGTCACGGCCACGTCCACATGCACGATGCGATCAAAGTGTCGTGCGACACGTATTTCTATGAAGTGGCGCGCCGGCTGGGCATTGACCGTATCCGCGATATGGCGGTGCGGTGCGGGCTGGGTCAGCTGTTTGATATCGGTCTGCCCATCCCCGATCGCGCGTCTGGCCTGGTGCCCAGCGCGGCCTGGAAGCGCGCCCGGCGCGGCCAGCCCTGGACCACAGGCGACACGTTCAATACCGGCATCGGTCAGGGCTATATGCTGACTTCCCCACTCCAGCTTGCGGTGATGACCGCGCGCGTGGCGACGGGCAGGGCGGTCATGCCGACCCTCGCGCTGCGTCCGCAGGGTTTCGAGTTTGAACCGCTGGGCTTTGATCCTGAACACGTTAGCGCGGTGCACCGGGCCATGCATGGCGTGGTCAATGAACCGGGCGGCACGGCGTACTGGACGCTGCATCCGGGTCTGGGCGTGCCCGACGCCCAGATGTGCGGCAAGACCGGTACGGCGCAGGTCTATTCCATCACACCGGAAGAGCGCGCCCGCGGGGTGCGCGACCAGGACGATCTGCCCTGGCGGCTGCGCAATCACGGCCTGTTTGTGGGATACGCCCCGTCGGACAATCCGCGCTATGCGGTCGCCGTGGTGGTCGAGCATGGCATGGGCGGCACCCGCTCCGCGGCGCGTCCGGCGCGCGATATCTTGCGCGATCTGGTGGAACGCGACCCGGCCGGGAGCCGGCCCGAAGCCGTCGCCGAGCTGGCGCGCACAACCGGGCGGGAGGGCTGACGCATGGGCGTCTTCACCCAGTCGGTCCCGCGCGGCCTGCGCGAAAAACTTTACGAGATCAACTGGGCGCTGGTTCTGCTAATCATCCTGATCGGCATGATCGGCGTGGGCATGCTGTATTCGGTCGAAGGCGGACAATGGGACCCTTACGCCTCGCGCCATGCCGTGCGCTTCGCCGCCGGCTTCGCCGTGATGCTGACCGTGGCCCTGGCGCCGCCGCGGCTATGGATGGGGCTGGCCTATCCGGCGTATCTGGGCGCGCTGATCCTTCTGGTCGGAGTGGAGTTTTTCGGCTCGGTCGCCATGGGCGCCAAGCGCTGGCTTGAAATCGGCCCGATCCGGATGCAACCGTCGGAAATCATGAAGATCGCGCTCGTGCTGGCCCTGGCGCGCTACTACCACGACCTGGAAGAACACCGCGTCTCCAGCCTGTTCGGCCTGCTCATCCCGGTCATGATGATCGCCGCGCCGGTGCTGCTGGTGTCGCGCCAGCCGGATCTGGGCACCTCGGTGCTGATTGCGGCCACCGGTCTGGTGATCGTATTCCTGGCCGGCCTGTCCTGGCGGGTGATCGGCGCGGGCGCGGTGTTCGGCGCCATCGGCGTCTGGGGGCTGCTGCAATACGGGCTGAAGGAATATCAGCGCGAGCGCATCTTCACCTTCCTCAATCCGGAAGCTGACCCGCTGGGCGCCGGCTATCAGATCATGCAGTCCAAGATCGCGCTCGGCTCAGGGGGCATGACGGGCAAGGGATACATGGAGGGCAGTCAGGCTCACCTCAATTACCTGCCTGAAAAACAGACCGATTTCATTTTCACCATGCTGGGGGAAGAATTCGGATTTGTCGGCTGCATCGTGGTGTTGGGGCTCTACGCCATCCTGTTGATGAATTGTCTGATGATCGCCGCATCGTGCAAGTCGACTTTCCTGCGCCTGGTGGTGATGGGGGTGGCCTCCACCTTCGCCTTCTATGTCTTCATCAATGCAGGCATGGTGATGGGGCTATTCCCCGTGGTTGGCGTGCCGCTGCCCATGATCTCCTATGGCGGATCGGTGATGATGACTGTGCTCATCGGGCTGGGATTGATCCTGGGCGCCCACGTGCATCGCGGCGCCGAGCCGCCCAAAGGCGCCGGGCTGTTCGGATAGCGGCGCCAAGGGCGCCCGCCAGCTTGACCGGGCGCGCCGGATCGCCCACCCTCCCGCGCCAAATGGCCCTGTTAACGCAGGGCTTCACTGTGAGTTGCGCGTCCTTGACCGGATGCGCCGGGCGTCAAACGGGGAGATCACTTCATGGCCGGTGGCGGGACGATTACCTGGAACTCGCGGTTCGGGTTCCTGATGGCGGCGATCGGCTCGTCCGTGGGCCTGGGCAATTTCTGGCGCTTTCCCTATACCGCCGGCGAGAATGGCGGCGCCGTTTTCGTTCTGGTGTATCTGGCCTGCGTCATCCTGATCGCCTTTCCCATCCTGATCGCGGAGCTGGCGGTGGGCCGCCATGCGCGCCGCTCCGCCGTCGGCTCGACCCGCAAGATGGCGTTCGACGCCGGCGCCTCGGAGATGTGGTCCATCGCCGGCTGGGTGGCCATGGCGGGCGGGGTGATGATCCTGTGCTTCTATTCGGTGGTGGCCGGCTGGGTGGCGGCCTATATCTTTGAAATGGCGACGGGCGGGTTGGTGAATGCCGCGCCTGAGGAGATCGCATCCTCTTTCGGGAATCTGGTCGCAGACGTTCCCAAGGTGATCGGTTGGCATAGCCTGTTCATGGTGATGACCATCGGCATTGTGTGCCTGGGCGTTACCCAGGGCATCGAGCGGGCGGTCACCATTCTGATGCCGCTCTTCTTCCTGATGCTGGTGGGCCTGGTGGTTTATGCCGGGATGACCGCGGATATGGGCGCAGCGCTGAGTTATCTGTTCACCCCCGACTTCAGCGAGCTGACCGGGCAGACCCTGATTGCGGCGCTCGGCCAGGCCTTCTTCTCCATCGGGGTGGGCGGGGCGATCATGATCACCTATGGCTCCTATCTGCGCCGTGACGACAACCTGCCCCAGTCGGCGACCATCATCGCCGGCGCCGACACCCTGGTGGCGATCATTGCGGGTCTGGCCATCTTCCCGTTCGTGTTCGCTTTCGGACTCAATCCGGCTGGTGGTCCTGGCCTGTTCTTCGAAACCCTGCCGGCGGTGTTCGCGCAGATGCCGGGCGGACAGTGGGTGGGCACCGCCTTCTTCTCCCTGGCGTTCATCGCCGCCCTGACCAGCTCGATTTCGCTTTTGCAGGTGATCGTGTCCTTTGGCGAGGAGCATACTGACTTTGGCCGTGTCGGCTCGGCGGTGTTCTTTGGCGCCATCATCTTCATGTTCGGCGTGGGCGCGGCCTTCTCGGGCGGGTTCTTTGACGTGCTGGACAAGGTGTCGGGCACGGTCCTGCTGCCGCTGGGCGGCCTCCTGATCGCGGTATTCACCGGCTGGATCGTGTCGCGTCAGCTCATGCTGACCGAACTCGAGCAGGCGAGCACAGCCTTCTTCGGCTACTGGCGCTTTTCGGTCCGTTATATCGCGCCCGTCGCCGTGGCGCTGATCATCATCGCGGGCCTCGCCGACACGTTCAGCATCCCGCTGCCTTTCCTGGGCCAGACCGAGGTGGCGACGGACTGATCGCGCGCGGCGCATCCAGCCGGCGCGTTATCATGAAAAGCCCCGTAGCAGCGCTGCTCCGGGGCTTTCTCTATTGAGGCTGGATGCAGCCTGTCAGGCTTCGCGCTCTCTCAGCAGGCGCCGTTCGGACGGGCTGGGGATGCGGTAGAAAATGTGCGCGCCAATGCGGCGTGTCTGCACCAGCGAGGCGTTCCAGACCGGATCGACCTGCGTGGTGTGATAGTGCGTGGCCGACCGCGTCATCGGCCGGGCAAAGCCCATCAGCGCATGATCGGCGACCAGCTCGGCCCGGCGCCAGGCGCGGCCTTGCGCGGTGCGGTCCAGCGACCCGTCGCAGGTGAAAGAGAACTGGCACCCGGTGACGCGCTCGGAGCCCTGATAGACCACGCCGCACACCGTTTCAGGATAGGCGCGGTGGCGCACCCGGTTGAGCACGACCTCGGCCACGGCCAGCTGCCCGGCAAAGCTTTCGCCGCGCGCTTCGTAATAGACCGCTTCGGCCAGGCACTGGCGTTCGCGGGCGTTCAGGCGCGCGCGCTGCAGGTGTCCGGCGTCAAAGCTGCGCAGATCGTCCAGCGAGCGGGTCACCACGGCGGCGCTCATCTCGGTGTCGGGCGCAATGGTGTAGGAGGCCGCGACCAGCTGGGCAGGCGCGTCCCATTCCATGGCGTCGCCGGCCTCGAGATAGGCGACCGCCAGGCTGCGCCAGACGGCGGCCTCGTCCTGTTCGCGCGCCCGTTCGGGCGCCAGGGTGACCGCCCCGGCCACCAGAACAAGCGCCGCTGTGGCAGCGGCGCCTTTCAGTGCAGTCCGTGAACGCCGGATAAGATCCTTGGCGGCCAGCATGCAGTCTCCGTCTTGGGCGCTTCGTTTGCGCCGCGCGAAACAGCGGGCGGTCCGAAGCGTCGGCCCGCATCAGGGAATTGCGAAAATTCCCTGTGCAAGGATTGAACCATTAAGAGAGGACGTATGTCGCCCGAAGCCGCCGGTCAATAGTGTTGAGGTGAGGCGAAAATTAGGCAGGGCTTGTGCGCTGCAGCAATAACGGCCCAAGTCACCTGCCAGTCAAGGCGATCACGATTTCGCGCGCAGGGCCGCCTGAGCCGCCGCCAGACGCGCAATGGGGACGCGGTATGGCGAACAGGACACATAGTCGAGCCCGGCTGATTCGCAGAACTGGATCGAGGCCGGGTCGCCGCCATGCTCCCCGCAAATGCCGAGTTTCAGGCCCTCGCGTGCTCCGCGCCCGCGCTCCACGGCGATGCGGATGAGGTCGCCGACCCCCTCCTGATCGAGGGAGACGAAGGGGTCTTTTTCAAAAATCCCGGCTTCGAGATAATCGCCCAGGAACTTGCCCGCATCGTCGCGCGACAGGCCGTACGTGGTCTGGGTGAGGTCGTTGGTGCCGAAGGAGAAGAACTCGGCATGGACCGCGATGTCGGCGGCGCGCAGGGCCGCGCGCGGCAGTTCAATCATGGTGCCGATGAGATAAATGGGCGCCACGCCGGTCTCGCTCTCCACCTGGCGCGCCACGGCGGCGACGCGCACTTTGAGGATTTCCAGCTCGCGCGCCACGGCGACCAGCGGGATCATCACTTCGGCCACCGGTTTGACGCCGGTTTCCTTCTCCACCAGCGCCTGCGCCTCGAAAATGGCGCGCGCCTGCATCTCGTAAATCTCCGGATAGGTGATCCCGAGGCGACAGCCGCGATGGCCCAGCATGGGGTTGGTTTCCGACAGATCGCGCGCGCGCTGCATCAGCGCATCGGCGGACAGGCCGGTGGCTTGCGATACCGCCACCACATCGTCAGCGGTGTGGGGCAGGAATTCGTGCAGCGGCGGATCGAGCAGGCGGATGGTGCACGGCCGGTCTTCCATGATGCGGAAGATGGCTGCGAAATCATCGCGCTGCATGGGCAGGATTTTCGCCAGCGCCTTGATGCGCCCGGCCTGGCTGTCGGCCAGGATCATCTCGCGCACAGCCGCGATGCGGTCGGCGTCAAAGAACATGTGCTCGGTGCGGCACAGGCCGATGCCCTCGGCGCCGAACTCGCGCGCGGTCTGCACGTCGCCGGGCGTGTCGGCATTGGTGCGCACCTTCATGCGCCTCGCCTTGTCAGCCCAGACCATCAGCGCGCCGAACTCGCCGGTCAGCTCCGGCTTGATCATCGGCGCTTCGCCGAACAGCACTTCGCCCGTGGCGCCGTCCACGGTGATCACATCGCCCTGGCGGATGGTGCGCCCGCGCGTGGTGAAGAGTTTCTCCGCCGCATTGATCCGGATCTCGCCCGCGCCCGATACGCAAGGCCGGCCCATGCCGCGCGCCACCACCGCCGCGTGAGACGTCATGCCGCCGCGCGCGGTCACGATGGCCTGGGCCGCATGCATGCCGTGAATATCCTCCGGGCTCGTCTCCATGCGCACCAGGATGACCTTGAGGCCCTGGGCGGCCATGGTCTCGGCCTCGTCTGAATCAAACACCGCCTGGCCGCTGGCCGCGCCCGGCGAGGCGGGCAGGCCCTTGGCCAGCACGTCGCGCTCATAGCTGTCATCAATGGTGGGGTGCAAAAGCTGGTCGAGCTGGGAGGGGTCGATGCGCAGCACCGCTTCCTCTTCACCGATCAGGCCTTCAGCCACCATGTCCACGGCGATTTTCAGCGCGGCGCGCGCGGTGCGCTTGCCCGACCGGGTCTGCAGCATCCACAGCCGGCCACGCTCCACGGTGAACTCGATGTCCTGCATGTCGCGATAGTGGCGCTCCAGCCGGTCGAACACGTCGGTGAGCTCTGCGAACACCTCGGGCAGGGCTTCTTCCATGGAGGGCTGGTTGTCGCCCATGCGCTCGCGCATGGATTGGGTCAGGCATTGCGGCGTGCGGATGCCCGCCACCACGTCTTCGCCCTGGGCATTGATCAGGAACTCGCCGTAATAGCCCGCCTCGCCGGTGGAGGGATCGCGGGTGAAGGCGACGCCGGTGGCCGAGGTATCGCCCATATTGCCGAACACCATGGCCTGGACATTCACCGCCGTGCCCCAGCTGGCGGGGATGTCGTACATGCGCCGGTAGGTAATGGCCCGGTCATTCATCCACGAGCCGAACACCGCCGAGATGGCGCCCCAGAGCTGGGCGCGCGGATCGGTCGGGAAGGGGTGGCCCAGCGCCTCTTCCACCGCGCGCTTGTATTCAACGATCACCTCGGCCCATTCGTCGGCGGTGATCTCGGTATCGAGCGTGTAGTCGCGGTCCTCCTTGAACATTTCAAGGATTTCCTCAAACGTCTCGTGGGGCACGCCCAGCACCACGTCGGAATACATGGTGATGAAGCGGCGGTAGGAATCCAGCGCAAAGCGGCGGTCGCCCGACAGCCTGGCCAGGCCCTCGGCGGTGTCGTCATTGAGGCCCAGATTGAGCACCGTATCCATCATGCCGGGCATGGATGCGCGCGCGCCCGAGCGCACCGACACCAGCAGCGGATTGGCCGGATCGCCAAAGCGCTTGTCCACCTTGGCTTCCAGGTCGGCCAGAGCCGCCTCCACCTGGGCGTCCAGATCGGCGGGGTATTGCTGTTCATTGTCGTAATATGCGGTGCACACGCCGGTGGTCAGGGTGAAGCCCGGCGGAACCGGCAGGCCCAGGCGCGCCATCTCGGCGAGGTTGGCGCCCTTGCCGCCCAGCAGATTCTTGTCATTGCGGTCGCCGTCAGAGGCGCCGGCGCCGAACGTGTACACCCACTTGGTCATATCAAGGCCTCATCATTTTCGCCCGCGCGCCGGACAGGCATCAGCCTTCCAGCCGGGAAAAATCCGCCACCGCGTCCGCCGCGGCGCGAATCCGCGACAGAAGCACCAGTCTGTTGCGACGCACAATAGGGTCTTTGTCGTTCACGACAACCGCCTCGAAGAAGGCGTCCACCGGCCCGCGCAATTGGGCGAGGGCGGACATGGCCGATTCAAAGTCTTCATCCGCCAGCGCTTTGCCCGCGACCGCCTCGGCCGCCTGGATTTCCGCAATCAGCGCCCGCTCCTGCGGCGTGCTGGCGGTTTTCGCAATGGCGATGAGGAGGGCGGCTCGCCCATCTTGCCAGAGCCCCCCACCCCGACCCTCCCCCGAGGGGGAGGGAGGGCTGTTTTGACCGGCGGTATTGTCCTGGGAGCCGCCCGTTGAACCGGCAGTTTCAGAGCGTCCCGATCCCGGTCCCGCATCTCTCCCTCCCCTTGAGGGGAGGGTTGGGGTGGGGTGATCGCCCAGCATCTCCGACACGGCGCCGCCCAGATCAAACCCCTTCTTCTCCTCCGCCGACAGGATATTCGCCGCGCGCCGGTAGCCCGCCAGCAGCGCCGCCCCGTCCGGCGCATCCAGAAAAGCCTGCAGCGCGCGCGATTTGTTCGTCACGCGCACAAGGTCGTCGTCGCCAAGTGCGAACACGGCGTCGATGACGTCATGCCGGATGCCTTCGTCCTTCAGGTGGACTTTCAGGCGGTCGGCGAAGAAGGCGAGGAGGTTAGTTGTCACTTCGGCCACCGAGTTCATCGGTAGCGGGGTTCGAATGTCTAGACGACTAGGTTTGAGCCCATCACTCATTGTGATGTCTCTTCCGGTTATTTCATAAACCTGAAAGATTGTGTCGCCGTCATGAACTAACAGATCTCGAATGCGCTCCAAGGATTCATAAGGGACGGTTGTTCCAATGAATTCGTTGTCACCTCGTTTAAAAATTACCAAGGTTCCAGTTCTGAAAATCTGATATGCCCTTTGAACAAGGGCGAACACAATTGGCGACACCGGAACGTTTGGTAGATTTGAAGCAAGGCCTTGATGGGCTCGGCGTTCTAGCACAATCCGAATAACCCCCAGCGCCGCCCGCCTCAGCGCGAACGGGTCCTTGGACCCCGTCGGTTTTTCATCAATCGCCCAGAAGCCCACCAGCGTATCCAGCTTGTCGGCCAGCGCGACGGCGGCGCTCACCGGCGCCGTGGGGACGGCGTCGGAGGGGCCTTGGGGTTTGTAGTGATCGCGGATGGCGTCGGCGACTTGCGGGTCCATGCCGGCGTCCAGCGCCAGATACCGCCCCATCACGCCTTGCAATTCCGGAAACTCATAGACCATCTGGCTGACCAGATCGGCCTTGGCCAGCCGTGCGGCCAGCTCGGCCAGGTCCGGGTCGGCGCCCACAGCCGGGGCCAGCTCGCGCGCCAGCGCGGCGACGCGCGCCGTCTTGTCGGCCACCGTCCCCAGCTTGTCGTGGAACGTCACTTTGGACAGCTCGCCCGCCATGGCGTCGAGGCCCTTGGCGCGGTCGAGATCCCAGAAATGGCGGGCGTCGGACAGGCGGGCCGAGAGCACGCGGGCATTGCCCGCGGCGATGGCTGCGCCGCCATCGGGGGCGGACTGGTTGGCGATGGTGACGAATTTGGGCGCCAGCGCGCCGGTCTTGGGGTCACGCACCGCGAAGTATTTCTGGTGGGTGCGCATGGTCAGGGTGATGACTTCGGGCGGCAGGTCGAGGAAGCCGGTATCCATATCGCCCATAACCGCCACCGGCTGTTCGGCGAGCCCAGTCACCTCGTCCAGCAGGCCCTCATCCTCGATGAGTTCCAGCCCGGCCTTCGCGCACACGGCGCGCGCGCCGTCGAGGATGGTCTGGCGGCGCTCGGCGCGGGTGAGGATGACGCCATTGGCTTTGAGCTTTTGCGCATAGTCGGCATAGCCCGTCACCGCGAACGGGCCGGACCCGTGGATCCTGTGGCCTTGCGTGATGTTGGAGGCGGTGAGGCCGAAGACTTCCACCGGCACGACCTCGCCGCCGAGAAGGCAGATGAGGCTGTGCAGCGGTCGCACCCAGCGCTGGGCCTTGGCGCCCTCGCCAAACTTCATGGATTTGGGCCAGGGGAAATTACGCGTGATCTCGGGCAGGGCGGTCTTGAGCAATTCGGCGGTGTCGCGGCCCGGCGTCTCGCGGGTTGCGAAAATGACGGCTCCTTTACCGGTGTCTTCCACTCGGTATGAGAACCCATTGAGTTCCAAAGATTGGCCGACTTCCAATCCGGCGACCGCAGCAAGCTCAATGGGTGAGGCGTTTCCGGTGACCTTGTTCAGGAACCCTTGAATCGCTTGCTCTGGTGCATTGTGCCGTGGACCCTTTAGCTCCTCGCGCACGGCTTCGGTCTTCAGCGGCAGGCCGGACATGGCCAGGCCCAGCCGGCGCGGGCCGGAGAAAGCCTCCAGATTGCCCCAGGTCAGGCCCGCGCCTTTGAGCGCATCGCCCAGCAGACGTGCCAGATCAGCCTCGGCGCGCGCCTGCATGCGCGCGGGGATTTCCTCGCAAAAGAATTCGATGAGCAGGTCAGCCAAGGTGCGGTGTCCGTCAGGTATTGGTTGCTTGCATGCGCGCATAGGCGGGCCGGGCGTGCAGCCGGTCGATATAGCGGTCAATGGACGAGTTTTCGCCCATCAGCTTGAAATGTTTCAGCCAGCCCAGCGCCCCGCCGATCAATATGTCAGCCGCGCTGAATTGATCGCCGAGGATATACTCGCCATCGGACAGGCGCCGCTCCACCAGCGACAGGACTGTATCCCAATCGCCCCAGCCAACCATGCGCGGGTCCACATCCAGGCCCTGAGACTTGGTGATGATGGCCGGCTCCAGCACGCCGGGGCGGAACACCGACCAGTAGAGATAATCGGCGCGCTTGGGATCGCCGATGGCGGGCGCCAGGCCCGCCTCGGGGAAGGCGTCGGCCAGATAGAGGGAGATGGCGGCCATCTCGGTCAGGGTCTTGCCGTTATGGCGGATCGCCGGGACCTTGCCGGCCGGGTTCACCGCCAGAAAGTCCGGCCCGCGCGTCGCCCCGCCGAACACGTCCACTTTCCTGAGCTCGTAGGGCACGCCCAGTTCTTCCACCAGCCACACCGTGCCGGTGGAGCGCGTATTGGGTCCGTGCCAGACGGTGAGATCGTGCGCAGCGCTCACAGGTCAATTCTCCTACTGGGCCGTAAAGACGCGCTGATAGGCGGGCCGCTCGGCGAGGCGTTCGAGATAGGCGGCGAAGCCCGGACGCGCCTCGAAGAGCTTCCACCCGACCGCCCAGCTGAGCGCGCCGCCCAGCACGACATCGGCGGCTGTAAAGGTGTCGCCCAGGATCCAGGGGCTTGCTTTCGAGATGCGTTGTTCGAGGACGTCGACGACCAGGTCGACCGAGCCCCAGCCGGCCTGCTCGCGCTTGACCTCAAAATTGCCGCCTGCCTGCATCATCGCCGGCTCCACCGCGCCGGACTGGAAGGCGATCCAGCGCAGATAGTCGCCGCGCTGAGGGTCGCTGATGGCGGGGGCGAGATCGTTCGGGGACTTGAACTTGTCGGCGAGATAGATCGCGATGGCGACAGTTTCGGTCACGACCGTGTCGCCATCCACCAGCACGGGGATTTTGCCCATCGGGTTGAGGGCCAGAAAGGAGTCCGCGCGCATCGAGCCGTCGTCATATTGCACCGGAACCAGCTCGTAGTCGCAGCCGATTTCCTCGAGCAGCCAATGCATCATGGCGGCTCGCGAATGCGGGTTGTGGTAAAGCTTCACGGTCATCACGCCGCATCCTTCTTCTGATTGCCCACCCACGCACTCGCACATCCCTTGGCGAGCTCGCGCACGCGCGCGATCCAGCTGGCGCGTTCGGCCACGGAGATGGCGCCGCGGGCATCGACCAGATTGAACAGGTGCGACGCCTTCAGGCACCAGTCATAGGCGGGCAGGGGCAAAGGCGGGTCCAGCGCAAGCAGGGCCATGCACTGCTTTTCCGCGCCCTTGAACCATTCGATGAGCATATCGACATCGGCATGCTCGAAATTGAAGGCCGATTGCTGGCGCTCGTTTTCGAGGAATACGTCGCCATAGGACAGCCCGGCGCCGTTGAAATCGAGATCGTAGACATTCTCCACGCCCTGGACATACATGGCGAGGCGCTCGAGGCCGTAGGTCAGCTCGCCCGAAACCAGCTCCACATCCAGCCCGCCGACCTGCTGAAAGTAGGTGAATTGGCTCACCTCCATGCCGTCGCACCAGACCTCCCAGCCCAGCCCCCAGGCGCCCACGGTGGGGTTTTCCCAGTCATCCTCCACAAAGCGCACATCGTGAAGTTTGCGGTCGATGCCGATAGCGTCCAGCGAACCGAGATAGAGGTCCTGAATGTCCGCCGGGCAGGGCTTCAGGAGCACCTGGTATTGATAATAATGCTGCAACCGGTTGGGGTTTTCCCCATAGCGCCCGTCGCCCGGACGGCGCGAGGGCTGCACATAGGCCGCGCGCCAGGGCTTCGGTCCCAGCGAGCGCAACGTGGTGGCTGGATGCAGCGTGCCGGCGCCCACCTCGATGTCATAGGGCTGCAGAATCGCGCAGCCCTGATCGGCCCAGTAGCGGTGCAGGGTGAGGATCAGGTCCTGAAACGAGGGCGCGTTGCGGGCGGTCATGGCGGGTCCGGACTGGGAAAGGGAGGCGGTTGCAAACAGGGCGCGACACTAGGCGTGCGCCGGGGCGTGATCAAGAACGCGGACCGGCTGTGCCGCCGCCATCCTCATCGCCTGGCCGGTCCTCCGGTTCGCCCTCCGGTTCGAGGCCGCGGCGCACCGCTTCGCGGGCGGCGTCTTCCGCGGCGGAATTGCGGGCGCGGGTGTTAGGTTGCAGGAGAAAATAGAGCGCTGCGGCGGCGATCAGCAGGAGCAGGGTCAGTCCGATCATCAATTCAAGCCTCCACCCCGACAGCGTCGGAGAGGCGCGCATAGCCGTCGCGTTTCAGGAGTGCGGCCAGACCATCGCGGATGCGCACCGGCAAGCCAGGTCCCTGATAGATGAGAGCTGTGTAGAGCTGGACCGCGCTGGCGCCGGCGCGGATCTTTTCGTAAGCGGCCTGCGCACTATCAATCCCGCCCACGCCGATAATGGGAAGCTCGCCGCCCACGCGCTGGTAGAAGGCGCGCACCAGTTCGGTCGAGCGCGCGCGCACCGGCGCGCCGGACAGGCCGCCGGTCTCGCTGCGGTGACGGCTTTTCAGCGTGTCGGGCCGCGCCAGCGTGGTGTTGGACACGATCAGGCCGGATACGCGGTGGCGCAGTGCGGCTTGCGCGATGACATCGATATCGGCAGGCTCCAGATCGGGCGCCACTTTCACGAAGACGGGCTCGGTCCAGCGCGTGTCATTGACCCGCTTCATCAGCTCGTCCAGCGCCTGCGCGCCCTGCAGATTGCGCAGGCCTGGCGTGTTGGGCGAGGAAATATTGAGGGTGAAGAAATCGGCCAGCCCCGATAGCGATTTCAGCAGGATCGCGTAGTCGGCGGCGCGGTCTTCAGAATCCTTGTTGGCGCCCAGATTGACGCCCACCACGCCGGGCTCGCCCTGGCGCGCTTCCAGCCGCGCCTTCACGGCGTCCAGGCCTTCATTGTTGAAGCCCATGCGGTTGATCACCGCCTTGTCTTCGCGCAGGCGGAACAGGCGCGGGGCGGGATTGCCGGCCTGCGGACGCGGGGTGACGCCGCCCACTTCAACAAAGGCGAAACCGGCGTCCAGCAGCGCATCGGGCGCTTCGGCATTCTTGTCGAACCCGGCGGCCAGACCCACCGGATGGGCCAGCTCCATCCCCGCGATCGCCGTGGCCAGCACCGGATCAGCCGGCGTTCGAACCTGCGGGCCCAGCCCCTGAATGAGGGCGTTTAGCGCCGCCCGGTGCGCCTGTTCGGGCGGCAATAGCGTCATCAGGCGGGCGGCGGCGTCGGCGATCATGGGCATAATTCCTGGGGCAGGCGCCAGCCATCATCGGTCCGGGTGATCAGATGCACGGCGCGCACGGCGCTGAAGGGCAGGGGGCCGTAAATATGCGGGAACAGCTCGCCGCCGCGTGACGCTTCCCATTTGAGGGTATCGCCCAGTGCGCCCGCATCGATCACCGCCACCGCCAAGCGGCTGGCGCCGGCGTAATGAGCCTCCAGCGTGCCGGCGAGCTGGTCGAGGCCGGAGCAATGGATGAAGCCGTCGGCGCGGTCATGGGCTTCGCCTTCATAGGCGCCGGACACGGACGCGGCGGCCAGAGCCGCCGGATCGGCGATGCGGTAAATCTCGAGTGTGTTCATGGACCCATGGCGGTACGGCGCCCGGCGCGTGCAGGCAAGGGGCAAGGCGCTGACGCGCCGCGCGTGCGCGCGCCCAGATGGCTTGATTTTCGTCCGCCAGAACGCTTGGAAAAGGAAAATTATCCTGCTAATGAAGCATAGGGTTCTCCGGATGAGGGATCACATGCTCACTCATGCCCAGATCTGGCGCGGCGTGGACCGGCTGGCGCAGCGCGCCGGCCTCAGCGCCTCCGGGCTCGCGCGCCAGGCCGGGCTGGACCCGACCACGTTCAATCCCTCCAAGCGAATCAGCGCCGACGGGGCCAAGCCGCGCTGGCCCTCCACCGAAAGCATCGCCAAGGCGCTGGAAGCATCGCGCATCGGGTTTGAGGACTTCGCCGCGCTGGCCACCGGCGCCGCCAGCGGGCGGTCTGTGCCGCTCATCGGCTTCGCGCAGGCGGGCAGCCATGGCTATTTCGACGATGCCGGCTTTCCCGCCGGGACAGGCTGGGAAGAGGTGCGCTTTCCCGGCGTCGATGACGAAGACGCCTATGCGCTGGAAATCTCGGGCGACTCCATGGCGCCGGTCTATCGCGAGGGCGACCGCATCGTGGTGGCGCCCCATGCCCCGCCCCGGCGCGGCGACCGGGTGGTGGTCAAGACCCGCTCCGGCGAGGTGATGGCCAAGGAGCTGGGCCGGGTCACCAATCAGAGCGTGGAGCTGATTTCCCTGAACCCGGCCTATGACAACCGCCTCCTGAACCCCTCCGACATCGTGTGGATGGCGCGCATTGTCTGGGCCAGCCAGTAGCGGTCAGTCCGCGTACTGGAAGACCTCTTCGAGCGGTTTGCCGAAGGTGCGCGCCACGCGGAACGCCACTTCCAGCGAGGGCGAGTAGCGCCCCTGTTCCATGGCGATCACGGTCTGGCGGGTGATCCCGACCGCGTCGGCGAGCTGGGCCTGGGTCATCTCGCCAGCGTGGAAGCGCTGCTCGCGAATGGTGTTGGAGATTCGGTTGGCGCCCTTGCCCATGGCGCTACACGCCCCGGCGGTAGTCGATGAGCTTGGAGACCGCCTTGACGATCTCGCCCAGTACGAGGCCCGCCAGGATCAGATTGAGGATCCAGAAATGCGCCGCCGCGATCATGGCGAGCCCCATGGCGCAGATGGCAAAGACCGCCATCACAAAGCCGCCGCGCTGGTCACCGCGCATCTCGATCAGCGTGTCGCGCTCGTCCTGACGCCCCGCCTCCTTGCGATTGAGCAGGGCGATCACGATGTGGCCGAATACCGTGATCGCCACCATGGCCGGGATCGAGGCGATCACCAGCCCGTTCGACATCAGCAGGGCGATATCGGTGTTGATCTCCGCACCCGAAGCCAGCGGTCCGCCGAATACCAGCGCGAAGTACACCCCGTACACCAGGGTGATCGCGCCCAGCATCACCAGGTTCGATTTTTCCAGAAACGTCATGTCTGCCTCCGTTGACAAAATGTCTGAAAAACCAGACATGACGCGATATGGAGGCAGGCGGCGGGGGATGTCAAGTTTTTCTTACTCGTCCCCCACCCCGATGCGGAACAACCCGTCGTCATACGTCTCGCCGGTGGTGAAGGCGGTCCAGTAGACCTCGTTGGCTTTGACGCCATTGTAGTAGAGGCGCAAACGCCCGGGCTGGACGAAGCCGCCCTCGGTATTGGCGTAGAAGTCTGAATAGATGCGCTCGTGCCAGCCGCGCGGGGTGTCGAAGCCGACGCGCACGATGGCGAAATCGTCCTGGCGGATGGAGAAGATCGTCTCGCCGCCCGCCGGATCGTTCAGGCGCACCGTGTAGGCGGGTTGGGCGTCCACCAAATCGTCGGGCAGGCGGTCAATGGTCCAGCCCTCATCAAAGGCGTGGCGAATGGCGCCGAAGCCGAAATTGGACGCCCAGTCATCGGCCCCGGCCTCCACCGGGCCGTCCTGGTTGTAGGATTGCTCTCCGTCATAGGCGAGCTGGAACACGATTTCGCCCTCGCGATACGCCTCGATTCGCACGCGGCCGCTGGCCTGACGGGCGTCGGGTTTGTCGCTCGCATACACCCGCCACATCCGGTAGGGCTCGTAGCGCACAAAGTCGGCGCCCCCGCGCCAGAACAGGCCATATCCCTCCATGTAAAGCGAACCCGGATCGCGCCAGGCCTCGCCGCCAGCGGCTGCGTGGGCGCGCGCCATGATCTCGTCCCCGGTCAGGGCGTCAGGCTCAGTCGTTGTGGGCGGGGAGAGGGCCAGCGCCAGGCTGGCGAGGAGGGTGATCAGCATGGGTCTCTCCTTGAGGCGCCGGCAAGCGGCGGCGGACAAAACGCAGGCCATGGCTTGCGCACCGGAATGGTTCAAATGGTATACCAACTCACCAAGCCGTGGCGAGCCCGGCTTTCCGGACACGCCCTGCGCCCTCCGGCGCCGGGGTCAGAATGAGGGTCTGAACCGATGAAGCTCCTGCGCGCCGCCACACTGACAGTCGCCGATCTGGACGCCGCCGAGGCGCGCTATCGCGATTATCTTGACTACACGACCGTGTCGCGCGGGGTGTTGGGCGCGGACCTGGCGGAGGCTTACGACGCGCCCGCGTCAGCTGACGCGCCATGCCTGGTCATGGCGCCAGCCTCCGGCGCGGAGATTTATCTGCGCCTGGTGCAGCAGGCGCCGGTGCCCGAATACAAGCCGCTGACGACCTATGGCTGGAACTCCATCGAGATCTGCGTCCAGGACGTGCTCGCCGCCCATGAGCGCATCAAGCCCTCGCCCTTCGTGGTGATCGGCCCGCCGCGCGAGATCGAGGGCCTGCCGGCCATCTATCCCATGCAGATGAAAGGCCCGGACGGGGAGATCGTTTATCTCACCCAGATTCGCGACAATCTGCCGGCGTTTGATCTGCCGCGCGCCACGGCGCCTATCGACCGGTTGTTCATTCTCGTGATCGGTTGCTCGGATATGCACGCCGGCCTGAAATGGTTTGAGGAGACGCTGGGCTTCGAGACCGGCCGGGTGATGGAGATCGAATATCACATGCTCGCCGACGCCTTCGGCACGCCGAAGACCGAGCTGCACACTATCTCCACCGGGATTCACGGCCGCGACGTGTTCCTGGAACTCGACCAGTATCCGCCCGCAGCCACGGAACGCCCGCAACACAAAGGCATGCTGGTCCCGGGCTGCTGCGTGGGCAGCTTCCTCCACCCCGATTTCGACTCCATCAAAGGAGATTGGGTCAGCGCGCCCAGAGTGCGCGACGGCGCGCCCTATAATGGCAAACGGTCGGGCGTGCTGCGCGGCCCGGACGGGCTGCTGGTGGAGGTGATCGAGCTTTAAGCGCCTTGCGGCCGCGCCACGAAATTCAGCGCCAGGCCGTTATTGCACCAGCGCTGGCCGGTGGGGCGGGGGCCGTCTTCGAAGACATGGCCCTGATGGCCGCCGCAGCGGGCGCAGTGATATTCGGTGCGCGGGGTCCACAGGCGGCGGTCCGGCTTGGTGTTGACCGCGTTTTCGAGCGGCGCCCAGAAGCTGGGCCAGCCAGTGCGGCTGTCATACTTCGTACGCGACGAAAACAAGGGCAGGGCGCAGCCGGCGCACACGAAAATTCCCTCGCGCGTCTCGTCGTCCAGCGGGCTGGAGCCGGCGCGCTCGGTGCCTTCCTGGCGCAGGATGCGGAACTGGTCGGGCGTCAGGCGGGCGCGCCAGTCGTCCTCGGTGAGGGCGGAGAAATCTTCGGCCTCCTCGCCCCAGGGCACGATGCCCGGATGGGCGAACAGATCGCTCTCGTCAAAGCGGGTACGCGCCAGCGCCGGGCCGGCGGCAGCGATTGCGAGCGCGGCGCCCAGAAACACACGGCGGGTGGTCAGCGTCATGACGCAAATCCTTATCTTGGATGCCTGACGCTCAATCTATCCCGCAAGGCCGGCGCGGCCAGTCACAAGCCAGCGAGCCGGGATCACCGTTTGCGCGAGCGCGGCGCCGGCTCGGGGTCCGGCTCAGGGTCGGTTTCGTCTTTGGGGTCCATGTTCGCCAGGAGGTCGCGCCAGCGCCAGCCCGGGTCGCGTCCCGCCGCCGAAGGCCGGGACGACACGGCGTCGTCGCCTGAGGGGTCAGTCCCGGGGGACGCCTCGTCTGCGAGGTCATCGGACTTGTCGCCGCGCGGCGCGCGCTCAGTTTGCGCATCCTCATCCGTCTTGTCGCGGGCGGGACGCGGCGTCGCGGCGCGCGCGCGGCTCTCACCGGTGCGCCGGGCGCTGAGCGGGTCGGGGACTTCATTGGCGGGCAGATCGAGCGGCTTGCGCCCGCCGGCCACAGATCCCATGCGCAGGATGAAGTCTGACAAAAGTTCATAGTTTTGACGAATGCGCGCCTGGAACTGGGCGTCGATCTCGCGCGCCTGGTCGCTGGCTTCAGCCGCTGTGCTGGTCAGGCGCTCCAGCCCTTCAGACAGGATACGCTCAATGGCCTGCGCGCTTTCGCGGGCGGCGCCGGGCGCGGCTTCCAGCTTGCGGCGCAGATCAGCCAGCTCGGATTCGACGCGCTCGGTCTCGCGCTTGGACGCATCCAGCGTATCAGCCAGCTGGCGGCGCACGGCTTCTGAGGCGGACTCGGCGGCTTTGGCCGCGCGTTCGGTGAGGGTTTCCGCTTCCTGCAGACGGGCCTGGAAGGCGTCGTCGGAGCGGCGCGCCGCCTCGAACCCGGCTTCGCTGACGCGCTCCAGTGCGGCCTCGGCGGCCCCGGCCTGCGCTTCCAGGCTGGATCCGGCGCTTTCGGCAGCTTCACGGGCGGCTTCAGCCACCGCGCGCAAACGGTCCATGGCCTTTTCCTGAGCCTTGGCGGCGTCCGCGCTCTCCTTGCGCACCAGCTCGCCCAGCGATTCAGCGCGCTTGAGGGCGGCTTCCACGGCGGTCTGGAAGACCTGGCCGGACTTCTCGGCGGCGGCTTTGAGCGTGTCGGCGCCGCCGCGGGCGGTGCGGGTCATGGTTTCCAGCTCGGCCTTGTGGAAATCGAGCGAGGCGGCGATCTTTTCCTGCTCCTTGCGCAGCGCGTCGCTGGCTTCGCCCAGCCGGTCGCGATGCTTGAGATAGGCGGCCTCGAGCCCTTCGCTACGGGCTTTGAGCATGTCAGCAAAGTCCCGCAGCTCGGTGGAGCGCGCATCGAGGGACAGGGTGACCCGATTGCTGGCGTCCTCCACGCTGTCGCCAGCCGATTTGAGGCGGTCGGCGCCCGACCGTATGCGCTTTTCGCTCTCGGCGGCGCGCGAATCGGCGAGCTCGGCGGCGGCGGCGACCATTTTGGACTGGTCCTGGATGGCGGCGGCGATGAGTGCGGCCTTGTCGTCCAGGCTTTCCGACACGTCTGACAGCTTCTCACGCTCCGCGCGCAGCGAGCGCACCAGCGCTTCGGCGCGTTCGCGCGCCTTGCCCGAACTGTCTTCCAGGCTGTCGGCGTGGTGGGTGATCACTTCTTCCATGGCGGCCAGGCGCGCGAGCGCGCTTTCCATGGTGGAATTGACCCGGTCGATCTGAACCGCGATGGCGTCGGCCAGGCGCGCGGTATCGGTTTCGGCATGGGTCAGGGGCGCAGCCAGGCGCGCCACCGCCAGGTCCAGCCGGCGGGCGCGCGCGCCGGAGCGGGCGACTTCACGGCCGAGCAAGCCCGCCAGAATGAACAACAGCGCGGGCGCCACGGCGAAGACCGACAGGCCGGCCAGCTGTGCGGCGGTCAGGCTGGCGAGGTCTGTGTATCCTGCGAGATACGCGCTGGCGCCGCCTGCCCATAAAAGGCCGAAGGCCAGTCCCAGAAAGGCGATCCAGCCGCCGCCGCGCGCTGGCGCTGCGAGTTCGGGCTCCACCGAGGGGGGCGCCGTCACGTCGCGGCGCGTGCGCACTGTATCCAGCACCCCGCCGCCGGGCAGGCTCGCTGCGTCGCGGATGTTCGCAGCGGTTGGTTCGGTTTTCGCGTCCCTGGCGGCCATGACGCCCCGTTTTTTCAAAGCCGTGCGCGGATGCGCGCCCACACGCGCGCTCATCGTCCCTGTACGGTCAGATGAGTGCAGCACTGTTTTAGGCGCTGAGAGCGGGGAGTTAAAGCACCGGAAGCGTCAGGGCTGCGCGCGTCTGCTCGCAATCGCGCGACACCTCGCTCCACACCGCGCCCGACGCGGTCTGTGAATAGCTCAGTTCGACCAGCGGGCGGGCGGTCTCGGGGTGTGCGCTTACATGGGCGGCGGGCTCGAAGCGGATTGGCGGGCAGTCCTCGCGGTCGCGCTCATAGCCAATTCCCAGAATGGCCAGCAGCGCTGCTGCGAGGATATGGAGAAGCTCGATGAGCAATGACATGGACCGCCAGCCTTTCGTCGTAACGCTTATGCGCTCAGGGTCGCTCGCCTGACAAGCGCAAACACTCGCAGTTGGCCGTGAATTCTTGGTAAGGAAGCCGGCGGCAGCTCACTAAAATCTTGCAGCCGCCTGGCAAATTGGTCAGCTTGCCACGCGAAACGGGCCGGTCTCTTCGCTCCTGCGACGGACCCGGTCGTCTGGGCAAGGGGAAACAATCATGAATGCTCATGCAGCACCGGTGGCGGCGAAGGACCGGTTTGAAAGCCTTGATGTTCTGCGCGGGATCGCCGTGCTGGGCATTCTGATGGTCAATATCCAGGCCTTCGCCATGGTGTGGCCGGCCTATCAGAACCCCACCGCCCACATGGATTTCACCGGGATCAACCAGACAGCCTGGTTCTTCCAGCACGTCTTCTTCGAAATGAAATTCATCACGCTGTTCTCCGCCCTGTTCGGCGCCGGGATCATCCTGATGACCGGGGACGGGCCGGACAGCTCCACCAAGGTGCACTACCGGCGCATGCTTTGGCTGCTCGCCTTCGGCCTCGTGCACGCCTACGCGCTCTGGTTCGGCGACATTCTGGTCACCTATGCCCTTGCGGGCATGATCGTGGTGCTGTTCCGCCGCATGAGCGTGGGCAAGCTGGTGTTCTGGGGCCTGTTCTGGACCGCCCTCACCGGGCTGATCATGGTGGGGCTGATGGCGTCGTTCATGATGTTGCCGGACACCATGGGACCAGCCGATGTCGGCATGGGCATGACGCCCGACCAGCTGGCGGCGCAGGTTGCCGCCTATCAGGCCGGCTGGCTGGATAGCCGCGGATACAATGCGTTCGTCGCTGTGAGCTCACAGTTGGGGGGCCTGATGTTCGCCGGCCGGATCATCGGCGTGATGTTCCTGGGCATGGCGCTTTTCAAGAGCGGCTTCCTGCTGGCGCAATGGTCCGTCGTGAAATATCTGTTGAGCGCTGTGATCGGCCTCGGCCTTGGCATTCCGCTGGTCTGGTTCGGCGCCGATCACGCGCTGGCCAATAACTTCGCCCTTGATCAAATGTGGGTGCACACGGCCACCAATTATGGCGGCTCGCTGCTGATGGCGTTCGGCTATGCGGCGGTAGTGATGCTGATCTGCAAGGCGCCGGTGCTCTCCTTGCTGCGCGCGCCATTCCGGGCGGCGGGACGCATGGCCTTCACCAACTACCTCACCCAGTCCATCGCCATGGTCTTCATCTTCGTGGGCGCGCCGGGCCTAGGCCTGTTCGGGACGATGGAGCGGATCGATCAGGTCCAGCTGGTCCTGGCCGTTTGGGTGGTGCAGCTCATCGTCTCGGTGCTGTGGCTGCAGGTGTTCCGCTACGGCCCGTTCGAGTGGCTCTGGCGGGCGCTGACCTATGGCAAGCTGCACCCGATCCTGAAGGAGCGCGCCGCGGCGTGAGCCAGTCGGTGCGTGACGGCGATCTGATCGCGGTCTATGGCCTGCTGCGGGCCGGTCAGAGCGGGTTTGCCCGCTTTGGCCTGGCCGGCGCGTTCGAGGCGCGCGGGCCGTGCCGGATCCCCGGCCTGCTCTATGATCTGGGTGATTATCCCGGCCTTGTCGGCGGGCCGGGCCAGGTGCGCGGCGAGTTGTTCGCCGTGCGTAATGCGCTGGTGATGCCGCGCCTGGATGCGTTTGAGGATTACTGGCCGGGCGACAAGTCGCGCACCCGCTATGAGCGCCGACGGCTGACACTGGCGCAGCCTGAAGGGCTGGAAGCCTGGGTCTATGTCTGGGTCTGTCCGCTCACCGGCGCGCGGGCCATCCCGAGCGGGGACTGGCTGGCGCGTTAGCAGCCCGGCTCACACCGCGTCGGGCTGAAGCTCCGGCGCGGCGGCGGCCAGCTCGGGCAGGGCGCGCGCGGCGGCGTCGGCGGCGAAGAGGCGCGGGAAGAGCGCCAGGTCCACGCCGAAGCGCCGGGCGTTGAACATCTGCGGCAGCAAATAGATTTCCGCCAGCGACGGCCCGTCGCCGAACAGGAACCCGTTCGATCCGCCGGTGTGCGCCGCCATCGCCTCCAGGGCCGTGAACCCGGTCTCGATCCAGTGGCGCGCCCAGGCGGTGGCCCCGTCCTGACCCGCGCCGTGATCCGCGCGCAGCTTTTTCATCACCCGCAGATTCTGGATCGGGTGGATGTCGCAGCCAATGGCTGCCGCGAAGGCGCGCACCCGCGCCCGCTCATGCGGATCGGCAGGCAGGAGCGGGCGCTCGGGCCAGGTCTCCTCGATCCATTCGATGATCGCCGGGCTCTGGGTGAGGATGCGCCCGTCCGCCTCCAGCGCGGGGACCAGGCCTTGGGGGTTGCGCGCCAGATAGTCGGCCGCGCGCTGGCCGCCATCGACCAGATTGACCGGCACAGTCTCGTACTTCAGCCCTTTCCAGTTCAGCGCCAGACGCACGCGATAGGTGGTGCCGGAGCGGAAATAGCCGTGGAGAACGAGCTTCATGACGGGCGCTCCTGCGCGTGCGGGGGTGAAATTAGTTGCAAATGATACTATTCTGTCCGAAGAACGATGCACGCGCCGGCGGGCCGATATCAAGCCCCCGTGCGGCGTCCCCCACAGATAATGAAGGAGCCCCGCCATGGCCGATCTGTTCGAGAACCCGCTGGGTACCGATGGTTTCGAGTTCGTCGAGTTCACCAGCCCGCAGCCGGAAAAGCTGGAAGCGCTCTTCACCACGCTGGGCTTCACAGCTGTGGCCAAACACAAGACCCGCGACATCACGCGCTGGGCGCAGGGCGACATCAATTTCCTGGTCAATCGCGAGACCACGGGCCAGGCGGCCGATTTCCGCGCCGCCCACGGCCCCAGCGCCAACGCCATGGCGTTCCGCGTGAAAGACGTGCGCAAGGCCTATGGCGAGGCCATAGCGCGCGGCGCCGAGCCCTATGGCGAGGGCGTGTGGGCCGATGACAGCCTGGCGCCGGCCCTGCGCGGCATTGGCGGTTCGGTGCTCTATCTGGTGGATCGCTACGGCGAGACCACGATCTATGACGAGGCTTTCGAGCCCCTGCCGGGAGCCGGCGACACCCGAGGCGTCAATCTCGAAACGCTCGATCACCTGACCCACAACGTGCTCAACGGCAATATGGACACATGGGCGGGCTTTTATGAACGCGTCTTCAACTTCCGCGAAATCCGCTATTTCGACATCAAGGGCCAGCACACCGGCCTGCTGTCGCGGGCGATGACGGGAGCGTGCGGCAAGCTGCGCATCCCGCTCAACGAAAGCTCTGACGATCAGTCGCAAATCTCCGAATACCTGCGCGAATACAACGGCGAAGGCATTCAGCACATCGCCCTGACCACGCCGGATATCTACGCCACGGTGGAAAAGCTGCGCGCCGCGGGACTGGAGTTCCAGTCCACGCCGCAGACCTATTACGAGCTGGTGGACGAACGCGTGCCGGGTCATGGCGAGGACCTCGCGCGGCTGAAAGCCAACAATATCCTGGTGGATGGCGACCCGGAGAAGGGCGACGGGCTGCTGTTGCAGATCTTCACCACCACGAATATCGGCCCGATCTTCTTCGAGATCATCCAGCGCAAGGGCAATGAGGGCTTCGGCGAGGGCAATTTCAAAGCCCTGTTTGAATCCATCGAGCTTGATCAGATCCGGCGCGGCGTGATCAAGACCGCCGCGGCCAGCTAGACCTATGGACGACACGCCGTCCCGAATACGCCGCGAAGGCGCAACCATGCGCCTTCGCGACTATCTGCCCTACCGGCTCTCGGTGGTCTCGAACAAGGCGTCGGGCCTGATCGCCCGCGCCTATCAGGCCCGGTTCGGGCTGACCATCTGGGAATGGCGGGTCATCGCGGTGCTGGGCGAGGGCGCCCCGCTGACCGCCCAGGCGGTGTGCGAAGCGACCGCCATGGACAAGGTGACGGTCAGCCGCGCCATCCGCGCACTGGACGCGCGCCGCCTGGTCAAGCGCACGCAGAGCCCGGCCGACAGGCGCGCCAGCGATGTGACGCTGACCCCCGACGGGCAGGCGATCTATTTGGAGATCGCGCCGCTTGCCCTGCACTATGAAGCGGCGCTGATTGAAGGCTTCTCGGACGAAGAACGCGCCCAGCTCGTGGCCCTGCTCGACAAGCTGGAGGCGCGGCTGATCGGGCTGACAGAAACGGCCAGCGTCACCCTCTAAATCGAGGCGATGTGACGCACGGGTTCAAGTCATTGGCCAGACGCCGCTTTACATGCCACCTCCACGATATCGCCGCAGCCCGGATGCGACACTTTCGCAAGATGTCTTGCACCTGTCTGGAGCGGGACTTACCTGCGTGAGAAGAAACCCCGCACTCCACCTTAAACCTTTTGGAGCGATACATCATGACCGCCCGGTCCGAAGACAGTCCGATCACACGGCGCGCCCCGGAAGGCGTGCGCGACCGCATCGCCCTGTCCATGGTGCGTTTCATGCGGGTGTTCGCCGATCTGTTCTTCCGCAAGCGCTATGGCCACCGGGCGGTGGTGCTGGAGACCGTGGCCGCTGTGCCGGGCATGGTGGGCGGGCTTTTGCAGCACCTGAAATGCCTGCGTCATATTTGCGAAGATCAGGGCTGGATTCGAGAGCTGCTCGATGAAGCGGAAAACGAGCGCATGCATCTCATGACGTTCATCCATATCGCCAAGCCGAGCATGCTGGAACGCGCGCTGATCATGATTGCTCAGGCGATCTTCTATAATGCCTATTTCTTCCTCTACCTGTTTGCGCCGCGCACCGCACACCGCTTTGTGGCCTATCTCGAGGAAGAGGCTGTGGTGAGCTATACGCAATACCTCACCGCCATCGATGACGGCCAGATCGAGAATGTGGCCGCACCGGCGATTGCGCGTGACTACTGGAAAATGCCTGCGGATGCGCGCCTGCGCGATGTGGTGATCCAGGTGCGCGACGATGAAGCGCGTCACCGCGACACCAACCACGCCTTCGCCGATGCGCTGACCAAACCTGGCGAGGCCGACGCTGGCGCGGATGTGAGATCGCAGGCGTAGCGATGCCGGTGAGCGCCCGCCGGGCGTGACCGGTCAGCCGTGCGGGTCGCCGGCGGCGCGGGCGAATGCCTCTTCGACGCGGCGCGCATCGGCGTCAGCGCCGGCCCTTTCTTCAAAGGAAGCGCGGGCGCGGGCCGCGGCGGCGTCGGTGACAAAGCTGGCATAGCCGGCCAGCGAACGGCCGACAGCGCACAGATCGCTATGGTCGGCGCAGAACCCGGATTCGAGCGCCTCACCCGTCCCAGAGGCGGCCATCGCCGCCTCTCGGGCCGGGCCGGAGAGAATGGCATGGGCCTCGCGTGCGAAGGCGCCGTTTTCAGGCGCGCTGAAGCCGGCGGGCGCAAATGCGGCCACAACAGCGATCCAGAATGCAGCTCTCAACATGAAGACCATGTTTGCCTCTCACACACTGCCCACCCCGAGCAAGAATGAGGCTAGCGCATCCAGGGCCGGACTCGCCAGTCAAACCGGGCCGAAAGGTAAATGGTGTGTTAAGGCTGAACAGACGGGGTGAATCGCGCGTTAACCCATCGCCGTAATGTGTGTCAGTTCGAGACGGTGATATGGTCGAGATTGCGCCGCTCGCGCTGGGCGGTGGTCAGGCATTGGGCCACGTCATTCAGAGCGTGGGCTGCGATGCAATAGCTGTCCTCATAGCGGAAGCTGCCTGCGGCGATGCATTGCTGAAGCATCAGGCGCGACCACTCGATGCACCGCTCCACCGCCGGATCGTCCAGCAGCGTATCCAGCATGCCCATGTCGCCGGTCTCGATTGACTGCAGGGCGGCCACGGCCAGGTAACGGCCGACGCGACGCTCGTCCGGCGTCATCTGCTGCTCGCCCACGGCGACCGACAGTTCGGGCAGGTCGGGAAGATTGGCCGGGCGTTCGGCGAACAGCGACACGGCCGATCCCATGCGGCCGTCGCGGGTCAGGCGCATGGCGGTCTCTGAGTCGGCGTCCGCCGCCGGATCGGGATCGGCGCGGCGGAAGCTGGTCTGCAGGCGCATATGAGCGGTGTTGAGGGCCTCGTTGCGCTCTCGCCGGTCGCGCTCGCGGCGCGAGGCCCAGCTTTCGCGCTGTAGCGAGTAGGCGGCCTGGCGGTAGCGCTCGCCCACCTGGCGCATATGGGTGACGTCTTCCTCAATGGCGCCGATGACATTCTGCTGGGCCAGATCCGCGCCCGCAAAGCCAGTGACGAATATCGGATCGTGCAGCAGCGCCGCGCGCGCGGTCTCGAAGCCGTAATAATCAGCCACGGCGCGCACGGCATCGACGAACTCGGGGTTCTGGGCGGCCACCAGGGCGGCGTAGGCGATCTGGGCGTCGACCAGCCGGTCGCCCTGATAATAGGAGGCCAGCGAATCCATAACCACGTCGAGATCGGCGCCGGAGCGCAATTCGCGCCGGCCCGCCCGGCTCACATCCAGATGGAACGCGGCGTACACCTCGGCCGTTTCGGTCAGCGGGCCAAGCTCAGGACCTTGCGCCAGCACCGGGCCGTCCGACGCGGCGGCCGGTTGCTCGGCCTGCGCCGGCGAATCAGCGGGTTCGTCCGCGAGAGCGGCATGGGTGAAAGCGGCGGCGAGGGCGGCGGCGATCCAGGCGGTCTTCATGGCGGAACCTGCTGTCGGGCTGGGGGCGAAGATGCCAAGCTTTATAATGACCGCGATCAGTTTCGACGCCAAGGGCAGGCCTGCGGATTAATGCCGATTCAATAATTGTTAACGCGCCCGGCGCAGCGTGCGGTCGTTCCGGTGACCCTCATGTGAGTCGGCCCCGCCATCATGCCCACGACCCCGATGCCTGACCCTTGTCCGACCGCGTGGCTGGACCGCGCCGCCGGGCCTGTCATGCACGGCGCATGGCTGGCGGTGTGCGCGGTGACCGCGCTGAGTCTGGCTCCATTATCGCCTCAGGCTTTCGCGCTGGTGCTGGCTGCGGGCGCGCCAGGCCTCATCGGATTGTTCTTCAGCGCCGCCCGAGCTGATTCACGCGACGGCGCGCGCCTGGTGCTGGCGCTGGCATGGTGCCTGCCGGGCCTGGCCGCATCGGTGATGTTCGCCAGCGCGCTCTCGCCTGCGGCCCTGGTGTATCTGGCCGGCCCCATGGCGCTGGCGGCGGCCGGCGGCGCGCGCGCGGCGCGCCTGAGCGCTGTTTTGTCGGCCTGCGCGTTCATTCTGGCGGCGGGCTTCAGCCTGCTGGGGCCAGACCCAGTCCTTGCGACGCCCACAGGCGTGCTGGCAGGCGTGGTTGCGCTGGCGGCGTTCTTTGCCCTGACCGGTTTTGCGGCGCGCGCGCGTCTGGCGGCGCGGCTCAATGCCGCCCGGCGCGAGCTTGATGAGATCCGCCCCGCGGCGGACGGCTTCACCCATGCGCCGTCACCCTTGCTCGCGCTCAGCCCCGACGGCGTGATCACAGCGTCGTCTCGCGCCCTGCGCCGGGTCGCCCCGGGTGTGCCGCGTGACGTGACAGGACTGCCCGCTGACGGACTGGGTTTTGATGAAGATCAACAGGCCGCCCTGCGCGCCGGACTCGCCTCGGCCCGGTCGGGCGGCGGCGCTGATGGCGGACGTTTCACCTTCACCGTGCGCGGACCGCGCGGGCGCGAATGCGCACTGACAGCGCGCGCCGTGGCGACGCCGGCGGGTTATGTGCTCAGCCTGGCCGAAACCGCCGGGGTTGATGCCGAGGCCGGGCGCCGCCTGATCGTTGAGCGCGACGCCGCCATCGCCGCCAGCCGGGCGAAATCGGAATTCCTCGCCGCGGTGAGCCATGAGCTGCGCACGCCGCTCAACGCCATTATCGGTTTCTCTGACGTGATGAAGCAGCGCCTGTTCGGGCCGCTGCCCGCGCGCTACGCCGAATATGGCGATCTGATCCATGAAAGCGGGCGCCATCTGCTGGAGCTGATCGGCGACGTGCTCGACATGTCCAGGATCGAGGCTGATCGCTACGAGCTGTCGCTGGATGAGTTCGACGTGCGCGACATCGCCGATATCTGCGCGAAGATGATGCGCCTGCGCGCCACCGAACAGGGCGTCACGCTCTACGTCGATGCCGGCGATGCGCCGATTCAGGTGAACGCGGATCGCAAGGCGCTGCGCCAGATTCTGCTCAATCTTCTGTCCAACGCCGTGAAGTTCACGCCCGAAGGCGGCGCCGTCGTCCTGATGGCCTGCGCCGAAGGTCCCGATCTGGTCATGGCCGTGGGCGATAGCGGGGTCGGCATCAGCGAGGACGAAATCGCGCGCCTGGGCCAGCCCTACGCCCAGAGCCAGTCGGGCCGCGATTCCGCCGAGCGCAGCTCCGGGCTCGGCCTGGTGCTGGTGCGCCAGCTGGCCGAGCTGCATGGCGGATCCATGACGATTGAAAGCCAGGCGGGCGAGGGGACGACCGTCACCGTGCGCCTGCCCGTGCTGGCGGGCTCTGCCGGTGCAGCCACCAATGTCGAGCCGCTGGAAGTCCACCAGCGCATCCGCGCCGCCCAGACCGCCGGCGAACACATCGCGCGCACCAGCGAAGGCGCAGCCTGAGGGCAGGGGGCTCGCGTCCATTTCCTCCCCGCAGGCGCTTGGTGTCAGCAAACCGGTCCAATTCTCGCCCCGATGACGCAAAACCTTGGCGCAGCGCGTCCCATCCGCGATACATAGTCCGGACAAATCAGCGCAAGCGGCCCGGGACCCAGCCTCCATGATCTCCACCATGCAACAAGGCGTGCTTCGCGCGCCGCTTGAGCAATCCCCGCGGGCGGAGGATTTCGCGATTGTCGAGACGGCGCGGCCAGACTGCCCCGAAGGCGGGGTGCTGGTGCGGGCGAGCCATGTGTCCATGGACCCGTATGTGGGCGCGCGCCTGCGCGGGCGGCATATGGGCGAGGCGGCGCCCGAGCCCATGCGTGAGGCGATCCCCGGCCATGGCGTGGGCGTTGTGGTGCACAGCCGCTGCGCTATCGAAGAGGGTTCGATGGTGCATCTGGTGGGCGCGGGCTGGCGCGAATACGCCCCGGCGCTGGAAGGTGACGTCAGGGTGATCGCGCCGGGCGCTCTGTCGCCGTCGGTCTTCCTCTCCGCCCTCGGCATGCCGGGGCTGACGGCCTGGGCGGGGATGACGCAGCTGGCCAAAGTGACGCAAGGCGATGTAGTGCTGGTGGACGCCGCTGCCGGGGCCGTGGGCGGCGCTGTCGGCCAGATCGCCCGGGCGCGCGGCGCGGCGCGCGTGATCGGGATCGCGGGCGGGCCGGACAAGTGCGCGCTGGTGCGCGGGATGTATGGCTTTGACGCCTGCATCGACTACCGCGCAGAGGGCTGGCGCGACGCGCTGGCTGCAGAGCTGGCAGGCGGAATCAGTGTGCATTTCGAGAATGTGTCCAGCGAGCTGCTGACCCTCGCCCTTACGCACATGAAACCCTATGGCCGCGCGGTGCTGTGCGGGCTGGCGGCCCATTACCAGAGCGATGCGCCCGCGCCGGGCATTCCCTTCGGCCTGATCATCGGCAAGCGGGCCAGCCTGCACGGGCTGGTGGTGTATGATTTCTATGACCGCTGGGCGGACTTCCTGGCCGAGTGCCAGCCCCTGGCCGACGCCGGCCGGCTTGTCATCGCCGAGGATATTGCCGACGGCCTCGCTGAAGCGCCTGCGGTGTTCGAACGCCTGATGGCGGGGCGCAATCGCGGCAAGGCGCTGATCGCGCTATGAGCGGACAGCAAACCCATGCCTGGGGTCGGCGCGGCGCGGTGCGGGTTAATGGCCGGGCGGTGCATTATCGGCGCCTGGGGCAGCCGGGTGCGCCGGCGGTGATCGCGCTCCACGGCTCGCCCGAGAGCGCCAGCGCGCTGCATGAGGTGGCGCGCGCGCTGGCCGGGCGGATCTGCGTCATCGCGCTGGATACGCCGGGCAATGGGCTCTCGGCCCCGCTGGCGCAGCCTGATCCCGACCGGGAGGATTATGCGCGCCATCTGATCGACTTCATGGACGTCATGGGCGTGGCGCGCGCCGGGCTTTATGGCTTCCATACCGGGGCGGGCACGGCCATGGCCGCGGCGCTGCTGGCGCCGCAGCGGGTGAGCGCGATGGTGCTGGATGGCTATGCCGTCTGGACGCCGCAAGAGCGGGAAGATCTGCTGGCGCGCTATTGCGTGGTGTACCCTCCGGTGTGGGATGGCTCGCACCTTGCGCAGATTTGGGCAAGGCTGGAGGCGCAGCTGGTCTTCTTTCCCTGGTATGACACGCGGCCCGAGGCGCGGATGGCGCTGCCCCCCACGCCCATGGAGACGCGCCTGCGCCGCCTGCGCGACTGGCTGACGGCCCATGAGCACTATCCCGGCCCCTATCGCGCCGCGTTCAAGGCGGTGGGTGAGGACGGGCCGGGCCGGGCGAGCGTGCCGACTCTGATCGGGGCGATGGACCGCGATCCGTTGAGCGCCCATCTCGACCGCCTGCCCGCGCTGGCCCCAAGTGTGCGCGTTGAGCGCTGGGGCGCGGACCGGGCGGCAGCGCTGCAATCCATCGCCGCTCACCTCTCCGGCCATCCGGGGAGCCCGGCCACAAAGCCCGATCCGTCAGACAAGACCCTGCTGGCAAGCCTCGCCTCGCCGCAGGCGCGCCATGACTGGGCGCCGGATGATCATGGCGGCTTCCTTTTGAAGCTCTGGCTGGACTTGCGTGAGGAGGCGATTGCAGGCGCGCGTGATCAGGCAGAGCTCGACGCCGCGCTGGGCCCTTACGTCCTCCACGCGCGCGTCACGGCAGCGATCCAGGCGCGCACCGGCTTGTGAGGCGTCACGGAGTCTGGACTTCCCGCGCCTTGCCGCTGACGAGATAGACGGCAAAGCTCGCCAGCCAGTGGCTGCCCTCGTAATGCTCTTCGGATACCGCTGCGACGCCGGCCTCAGTATGCACCGCCTCGGCAGCGTTCAGGGACGCGATGCGCGGATCGCCGTCTGGCAGGCTGGCGGCGATGCCTTGCAGATTCCAGGCGCGCGACAGATTGACCCCATCGAGATGGACCAGATGGCCATCGGTGGGGTCCAGCACCACGCCCGGCGACAGCCAGTCTGAAGAGCCGTCCTCAGGAATCCCCGGCAGATAGGCCGACAGCCAGGCGGAATAGTCCGCCGCCGGGATCACACGGCGCATCAGGTCGGCGGTCATCAGGCAGGGCGACAGGAAATCGGTCCCCGACGGCTCGTAATGTAGCGGGCAGGCACGGTCTTCGAGATGAAAGGCGAGCGATTTGGCGGTGATCAAATCGGCAAGCTCAGTCCGCCCGGCCTGGCGCGCCCAGTCCAGCGTCAGCGCAAAGCCGAAGGCGGTCTGGTTATGGGTGCCGGAGCGCACCGGATAGACCAGATTGGGCAGCCAGGTGAGGAAGCGGTCCTCAATCACATCCTCCAGCGGCGTCAGAATTTCAGCCCATTGGCCCGCCTGCGGGTCGTCCCAGGCGCGCAGCTCGGCCGTGAGCTGGAGGAACCAGGCCAGCCCATAGGGCCGTTCGAACGAGGCCCGGCCTTCTCCTTCGAAATACGCCAGCTCTCCTGCCAGATTCTCCGCCGTGAAGCTTTGCGCCAGCGCCGCGCGGGCGTCTGCGGCAAAGGGCGCGTCGGGGAACTGGCGCGTCAGACGCGTCAGCAGCCAGTGGCCATGAACCGCCGAATGCCAGTCAAAGCAGCCATAGAAAATCGGTGTGAGATCGCGCGGCGGAAGCGCGTCTTCGTCGGAGACCATCACATGGGCGATCTTGTTGGGGTATTCGCGGTGCACACAATCGAGCGCCAGCTGAGCAAACCGGTCCGCTGCGGCCACGTCCAGCATGTCACTCTCCTGCGCTGCGCCCGCCGTCAGTGCCAGCGCCCCGACCGCCATCATCCCTGCCAGCATCATGATCGGCTCTCCTCAAGCTTTGCCATTGACCACGCTAGCCCAGCCGGGGCGGTGTGCAAATGCCGGGCGGTATCTGGCGCGAGGAGGGGTGATTTCCGGCGCGCAGGGGGGTAGAACCCTTTTCAAGGACCGCTTCGCCAGATGGGCGGCCAAACAACACACATCCCGATATGGGGGGACACCATGGCTGACGGCCAGATATCGAGCCGGGATCTGCGCGATCTCGGCGTGACCGATGCGATCCTGCATTATAACTGGACCGAAGAGGCGCTCTACGAAGAGGCCGTGCGACGCGGTGAAGGCCGCGTCGCCAAAGGCGGAGCGCTGGTGGTTGCCACCGGCCAGCACACGGGTCGCTCAGCGCGCGACAAGTTCACTGTGCGCGATGCGACCACCGAAGACACCGTCTGGTGGGACTTCAACGTCGCCATGGAGCCGGCGCATTTCGACGCGCTCTGGTCTGACGTGCGCGCCCACATGGCCGGGCGCGAGCTGTTCGTGCAGGAGCTGCATGGCGGCGCCGATCCGGCCCACCGGCTTCCCGTACGCGTGGTCACCGAGCTGGCCTGGCACGGCCTGTTCATCCGCCACCTCTTGCGCCGTCCGGCGCCCAGCGATCTCTCACGCTTCGAGCCCGGCTTCACCATCGTCAATCTGCCGAGCTTCAAGGCCGATCCCGAACGTCATGGCGTGCGCTCTGAGACCGTCATCGCGGTCAATTTCGCCCAGCGCCTGGTGGTGATCGCGGGCACGTCCTATGCTGGCGAGACCAAGAAGGCGGTCTTCACCATCCTCAACTATCTCCTGCCCGAAAAGCGCATCATGCCGATGCATTGCTCGGTCAATGTGGGCGAGGCGGGGGATGCGGCCGTGTTCTTCGGCCTGTCGGGCACGGGCAAGACCACGCTGTCGGCTGACCCCAAACGCACCCTCATCGGCGATGACGAGCATGGCTGGTCGCCTGACGGCCTGTTCAATTTCGAAGGCGGTTGCTACGCCAAGATGATCCGCCTGTCGGCCGAGGCCGAGCCGCAAATCCACGCCACCACCCGCATGTGGGGCACGGTGCTGGAAAACGTGGTGATGGACCCGGTCACGCGCGAGCTTGATCTTGACGACGATGCGCTGGCGGAAAACTCGCGCGGGGCCTACCCGCTGCACTACATCCCCAATGCCTGCGACAAGAATGTTTGCGGCCATCCGGGCAATATCGTCATGCTGACCTGCGATGCGTTCGGCGTGATGCCGCCCATCGCCCGGCTGACGCCGTCGATGGCGATGTACCACTTCCTGTCGGGCTACACGGCCAAGGTGGCCGGCACGGAAAAGGGCGTCACCGAGCCCAGCGCCACTTTCTCCACCTGCTTTGGCGCGCCCTTCATGCCGCGCCACCCGGCTGAATATGGCGCGCTTCTGAAAACCCTGATCGCGCAGCACGGCGCCAACTGCTGGCTGGTCAATACCGGCTGGACGGGCGGGCCCTACGGGGCGGGGCAGCGCATGCCCATCAAGGTGACGCGCGCGCTGCTGAACGCCGCGCTCGACGGTTCGCTGGCCGAAGCGCAGATGCGCATTGATCCGGTGTTCGGCTTCGCCGTGCCGACGCAAGTCGCCGGCGTCGATCCCAAACTCCTCGACCCGCGCCAGACCTGGGCGAACCCGTCCGACTATGACGCCCAGGCCCGCAAGCTCGCCGACATGTTCGTGGCGAATTTCGAGAAGTTCGCGTCGCATGTGGATGAGCAGGTGCGCGCCGCGGCGCCGAAGGCGGGGGGTTAGGGGGGCGCAAAGCGTCACCCTTACCGCCATTGCCCTGCCGCTCAACTGTCGCGGCATGCGCCAGCGAGGAAACCGATGAGCACGCCCGATCTGCAGGCCTTCCTGGCTGCCTTTGACGCCCTGCCGCTGGGCTGGACGCAGGGCCAGTATGCCGGGACGCGCTGGGCCGCGACCGTGACCGGCGGCCCCGGCGAGCCGGTGCGCAAGCTCTACGCCGAGCGCATGGCCGGGGGCGATCATGTCAGCTTCAATTTCTACACCACTGCGCGCGGCGCACAGTTGAAGCCGTGCGAAATGCCTGAGGCGAAAGTCATCGATTTCGTGCTCGGCTTCGCACCTGACCCGTAGCGCTGGGAGGGGCAGGTTGCACGGCGGGGAGGGCGCGTGGGTCAGGGCGCCTGAGCTCCGTCCGCATCCTCAGTCAGCAGCGCCATCAGCCCGTCGATCAGCGCATATTCGGTTTGCCGGCGGCTGTGGCCGTCGGGGTAGTCGGTGTAGCGCACGTCAAAACCGGCCTCGCGCAGGGTTTGCGCCGCTTCGCGTGTGGTGATCCGGAAGCCAAGCTCATACAGGCCGGCGCTCAGCATGAAGCGCACATGGCGCGCGTCCTCACCGGGTTCGGCGTGCGGGCGCCAGCCTCGCGACATGACGATGGCGCCGGTAAAGGCGCCAGGCCGCATCAGGGCCGCTTCATGGGCGAAGACAGCGCCGTTCGAAAAGCCGGCGATAATGCTCTGGACCGGTTCACGGCCTTCAAGGCGCGCCGCGACCAGCGCGGGGGCTTCGTCGGCGACAAAGCTCAGGTGCGCGCTGAAGCGTTCGCCGGCCTCACTGAAGCGCTCCTCTCTTTCATGAAGGCCGGGCAGATAGTCCGCCGCGCGCACTTCAAACCCGTAATCGGGTTCCGGAACGATGGATTCCGCCCCGGACGGCACGCCCAGCACCACGATTTGGGGCAGATGGCCTGACTCCATCAGCGGTTCGAGAAAGCGTGCATCGTGACGGATGCTGCCCCCGTCCATCAGGGTGAGCAGGGCGAAGGGCTCATCGCGGTTGAATTGCGGCGGCCAGTAGAGGATGAGCCGGCGCGTCTCGCCATGGGCGGCGCTGTCCAGCGTCAGGTCTTCAAAAATTCCGGCCGTTTCGCGCTGCTCTGGCGGGGGGCGCGCCTGAGCGCCTTCAAAGTCCAGCACATGTTCATCCCCGCCCTGGCCGCGGGGAATGAACCACAGATGCGCCTCATCCAGATGGCGCAAGCGGAACTGGGATGCGAAGAGGCCGTCCTCCACGCGCACCATCGGCTCCTAGATCGAGCAGCAGCTGCGCAGATCTTCGGCTTCCGAACGCGCCAGCAGTAAAAGCCGGTCGCCATCGCTGTCGGCCAGAAGCAGCCGGTCACCCATCCGCGCCGCTGCCTCGCGCACCCAGGCGGGATCGGGCTCGTCGCGGCAGATGAATATCTCGCCGTCGAGCTCGATGTCGGCGCAATCGGCCATTTGCCGCCGCGCGTCTGCGGGCGCAGCGAAGGTCAGCGCCGTACAGGCGGCAGCGATGACGGCGCCGGCAAGACCGTGAAGGCGCAGGGGGGAATGGAGAGCGGAGACCATGACAGACCTGATAGTGGCAACCGGGGATAGGGCATAGCACACCGGAAGGGGGTGAGGCGGCAAGCCCTTTCTCCTGTGAGGCACAATTCCTGATGTGCGGCGCGCCGCAGACAGGCAGGCCGCCCCGTCTCGACATTTGCCCTTGGCAGGCCGCCGCGCAGAACCCACAGTTATTGAGGCATCCGGCCTGGGGGGATTGCGCATGCGGTTGAGGCGCATCACAGACCATTTGAGAGATCAGAACTGGTTCGCGGTCGCGCTGGACTTTGTCATCGTCGTCATTGGTGTCGGCGCCGCGCTCATGGGCCAGCAATGGCTGAGCGAAAGGCAGGGCCGCGCGGACTATGAGCGCGCGCTCGGGGATGTGCGAGACCAGCTGTCGATCGTGTATTTCGCCTCCAAGGAGCGGCTGGCTATCGCGCCGTGCCGCAAGGCGCGCTACCGCGAACTGGGCGGGCTCCTCATGCAGACGGATCAGCCCTGGCCCGGCTCGCCGGGAACGTACGGACCCAATGAACTGGACTCGACCTTCCCGATCGTGCTGCGCTCGCCCTACCGCATCTGGACGTCGCGCATGTGGGACGCGGAGCTGGACAGCGGCACGTTCGACCGAATGGACAAGACCGTGCGCACGCTGGTCAGCTATACTTTCTCCTTCGGGGTGCAGGCCGAGGCGGTGCAGACCCGGGTGGGCGATATGGAGGCCAGCCTGCAGGCGCTGGCCTATCCGCTCGATCTGAGCCTGAGCGACCGGCTGCGCTATTACGACGTGCTGACGCGCGCTGATTCCGCCAGCCTGCTGATTGAGGTGCTCGCGGCCCAGAATATTGGCCGCATCGAAGCGACGGGCCTGCACCGTCCTGTGGATGACACCCAGATGGCGGCGCATCGCACCTATCTCGAGACCAGTAATGCGCGGCTCGTGGACATTTACGGGGATTGCGTGACGCCCATGGAATTCGATTATCTGGAAGACGCGGCTCGATGAGGCAGCCGGCCCGCCTCTTCCCCGCCATGCGCGCCCATGAGGGCGTTTGGACCGGGACCTACACCCATCTCGATGCGCAAGGCCGTGAGATCGACCGGCACGCCGCGCGCGTGGTGTGTGAGTTCCCGGCCTCCAGCGATCCCTTCTACGTCCAGCATATCACCTTCACCTGGCCCGACGGGCGGGTGCGCGAGGACCGGTTTGACGGGCGCATCGAGGGTGACCGCATCGTGTTCGACACAGACACCTTCACCGGCGTGGCCTGGGAGAGCGGGCCGCATGTCCTGCTGCATCTCGACCGCAAGGACGAGCCCGGCGCCCATTTCGTCGAGATCATCGTGATGGCGCCGGATGGGCGCACCCGCGCGCGCACCTGGCATTGGTTCAAGGACGGCGTGCTGGTCCGGCGCACGCTGTGCGACGAGCGGCGGGCGGGGTGAGCGGGCGCAGCGATATCGCCGTGATCGGGCTGGGCGCCATGGGCGCGTCGGCCTTGAGCGCGCTGGCGCAGGCCGGGGCGGACGTTGCGGGCTTTGAGCGTTATGACAGTCCCCATGACCTGGGCAGCTCCCATGGCGAGAGCCGCCTGGTGCGACAGGCCTATGCCGAAGGCGAGCGCTATCTGCCCCTCGCCCGGCGCTCGGCTGAACTGTGGCGGGCGCTGAACGCCGGGACGGGCGAGGCGATCTATACCGAATGCGGGGTGCATTACGCCGCCCCGGCAGGCGCACGCCTGACCTGCGACGTGGTCCGGGCGGCGCAGGCGGCCGGCCTGCCCGTGCGCACCGGGGCCGACATTCCCGGCGCGGACCGCATCATCTGCCCGGCGGGTTATGAGCGCGTGTTCGAGCCCGAGGCGGGGTTCGCCCGCCCCGAAGCGGCGATAGCGGCCTGGCTGTCCCGGGCGCGGTCGGCGGGAGCGCGCGTGGCGATGCGCACGCCGGTGCGCCACATCGCGCGCACTCCGGATGGTTTCACGCTCGCGCTGGATGGCGGCGCTGTGAAGGCCCGCCGGGTGATTGTCACCGCCGGTGGCTGGACCGGTGATCTCGCCGCGCCGCTGCGCGCCCGCCTGTCGCTCCAGCGCCGGGTGATGAGCTGGTTCGCCGATCCGGGCGGCCTTCACGGGCCGGAAAGCCTGCCCGCCTTCGTGTTGGAGGCGCAGGGCGGCTGGTACTACGGCGCGCCGGCCATCGGGCCGGACGGGGTGAAGATCGGGCGTCATCATGCCGATCAGCCCTGCGCGCATCCCGATCAGCTTGACCGCGCCCCCGGACCGGAAGACGCCGCCGATGTGACGAGGTTTGCCCGCAGCGCCTTGCCCGGTCTCGGGCCCATGACGCGCCAGGCGGTATGCTTCTACACCATGAGCCCGGACGAGGATTTCATCCTCTCCTTCGGCGAGCTGGACCCGGACATGGCGGTGGTTGCGGGCCTGTCCGGCCACGGCTTCAAATTCGCCCCCGCCATCGGCGAGGCGCTGGCCGCCTGGGCGCTGGATGAAACCCGGGCCATCGACCTCTCCGCCTTCGCGCTGGCGCGTTTCGGGTGAGGGATCAGATCGCCGTCTCGCCCGCCGGCTCGCGCAGATTATAGCGTGACGCCATCACCGCGCCGTAGGCGCCGGTTTCGGCGATCAGCATGACATCGCCCTCATGCGTTTCGGGCAGAAGGCGGTCGGCGCCCAGAAGGTCGGCGCTTTCGCAGATCGGGCCGACCACGGACGCCATGCCGGCGCCCGGCTCGCCGAGCCTTGTGAGGTTTACGATCTCATGGCGGGCGCCGTAGAGGGCGGGGCGGATCAGCGAGTTCATGCCCGTGCCCAGCCCGATAAACCGCGTCCCGAAGGCGTGCTTGACCTGGGTGACGCGCGCCAGCAGCACGCCGGCTTCGGCCACGGGATAGCGGCCGGGCTCCATCCACAGCTCAAAGCGCGGATGGGCTTTCTTCAGAAGCGCTAGCTCCTCGTCCACGCGCAGAAGATCAAGCGCGGGCGCGTCCGGGCTTTCGGGCACGCCCAGGCCCCCGCCGCAATTGAGGATGCGGGCATCTGGAAAAGCCTGCGCTGCCTTGGCCAGGATCGCGCCGATTTCGCGCCAGTGGTCAGCGTCGGTGACGCCGGAGCCTGCATGGGCGTGCAGGCCGATCACCCGCGCTCCGGCGGCGTCCGCGGCGGCGCGCGCTTCGCCGAGAGCCTCCAGCGGAATGCCGAACTTGGCCTTGGGGCCTGCGGTCTTCACATGCTGGTGGTGGCCGCGCGGGCGGTCAGGATTGACCCGCAAGATGACATCAGCGCCCCGGAACACGTCCGGCCATTGGGTGAGCGGGTGCAGCCCGTCAATGGTGAGATGCGCGCCCAAGGCCAGCGCCGCCTCATACTCGCTGCGATGGGCGAAATTGGGGGTGAACAGGATCTCGTCCGGGCGGATGTCGGCGAAGGTCTCGCGCACCCGCGCGATCTCTCCCGGCGAAACACACTCAAATCCCAGTCCGGCCGCCCGGATCGCGCGCAGCACGTCCGGGTGTGCATTGGCCTTCATGGCGTAGAAGGCGCGCGACAGCGTCCTGATCCCCGCCACGGCGCGGGCGCGGGCGCTGACGGTTTCGAGATCATAGACGTAGAGCCCGCCGGTTGGCGGCGCGACATCGAGCAGCGCGTCGCGCTTGCGGGTCCACCAGGGGGCCGGGCGCGCGGGCTGGGCCGGACCGGGCCGTGCGAGCTGCGCCCAGCTGGGGCCGAACACCGCGCCTTCGGGCGCCGTGCTGATCAGCTCCTCGTGCAGGCGCTTGGCCAAAGCGGCGCCCTCGGTCTCGTCGACCACCACGGTGAAATTGAGATCATTGGCGGCCTGGCTGACCAGCCGGATCGGCTTGTCCTGGAACATTTCCAGCGCCGGGGCGAGCTGGTGCAGAATGCGCCGGATGCCATAGCCCAGAAGGCTGACCGCAGCAGCGTCCTCGATGATCTTCACCCGGCACAGGGGCGCCAGCGTCTCGCGCAGTCGGTCAAGGCGCGCCTGATCGAGACCCGGATCGGGATCGAGGCTGACCGTGACATTGGTTTCAGAGGTGGAGACCAGATCCACCGACACGCCGCACGCCTTGAACCCGGCGAACACGTCGGCGAGGAAGCCGGCTTGGCGCCACATGCCGGCGCCCTCCATGACCACCAGGCGCACGCCGGTCTTGACCGACACGGCCTTCAGGCGCGGCGCGTCATCGCCGGGGGCGCCGGTGATGCGCGTGCCGGCCAGTTCCGGGAGCAGGGTGGAGCGCACCTCCATGGGGATGTTCGCCCGGCGCGCCGGCCCGATACAGCGCGGATGCAGAACCTTGCCGCCCATGGTGGCGATTTCCTGCGCCTCTTCATAGGACAGGGCGCGCAGATGCCGCGCGCCTTCGGTCAGGCGCGGGTCCGCGCTGAACAGGCCGGGCACATCCGTCCAGATTTCCAACCGCGCCGCCTGCAGGCGTGCAGCAAAATACGCCGCCGAAGTGTCCGACCCGCCCCGGCCCAGCAGCACGGTGGCACCGCTCGCATGGCGGGCGATAAAGCCTTGCGTCAGTACCAGACCAGCGCCGGACAATTGCTCCTGTAACGCCGGGTCGGCGTCCTCGGCTGCGCCGTTATCGAGCCAGGCGCGCGGCTCGTCGGCATTGTTCAGGGCCGTCAGGGCGTCGCGGGCATCCAGAAACACGGGATCAAGCCCGGCGGCTTTCAGGCATTCGAGGCCCAGCACGCTGGCCATCAGCTCGCCCTGAGCCATCAGCTCGGCGCGCAGGCGGGCGCTGGCTTCGCCGGAAAACCCGATGCCCGCGGTGCGCCGGTCGATGAGGTCGAAATGGTCTTTCAAAAGGGCGTGAGCGTCGAGGCCGGCGGCGGATGCGAAGTCACGATGGCGCGCTTTTACCGCTTCAGCCGCCGCCTCGCCCGCGCCGGCCAGCGCCGCAGCGGGCAGGGCTTCAAGGAGGTTGGACACGCCCGCCAGCGCCGAGTGGACGATCATCACCCGCTCGCCGGCCTCAAGCCGCACACGGGCGATATCAGCGATCACGCGCCACCGTTCCGGAGTGGCCACGGAGGTGCCACCGAACTTCATCACGATCCAGGGACAGGCGGCAGATGCAGTCATGGCGACGATCCGGTCAGGTCTCACAGCGAAGCCGTGTGACATAGCGCGCCATGCTGCACTGCGCAAAGACGTTCAGCGAGGGGGTGCAGATCCCCGTCCCCCGCGCTGCGATATCAGTAAAACGCCTGCAATCCGGTCTGAGCGCGGCCGAGGATGAGGGCGTGCACATCGTGCGTGCCCTCATAGGTGTTGACCGTCTCCAGATTCACCGCGTGACGCAGGATGTGATATTCCTCGGCGATGCCGTTGCCGCCATGGATGTCGCGGGCCTCGCGGGCGATGGCCAGCGCCTTGCCGCAATTGTTGCGCTTCATCATGGAGATGGCCTCGGGCACATAGGCGCCTTCGTCCAGCAACCGGCCAAGGCGCAGCGCGCCCTGATAGCCCAGCGCGATCTCGGTCTGCATGTCGGCGAGTTTCTTCTGCACCAGCTGGGTGCCGGCGATGGGCTTGCCGAACACGACCCGCTCCATGGCGTAGTCGCGCGCCGCGCGCCAGCAGAACTCCGCCGATCCCATGGCGCCCCAGGCAATGCCGTAGCGCGCCTTGTTGAGGCAGGAGAACGGTCCGCGCAGCCCCTTCACATTGGGCAGCAGCGCGTCTTCGGGCACCAGAGCGTCGCTCAAGGAAATCGAGCCGGTCACGGAGGCGCGCAGGGACATCTTGCCCTCGATCTTCGGGGTCTCGAAGCCTGTCACGCCGCGCTCCACGATAAAGCCGCGAATGACGCCGTCGAGCTTGGCCCACACCACCGCCAGATCGCTGATCGGCGAATTGGTGATCCACATTTTCGAGCCGTTGAGCAGGTAGCCGCCATCGACCTTTTTGGCCGTGGTGCGCATGGCGCCCGGATCCGATCCGCCATCCGGCTCGGTCAGGCCGAAACAGCCAACCCATTCGCCGCTCGCCAGCTTGGGCAGGTATTTGCGTTTCTGGGCTTCGGTGCCGAAGGCTTCAATCGGGTACATGACCAGAGAGGACTGCACGCTCATCGCCGAGCGATAGCCTGAATCCACCGCCTCGACCTCGCGCGCGATCAGGCCGTAGGCGACATGGGACAGGCCCGAGCCGCCATATTCTTCGGCCACCGTGGCGCCCAGCAGGCCCAGCGCGCCCATTTCGGTCATGATCTCGCGGTCGAAGCGCTCCTCGCGATAGGCGCTGATCACGCGCGGCATCAGCTTTTCGCGGCAATAGGCGCGCGCGCTGTGCGCGATCATGCGCTCTTCCTCGCTGAGCTGATGCTCCAGATGGAGCGGGTCTTCCCACGAAAAGCTCAGCGGGGTGTTATCTGCAGCGTCCAGCGCGGCCATGGGTCGTCTCCTCATCGTGGCCTGCCGCGCGCGGGCTGGCGCAGCGTGCAGGCTTGGGTTCGAAATGTTATAAAGATATATCCTTTGATCGGAAACCGTTTGCGCGTGTAGTCTGGCAGTGTGGTACTGAGGCGGAGCTATGGCGGCAACCCTTGTAGAGAAGATCATGGCGCGCGCAGCCGGGCGCGACACGGTGTCGCCGGGCGACATCGTGACGATCGCGGTGGATCTGGCGATGGCCCATGATTCGTCCGGGCCCAGGCGCTGGCAGGCGCGGCTGGAGGCGCTGGGGACGGGTCTGTGGGACCCGAGCCGGGTGGTGATCGTGTCTGATCACTACGTGCCGGCCGTGGACGCCGAATCCGCCGCCATCCTGCAGGTGACCCGGCAGTTCGCGAGCGATTACGGCGTGAAGAATTTCTATGACATGAAGGGCATCTGCCATGTCATCCTGCCCGAAAACGGGCATGTGAAACCGGGCATGGTGATCGCGGGCGGCGACAGCCACACCACGAATGCCGGCGCGTTCGGCGCCTATGCGGCCGGGTTCGGCGCCACCGACATGACCGCCATCGTGGCGACCGGCGAGACCTGGACCGTGGTGCCTGAAACGATCCGCGTGGAGATCGCCGGGGCCTTGAGCGCAGGCGTCACGGCCAAGGACATCATGCTGGCCCTGTGCCGCGATCTGGGCATGGGCAATCATTTCAAGGTCATCGAATACGCCGGCGCGTGCGTGGACGCGATGGACATGGAAGCGCGCACCGTGCTGGCCAATATGGCCGCTGAGCTGGGCGGCGAGACCGGGCTGATCGCGCCGGACGAGACGACGCTGGCTCATATCCGCGCCCATGGCGGCGCGGTGGATGACGAGGCGATGCAGCGCTGGCGCTCCGATCCGGACGCGGCGTACGCGCAGGTGTTCGATCTGGACGCATCCAGCCTCGCGCCCCAGGTCGCCGCGCCCCATTCCCCGGCCAATAGCGCGGACGTGGGCGTCCATGCCGGCACGCGGATTGATCAGGCGTATATCGGCGCCTGCGTGGGCGCGAAGCTGAGCGATCTGCGCATGGCCGCCTCGGTCCTGAAGGGCCGGAAGATCGCCCCCGGCGTGCGCCTGCTGGTGGCGCCGGCCTCCTCCAAAGTCACGGCGGCGGCGGCCAGAGACGGCACGCTGGAGGCGCTGGTGGAGGCGGGGGCTGTGGTGCTCGCCTCGGGCTGCGGCGCGTGTGCGGGACTGGGCGCCGGCCTGCTGGCGGCGGGGGAGGTGTGCATCTCCTCGACCAACCGGAATTTCAAGGGACGCATGGGCCACAAGGATGCGTCGGTGTATCTGGGCTCGCCCTATACCGTGGCGGCCAGCGCGATCGAGGGCCGCATCGCCGATCCGCGCCCCTTCCTCAAGGACCGGAGGGCGGCGGCATGAGCGTGCGCGAGGGCCGGGCCTGGGTCTATGGCGACGGGATCGACACCGATCTGCTGGCGCCCGGCCACGCCATGAAGAAAAGCCCGGCAGAGCTCGCCAAGCACACGCTGGAGGCCATCGATCCGCATTTCGCCAGCCACATCAAGCCCGGCGACATGCTGGTGGCGGGGCGCGATCTGGGTATCGGGTCCAGCCGGGAGCAGGCGGCGATCTCGCTGAAAACGCTGGGCGTTTCGGCGGTGATTGCGAAGAGCTTTGCGCGCATATTCTACCGTAATTGCATCAATATCGGCCTGCCCGCGATTGTGTTCAATCCGGCCGGCCGCATCCATCCCGGCGACACGCTGCGCCTCGATCTGGCCGCCGGGCGGCTGTCCAATCTGGCCACGGGCGAGACCTGGCCGGTTCCCGCCCTGCCGCCCCACCTCATGTCCATGATCGAGCAGGGCGGACTGATGGCGAGCCTGACGGCCCGCTTTGCTGACCCCGCCGCCCGCCACCCGATGCCGCCCCGGCCCCAGGGAGCCACCCAATGACCGACCTCAAATCCCGCCTCAACAACGGACCCGCCGTCCTGGCGCCGGGCGTATATGATGCGCTGAGCGCGCTTCTGGTGGCCGAAGCCGGGTTCGAGGCGGCGTATCTGTCGGGCGCCTCCATCGCCTACACCCAGCTGGGGCGCCCCGATCTGGGCCTGGTCAGCGCCAAGGAGGTGGCCGACACGATCGCGCGCATTCATGAGCGCACGGACATCCCCCTGATCGTCGACGCAGATACCGGCTTTGGCAATGCGCTCAACGTGGTGCGCACGGTCAAAACCTTCGAGCGCGCGGGCGCATCGGCGATCCAGCTGGAAGACCAGCAATTGCCCAAGCGCTGCGGGCATCTGGCCGGCAAGAGCCTGGTGAGCCTCTCCGAGATGGCGGGCAAGGTGCGCGCCGCCGTGGATGCGCGCGCCAGCGAAACCACCCTGATCATAGCGCGCACCGACGCCATCGCGGTGGAGGGCTTCACGGCCGCGCTGGAGCGCGCCGAGGCCTATCTGGACGCCGGCGCGGACATCCTGTTCATCGAAGCGCCCCAGGACATGGCCCAGATGAACGCCGCCGCCGCCCGCTTCGCCGGCCGGGCGCCCCTGCTGGCCAATATGGTGGAGGGCGGGCGCACCCCGATGCGCACCCTCGATGACCTCTCCGGCGCCGGATACCGCCTCGTGATCACCCCCGGCGCCCTGGTGCGCGCCCTGGCCTTCATGGCCCGCGACTTCCTCTCCACCCTGAAAACCGACGGCGCCACGGCCCGGTACCGCGACCGCATGCTGGATTTCGGACAGCTCAACGCGCTGCTGGGCATTGACGAAATGAAGGCCGACGGCGAGCGCTATGATGCGGGCGAGGCGCCCAAAGCGGCGGAGTGAGGGCGGCGGAGTGTGAGAGCGTGAGAGTGGTGAGAGTCAGCGCTGATCCTGAACTCTTATTATGATTACCACCCTCCCGCTTCTCCGGCCGTTTGCGTTCGAGGCCGCCTGGCGCCCCTGCAAGCGGGACGCGGCGAATATTCCGGCATGAGAAAGAGCGGCGCGCAGCTTACACCGGCGTGGGGTGGGGGTGGATAAGGGGGGTCTCGTCAGCGCCTTAGTAGACCGGGGCGCTACGGCGCAATTACGCGGGTCGGAGGAAGCGTGTTTGATAATGGTGACCTGATGCGTCTCCTCGAATTGATGGGGGAACCCGCAAGGGAAAGCGCTGAAGCGTCGGTGGCGGTGGAAATTCATCTGACCATCGCCAACTCTAGACACCGGAATACCTCTTTACCTGCCTGGTAGGCACGTTTTACTTCTTCGTACGTGGTTGTAGTCGGTGCCTTTCCGGTGTGCGCAAAGTTATGCCGCCAGGTTATGATGTTTCCGTATGAGCTAATAATGCTTATCGAGTGCAATCTAAGGAAATCAGAATCCCGCTCAGAAAGAAAGTCGGTAAATCGATCTACATATTTGTCACCAAATCTACAGATATGGCGGCCTTTTATGTCACTAATTTTAATTTGACCATTAACTCTATCGAATATACTTCTAGTAATTTGACCCAAAGCACGATGCTTCTTGTCGGAAAAATTAAATATAATATCTTTAAACGCAAGCTCATAGGCGGTTACTGCACTAACAGAAACGTATCCAACATATTGTTGCCTAACTAATGGATCATTTATCTGGGCAATCATATCATCTAAGTGCGTCAGAAAATAGTCTGCATCGTTAAAGCGCTGTTGATATCCTGACATTAAGCAAAAAAGGCCTCTCTAACCTTCTTGACGCGCGACTCAACATACTTTGTATCGCTTGTATTGAAAAATATGGCGTCAAGATACTCCGCGTCATTTAGAAGATCTGTAAAACCATCTCTAGTGACGTTCTCCACCTTCTTAGGATACCGGCAACTGATCCCAAGAACCGAATCAAGAGCGGCGAGATTCATCGGCCCTCGAACGTGAAAGGGCTTTTCTCCCAATTGAGATAGAATTTTATCGCAAACTCCGGCAAAAGCCGACTTAAAATCGCGCGCTTCTTTAGTGTCAAAATTGCGATGGAGTTTCATAGTGACATTCAGAAACTCCTTCATTGGCTTGTCATATTTGGCATGAAAAAATCCAACAGAAAATACCCTGAGTATTAATTCAATATCTTTTTGAAACTTATCTGGATTCGGCTTTCCGAGAATCATTCGCCAAGATTTGTGCATATTCAATTCACGCAGCTCTTCAACTATTTGACCATGGAAAACGCAATTGCGAATCTCCTGAGCTTTTAGTGGTGTGCCGCCAGTATTCAAGCGCTCAAATATATGATACGCGCTTGTTGAATTGTCTTTTGGGGTAAGCTGCCGTATATTTACAGCGCGAAGCACTGTGTTTCTTAGTTTTCTTTGATCGACCACAGTGAGGTCTTCAAAACGCTTCTTGTGATAAGGGCTGCGCTCATCCAAGCCCTGCAGTCGAAACACTTGCCGGCGGCCATGTGAGGTCTCTTCGCCAAAATAGCCCTCAAAGAAGTAAATGACGCTCTTAATTCTTTGCTGACCATCTATAACTAGATTCTTATGTTCATCGTCGATATACAAAAATACTTGTGGGACCGGCAGGCCAAGAAGAAATGACTCAATCAACTGACTTGATTGCTTTATCGTCCAAACGAAGCTTCTCTGAAATTTCGGAACTTCAATTTGACCATCGTTCCACATCTCGTGAATTACATTTAGTGTCAGGTCCGATGGGTATGTTGCGATTTCGTACGTTACATATGGCGATTCATCGTCTTCTTGCTCAACATCGATGGTCTCGGATTCTTGCGTCATTGCCACGGTCCTTCTCTCATAACGACAAACTAGCCGCTGTTACAATTAATCGTAAAGGGTTCATTTGGAGGACCATCTGTAGTGACCCGTAAGGCTCTCAGGTTGCATCCCTTTTCGCTTAATGTAGTGAGAGATGCAGCTTTGACACTCCAAAGCGCGTTCAAAAATCGGTTTTTTTGGGGTTAAGCGGATGTGCGGCGCGGATCAAGAGCATGTCCGCGCTCATGCGATTAAACGCGCACCGCCCCCACCCCCGCATTAAACGCCTTCACCCATTCGGCTTCCTGCACCACGGCCTCGCTGACCATGCCCTGGTGCAGGCGCCAGCGGGAGACTTCGGCCCAGTCCCACAGGGGGCTGGCGGTGGTGACGCGCGCTTTCGGGGCGGGGAAGCCGGCGCCGCGCTCTCCGCTGGCATAGTTGGAGATGGCTGAGCGGGTGAGGTTGGCGCGCGCCGCGATCTCCGACTGGCTGACCCAGACGTCGGGCTCCAGCCGCTCGATGCGGGCGCCTGTCTTCGCCTGGCCTGGGGGATTAAGCGAAGGGTTGCAGCCTCCTCTCCCCCATGAATATGGGGGAGAGGGTAGGGTGAGGGGGCGGACCCCTCCGGCTCACCTGCACTGGCCGCGTTGGGCTGGACCGGCGCCGCCCCCTCACCCTACCCTCTCCCCCACAAGTGGGGGAGAGGGGGCTTTGACGCTTGGGGGTTTACCGGCATCGCTTTCGCCTGGCCCAGCCGGGAAGGGCGTTCGGGTTGCTTGATCCACACGTGCGCCAAACCCCCTTGGCTGAGTCTCCCGCAAGGCGTCTCTGGCGGGTCAAGGCCACCCCGGATCAAGTCCGGGGTGCCGCATGCGGTGACCGGGCGGTCCTGCCGGCCCGTTCGCTCGCTTCAATCGACCCACCGGGTCGATTGATCGGCTTCGCCGACCGCGGCTCACCCCGGTCAGCCTTGATCCGCCGGAGCGCTTGCGAGTGAGGCCCCCAAGAACGATCCGGGGGATCGTTCGACGGGCCGAACGAGCTGCCGTGGGGTTTAGGGGGAGGGTTGGGCCGGGAGCGGCTTGACGCCGGTTATTCCGGCGCCCTTTTCCTCCCCCGCTTGCGGGGGAGGTGTCCGCGAAGCGGACGGAGGGGGGGACACACCGCTCCGCCTGCGCCGCCCCCGATGATTGACCGCCTGATCCCCCCTCCGTCTGGCGCTGCGCGCCATCCACCTCCCCCGCGCGCGGGGGAGGAAAGCCGTGTGCGCGCACGCCCCGCCCTCCCCACATTTCCATTGCGTCTCAATGACTTGTGTGACCTTGTCGGCGGCACGGCGCAGTCCGCGCCGCTTCGGGGAGTATGTCCATGCGTTGTTTGCCCACTCAACTGACCGCCGCTCTGATCGTCCTGGCTGCGGGCGCTGCGCCTGTGATGGCGGACGAGGTGTGGTCCACCCCGTTTGGCGACATGCAGTGGGAGACCACGCTGCGCGATATGGCGGTGTTCAACCTCTATGGCGACGGGGTGGCGCCGTCGGAGATGCGCCTGTTCCTGCCGGACCTGCAGAATGATGTGATGGGCGGGCGCGGCCATTATTCGGGCTTCTGGACCGCCGAGAGCGGCTCGCCGGCGTGCAGCGCGGCGCTGACCGATCCCATGGGCACGACCACCTATGACTGGGGCCGGGTGGAGCTGACCTTCGACAATCCCGAGTTTCCGTCCAGCTGGACGGCCCGGTTTGGCGTCTGTTTCGGCGAGCCGGCGGAGGAGTTCCGCGGCGAGACGCCGGCGGGTGCGGGGAAGTAAGGGAGTTACCCTCCTTTCCCGAAATTCGGGCGGCGTGGAAGCCTCCTCTCCCCCATGACCATGGGGGAGAGGGTAGGGTGAGGGGGCGGACCTCTCCGGTCCACCTGCAGTCGCGGCGTTTCGCGGAGCCGCCGCACACCCCTCACCCTACCCTCTCCCCTCTCAGAGAGAGGGGAGAGGAGGCTTGAACGGGGCGTGACGCCCAAATCAACGAACCCCCAGCCCCGCGTTATTCTATAACGCGCAGACAGGGCCGCGCCGCGCATGCTAACCCTCTGACCGAAACAGATATTCGGCGGAGGGTGTTGAGATGCGGGTCATGATGCGGTTGTGGGCGGCGGTGCTGGCGGCGCCTCTGGTGCTGACAGCGTGTGGCGAGGACGCCGGCACGGCGGATGAGCCGGGCGCGGCCGAGGCCAATCGCTGGGGCCAGAGCGAACCGGCCGACGCAGTCTTCACTGTGCTCACCAGCGGCACGGCCATCGGCGCGCTGGAGGTCTGGCGCGAAGAGGGCGGCTACGCCATCGGCTATGAGTTCCGCAATAACGGGCGCGGGCCGACCTATCAGGAAGATATCCGCCTCGACGCCGCCGGTTATCCTGTCCACTGGACGGTGGAGGGCGCGACCACGTTCGGCAATCAGGTGGACGAAATGTTCCATCGCGACGAGGCCGGCGCGCGCTGGCGTGATTCCACCGGCGAGGGCGAGGCGGCGCCCGACGGCCCGGCGCTCTATGTGCCGCAAAACGCCAGCCCGTATGCGCTGGGCCTGGCGGCGCGGGCTTTGATGGCGGCGCCGGAGCGCACCCTGCCGGCCCTGCCCGGCGGGTCGCTGCGCCTGGATCCGGTGGAGACGCTGGAAGTGACCCATGCCGATGGCGGGGTGCGTGCGGTGAGTGTGTGGGCGCTGTCAGGCACCAGCCTGAACCCGTCCTGGGTGCTGATGGACGGCGAGGATTTCTTCGGCACGGTGTCGCCGCGCTTTGCGGTGCTGGCGCAAGGGTTTGAGGGCGAGGATGCACGCCTGCGCGAGCGGGCGGGGAGTTACGAGTCCGAGCGCTATGGCGCCATCCAGGAGAGGGTCGCGCGGCGATACGAGACGCCGGTGCGCATCGCCAATGTGCGCGTGTTCGATCCTGATGCGCTGGGCCTGACCGATCTGGTGTCGGTACGCGTCGAGGGCGAGCGGATCGTGGCGGTGGAGGCGCCGGACGCGCGCCAGACCGGCGAGACGGTGATTGATGGCGCGGGCGGGACGCTGGTGCCGGGCCTGTTTGAGATGCATGCGCATTTGAGCGAGACGGCGGCGTTTTTGAACATTGCCGCAGGCGTGACCAGCGTGCGCGACATGGGCAATGACAATGACAGCCTGGACCGGCTGGTGGCCGATATCGAGGCGGGCCGGGTGGCCGGGCCGCGCGTGTTCCGCAGCGCCTTCATCGAGGGGCGCAGCCCGTTCAACTCCAATTCCGGCGTGCTGGTGGATTCGGTGGAGGACGCGGTGGCCGCCGTCCACGCCTATGCCGACCGGGGCGGGTTCCACCAGATCAAGATCTACAACTCCATGAGCCCGGACTGGATCCCCGAGGTGATCGCCGCCGCGCGCGAGCGCGAGATGCGGGTGTCGGGCCATGTGCCCGCCTTCACCAATGCCGACGCCATGATCGCGGCGGGCTATGACGAGATCACCCATATCAACCAGCTCATGCTGGGCTGGGTGCTGGATGAGGGCGAGGATACGCGCACGCTTCTAAGGCTGACCGCGCTCAAGCGCCTGCCCGATCTGGATCTCGACAGCGAGGCCGTGACGGCGACGCTGGATGCGATGGTGGCGCGGGGCGTGGCGATTGATCCCACGCTGGTGATCCATGAATCGCTGCTTCTGTCGCGCAATGGCGAAGTGAACCCCGGCGCGGTGGATTATATCGACCACATGCCGGTCTCGGTGCAGCGCTCGGCGCGCAGCGCCTGGGTGGAGATTGCCTCTGACGCGGATGACGCGGCCTATCGCGGCGCGTTCGACCAGATCATCGAGACCCTGCGGCGCATGCACGAGCGCGGGATTTTCCTGGTCCCCGGGACCGATACCGGCGGCTCCTTCACCTATCACCGCGAGCTGGAGCTGTATCAGCAGATCGGCATGAGCCCGGCGGAGATTCTCGCCTGGGCCGGTCACGGCATGGCCGAATATCTGGGCGCGGGCGACGAGGTCGGCCGTATCGCACCGGGCTATCTGGCGGACTTTTTCCTGGTGCCGGGCGATCCCACGGCGGACCTGAAAGCCATCAAGACCATCGCCATGGTGGCCGCTAACGGCGTGATCTATTTCCCGGCGGATATCTATCCGGAGTTCGGGATCAGGCCGTTTGCGGACGCGCCGGCGGTGAGCGTGGCGGAGTAGGGGAGCGATTCCTCCCTCACCTCCCCACGGCGCCGGGCGGGTTTCCAGACGGGCTGCGGCGCGCTAATCCTTTGGCAATCATGCGCGGACATGCGCGGACCGGAGGGGGAGTTCCATGAGCGACGAAGTGCGCAGCAGCGGCGGCGCCGAGCGCCAGACCGGCATTCTCGGCCTGATCGAGCGGGCCGGGAACCGGCTCCCCGACCCGGCTTTCATCTTCTTCTATCTGATCCTGTTCATGGTGGTGATCTCCACCATCGCCTATTTCCTGGGTTGGTCGGTGGCCCATCCCACCTTGCGCGACGCCGACGGCGCGCCTCAGACGGTCAACGCCATCAGCGCGCTGCACCCGGACTCCCTGCGCCATCTTCTGGTGGACATGCCGCGCATCTTCACCAGCTTCCACCCGCTGGGCTATGTGCTGGTGGTGATGCTGGGCGCGGGCGTGGCCGAGCGGGCGGGCCTGTTCGGCACGGCGATGCGCGCCGCGGTGCGCGACGTGCCGCGGCTGCTGCTGACCCCGGCGGTGGCGCTGGCGGCGATGATGGGCAATCTGGCCGCCGACGCGGCCTATGTGGTGCTGATCCCGCTGGCCGCTGTGATCTACGCCGCCGCCGGACGTCACCCCATCGCGGGCATTACGGCCGCCTTTGCGGGCGTGTCGGGCGGGTTCTCGGCCAACCTTCTGCCCGGCCAGCTGGATGCGCTGCTGTTCGGCATCACCGAAGCCACGGTGGTGGCCCTCGATCCGGGCTGGACGATGAATATCGCGGGCAACTGGTATTTCATCGCGGCGATGACCTTCCTCTTCCTGCCGGTGATCTGGTTTGTCACCGACCGCATCGTGGAGCCGCGCCTGGGCAAATGGACCGGCGGCACGGTGGCGGGCGGCGCGCCCAGGACCGGCGATGAAGACCCCGAAGGCGAAACCACGCCGGCGCAGAAAAAGGGCCTGGCCCATGCCGGCCTCGCCGTGCTGGCGGTGTGCTTTGTCTGGCTGTTCCTGACGGTGGATCTGTTCAGCCTCGTCACCTTGGGCGGGGTCTCGCTCTATGGCGGCAATGCGCCGCTCTATGCGGGCGATCCCGAGCTGAGCGTGGCGCAGAATCTTGTGCCCTTCTTCTCGTCCCTGGTGGCGGGCTTCATGATCCTGTTCATCTTTGCGGGCATCGCCTATGGCCGCGCAGCCGGAACCATCAAGGACCATCGCGACATCGTCGACATGATGGCCGGCGCCATGAAGGACATGGGCTATTATCTCGTGCTGGCTTTCTTCGCCGCCTATTTCGTGGAGATGTTCAACCAGTCCCAGCTGGGCCTGATCTCTGCGGTGAACGGCGCCAACGCCATTCAGGCGTCCGGCCTGCCGCTGCCTATCGTGCTGGGCCTGATCGTGGTGTTTGCCGCCATCCTCAACCTGTTCGTCGGCTCGGCCAGCGCCAAGTGGGCGCTGATGGCGCCGGTGCTGGTGCCGATGCTGATGCTGCTCAATGTCAGTCCGGAAATGGCCACCGCGGCCTACCGCGTGGGCGACAGCGCCACCAATATCATCACGCCGCTGATGGTGTATTTCCCGCTGGTGCTGGTGTTCGCGCGCCGCTGGGTGCCGGAGTTCGGCATCGGGTCGCTGACCTCGGCGATGATCCCGTATTCGATCTGGCTTCTGATCGTGGGCATCGCGATGACGGTCGGGTGGGTGTATCTGGGGCTGCCGCTGGGTCCGGGGGCGAGCGTCGCCTATACCCTGCCGGCAGCCGGCTAGGAGGGCGCCGTCATGGCCAGGACAGACGAGACAGGCGCACGCCGCGGCGGGTTTCTGGATGCGGTCGAGCGCTTCGGCGACCGGCTGCCCGATCCGGTCTTCATTTTCGTCTGGCTGATCGGCATCCTGATGGTGATGTCCGCGGTGGCGGCCTTCGCGCAGTTCACCGCGGTCAATCCGATCACCGGCGAAACGCTGATGGCCCAGTCGCTGTTCTCGCGCGACAATGTCCAGCGCCTGCTCACCTCCATGCCCGACACGCTGACCAGCTTCACCCCGCTGGGGCTGACGCTTGTGATCATGCTGGGCGCGGGGGTGGCCGAGCGCTCCGGCCTGTTCTCCGCCGCCCTGCGCGCGGGCCTGCGCAATGCGCCCAAGGCGGCGATGACGCCCATCGTCATGCTGCTGGCGCTGGTGGCGACACACTCGTCGGATGCGGCCTATGTGGTGCTGATCCCGCTGTCGGGGGTGATCTATGCGTCCGTGGGCCGCCACCCCATCGCCGGGATCGCGGCGGCGTTTGCGGGCGTGTCGGGCGGGTTCTCGGCCAATTTCATGCCCGGCCCCATCGATGCGCTGATCCTGGGCGTGACCGAGCCGGCGGTGCACATCATTGATCCGACCTGGACAGTGAATGTCGCGGGCAACTGGTATTTCATCCTGGGCATGGCGATCGTGTTCTTCCCCATCGGCTGGTTTGTCACCGACAGGATCATCGAGCCGCGCCTGGGGACCTACACCCCCACCGGCGACACGCCGCTGTCGAGCCAGAAGGGCGACAGCCAGCTGACGGCGCCCGAGCGCAAGGGCCTGTGGCTGGCGCTGATCGGCTTCCTTGGCGTGACCGGCCTCTGGCTGATCCTGACCTTCGGCCCCGGCCAGTATCTGCAAATCCCCGGCGCGCCCTGGGACCAGCGCCTGAACCCGATGCTGGACAGCCTGATCGCGTATTTCTTCCTGCTCTTCCTCATTTGCGGGGTATGCTTCGGCATTCCCACCGGCACGATCAAAAGCCATCGCGACGTGGTGCGCATGTCCACCGAGGCGATGAAGGACATGGCCGGCTATATCGTGCTGGCGTTTACCGCCGCGCACTTCGTGGTGATGCTCAACTGGACGGGGCTGGGCGCGATCACGGCCATTCATGGCGCAGAGGCCGTGCAGTCGGCCGGCCTGCCCGCGCCGCTTCTGCTGGCGGTGATGGTGCTGCTGGCCGCCACGCTCAATCTGGTGGTGGGATCGGCCAGCGCCAAATGGGCGTTCATGGCGCCCTTCCTGGTGCCGATGCTGATGATCCTGGGGATCAGCCCGGAAATGACCACGGCGGCCTATCGCGTGGGCGACAGCGTGACCAATATCATCACGCCGCTGATGGTGTATTTCCCCATGGTGCTGGCCTTCTGCCGGCGCTGGAATCCCGAGTTCGGGATGGGCGGGCTCCTGTCGAACATGCTGCCCTATTCCTTCGCCTTCCTGATCGGCGGGCTGGCGCTGACCATTTTCTGGGTCTGGGTCGGACTGCCCGTGGGGCCGGGCGCGCCCATCGGCTATGTCATGCCCGAAGGCGTAACGCCCGCGATTGGCGGCTAGATGGCCGGGCCGGGCCCGCGCAATGACCTCACGGACGTGGCCGGGCTGCGCGTCGGCCAGGCCGAAGACGAAAGCGTGCGCACCGGTGTAACGGTTGTCCTGTGCGACGCGCCCGCAACCGCCTCGGTCGATGTGCGCGGCGGCGGGCCGGGCACGCGCGAGACCGATCTTCTTGGGCCCGGCGCGCTGGTCGAGCAGGTGGACGCCATCGCGCTCTCCGGCGGCTCGGTCTATGGCCTCGCCGCTGCCGACGGCGTGTGCGCCGGTCTCGGCGCGCAAGGGCGCGGCTATGGCCTGATGGACCTGCCCGGCGTGCCCAAAAGCCCAATCGTGCCGGGCGCGATCCTCTATGATCTCGCCAATGGCGGGGCCAAGGACTGGGGCGAGGCGCCGCCCTATCGCGCGCTGGGCCTGGCCGCCCTTGCCGACGCTGGCCATGGCGCGCCGGTGCGCCTCGGCCGGGCCGGAGCGGGCTACGGCGCGCGTGCAGGCGCTCTGGCCGGCGGCACGGGCAGCGCCAGCTATGTGACGGATGACGCAATCACCGTGGCGGCGCTGGCGTGTGTGAACAGTTTCGGCTCGGTGCAGATGCCCGGCAGCGAGGCCTATTGGGCCTGGCCGTTCGAAATCGATGGCGAGTTTGGCGGCGCGCGCCCTGACAGCGCCCGTGCGATCAACGCTGAAGACTGGGGCGCGGCCAAGATGGACCCGAGATTGCTGGCCAACACCACGCTGTGTGTGGTGGCCACCGATGCCGCCCTGACCAAGGACCAGGCCCGGCGCCTGGCCGTGATGGCGCAGGACGGGCTGGCGCGCGCCATCCGCCCGGCCCATGCGCCGTTCGACGGCGATGTGGTGTTCGCGCTGTCCACCGGCGCGCGCGCCCTGCCGGATCCCGCACCGGTGTCGCTCACCCGGCTGGGCTCCATCGCGGCTGACTGCCTCGCCCGCGCCATCGCCCGTGGCGTTCACGCAGCGCAGGGGCCGGGGCAAGGGCCGGGGCCGGGGCAGGGCTGAACAGGCAGGCCCCGGGCGGCTCTGCACCGGCGCTGCAACATGCCGCCGCGCACGCTTGCCAAGCGCGGCGCCCGCCGCTAGTTTCCGCCCTCTCGTGATCGGGGCCACCCCGATCCGGCACGCGCCCGTAGCTCAGCTGGATAGAGCACCAGACTACGAATCTGGGGGTCAGAGGTTCGAATCCTTTCGGGCGCGCCATTTTTTCTTGTTCTCCTTCGCTCCGCTCAGTCGATCCTCGCTCACGCTGCGGGCGCGCTGTCGCGCTCTCGCCTCGGCGAAGCCGGGGCGTCGCTCCGGCGCAGCCGGGTGCGAACCCTGGCGGGTTCGGGGCGGCGGCGCGAGAGGCTACAGGATCGGTGTGCGGGCATCAGGTTCGCTTTGATGCCGCATACAGGAGGCGCGCGGCGCGCAGGTCTCAGCGCGCTTCGCCCGCCACCGCCGCGCGCCGGGCGGCCAGGGCGTGCAGGATGAATCCCGATTGGGCGCCGCGCACCTCGTCCTGGGCGAGGTCGCGGGTCGCGGCGTCGGCGCGCAGGCGCTCCACCCGCACCAGCACATTGGCGCTGCCTGCGCGGGCCTGGGTCAGTGCGTCCGCGGGGCGGGAGAGGGGGTCCAGATAGAGGGCGGCGAGGGCGCGGGTGGTTTGATCGAGATGGTTGTGACCGGCAGGCAGCGCCGCCTCGAAGATCGCCAAAGCCTGAACGAACAGGTCCTCGGAGTCTGCGTGCCGGCCTTGATCCCGGATCACCACGCCCAGGTTTTTCAACGACTGGGCGATGTCGGGATGACCATCGGGCAACGCCGCCTCGCGCATGGTCAGCACGCGGTGGTGCAAAGCTTCGGCGTCGGCGTACCCGCCCTGGCTCTGGACAGAAATGGCCAGATTATTCATCGATCGGGCGATGTCGGGATGTCCGGCGGGCAGGCTGGCCTCACGCATCGTCAGGGCGCGCTGGAACAGGCGTGCGGCGTCCGCATGCCGGCCCTGGGCGAGGATCGCGCCAGCCAGATTGTCCAGCGATGTGGCGATCGAGGGATGGCCTGCGGGCAGGGCCGCTTCATGGATGGCCAGGGCGCGCCCATGCAGGGGTTCGGCCTCCGCGTGCCGCCCCTGGGCGTACATCACCAGGGCCAGATTGTTTAGTGACATGGCGATGTCGGGATGGTTTGCGGGCAGGGCCGCCTCCTGGATGGCCAGGGCGCGTTGGTGCAGCGCCTCGGCCTGCGCATACCGGCCTTCAGCCAGGACGACGACGGCGAGGCTGTTCAGCAAGGGCGCGAGGTCGCGGTGGTCCGCCGGCAAGGCGGCCTCCCGCGCCGCCAGGGCGCGGCGCAGCATGGCTTCGGCTTGAGCAAACTGGCCTTGAGCGAACGCTGACGCGGCCAGATTGTTCAGCGATGCATCCATGTCGGGATGGCCTGCGGGCAGGGCCGCTTCCTGGATCGCCAGGGCGCGCAGGTTCAGGGATTCGGCCTCCGCATGGCGGCCTTGCGCGCCCACCGCCAAAGCCAGATTGGTCAATGAGGCGGCGATGTCGGGATGACCCGCCGGCAAGGCCGCCTCACGCATCGCCAGAGCGCGCCTGTGCACGGCCTCGGCCTGCGCATGCCGGCCCTGGTGAAAATCCGCCAGAGCGAGATTGTTCAACGCCATGATGATGTCGGAATGACCTGCGGGCCGGGCCGCCTCGTAAAGCGGCAGGGCGCGGCCGAACCAGGCGGCGGCGGCGGCGTAATCGCCCGATTGAAAGGCCTGGACGCCCTGGCTGTGGAGCCGTGCAGCCTCCTGCATGCTGCCTGCGTGCGCCGGCGCCTCGGGCCGGGCCTGCGGCTGCGGCTTGGTCTGAGCAGAAGCGCCGCCGGAAGCGAGCGGCAGGGCTGCGGCGAGGACGGTGAGGGTGAGCAGAAGCAGGGCGCGCATCGCGGCCTCCGTCACTGAACGGGCCGGTTTTCACCGACCAGTACGAAGGGCGCCCAGATGGACGGGTGGGCGTAGGCGGGATCGTCCATCATGACGGTCAGTGACCGGCGCAGCGCTTCGGCGCGCCCGATCCCGGGTTCGTCCTGCAAGGCGCCGATGGCGCGGGTGGTGATCAGGCGCGCCGCGTCATCGCGCACCACCCAGTGGGACACCAGCAGGGACCGCGCCCCGGCGTAAAAAAAGGCGCGGGCCAGGCCGGACAGGCTCTCGGCGCCCACCCCGTCCGGCGCGGCGGTGTTGCAGGCCGACAGGATGACCCAGTCCGCATCGAGCCGAAGATCGCGGGCGATCTCGGACGCCGTCAAAAGGCCGTCATCCTCCGCCGTCGCCTCGCCGGGCGGCGTCAGCACCAGGGCGGGCTCGGCCAGGGTGGGGATCTCGTCCGCGATCAGGCCGTGGGTGGCGAAGGCGATCACGCGCCGGTCCGACAGGTTTGGATCATTCTTGAGACCGGTTTCGGTGGCGCGATCACGCACCCAAATATCATCGGCGCGCGAGCCGCCCAGGGCGCGAGCCAGGGCGAACAGCTCCGGCCCGGTTTCGGGCAGAGCGGTCAGACGGCGCACATCATCGGGATTGGCCAGAAACCCGGCGCCGCGCGACGCCGCTGCGGCGCGAAACCCGGCAAAGCCTTCGCCCGCGCCGCGATTCCCGCCGTCCGCCGGCGCGGGCGCCGCGGCGTGGTCGCATTGCCCGGCGAGGGCGCCGATGCACGGATCGCCGACGCCGAAAAAGGCGCGCTGCGCCCGGCTTGGCCCGAAGCGGGCCAGCGCACGCAGGGATGACGGCGCGGGCAGCACGGTCATCGCATAGCGCCGGGCCATCCAGGCGGTGCCGCGCAAGGCGTCCGCATCGGCGTCATCGCCTTGCGGCGGCTGTGTCACGAGCACGCCCAGTGGGATGCCGGTCAGGGCGCCCGACGGGACGACGTAAATATGGTTCAGGCGCTCCATGCGCGTTTCAAACGGCGAGAACAGCATCTGATAGAGCGCATAGGCCCGCGTCCGGTCAAAGATCAGGGGCCGGCTCTCAGCGGCCGCGACATCCACCGCGTTCCACGGCGCACGCCCATCCTCGGCGGCGACGGGGTCCAGCCCGGCCCGCAGGGCGCTGACCTCGGCGGCGAGATCCGCCGCGGTGACGTCAATCTCGGCCCAGTCGACCGAGCCGCGGTCGATGAAATAGACAAGGCTGGCGCTGTCTCCCACCAGCAGAACCACCATTGCCTCGTCCGCACGCAACATGGCCTGGGTCTGCTCGACCGACAGGGGCTGGGGGTTTGTCAGCTCGGCGTAGCCTGGAAAGTCCGCGGCCAGGCGCGCGTCGATGCCGGCGGCGAGCCCTTGAAGGCGCGTGATCTCGGCCCGGAAAGCCTGCGTGCGGGCGGCGCGCAAGTCTTCATTGGTTTCCCCCAGCGCGTCGTAGAGATGACGCTCGAAGGCGCGCAGGCGGTTCACGATGTCCTCGCGCTCGGAAACGATCTGCGCCAGCGCATCTTCGCCGCTGGCGAACCGCGCGCTCACTTGGGACAAAGCATCGCCGGCGGCGGTCTGCACAGCCCATTGCGCCGCCCAGTAGGACTCAGCGCGCAGGCATTCATACGCCATGGAGCCGGTCTCGCAGGCGTCCGAGCCTTGAGCTGCGGCGGGAGCGGCCGCGAACGCGAGCGCAAGACAGGCAGCCAGAACATGACCGGCGTTCATAGCGATTTCCCCCGAACAATTTTGCGTCTTGCGCCAACCGCAGGCCGCACGCGCCCAGACGGCCCGATGGCCAGGCGGCAGAGTCCTTACCGGCCCGATAGCGGCAGCTTAGCAGCACCTCACATCGGGGCAGCTGATATTTTCTGACAGAGCGTCCGCCTCCATCCCTGCCTTGCGCGTCATCCGCCCCGGTCAACCGGCGCGGTTGCGGCGGCAGTAACTGTACGCCCTCTATGGGAATTAGGCGGTTGTTAACGCCGGGGGCCTAGCGATGCATCCATACAATGAAATCACTCACTAAACGCATTCAACTGGAGCCGCCCCATGCTGACCGCTTCGGACAGATCGCGCTTTGCGCTCAAGAACCCGGCGGCCCTGGGCGCTGTGCTGGTCTACGACTGGCGCGCCCGCGGCCTGCTCACCGACGCTGAAGTGATGGCCGGCGCCGTGTCCCATCCCGTCACCACCAGCCTGCTGCGCCAGCTGCAGCGCCAGGGCCTGATCCGCGCCTTGCACGGCGTACGCGCCCAGGGCGGGCGCATGCGGCTTTGGCTGCTCTCTGACGTCATGCGGGTGCAGGCGGCGCTGGATTTGCGGGCCGCAGCCGGCGCGCCGCTGGGCGTGTGCGTGCATGCGCTGGTCACGTTCGAGGACGCGGTCAGCGCCGTGCTGGACGACTGGCGTTGCCATGTGGGCGTGAAGGGCGTGGAGGCGCCGGCGCTGACAGCGCGCAAGGGCGTGCTGACTGATCGCGACGGTCTGGCCGGATTCGTGACCGCCTCCATGCGCGGGTTTGTAACGCGCCACGCGTTCGACAGCGTGCGCCAGCCCGATTTCCTCCTGCAGGCCTGATCGTCCCGGTCTTAGTCACAGTCCTCGACAAAGGCGCGTCAGATGACGCGCGCCATTGCAATATCCGTCCAAACCGGGTCGCATGCCGCCTCTTTTGACAGGCAGGCGAGGACGAATTCATGGGCGATATCCGCTTTGATGGCCGGGTGGCCATAGTCACGGGCGCAGGCACGGGTCTGGGCCGCAGTCATGCGCTGGAGCTGGCGCGGCGCGGCGCGAAAGTCGTGGTCAACGATCTGGGCGGTTCGCTGGACGGCACAGGCGGCTCCATCAGCGCAGCGCAGAGCGTCGCGGACGAGATCAAGGCGGCGGGCGGCGAGGCCATCGCCCACGGCGCCAATGTGACGAAAGCCGACGAGGTCGCCGACATGGTGGCGGCGGCGCAGGCGCGCTGGGGCCGGATCGACATCCTGGTCAATAATGCCGGAATCCTGCGCGACAAGAGCTTCTCCAAAATGACGCTGGAGGATTTCCGCGCCGTGGTGGACGTGCATCTCATGGGCTCGGTCACCTGCACCAAGGCGGTGTGGGATCTGATGAAAGAGGCCGGTTATGGCCGCATCGTCATGACCAGCTCGTCGTCGGGCATTTACGGCAATTTCGGCCAGTCCAACTATGGCGCGGCCAAGATGGCGCTGGTGGGCCTGATGAATGTGCTCCACCTCGAAGGCGCCAAGAATAATATCCGCGTCAACACGCTGGCGCCCACCGCCTATACCCGCATGACGCAAGGCCTGATCCCGGAGGAGGCAGGCAAGCTGATGACGCCCGAAAGCGTCACGGCGGGGCTGATCGTGCTGGCGGGCGAAGATGCGCCGAGCCGCACGATTTTGTGCGCCGGCGCGGGCGGCTACGCCGCCACCCGCATCTATGAAACCGACGGGATTTTCCTGGCCCCGGCTGACCAGACGCCCGAGCAAGTGGCGAAAAACCTCGACCGCATCACCGATCCCAAGGGCCAGGAGCCCTATGAGCAGGGCGGCCAGCAGACCATGAAATTCCTCACCAAGGCGGCGGCGCAGGCGGGGATCAAGCTGGGTTAGCCCGGCTTGCGGTAATGGATCACGCCCCAGGCCAGCTGGCCCTGGTCTGCGGCGCTGACCCAGTGGGCGAGGCCGTCGAGCATGCGCGCCACATAGGCGTCTGACACCGCGCCCTTGAGCTCGCCGCGCCGGGCAGTGAGTTCGGCGCGCACGCGGGCATAGTGAGTGCGCAGCTGGCCGCTCAGGTCCTGCGTCCCGGCATCCTCCAGACCCAGCGCGTCCAGCTGTTCGCGGTAGAAGGCGAAGGAGCCGAGGTTCGGCAGATGGATGCGCTCATAGACCGGTTTCAGGGCCGCCGGGTCGGCGATCGTGTCAGCTTGCATGGGATCGGTGAAGATGATCTCGCCGCCGGGCTTCAGCACCCGCGCGGCGCCGGTCAGGACCCTGGCTCGGTCAGCTGAATGCAGGAAGGCGTCCTGGGACCACACAATGTCGAAGCTGGCGTCGGGATAGGACAATTCCTCGAACGCACCGTGATCGACCCTAATCTGATCGCTCAGCCCCTGCCCGGACGTGAGGGTGCGATTGCGCGCGTTTTCGACCTCCGACAGGTTCAGGCAGGTCACGTGGGCGCCATGCTCGCGGGCGAGATGGCGCGCCGCACCGCCATAGCCCGCGCCAAGGTCCAGAACGCGCGCGCCGGGTTTCAGGCCCGCCAGCTTTGTGGCCATGTGGACGACGGTCTTGCGGCTGGCCTGCGCGATGGGTTCGTCATCGCTGTCATACAGGCCGACATGAATGTCCTCGCCGCCCCAGATGATGGCGTAGAAGCGGTCGGCGTCATTGCTGTCATAATAGGCCTGGGCGGTTTTCACGGCGGCGCGCGCATCACCCGGCATAGGTTTTCTCCGCGACGTGAACGAAGAAATCCGGGTCGTGATCGGCGTAGTTTTCCTGAAAATCGCCATAGGTGCGCACGGTCTGAAAGCCGGTCTCCAGCATCAGATTACGCACATAGTTCTTGCGCAGCGGAAACATGTTGAGGTGATAGACCGAATTGTCCGGGAATTCGTAGCGGAAGCGCGCCAGGCTCTCGTCGACAAATTCGGGCGCGGCCGTGACCTGGTCCCCGCAGTAGTAATATTTGTGCTGGCTGTCGAAGCCTACATCGAGGATCGCATCGTAATTACGCTGATCCATGATGAGGACGCCGTCATGTTTGAGCGCGGCGTAAAACTCGGCCAGCGCCCGGCGCCGGTCGGCTTCCTCGTGCAGATGGGTGAAGGAATTGCCCAGGCAGATCACCGCGTCATAGCGCCCGAGAATATTGCGGTTGAGCGCGCGCCAGTCGGCCAGCACGGTTTGCAGGACGAGGCCGCGCCGGCGGGCGTTCTCAAACGCCTTGCCCAGCATTTCGGCCGAGCCGTCGGCGCTGGTCACCTGAAACCCGGCCTTGAGCAGCTGAACCGAGTGGAACCCGGTGCCGGTGGCCACGTCCAGCACGCTGGTCTTGCCGCGCGCACGCAACAGATCGATGAAGAACTGGCCCTCGCTCTGTGCGCGGGCGTCCCAGTCAATCAGCTCGTCCCACTTCTCCACGAAGCTTTTGACGTATTCCTTCTGGTAATGGCCGGACTCGCGAACCGCGGTGGGGTCTTCGCCATAGTCCTGGGCAGGGGTGGCGGGATCTGCGCCGGTCTGGACGCACGCATCTGCAGGGCCGGTCATGAACTGGCTCCTCGGACATAGCTGTGCCCCTCTTCGAATCGAAGATCGCGCGAGGGACGTAACGATGGTGTGTGGGTGCAACATACCCGGCGCGCGGCCTCAATGTAACCCCTGACATCGAATGCTTTGATCGCGCGGCAGCAAGGTTTATGAGGGATCAGCTGTCCGGCCAGCCGGTCCGGCGACGTGTTTTTCAGGGAGAGACCCCATGCGTGAAGCCCTTATCGTGTCCACCGGCCGCACCCCGATCGGCAAGGCCTATCGCGGCGCGTTCAACGACACCCAGGCCCAGGCGCTGGGCGCCCATGCCATCAGCCATGCGGTGCAGCGCGCGCTGATCGATCCGGCCGAGATTGACGATGTGGTGATCGGCGCGGCCATGCAGCAGGGCTCCACCTTCCAGAACGTGGCGCGCCAGGCCGCCATCCGCGCCGGCCTGCCCACAATGGTGTCGGGCATGAGCGTGGACCGCCAGTGCGCCAGCGGCATGATGGCCATCGCCATCGCCGCCAAGCAGATCATCACCGACGGCATGACCGTGACCGTGGGCGGCGGGCTGGAATCCATCTCGCTGGTCCAGAACGAGCACATGAACATCCACAAGGCGTTCGACCCGTGGATCAATCAGCACCGCCCCGACCTCTATATGAGCATGCTGGAAACCGCCGAGATCGTGGCCCAGCGCTATGGCGTCAGCCGCGAGGCGCAGGACGCCTACGCCGTCCAGTCCCAGACCCGCACCGCCGAGGGCCAGGCCGCCGGACGCTTTGACGCCGAGATCGTGCCGATGACCACGCAGATGCTGGTCAAAGACAAGGCCACCGGCGCCATCTCCAGTCAGGAAGTGACCCTGTCGAAGGACGAGGGCAACCGCCCGGGCACCACGCTTGAAAACCTGCAGAGCCTGAACCCGGTCTTCGCCCATGGCCAGCAGGTCAAGGAAGGCAAGTTCATCACGGCGGGCAACGCCTCCCAGCTGTCCGACGGCGCCTCTGCGGCGGTGCTGATGGAAGCCAAGGAGGCCGAACGCCGCGGCCTCGCACCGCTGGGCCGTTATGTGGGGATCGCCGTGGCGGGCCTGGACCCGGACGAGATGGGCATCGGGCCGGTCTACGCCGTGCCGAAACTCCTGAAAGCCAATGGCCTGAAGATGGACGATATCGGCCTGTGGGAGCTCAACGAGGCGTTCGCCGTGCAGGTGCTCTATTGCCGCGACAAACTCGGCATCCCGGACGAAAACCTCAACGTCAATGGCGGCGCCATCTCCATCGGCCACCCCTATGGCATGAGCGGCGCGCGCATGGTCGGCCACGCCCTGATCGAAGGCAAACGCCGCGGCGCGAAATACGTCGTGTGCACCATGTGCGTCGGCGGCGGCATGGGCGCAGCGGGTTTGTTTGAGGTGCTGTAGGGGCTCCGCCACTCGGCAGGCACCGCCCAGAGAATGCTTGAATTATTCACTTGAGTGCATATCTTAAGGCATGGTCTGGTCTGTCGAGTACACAGATGAGTTTGAGGCATGGTGGCGGACCCTGACGGAGACGCAACAGATTGACGTTGCCGCTTATGTGGGCCGGCTTGAGGCGCGTGGGCCAAACCTGCCGTTTCCGTACTCCAGCGCTATCATCGGCTCACGCCACGGGCACATGAGGGAATTGAGGGTGCAGAGCGAGGGACGGCCTTTGCGGGTGTTCTACGCCTTCAATCCCGAACGCACGGCGATCCTTTTGACCGGCGGCGACAAGACCGGCGATGACCGGTTCTACGACCGCATGATCGCACAGGCTGACGCGCTCTATGACCAGCATTTGAACGAACTAAAGGCGGAACGAGGAGAGTAAGCACATGGCTGGCCGCAAACCGTTTTCCGGGCTGCAGGCGCAAATGTCTCAAGAAGCGCAGGCTGCGATTGCGGCCCGTTCCGCTGACCTTGAGACCGAAATGACGCTGGCGGATCTGCGCCGGGCGATGGCGCTGTCCCAAGAAGAGCTGGCCGCCGTGCTCAATATCAGTCAGGGCTCGGTGGCGAAGATGGAAAAGCGCGCCGACATGTTGGTGGGCACGCTGCGCCGTTTCATTGAAGCCATGGGCGGTGAGCTTGAAATTGTGGCGCGCCTTCCGGGCGGCGCCGTGCGCATTGATCAATTCGCCACGATCACGGCGCGTGAGCCCGGCGGGACAGTCCAGCCTGATCCGGCGGCGCCCTAACCCACCGCCACACCGCCATCTTCACCCGCCGGCACATCCGCCTCCGTCAGGATGTCCTCCATCACCTCGCCGGTGCGGGTGATGTCGTGGCCGATGCCCTGAATGGTGTTGCACCCGGCCAGCGCCAGCGCGGCGGCGAGGATCAGGAAAGGGGAGAGGGTTTTCATGACGGCGCGGCTCCTCAATCGAATCAATTAGAGCTGAGTTTACGCGTGCGTTCGCACCTGCGCAGCCTGATTTGAACGCCTGTTCCTCCCGCCTCAATCCAGCAATTCCGCCAGCGGGGCGTACCAGTCTTCGGGCAGGTTGGCGCGGTCGCGGGCGGGGATGTTGAAGGGCTGTTTGAGCGCGCCGCGGAAGTATTGCCGCACCAGCGTCTGGAAGCGGGTGCGCGGGTCATGGCCCTCGGCGATGGCCACCGCATCGAACCAGCGCCGCCCGGCGGCCACATGGGCGACTTCTTCAGAATAGATGATCTCCAGGGCGGCTGCGCTGGCCTCGTCGCCTGCGGCGCGCAGGCGCGTGATCATCACCGGCGTCACGTCGAGGCCGCGCGCTTCGAGCACCATGGGCGCGATGGCCAGGCGCGCGGGCAGATCGTCCCTCGTGGCTTCGGCGGCGCTCCACAGCCCGTCATGGGCGGCGAGATCGCCATAGGCGCCGCCCAGCGCGGCGAGGCGATCCGTCAGCAGGACGAAATGGCGCGCCTCGTCATCGCCAACACCGATCCAGTCATCGATGAAGCTGGCGCGGTCCTCATCGGCGATGCGCGCATCCCCGCCAAAGCGCGCCACCATGTCAAAGGCGAGATCAATGGCGTTGAACTCGATATGGGCGACGGCGTGGAGGAGCGCAAAGCGCCCCTCGCGCGAGCCGAGCTTGCGCTTGGGGACGGCTGAGGGCGGGGCGAGGACGGGCTTGTCCGGGCGGGCGGGGCGGTCGGGGGCCTCAACCGGCGCGCCGCACGCGGGCAAAGCCAGTGCGCCCGCACGCCACTGCGCCGCCACGCGCCGGGCGCAGGCCGCCTTGGCGGCGGGCTCGGCCGTCATCAGCACGGTCAGGGCGGCGCTCTGGACGCAAGGGATGGGGGCGGGATCGGTCATGCCGGGGCGTCTGTGCCATGGCGGGCGGGATAGGGGCAAGGCGGCTGCCTGAGGGGAGGGGCGCCGCGCACCCTTCCCCTTGGCGCCCGCGCGGCCTATACGGCGCGCCGGAGCCGGACGGCGCGAAGGAGAGTGTCATGGGATTCAAATGCGGCATCGTGGGTCTGCCCAATGTGGGCAAATCCACCCTGTTCAACGCCCTGACCCAGACGGCGGCGGCGCAGGCGGCGAACTATCCCTTCTGCACCATCGAGCCCAATGTGGGCGAGGTGGCGGTGCCCGAGCCGCGCCTGATGAAGCTGGCGGCGATCGCCAAGTCAGCCAACATCATCCCGGCGCGCATGAATTTTGTCGACATTGCCGGTCTGGTCAAAGGCGCCAGCCAGGGCGAGGGGCTGGGCAATCAGTTCCTGGCCACGATCCGCGAAGTGGACGCGGTGGTGTATGTGCTGCGCTGTTTTGAGGATGACGACGTCACCCACGTGTCCGGCCGGGTCGATCCGCTGTCCGATTTCGAAGTGGTTGAGACCGAGCTGATGCTCGCCGATCTCGACAGCCTGGAAAAGCGCCGCGCCAATCTGGAGAAGAAGGCCAAGACCGGCGACAAGGACGCGAAAGAGACGCTGGTGCTGGTCGAACTGGCTCTGGCCGAGCTCAATGAGGGCCGCCCGGCGCGCAAGGCCGTGGTGCCCGCAGACCAGCGCCGCCAATGGCGCATGATGCAGCTTCTGACCGCCAAGCCGGTGCTGTTCGTGGCCAATGTGGATGAAGACAGCGCCGCCACGGGCAACGCCCACTCGCGCGCCGTCGAAGCGCGGGCGACGCAGGAGGGCGCGGCCTGTGTGGTCATCTCCGCCAAGATCGAATCGGAGCTGGCGCTGCTGGATGCCGACGAGCGCGGCGAGTATCTCGCCGAGCTGGGGCTGGAGGAGCCGGGCCTCAACCGCCTGATCCACACCGGGTATCAGCTGCTGGACCTGCTGACCTACTTCACCGTGGGCCCGAAAGAGGCGCGCGCCTGGACCATCCGCAAGGGCTGGACCGCGCCGCGGGCGGCGGGCGTCATCCATGGCGATTTTGAGCGCGGCTTCATCCGCGCCGAGACCACCGCCTATGCCGACTATGTCGCCCATGGCGGCGAGGCCGGTGCGCGCGAGGCGGGCAAGCTGCGTCAGGAAGGCAAGGAATACGTGGTCCAGGACGGCGACGTGATGCTGTTCAAGTTCAACGTTTGAGCCTGCCTAAAGCGAGCCCTCATAGACCCGCGCCGGACGCGCGCTCAGCCCGGTGAGAAGCTCATAGGGCAGGGTGCCGGCCAGGCGCGCGGTTTCGGTCAGGTCCGCGCCCAGGAACACCGCCGGGGCGCCGTCCCTCACTTCGGTCTCGCAATCGCTGACATCCAGCACCACCAGATCCATGGACACCCGGCCGAGGATCGGCGCGCGCTTCTCCCCAATGCGGGCGAATCCTTTGCCCGACAGGGCGCGGGGCAGGCCGTCGCCATAGCCAACCGGGGCCGTGGCGGTGAGCATGTCGCGTTCGGCGGTGAAGGTCGCGCCATAGCCCACGCTCTCGCCGGACTTGACCGCGCGCACCTGCAGTATGGGCGCTTCGAGGCGCACCACCGGCTCAAACGGATGCGCGATGTCGAGGCTTGCGCTGGCGCCGTAGAGGCCGATGCCGGGGCGCACCAGGTCGAAATGATAATCTGCCCCCAGCATCACTCCGCCGGTATTGGCGAGACTCAGGCGCGCTTGCGGCAGGCGTTCGGCCAGCGTCATGAAGCGTGCGCGCTGGGCGGCGTTCATGGGGTGGGCGGCGTCTTCTGAACACGCCAGATGGCTCATGATGAGGCGCAGATCGAGGTCATCCAGCACGCCGGGCGTGGCGATCAGCGCGTCGGTGTCGCGCCCGGGAAAGCCCAGCCGGTTCATGCCGGTGTCGAGATGCAGGGCGCACGGTCCGGTGGGGCCTTGGGCAAAGTCGCTGAGCTCGCGCGCCTGATTGAGCACGGCCCCGAGGCGGTGATCGACGTAGAGCTGGCGCGAGGCCGGGTCATAGCCGTTGAGCACCCAGATATCGGCCTCGCCGCCGCCCAGCGCCCGGCGCAGCCCGGCGCCTTCCTCCGGCGTGGCGACAAAGAAGGTGCGGCAGCCCTCGCGCGCCAGGCGCGGCGCGAGCGCGGCTGCGCCCAGCCCATAGGCGTCGGCCTTGATGGAGGCGCCGGTTTCGGCGCCGCCGGCGAGCTTGCGCAGGGTCTGGAAATTGCGCGCCAGCGCGTCGCGATCGATGATCAGGCGGGCGCCCAGCCCGGCAGGCGGCGCAGCGGCGGGTGTTGCATCAGCCATGGCGCGCTTACTCGAAATCGCGCCGGCCGGATGTGTCCAGATCGGAGAATTTGGTCCGGTCGGGGTCGAAATGCACTTTCACCGCGCCGATGGGGCCGTGACGCTGCTTGGCGATGATCACATCGGCCTCATTGCGCACCTGACGCATCTCGTCTTCCCAGGCCAGATGCTGCTCGGTGCCCTCCTTGGGCTCCAGGCGTTCGAGATAATAGGACTCACGGTAGACGAACATCACCACGTCGGCGTCCTGCTCGATGGATCCGGATTCGCGCAGGTCCGACAGCTGGGGCTTCTTGTCGTCGCGCTGCTCGACCTGGCGCGAGAGCTGGGACAGGGCGATGACGGGAACGTTCAGCTCCTTGGCCAGAGATTTGAGCGCCATGGTCACTTCCGACACTTCCTGCACCCGGTTGTCGCCGCGGCTGTTGGAGCCCGACACCAGCTGGAGATAGTCGACGATCACGCAATCAAGCCCGATCTGGGGATTGCGCTTGAGCCGGCGGGCGCGCGCGGCCAGGGCGCCAATGGACAAACCGCCCGTATCGTCGATGTAGAGCGGGATGGAATTGATGTCGGCCACAGCGTCGCGCAAATCTTCAAACTGCGCCGCGTCGATCTTGCCCTGGCGGATATGATAGCCGGATATGCCGGTATAGTCGGCCAGCAGGCGCGTCGCGAGCTGCTCGCTGGACATCTCCAGCGAGAAAAAGGCCACCACCCCGCCATCGGTGGTGCGGCGCACGCCGTCACTGCCGGTTTCTGTGCGGTGGGCGCGCGACATGGAGAAGGCGATGTTCAGCGCCAGCGAGGATTTGCCCATGGAGGGGCGGCCCGCCAGGATGATCAGGTCGGACCGGTGCATGCCGCCAAGCTTCGCGTCCAGCGATTTCAGGCCTGACGATATCCCCGACAGACCGCCGCCGCGCTTGTAGGCGGCCTGGGCCATGGCCATGGACTGGGCGAGCGCCTCGCTGAAGGGCTGGAGCGTGCGCGACGCGCCGCCGGATTCGGCCAGCTTGAACAGGCGCTGCTCGGCGTTTTCCAAAAGCGAGAGGGCGGTCAGCGAGTCGCTGGGGCGGCTGGCGTCATAGGCCACCTCGCCGCCAAACGCGATCAGCGCGCGGCGCACGGCCAGATCATAGATCACCCGCGCATATTCCGGCGCCGAGGCGGAATCGGGCGCCTCGCTCATCAGGCGGGCGAGGTAGTTGACCCCGCCCACGGCGGCCATGCCCGGCTCGCCCTCGAAATGGGAGCGCAGGGTGACGGCGTCGGCCAGCGTGCCGGCATTGATCATCTGGGCGGCGCGCCGGTAGATCGCGGCGTGCAGCGGGTCGTAGAAATGCTCCGGACGCAGCCAGTCGCTGACCCGGTTATGCGTCTCGTTGTCGTACAGCACCGCGCCGATGAAAGCCTGCTCCGCCTCGATATTTCGGGGCGGACCGGCGTTCTCGGCCTGAGGGGCAAGGGCGTATGAGGGGGCGTCGGCAGCGTCAGCGGTCATAGATCCATGCTAACGGGGCAGGCGCGCCCCGTCATGGCTTGCGTGCGGATAATCCCCGACTAAAGGGCGCGTGTGTGGAAAACTGGCCGCCCGATTGAACCCGAAGGCGGCGCGGGCGCACCCTTCCCGTACACTTGCGTATCAATCGAGGCGTCAATCATGGCCGTCACCCAAGCTGAACGCACGCTGGACGCGTTTCTGGCCGCCGCCGCCCGCACCGGGCAGGCGCGCGCTCAGGACGCGCTGGCAAGGCGCTGGCAGCCGCGCCTGATCGCCCATGCCTGGCGGCTGACGGGCGACATGGAGCTGGCGCGCGAGGCGGTGCAGGACGCCTGGGTGGAGATCATCACCGGGCTGCGCCGGCTGCGTGAGGATCGCGCGTTCGCCCTGTGGGCGTGGCGCATCACCACAAGGCGCTGCGCCCGGCTGATCGGCGGGCGTCAGGCCCGGCGGCGGCTGCAGGCGGCGGCTCTGGCCGAACCGCCTCCGCCCCCGGCCACCGACCCGGAACGCGGCGCCGACGCGGCGCGCATTGCTGAGGCCATGCAGACCCTGCCGCCGGCCCAGCGCGCGGCCATGTGGCTGTTTCATATCGAAGACTTGAGCGTCGCGGAGATCGCCGTGGCGCTGGACGTTCCGGTGGGCACGGTCAAGACCCGCCTCATGCACGCGCGGCGCACGCTGCGCGACACCCTCACAGGAGGAGACGATGTCTGACATCGACCGTCTGATCGAAGAAACCCTCGACCATGAAGACGCCGAGCTGCGCCGGGCGCTGGGCGAGGAGCCGGGCTTTATCGCCAGCGCGTTCGGCATGCTGCGCGGACCCGGCGCCTGGCCGCGCCAGCTTATGTTCATCGCCCAGGCCATCCTGTTCCTGGCGGGCGTCTGGTTCGCCTGGGAATTCTTTCAGGCCGAGACTGTGCTGGAGGCGCTGCGCTGGGGCCTGCCCTCAGCCGTGCTGATGCTGGGCGCGCTGGTGGTGAAGACCTCCATGGCGGCGTTCCTGACCGAGCACCGCCTGCTGATGGAGATCCGCCGGCTGGAGCTCAGGGTCGAGCGGATGCGCAGCTCAGGTCAGGCCTGAACCGACGCCTGGATGCGCGCGACCATGGAGGAAAGGCCGTTGGAGCGCTGGGGGGAGAGATGCTCGGCCAGGCCGATGCGGCCCAGCACGGCTTTGGGGTCAATCGCCTCGGCCTCCTGCGGGCTGCGCCCGTCATAGAGGCGCACCAGCAGGGCCACCAGGCCCTTGACGATATGAGCGTCAGACTCGCCGCGCAGGCGCAGGCGGTTTTGAGCGTCATGGTCCAGCACCAGCCAGACCTGGCTGACGCAGCCCTTCACCTTGGTGGCTTCGTTGCGCTCGTCCGGGGCCAGCCGGGGCAGGGCGTGGCCCAGCTCGATCAGATAGCGGTAGCGCTCTTCCCAGTCGCCCAGGAAGTCGAATTCCTCGACCAGCGCCTCGATGTCGTCATTCACGCTCATGGGGTAAAGACCTAGACCATCCTGCCTGCGCGGCGATAGCGCCGGGCGCAGGCGATGGCGGGAGGGAAGCTATCGCTCTATATTTTCAAGGCTTTCCAGGGTTTCGATCTCGATCCGATCGGTCCAGATCCCGATACCAGCCTGTCATCCATTGTCAGTTGGCAACAAGATATGGAGGGCGCACGCTGAACTGCGCCATGTAACGGAGACACGCCATGATCACCCTTCTTGCCGCCAGCCTCGCCCTGACCCCCGCGCCGGATATGAACGAGGTGGATCTGCACATCTATTGTCACGCGCAGGCCGGCATCATGACGCAGTATCTCGCCGATACGCAATTTGCTGAAAACCTGATGATAGAGACGGCTCAATGGCTGGACCGCGCGGTCGCCGATGGCCGCACCACGCAGGACCATATTTCCGGGATGCAGGCCGCGCTCTTCCCGATCAATCAGGAACTCATCCTCGCCGACGATGTGGCTGCGCTCGAAAAGCGCTTTGAGCCGTGTGAGGACGCCTTCGGGGGGTAGGGGGTGTGAACACCGGGATGCCAGTGCGGAAAACAAAAAAGCCCCGCCGTGTCCGGCGGGGCTTTTCAGAAGACGTCAGGTGATAAAGTCTAGCCGTTCATGGCCTTGGCGAAGCGTTCGCCGACCGTGTCCAGGAAGCCTTCGGTGGACAGCCAGCCCTGCTGGTCGCCGACCAGGAGAGCGAGGTCCTTGGTCATGTAGCCGGACTCAACGGTCTTGATAACGGTCTGCTCCAGCTTGTCGGCGAAATCCATGACCGCCTGATTGCCGTCCATCTTGCCACGGAAGTGCAGGCCGCGCGTCCAGGCGAAGATAGAGGCGATGGAGTTGGTGGAGGTCTTCTCGCCGCGCTGGTGCTGGCGGTAGTGACGCGTCACCGTGCCGTGGGCGGCTTCGGCCTCGACGGTCTTGCCGTCCGGCGTCATCAGCACCGAGGTCATCAGGCCCAGCGAGCCGAAGCCTTGGGCCACCGTGTCGGACTGCACGTCGCCATCATAGTTCTTGCACGCCCAGACGAACCCGCCCGACCATTTGAGCGCCGAGGCGACCATGTCGTCGATCAGGCGGTGCTCATAGGTGATTTTCTTGGCTTCGAACGCGTCCTTGAACTCGGCCTGATAGACTTCCTCGAACAGATCCTTGAAGCGGCCGTCATAGGCTTTCAGGATCGTGTTCTTGGTGGAGAGATAGACCGGCCAGCCGCGGTCGAGGCCATAGCGCAGCGAGGCGCGGGCGAAATCGCGGATGGAATCGTCCAGGTTATACATGCCCATGGCCACGCCCGCGGACGGGAATTTATAGACTTCGTGGGTCACCGGCTCGGAGCCGTCTTCGGGCGTGAAGGTCAGGGTGAGCGTGCCAGGGCCGGGCACCAGCATGTCGGTGGCGCGATACTGGTCGCCAAAGGCGTGACGGCCGATCACGATGGGGCGGGTCCAGCCGGGCACCAGGCGCGGGACGCTCTTGATCACGATGGGTTCGCGGAACACCACACCGCCCAGAATGTTGCGGATGGTGCCGTTGGGCGAACGCCACATCTTCTTCAGGCCGAACTCCTCCACCCGCTGCTCGTCCGGGGTGATGGTGGCGCATTTCACGCCCACGCCGTAATGCTTGATCGCCTCAGCCGATTCCACGGTGATCTGGTCGTCGGTCTCGTCACGCTTTTCAATCGACAGGTCGTAGTATTTCAGGTCGATATCGAGATAGGGCAGGATCAGCTTGTCCTTGATCAGCGCCCAGATGATGCGGGTCATCTCGTCGCCGTCGAGTTCAACGACCGGGGTGTCGACTTTGATCTTGGCCATGGGGATCTCTTTTGCTTGGCGTGAGGCGCGCTGCGTCCGCACGGGCGGCGGCGCGCGCAATGGGGGGTGGACGAATGTTGCGGCGGTGTCTAGCACCCCGGCGCAGCCATAGAAAGGGCGCCCATGAACCCCGCCGGGCCTGAGATTGAGACGGTCAGCGCCGAGACGGGCGCCCCCGCGCCTGTTTTCATTCTGGTCGCCCCGCAGCTGGGCGAGAATATCGGCGCATGCGCGCGGGTGATGGGCAATTTCGCGATTCCCGACCTGCGCCTGGTGGCGCCGCGCGATGGCTGGCCGAACCCGGCGGCCCAGACCATGGCGGCGGGCTCGCCGGTGCTGGAGCGCGCGGCGGTGTTTGACACGCTCGATGAGGCCGTGGCCGATTGCCAGGTGCTCTACGCCACCACGGCGCGCCCGCGCGGCATGGTCAAGCCGGTGCTGACCGGGCGCGAGGCGATGGCGCGCGCGCGCACTCATATAGGCTCAGGCGAGCGCGTCGGCGTGTTGTTCGGCGCGGAGAAGTCCGGCCTGCCCAATGAGGCGGTGACGCGCGCGACCGCCATTCTGACCCTGCCGGTGGACCCGGGCTTCGCTTCGCTGAACCTGGCCATGGCGTGCGGCGTGATCGCCCATGAATGGCGCGCAGGCGATCCGGTCCCGGCGCCGTTCGAGACGCTGCCGGATCGGGCTTCGGCGGCGGAGATGGAAGGTCTTTACGGCCATCTGCAGGATGAGCTCGACCGGGCGGGTTTCTTCTATCCGCCGGAAAAGACGCCGCTGATGATGCAGAACCTGATCAATATCTTCGCGCGCGGCGGCCTCACCGAACAGGAAGTGCGCACGCTGAGGGGCGTCATCAAGGCGCTCACCATCGGGCGGGGCAAGGCGCGGGTGGTCCGAAAGGACTAGCGGGCGGCGGCTCACCGCGCTTGCAGCGCTGCGCTGAGACCCGTATAAGCGCGCGCGATCCCGCACGTGGGGCTCGGCGCGCCATGGGGTGCGTCGCTCCGGTGCCGTGTCCGGTTTTCTTGTCTGTCCATTCAAGCGGGCAGACAGGCCGGTTCGGCTCCGCCCCACGGAGGCCAACCGGAAAAGGACCGATCAAAATGGCTCTTCCTGAATTCTCCATGCGTCAGCTGCTTGAAGCCGGCGCACACTTTGGACACCAGACCCACCGCTGGAACCCGAAGATGCAATCGTTCATCTTCGGCGAACGCTCGGGCATCCACATCATCGACCTGTCCCAGACCGTGCCGCTGCTGCACCAGGCTCTGGTGAAGGTGCGCGAAGTCGCCGCCGGCGGCGGACGCGTGCTGTTCGTCGGCACCAAGCGCCAGGCCTCCGAGCCGGTCGCTCTGGCCGCTCAGCGCTGCGCGCAATACTATATGAATCACCGCTGGCTGGGCGGCACGCTGACCAACTGGGCGACGATCTCGCGCTCCATCGCGCGTCTGCGCGAGCTGGAAGGCTTGCTGGACGCCGAAGGCGGACCCCAGGGCCTGACCAAGAAAGAAACGCTGATGCTGACGCGCGAGCGCGAAAAGCTCGAGCGTTCGCTGGGCGGCATCAAGCAGATGGGCGGCACGCCGAGCCTGATGTTCGTGATCGACACTAATAAAGAGGCGATCGCGATCCAGGAAGCCAAACGCCTGGGCATCCCGGTGGTGGCCATCGTGGACACCAACTCCGATCCCGACGCCATCGACTTCCCGATCCCGGGCAATGATGACGCCGCCCGCGCCATCGCGCTGTATTGCGATCTGATCGCCGACGCGGTGCTGGACGGCATCACCGACAGCCAGGCCTCGTTCGGCATGGACCTGGGAGCCAGCGAGGCGCCGAGCGCCAACGCGCTGGGCCTGGACGAGATGAAGACCGAGGCGCCCGCCGAACCGGCCAAGGCCGCTGAACCCGCCGCGGCCCCCGCAGCGGAAGAGGCAGAGGCCGGCGCCAAAGCCGAATAGGCCTGGCGTCAGACCCACGACACAGCCGGCCGGGGCGCTCGCTCCGGCCGGCGCCACATAACAGACGTCCGCCCCCAAGGCGCGCGCAACGCGACGTAAGGAGACCTCCCCATGGCCGAGATCACCGCCGCCCTCGTCAAGGAGCTTCGTGAGAAGACCGGCGCAGGCATGATGGACTGCAAAAAAGCCCTGTCGGAAACCAATGGCGATCTGGAAGCCGCCATCGACTGGCTGCGCACCAAAGGCCTGTCCAAGGCCGCCAAGAAAGCTGACCGCGTGGCCGCTGAAGGCCTGGTGGCCGTGGCTGCCCACGCGCGCGGCGCCGGCATGGCGGCTGCTGCGGTGGAAGTGAATTCCGAAACCGACTTCGTGGCGCGCAACGCCCAGTTCCAGGCCGCCGTGGCCGAGATCGCCGGCCTGGCGGTGGACGCCGCCGACCTGGCGGCTCTGCAGGCCGCTACGACCAAGTCGGGCGCCAGCGTGTCGGACATGCTGACCAATCTGATCGCAACCATCGGCGAGCACATGTCGGTGCGCCGCATGGCGACCCTGTCGGTGGATGCGGGCGTGGTGGCGCACTACGTGCACAACGCCGCGGCTGAAAACATGGGCAAGATCGGGGTTCTGGTGGCGCTCAAATCCACCGGCGACCAGGGCGTGCTGAACGAGCTGGGCCGCAAGATCGCCATGCACGTGGCGGCGACCGCTCCGGCGGCGACCACCGAAGCGGAAGTCGACGCCGAGCTGGTGGCGCGCGAGCGCGAAGTGTTCGCGGCCTCGGCGCGCGAATCGGGCAAGCCGGACAACATCATCGAAAAGATGGTCGAAGGCCGCATCCGCAAGTTCTTCGAGGAAGTGGTGCTGCTCAAGCAGTCCTTCGTGCTCGATCCTGACAAGACCGTCGCCGAAGCGGTGAAAGCCGCTGAAGGCCCCGCCGGCGCGCCCATCGAGCTCACGGGCTTCGTGCGCATGGTGCTGGGCGAAGGCGTCGAGAAGAAGCAGGAAGACTTTGCGGCGGAAGTCGCAGCGATGACCAAAAGCTAGACAGCTTCAGGGCCCGGCGGATCGCTCCGCCGGGCCCTGTCGCGTCCAGGCGAAGCGCCGGCGCACCAGGGAGGGCGATACGTGAGCGAGACGTTTGACGAACGGTCCCGTCCGGTCCCCCAAGGGCCCTACCGGCGCGTGCTGCTGAAAGTCTCGGGCGAAGCCCTGATGGGCGCCGAACCCTATGGCATCGACATGAACACCGCCGACCGAATCGCGCGCGAGATCGGCGAGGCGGTGGAGGCCGGCTATGAGCTGTGCCTGGTCATTGGCGGGGGCAATATCTTCCGCGGGCTGCAAGCCGCCGCCAAGGGCATGGAGCGCGCCGCCGCCGATTATATGGGCATGCTGGCCACCGTCATGAACGCGCTGGCCATGCAGACGGCGCTGGAGCGGGTGGGCGTGCCGACGCGCGTCCAGTCGGCCATCCCCATGACCACCGTGTGCGAGCCCTATATCCGCCGGCGCGCCGTGCGCCATATGGAAAAGGGCCGGGTGGTGATTTTCGCCGCGGGCACCGGCAATCCCTTCTTCACCACCGACACAGCCGCAGCCCTGCGCGCGGCTGAAATGGGCTGCGACGCCTTGTTCAAGGGCACGGGCGTGGACGGGGTCTATGACATGGACCCGCGCGGCCATCCCGAAGCCAAGCGGTTCGAGCGGCTGGATTATATTGACGTTCTGGCCCGCGACCTCAAAGTGATGGACGCGTCGGCCGTAACGCTTATGCGCGACAACCAGATCCCCATCGTGGTGTTCAATATCCGCGAGCAGGGCGGTCTGGCCCGCGTGCTGGCCGGCAAGGGCACCTGTACGGTCGTGGGCCCGCTGGACGGCGCGGCCCGCAAAGGCCGCTAGAAACGCATTGAGGAGACGAGCATGTCCGCCTTCAGCCTGAAAGATATCGAAAAGCGCATGGATGGCGCGGTCGAGGCGCTCAAGAAAGAGTTCGCCGGCCTGCGCGCCGGGCGCGCCAGCGCCGGACTGCTCGATCCGGTGAAAGTCGACGCCTATGGCACGCTGACGCCGATCAACCAGGTCGGCACGATCGGCACGCCCGAGGCGCGCATGCTGTCGATTCAGGTGTGGGACCGCAATCTGGCCGGCGCGGTGGACAAAGCCATCAGAAATGCCGGACTTGGCCTCAATCCGGTCATGGAAGGCGCGATGATCCGCATTCCGATCCCGCCGCTGAACGAAGAGCGCCGGGCCGAACTGGCCAAGACGGCGGGCGCGTACGCCGAGCAGGCGCGCATCGCGGTGCGCAATGTGCGCCGGGACGGTATGGACGCGATTAAAAAAGCGGAGAAAGACGGCGATATGAGCGAGGACGAGCAGAAGAAATTCGCCGACCTGGTTCAGAAAGCCACCGATAACCGCATCGGCGAGATCGACTCGCTGTTGTCGACCAAGCAGGAAGAAATCACGCAGGTCTGAGCCATGGGGCCAGACTCAAGGAGGCCGCCGACATGGCGCAGCCCGACGCCGCCGACCGGTCGCCGCGCCATGTGACCATTATTATGGACGGCAACGGGCGCTGGGCTGCGGCGCGCGGCAAGCCGCGCGCTTTCGGCCATCAGGCGGGCGTGGAGGCGGTGCGCGAAACCGTGAGGGCGGCGGGCGATCTGGGCCTGACGCATCTTACCCTGTTCAGTTTTTCCACCGAAAACTGGCGCCGTCCGCGCGCCGAGATCGACACGCTGTTCGATCTTCTGCGCCGCTTCGTCACGGCCGATCTCGAACGCCTGCATGGCGAGGGTGTGCGCATCCGCGTCATCGGCCGGCGCCAGGGCCTGACGCCGGACCTGATCAAGACCATCGAGCGTGTTGAAGCGCGCACGCGTGGCAACACACGCTTTCACCTGACCATCGCTTTCAATTATGGCGGGCGCGACGAGCTGGTGCGCGCCGCGGCGCGGGCGGCGGCGGACCGGGGCGGGGATGTGTCGGCGCTGACCGAAGCGGACTTTGAACAATATCTCGACACCGCTGACCTGCCCGATCCCGACCTGGTGATCCGCACCAGCGGCGAGCGGCGCCTGTCCAACTTCCTGCTGTGGCAGACCGCCTATGCCGAGCTGATTTTCATGGATGTGCTCTGGCCCGATTTCGGCGAAGAGCATCTGCGCGCGGCGCTGGATGAATTCGCGCGCCGGGAGCGCCGATTCGGCGCCGTGCGGGCATGACCTCTCCGCCTGTCCCTCGCAGGAACGGGGCGCCGGGCGATCCGGTCTTCTTGAGACGGGTGCTGTCCGCGCTGGTGCTGGCGCCCGCCGCGCTGCTGCTGGTCTGGGCGGGCGGCACGCCCTTCTCAATCTTCATCGCCGCCTTCGCCGCCGCCATGGCGTGGGAATGGGTGCGCATGTCGGACAAGACCGCGCCGCCGCGCGCCTTCGCCATCGCCACCGGCACAGCGGTGGGCGCGGCCCTGCTCGCCGGACAGGCGCATCCCGGCTGGACAGCGGCGTGGATCGCGGGCGGGGCGGTGTTCGCCGGCCTCGACCGGCGCCGGCGCGGGCGCGCGTATGACGCGGTGGCGGGTGTGGCTTACATCGCCCTGGCGGCAGCCGTGCTGGTGTCGCTGCGCGAAGGCGAGCAGGGCGGGCTGGCTGCGGTGCTGTTCCTGCTGGCGGTGGTCTGGGCGGCGGACACGTTTGCCTATCTGGCGGGCAGCTGGATCGGGGGGCCGAAGCTTCTGCCTGCCGCCAGCCCCAACAAGACCTGGGCCGGCCTTGCCGCCGGGCTCGCCTTCGGCATCGCGGCGGGAGCGGGCGTGGCGCAGCTGCTGGGCTTTGATCCGGTTTATGCCGCGCTGATCGCCGCGCCGACCGCCCTGGCCGCGGTGCTGGGCGATCTTGTCATGTCGCTGGCCAAGCGCCGCTTCGGTGTGAAAGATGCCGGTACGCTGATCCCCGGTCATGGCGGCGTGCTGGACCGGGTGGATGCATTGATGATGGCGGTCCTGTTCGCCGGCGCCTGGCGCGCGGCAGGTCCCAATGGCTGGCCGGGGGCAGGTTTATGAGCGCACGCACCATCACGCTTCTGGGCGCCACGGGCTCGGTGGGGCGCGCCACGCTGGACCTGATCGCGCGCGCCGGAGACGGCGCCTATGACGTCGTGGCGCTGACCGCCAATGGCAATGCGGCGGAGCTGGCGAAGCTGGCGCGCCAGTTCGGCGCAAAGTTCTGCGCCGTGGCGGATGAAAGCGCCGGGCCTGCGCTGGGCGAGGCGCTGGCGGGCAGCGGCATAAAATGGGGCGCCGGGCCGCAAGCGGTGGAGGACGCCGCCGCCATGGACGCCGACTGGGTGATGGCGGCGATTGTGGGCGCAGCCGGGCTGCAGCCCACCCTGGCCGCCGTGCGCCGGGGCGCCTGCGTGGCGTTCGCCAACAAAGAAGCGCTGGTTTGCGCGGGCGTGCTGATGCTGGACGAGGCGGCGCGCAGCGGCGCGACCCTGCTGCCGGTGGATTCTGAACACAATGCGATCTTCCAGGCCTTCGATCCGGACCAGCGCAGCCATATCCGGCGCATCATCCTGACGGCCTCGGGCGGGCCGTTCCACACCGCCAGCCTTGAGACCATGCGCGCAGCAGGCCCCGCCGAGGCGGTGGCCCATCCCACCTGGACCATGGGCGCGAAAATCTCGGTCGACAGCGCCACCATGATGAACAAGGGGCTGGAGATCATCGAGGCCTGCCATCTCTTCGCCCTGCCGCAGGAGCAGGTGGATGTGCTGGTTCATCCTGAATCCATCGTGCATGGCCTGGTCGAGTACGCGGATGGCGGGCTGCTGGCCCAGCTGGGTTGCCCGGACATGCGTACCCCGATTGCCCACGCCCTGGCCTGGCCCGCGCGCATGGAGACGCCGGTGGACCGGCTGGATCTGGCGCGGCTGGGAACGCTGAGCTTTTTCGCCCCCGATCCGGAGCGCTTTCCGGCGCTGGGGCTGGCGCGCAATGCGTTCATTTCTGGCGGGACGGCGCCCGCCGTGTTGAATGCGGCGAACGAAGTGGCGGTCGCGGCGTTCCTGGGTGGACGGATCGGCTTTCTTGACATCGCGTCTGCCGTCTCGGAGGCTCTGGGCGAGGGGGCGCGCGCCGCCGGCGCGAGCGCAGCGCCGGCGTCCATTGATGCGGTGATCGACGCGGACGCGCATGGACGGCGCCTGGCGCACGCGGCGGTGAGCCGGCTGGCGCAATAGCTGCACGAGACACCGGCAAACGCCGGATCAAAGGAACACAGTCTATGACAGAGATGTTTGGCGCAGGGCTTCTGTCCATCGCGGCGTTTGTCGCGGTGATCTCGTTCGTGGTGGTGATCCACGAGATGGGTCATTTGTATGCCGGGCGGCTGTTCGGCGTGCACGCCGAAGTGTTTTCCATCGGCTTCGGGCCCACGCTGGCGACATGGAGCGACAAGACCGGCACGGTCTGGCGCCTCGCGGCGATGCCGCTGGGCGGTTATGTACGCTTTCGCGGCGACGAGAACGCCGCCAGCGCGCCCAATCACAAAGAGCTCGAAGCGCTGCGCGCCAGCCGCACCGATGCGCACACAGTGTTCCATTTCAAACCGGTCTGGCAGCGCGCCATCATCGTGGCCGCCGGCCCGCTGGCGAATTTTGTGTTGGCGATTGTTGTTTTTGCAGCGTTGGGGATGGCGCGAGGAGAGGTGATCTCGGCGCCCCTGGTGGGCGGCGTGCAGGCCGGCTCCCCTGCGGAAGTGGCCGGATTCGAGGTCGGTGATGAGGTTGTATCGGTCAATGGCAGCGCCGTGCGCAGCTTCACCCAGATCAGCCAGGCGGTGATGACGCGTCCCGGCCAGCCGATCCGTTTTGTGGTCGAGCGTGATGGCGAGCAGGTGATCCTCAACGCGACGCCCCGCCGGGAAGTGCGCGCAGACGGGCTGGGCGGCGAGCGGGCCATGGGCTTTCTGGGCGTCAGCTCAGCCCCCGGGCAGCGTGAACAGGTGCGCTATTCTCTGCTCGAGGCCCCTGTGTATGGCGTGACGCGCACCTGGGACACCGCCTCCATGATCGGCGAGTACATGGTGAGGCTGGTCACGGGACGCGCCTCGCTGGAAATGATTAACGGGCCAATCGGCATCGCCACCACCGCAGGGCAGGTCGCCAACGTCTCCGTTGCGGCGCCTCAAGGGGCCGAAGTGGCGTTGAACCAGCGCATCTGGGCGATGCTTTTGTCGCTCGCCGCGCTCTCCGCCGTCATCTCTGTTGCGCTGGGTTTAATGAATCTCCTGCCCATTCCGGTTCTCGACGGCGGCCACCTCGTGTATTACGCCTACGAAGCCGTGACCCAGCGCGCGCCGAGCCTGGCGGTGCAGGAGATCGGGTTCAGGATCGGAGTCGGCCTCGTACTGACCTTGCTGGTCGTGGCCACATGGAATGATTTGAGCTATTTGCGCGGTCTGTTTTTCTGATCCGGGAAGCAGGTGGCAGCCGAGGGGACGAGGCGTTTCATGAATCGAATTCTTTTGGCTGTTGCAGCATTGTGGGCCGGTCTGGCGTTGGCGGGCGGCGCAGCGGCGCAATCGCCCGCGCAACCCGCACCGGCGGATCCTGAAGCCGTCGAAACCATCACAGCGCCTCAGGCGCAGGCCCAGCGGCCCGTGCTGCAGATTCTGGTGCGCGGCAATCAGCGCGTCGAAGCCGCCACGATCCTGTCCTATGTGCTTGTGCAGCCGGGCGAAGTGCCCAATCCGCGCCTGATCAATCTGTCGATCCAGACGCTGTTTGCGACCAACCTCTTCTCTGACGTGGACATCGCGGTCGACGGCTCGACCATGGTGGTCCAGGTCGAAGAGAATGCGATCATCAACCGTGTGGTGCTGGAAGGGAATCGCGCCATCCGCGATGACCGCATCACCGACGAGATCGAGCTGCAGCCGCGCGCCATCTTCACCCGCGCGCGCGTCCAGGCGGACGTGCAGCGCATTCTCGAGGTCTACCGCCGCGCCGGGCGTTTCGCCGCCAGCGTGACGCCCCAGATTGTCGAGCTGTCCCAGAACCGGGTCGATCTCGTGTTCGAAATTTCCGAAGGCCCGGTCACCGGCGTGCGCCGAATCGCCTTCGTGGGTAATGAGCGCTTCTCCGAGCGGCGCCTGCGCGGTGAAATCATCACCTCGGAAGCGCGCTGGTGGCGGTTCTTCTCCTCCAATGACAATTACGACCCCGACCGGATCGAGTTCGACCGCGAACAGCTGCGCGAGTTTTATAACGACCGCGGCTATGCCGACTTCCGCGTGACCTCGGTGGTCGCTGAACTCACCCCTGACCAGCGCGACTTCTTCGTGACCTTCACCATGGATGAGGGTCAGCGCTACCGGTTCGGCGAGATCGAGGTGGAGACCGCCATCGAGGATCTCGACACCGACTTCCTGGCCGGCGCCGTGCCGACCCAGCAGGGCGATCTTTATGTAGGCAGCCTGATCGAGGACTCCATCGAGACGCTGACCTTTGCGGCCGGCGCGTCCGGGTACGCTTTCGTGACCATCACGCCGCGCGTCAATGTGAACCGCGACAGCCAGACCGTCGACATCACCTATGCAATCAGCGAAAGCCCGCGCGTTTACATCGAGCGCATCGACATTGTCGGCAACACGCGCACCCTGGACCGTGTGATCCGGCGCGAGATGGACATTGTGGAAGGCGACGCCTTCAATCAGGCGCTCCTGAACGTGTCGCGGGCGCGTGTCGGCCGTCTGGGTTTCTTTGAGGACGTCGAGATCGAGCCCTTCCAGGGCAGCCAGGAGGACCGTGCGCGTGTGCAGGTGTCGGTCACCGAGCAGCCGACCGGGGAACTGGCGTTCGGCGCGGGCTTCTCGTCCACCGACGCCTTCCTGATCGACTTCTCGATCTCGGAGCGCAATCTGCGCGGACGCGGCCAGTTCCTGCGCCTGCGGGTGTCGGCCAGCTCGCGCCGCGAACAGATTGATATCCGCTTCACCGAGCCGCGCTTCCTCGACAGAAATCTGGCTGCGGGCTTCGACCTCTTCACCGTGCGCTCCGACTTCTCGCGCGAAGCTTCGTTCGAGACCCAGTCCACCGGCTTGAGCCTGCGCGCCGGATTCCCGCTGACGCGCTCGGTGCAGGCGGGCCTGAACTACACAGTGCGCGTTGACGAGGTGACCACTTTCGCCGGGGTCACGGACTCCATCCGGCGCGCCTCCGGGGCGCGGTCGACCTCGCTGTTGGGCTATTCGCTCAACTGGAACCGCGTGGATGATTTCAACAACCCGTCGGACGGATTCCAGCTCTCTTTCAATCAAGATTTCGCCGGAATCGGGGGCGATGTTCGCTATGTCCGCTCCGAGTTCCAGGGCGGCGTCTACAGGAGCGTCTTCCGTGACGATGTGGTGCTCAGCTTCACCGGCACCGCTGGCTACCTCTTCTCATGGGGCGGCGACGTGGCCCGGATCAATGACCGCTTCTTCAAGGGCGGCAACTCGTTCCGCGGCTTTGAAACGGCAGGCATCGGCCCGCGGGTCGTCCGGCGCGGGCTGGATGATGACGGCAATGAGCGTGTGTTCGCCGGCGATGCGCTCGGCGGCAATCTCTACGCCATCGGCGCCATCGAGCTGGCCTTCCCGCTGGGTCTGCCCGAGCAGTACGGCGTGCGCTCCAGCCTCTTCACCGAGTTCGGCACGATGGGCCTTCTGCCTGATGACGACCAGATCGCCGACGATGGCACCGCAGGGGCCATCTTCACGGTTGACCAACTGGCGCCGCGCGCGTCCGCCGGCCTGTCCATCTTCTGGGACTCGCCGTTCGGACCGGTGCGCTTCGACTTCGCCCACGCGTTCGTCAAGGAAGACTATGATCGCGGGCGCTTCTTCCGCTTCAGCACAATGACAGGGTTCTAAACCTATGAAAAACTTCAATGTCCGCCTTACCGGCACGCCGCTTCGCATGATTGCGGCGCTCGTGCTCGCCGCCGCCGCCTCCACCGCAGCCTCGGCGCAAATCCTGGTCGTTGACCAGGAACGCGCGCTCAATGAAAGCGCTGTCGGCCAGCATATCGCCGCTCAGCTGGAACGAATCGGCACGGAAATGCAGGCCGAAATCCAGACCCAGCAGGACGCCGTGCGCGCCGAGAGCGAAGCGCTCAACACCGAAACCTCGGCCATGACCGAGGAAGCGATCCGCCAGCGTCCGGACCTGATCCAGCGCGTTCAGCAATTCCAGGAAGACATGCGCAACCTGGAGCTCGAGCGCCGTGTCCGTCAGCAGGAGCTGGCCGCCACCGAGCAGGCCGCGCTGCAGCCGGTGATCCCGATCCTGCAGGAAATCATGCAGGCGGTGATGACCGAGCGTAACGGGGTGATCATGCTGGACCAGTCGGTCACCATCATGACGGCCAACAGCGTCGACGTCACGGATGTGGTTCTGGAGCGCCTGAACGCGCGCATCACGACCACCCCGGTCAACCGGGTCCGCGCGCCGCAGCGCACGCCCGAGCAGTAAGCCGGTCGTGGGGGCCGATCCGCGCTTCTTTGAGCGGCTCGGCCCGCTGACCGCGGGTGATCTGGCGGCGCGCACCGGTGCGCGCTGCGAAGGCGACCCGGCCGCGCCGGTCAACGACGTGGCCGAGCCCGCCACCGCGCCTCAGGGCGCGCTGGTGTTTCTCACCCGCGCCCCCGCCGAGCTCTTCTCGGCGCCGGGCGTGGTGGTGATCGCGCCAGACGCGGCGACTGGCCTGATTCAGGCCGCCGCCGTATTGGTTCATGAAGCCCCGCGCGCGGTGTTCGCCCGGGCGGCGGCTCTCTTTCTGACCCAGCGTTTTCATGACGGTCCTGACCTGATCGCGCCGTCGGCGCGGATCGATCCGACGGCGCGCATCGCGCCGGGCGTGATCGTCGGGCCGGACGCGCAGATCGGCGCTCATGCCGAGATCGGGCCAGGCGTGGTGATCGGGCCGGGCGTGGTGATCGGCGCCCATACGCGCATCGGCGCGCGCGCCGCCTTGCAATGCGCGATTGTCGGCCAGCACTGCGATATCTCCGCGGGCGCGGTGGTCGGCGAGGCAGGTTTCGGGCTGGCCTATGAAGCCGGTGCGATCGTGACGCTGCCGCATCTGGGCCGCGTCCTCATCGAGGATGAAGTGACCATCGGCGCCAATTCCACCATCGACCGGGGCATGCTGCGCGATACGGTCCTGGGCCGGGGCTGCCGGATCGATAATCTTTGCCATATCGGCCACAACGTCACCGTCGGCCACCATGCGGTGATGGCCGCGTTTGCGGGCGTGTCGGGCAGTGTGGATATCGGGCCGGGCGCGCAGTTTGGCGGCCGGGTGGGGATCGCCGACCATCTCAAAATCGGCGCAGGCGCGCGCCTGGCGGCGGATGCAGCCGTGATGCGTGATGTGCCCGCAGGCGAGACCTGGGCCGGATCGCCGGCCCAGCCGCTGAAAAGCTTCATGCGGGAAACCGCGTGGCTGCGCCGCCAGAGCGGACGAAAGCCCAGGAAAGCCGAGCCGGGGGAGGGCGCAGCATGAGCGCGCAGGACATCATCACGCCGGACGAGATTCTGCGCCGCCTGCCGCACCGCTATCCGTTTTTGCTGGTCGACCGCGCCGAGCGCTATGTGGAAGGCCAGTCCATCACCGGCATCAAATGCGTCTCGGCGGCGGATCCGTATTTCCCCGGGCACTTTCCGGGCAATCCGGTCATGCCCGGCGTGCTGATCATCGAGGCGATGGCCCAGACCGGGGCCATCCTGATGTCCAAAACGCTGGATGCCGACATTGCCAATACCGTGATCTATTTCATGGGCGTGGACCATGCCCGCTTTCGCAAACCGGTGCGGCCGGGTGACCTTCTGGAAATGCCGGTGGAAGTCACCGCCAGCCGGCGCGGCGTGTTCAAGTTCAAGGGCGAGGCGCGCGTCAATGGCGTGAAATGCGCCGAAGCGGAGTTCGCGGCGACCTCCGCCCCGCGGGAGGCGGGCAACCCATGACGCAGATTCACCCCACCGCCATCATCGATGCGTCCGCGAAAATCGGGACGGATGCCGAGATCGGCCCCTATTGCATCATCGGTCCCAATGTGGAGATCGGCGCGCGCACGCGGCTGCACTCCCACGTCTCGGTGCAGGGCTGGACGAAGATCGGGGAGGATTGCATCCTGCACCCGTTCGTGGCGCTGGGCGAACCGCCCCAGGATTTCAAATACAAGGGCGGCGAGGTCCGGCTCGAGATCGGCGACCGCAATGTGCTGCGCGAACAGGTCACCATGCATCTGGGCACGCCCACGGCGCGCGGCATGACGCGTGTGGGGTCGGGCGGCTATTTCATGGTGGGCGCCCATATCGCCCATGACTGCATCGTCGGCGACAACGTGGTGTTCGCCAACAACGCCACGCTGGGCGGCGAATCCACGCTGGGCGATTTCGTGATCATGGGCGGGCTGTCGGCGCTGCACCAGAAATGCCGGATCGGCAAATACGCCTTCGTCGGCGGCGGTGCGGCGGTGACCGGCGATCTCATCCCCTATGGCATGGCGGACAATCACGGCTGGCTCGCCGGGCTTAATCTGGTGGGCCTGAAACGCCGGGGCTTCTCGCGCGAGACCATCCATAATCTGCGGGCGGCCTACCGCCTGCTCTATGCAGAAGAGGGCGCGTTCAACGAGCGCATCGAGGACGCGGCGCGCCTGTTCGCCAATGCGCGCGAAGTGATGGAAATCATCGAGTTCATCAGGGCGCCCGCCGCCCGTCCGCTCTGCTTCCCGGAACCGCGCTGACATGGCGGGCGCCTGGACGCGTCTGGGCCTGATCGCAGGCGGGGGCGAGCTGCCCGTCCATGTGGCCGAAGCGGCCCGGGCCGATGGCCGGCTGGCGACTGTTGTGGCGCTGAAAGGCTTCGCTGACCCGGCCCGGTTTGAGGGCGCGAAGACACGCGGGTTGGGCGAGCTGGGCGGGGTGATGAAGGACCTGGCGCAGGCCAGGTGCGACGCGGTGTGCTTCGCCGGCATTGTCAGCCGCCCGGACTTTTCCCAGATCAAGCCTGACTTCAAAGGCATCTCCGTGCTTCCCAAAATGATTGCGGCGGCGGCGCGCGGCGATGACGCCTTGCTGCGCACGGTGATCGGCGTGTTTGAAGCCGAAGGCCTGGCCGTGGTGGGCGCTGACGAAATCGCCCGCGAGCTGACGGCGCGCGAAGGCTATCTGGGTGCGCAGCGCCCTGACGAGGCCCAGCGCCGCGATGCGCTGCGCGCGCTCCATATCGCGGGCGTGATCGGCGCGGAGGATGTGGGGCAAGGCGCCGTGGTCTGTGACGGGCTGGTGCTCGCCGTAGAGGCGCAGGAGGGCACGGACGCCATGCTGCAGCGGGTCGCCGGCCTGCCCGAAACCATTCGCGGCGCACCGGAACAGCGGCGCGGCGTGCTCGCCAAGCGGCCCAAGCCGGGGCAGGAGCGGCGCATCGATCTGCCCGTGATCGGCGTGTCGACGGTGGAGGGCGCCGCCTGCGCCGGGCTGGCGGGCATCGCCGCGCCGGCGGGCGGCGCGCTGATCCTGGGCGCCGAGGCGGTGGCGCGCGCGGCTGAAGACGCAGGCCTGTTCGTCTGGATCGTCAATGATGCGGCGGGGGGCGAAGAGGCGGCGGGCGATGGCTAGGCCGGTGCGCATCTATATCGCGGCCGCCGAAGCCTCGGGCGACATGTTGGGCGCCGAGCTGATTGATGCGCTGCGCCGGGCCGACCCCAATGTCGAGATCGCCGGCATGGGCGGGGCGGAGATGGCGCGCCGGGGCGTTGTGTCAACGTTTGATATTTCGGAATTATCGGTGTTCGGCCTGCTGGACGGGGTGCGGATCGTCAGGCTGGTCCATGAGCGCGCCGAGCAGGCGGCGGAGGCCGCGGCGCAGTTCAGCGCCGACGCCGCGGTGCTGATCGATTCCTGGGGCTTCATGCTGCGCCTGGCCTGGAAGCTGGAGGCGCGCGCGCCGGACATAAAGCGCATCAAATATGTCGGCCCGCAGGTCTTCGCCGCGCGCCGCGGCCGGGCGAAAGTCCTGGCGCGCCATGTGGATCACCTGCTGGCGATCCACCCATTCGACGCTGAGTATTTCGAGCCCCACGGGCTGAAGACGACCTTCGTGGGCAATCCGGCGCTGGCGCGCGATCTGTCCGGCGACGGGCCGGCGTTCCGCAAGCGTCACGGCATCGGCCCGGAAGACGAATTGCTCCTGATGCTGCTGGGGAGCCGCCGGGGCGAGCTGGAGCGTCTGTTCGCGCCCTTCGCCGCTGCGGCGGGCCGCCTGCGCGAAGCCAGGCCCCAGACCCGTCTGGTCACCGCGCTGGCGCCCTCCATCGCGGTGCAGGCGCGCGAGATGATCGCGGCCGAGCCGGCCTTCTCCAATCTGGTGGTCGTGGATGCGCCCGAGCGCCTCGACGCCTTTCACGCCGCCGATGCAGCGCTGGCGTGCTCGGGCACGGTGACGCTGGAGCTGGCGCGCCTGGGCGTGCCGACCATCGCCGCCTATCGCCTGGGCTGGATGAACTGGGCGCTGGCCCGCTTCATCCTGATGAAGGCGAAATATATTTCGCTGGTGAACATCGCCGCCGACGAGATGCTGATCCCCGAATATGTCCAGATGGACTGCACCGGCGACCGGCTGGCGGAAGCCGCCTACGCCATGCTGGAGGACGCCCGCGGCCGCGACGCCCTGTCAGAACGCCTGCGCGAGGTGACGCAATTGATGGCGGGAGAGGGCGGCGATCCGGCGACGGTGGCGGCGCGGGCGGTGCTGGATTTGGTGCGGGGTGCGCCGGGCGACGCGGCGTGAGGGCCTGACGGTCCGGCGCGGGGACGCGGCGCTTGCCAGAGGCGGCTTGACCGGTTCGCCTTGCGCGCCACAGTGAATTAAAAATTTAGATGGACATTCATTATTTAAAATCGAGACATGCCGGGCAAAGACCAGCATAGGGACTCCGCATCCTGGAGTTTTCCCCAAAAGAATTCGCCGCCCAAACTCTCAAATCGATCTGCAGCAATTTGCTTGAATTGAGCTTCTACATCCTCCGCCGACTTCTTGTCCGGGAATGGCTGCGAATTCACGCGTAGCACCCATCGGCCGCTTGCCTTCGGTGGGATACCCGCGTTCAATTCAGCGCAACGGCGCTTCAGTGCGTTAGTTACTCCGATCTTCAGGGCAACCGATTTGTCGCCGAAGGATTTCTGCCTGCCAAGGAGCGCATGGCCGTCACCCTCGTAAGCTGCAAGGTATAGGAACGTCTCCCCATCTTCGTAAATCGAAGTCCTTTCGCCGAAACTTCCGGGAAACGCACGGGAAGGCTGGAAGGTTTGCCCGAACGCCATCACTTGCGCCTCGCAAGCAGTGATGGGCGGCTCGCCGTAGACGTTGACCTCACGGACCTTGATTTTCAGTGCTTGAGCAACTTCATCCGGATCCAAATCTGCGCCATGCACCGCAAGAGCCTGACCTGCTTCAGCCCGATAGGAATGGAATGCGATCCTTGAGATCATCATTTTCTCTTCGGCCCGCCAAGCGCGGCGGACCGGAATTGCATAGGTCCACTTTTCGGCCCAGCCTGCATCCCGTTTTCGATCTAAGCCAACCTTAGAAGCTTTTTCGTAATCACGGATCGGCGTTGCCTCGACCTCCAGAAAGCCGAGCACATATGATCGTAGTGGCTTCGCAGTCTCTGCGCTGCTGGCGCCATAGATCATTATAAGGTCGCCGTGATTTAGCTTGCGAAGATAGGCGTCGCGGGAACTTTCCCGCGTCCAGCCGACGTACCCGTCGTCCTCCGGGCTGAAGCCGTAGAACGATCGGATGCGGATCTTTTTGCCATCAGGCATTCCCGAACTCATTTGGCCTCCTTATAACGCTGTGCGCTTTGGGAAAAGGGGGCATACATCTTTTTCCGTGCCTATCTCCCTCACATCACCGGCTCGGGTACACCCGGCAAGAACGGCCGCATCGCCAACCGGCAGGAAATCGCAGCCGCTCAGCAAGGGCGGCTTCCCGGCATGATGGCGGGAGAGAAGCGGCGCCAATACACCCCCCTTTGCCTTCCCGGGCGGCGCAGCCGGTCCGGGATCCATCCACCGATCATCTCCACCGCCGAGGCGGTTCAATCCTGTCGGGATGGATCCCGGAAAACCGCTTCGCGGTTTCCGGGAAAACAACGAGGGTTTCCGGGAAAACAAGGAGGGGTTTCCGAGACAGCAGGGAGAGGTTCCCGGACAACAGGGAGAGGTTCCGGGACAACAGGGAAGGATGACCTGGTCGGCGCGCGCCTGACGGTCCGCTGAGCGCGAACCGTCAGGCGCCGCATACAGTGCCTACCGCTGGTCCAGCTTCACGTATGCCCGCTCGGGCGCGCCGGTGAAGACCTGGCGCGGGCGGCCGATTTTCTGGCTGGGGTCTTCGATCATTTCGCTCCACTGGGCGATCCAGCCGACGGTGCGCGCCACGGCGAACAGCACGGTGAACATCTCGGTGGGGAAGCCCATCGCCCGCAGGGTGATGCCCGAATAGAAGTCGATATTGGGATAGAGCTTCTTCTCGACGAAATACTCGTCCTCCAGCGCGATGCGCTCCAGCTCCATGGCCACGGCCAGCAGCGGCTCGTCGCGCACTCCCAGCTCGTCCAGCACGGCGTGGCAGGTGTCGCGCATCACCTTGGCGCGCGGATCGTAATTCTTGTAGACGCGGTGACCGAAGCCCATCAGGCGGAACGGATCGTTCTTGTCCTTGGCCTTGCGGACATACTCAGGAATGCGGTCCACCGAGCCGATTTCCTCCAGCATGGTCAGCGCGGCTTCATTGGCGCCGCCATGGGCCGGACCCCAGAGCGAGGCGATGCCCGACGCGATGCAGGCGAACGGGTTGGCGCCCGAGGAGCCGGCCAGGCGTACCGTGGAGGTCGACGCGTTCTGCTCGTGATCGGCGTGCAGGATGAAAATCTTGTCCATGGCGCGCGCCAGCGTCGGGGACACGACGTAATCCTCGGCCGGGACGGCAAAGCACATGCGCAGGAAGTTGGCCGCGTAATCGAGCTCGTTGCGCGGCGTGATGAAGGGCTGGCCGATGGAGTATTTATAGGCGCGCGCGGCGATGGTCGGCATTTTCGCGATCATGCGGTGGGCCGAGATGGTGCGCGCCTGCAGGTCATTGATGTCGGTGGAGTCGTGATAGAAGGCGCTGAGCGCGCCCACCGTGCCGACCATGATCGCCATCGGGTGGGCGTCGCGGCGGAAGCCGCGGAAGAACTGGTCGAACTGGTCGTGCAGCATGGTGTGCCGGCGGATCGTCCAGTCAAAGCTGTGCAGCTCGTCCTTGGTGGGCAGATCGCCATGCAGCAGGAGATAGGCGGTTTCGATGAAGCTGGCGTTGTCGGCCAGCTGGTCGATGGGATAGCCGCGATAGAGCAGCACGCCCTCATCGCCGTCGATATAGGTGATCTGGCTTTCACAGCTGGCAGTGGAGGTGAAGCCGGGATCATAGGTGAACACGCCGGCATCGCGGTAGAGGGTGCGGATGTCGATCACGTCCGGGCCCACCGAGCCGGCCAGCACCGGCAGGTCATAGGTTTTGCCGTTGATTGTCAGCTGGGCTGCGCCCTTGTTCTGAACCTTGTTTTTCATCTCGTCACCCTCGCTTCTGGCGGCTGGCCGGGCGCTGAGGGGCGCCCCTGGCCGGCGCGCCGGTCAAATCACATCATCGAGCCGGGCCAGGACTTCGTCACGTCCAAGGATGGCCAGCACGAAACTCATATCGGGCGCGGGCGCGCCCCCCGTCATCGCCGCGCGCAGCGGCTGCCCGATCTTGCCGAAACCGACCCCTTCGGCTTCGGCGAATGCTTTCAAGACGTCGCCCAGCGCCGCCTCGCTCCAGTCATCATGGCCGGCGAGCGTCTGGCGCAGACGACCCAGACGCGCCAGCGCGTCCTCGTCCAGCGCCTTGGCGGTTTTGCCCGCCAGCGCCACAGGACGCAATTGCAGCATAAAATAAACCTGATCTTCCAGTTCGGCGAGGGTGGCGGCGCGCTCTTTCAGCGCGTCCATGCTGGCGCGCACCCAGGCGCGGCCCGTATCGTCGAGGCGCAGGCCGGGTTTGGTCTCCAGCCGCGCCCACAGGAGATCAGTCAGGCGGGCCGCATCCGCGCGCTTCATGTGGAAGGCGTTGACGCTGGCCATCTTGTCGAAATCCAGCCGGGCGGGCGATTTGTTCAGACCCGCCAGATCAAAGGCGGCGACCATTTCCGCGTCGGTGAACAGCTCCTTGTCGCCATGGGACCAGCCCAGACGCAAGAGGTAATTGCGCAGCCCCTCAGGCAGATAGCCCATATCACGATAGGCCTCGACGCCCAGCGCACCATGGCGCTTGGACAGCTTCTTGCCGTCCGGCCCGTGGATCAGCGGGATGTGGGCGAAATGGGGAATATTCCAGCCCAGCGCGTCATAGATCTGGGTCTGGCGTCCGCCATTGACCAGATGGTCATCGCCGCGGATCACATGGGTGACGCCCATATCGTGATCGTCCACCACGACGGCAAGGTTATAGGTCGGCGCGCCGTCGGAGCGCAGCAGCACCAGATCATCAAATTCCTTGGCCGCCCAGCGCACTTCGCCCTGGACGCCGTCCATAATGGCGACATCGCGCTCGGGCGCCTTGAAGCGCACCACGTAGGGCGCGTCGGGACCCTCGGACGGATCACGGTCGCGCCAGGGCGAGCGCAGGGCGCGGCCCTGGTCAAAGGCAGCCTGGCGCAGGGTTTCGACCTCGTCAGGGGTGCACCAGCAGCGGAACGCGGCGCCGCGTGCGATCAGGGCGTCCACCACCTCGCGGTGGCGCTCAGCGCGGGCGAACTGGGACACGGCCTCGCCATCCCAGTCGAGGCCCAGCCAGCGCAGGCCGTCGAGAATCGCGGTGACGGCGTCGTCTGTCGAACGGGCCCGGTCGGTGTCCTCGATGCGCAGCTTGAACTGGCCGCCATGGCGGCGCGCAAACAGGGCGCTGAACAGCGCTGTACGGGCTCCGCCGATATGCAGATAGCCCGTGGGCGAGGGCGCAAAGCGCGTGATGATCGTTCGTTTATTTTGCACTTGCGAACGGGTGTTGCACTGCGGGAGCGCAGACTTAGCACGGGGCCCACGCGCAGTGATAGCCTCCCCCTGCCGTTTGCGTCAGGCAGGGGGAGGCGGACCGGTCAGGTCATCACGGATGTGGGCGCGGCGCGTGCGATGACGCTAGCGCGCGTCAGCCTCGATATGCAGGGATACGGTGACGGTCTCGCCCACATTGCCGGCGCCCCAGCTGGACCCGGTGATCCCGAAGGCCGAACGCGACACTTCGAACTCACCCGCCGCGACGGCGCGGCCGCCATCAATCTCCAGCGTGAAGGCGAGCACCACCGGCTCCTCCACATCGCGGATGGTCAGGACGCCATGGGCTTCATAGCCGCCCTCCACGGCGCGCACATCGTCAGAGACAAAGCGCGCCTGCGGGTGGGCGGACGGGGCGAGGCCTTCGCCCGACAGCAGGGCCTGCTGATAGTCGCGCGTCGTCATGGTCCCGCTGGCGGTGCTCACGACCGCGTCGATGCGGGCTTCGGCGAGATTGTCCGGGTCGAGCGTGATCTGCGCGTCAAAATCGGTGAAGCGGGCTTCAGCGGGCGTGTTGAACACCGTGATCGCAGCGCGCACCGAGCTCGCCTCACGGTCCAGCGCCCAGTCCTGGGCGGAGGCGGAGCCGGCGATGGCGAGCGAAGCGGTCAGGGCCGTCGCGAGGCGGGCGGTGAACAGGCGCATGAGGATACCTCATTGAATAGAGCGGCGGATGCGTCGTCCGTCTGTGCTCAAAGAGATAAGGTTTCGCCGCGCTGCAACAACGCGCCCGGTGCGAAAAGCCGTGCTTCCGCGCAGGAAACGCTCAGCGCCAGCCGTCGAGGCTGAACAGCTTGCGATGCTCGTCCACCGCGTAGCGGTCGGTCATGCCGGCGATATAGTCGCAGACCGTGCGCGCGGTGGCCTGACCACCTGCGCCATCGCAGGTTCTTTGCCAGGTGGTGGGCAGGAGCTGGGGGTCGTTCAGGAACGCCGCGAACAGGTCCCGTACGACCCGTTTGCCCTTTTCCTTCATGCGCTTGACCTTGTAGTGCAGATACAGGTTCGCATAGAGGAACCGGCGTACGGCGGCGAGTTTTTCGGTCATGGCTTCAGAGAACGCCACCACCGGCTGGTCGAGCGCGCGCACGGCGTCGGGGCTGTCCGCGCCGCACTGGCTGAGGCGATGGCGGGTCTCGGTCAGGACGTCGGAGACCATCAGCCCGATGAGCTCACGCACGGCTTCGTGAATGAGGATGTCCTGGCCCATGTCCGGATAGCGCGCCCGCGCACTGCGGAAGACGTCCCCCACAAGCGGCAGCTCCAGCAGCTGATCGAGGGTCAGGATGCCCGAGCGCAGTCCGTCATCTATGTCGTGGTTGTTATAGGCGATGTCGTCGGACAGCGCCGCGATCTGCGCCTCCACCCCGGCATGGGTGTGCAGCTCCAGCGCGCGCCAGCCCTCATAGGCGGTGAACCCCCAAGCCAGCGCCTCCGGCCCGGCGCCCGGCGCCAGCAGCGGGCCGTTATGCTTGACCACGCCCTCCAGCGTCTCCCACGACAGGTTGAGGCCCTCAAACTGCGGATAGCGGTGCTCCAGCTTGGTGATCACGCGCAGGGTCTGGGCGTTGTGGTCAAACCCGCCAAAGCCCGCCATGGCGTCCTGAAGGGCGTCCTCGCCCGAATGCCCGAACGGCGGATGGCCCAGATCATGGGCCAGCGCCGCGGCTTCAGCCAGGTCCTCGTCAACATGCAGCGCGCGCGCGAGGGTGCGGGCGATTTGGGCGACTTCCAGCGAATGGGTGAGGCGGGTGCGGTAGGCGTCGCCCTCATGGGCGACGAAAACCTGTGTCTTCTCTTTCAGGCGGCGGAAGGCGCTGGAATGGATGATGCGGTCGCGGTCGCGCTGGAAGGCGGTGCGCATGGCGCTTTCAGGCTGCGCAAACGCCCGCCCCCGGCTGTGGGCAGGATCACAGGCATAAGGCGCGCGCGGATGTGTCATCGTGGGGGGTCTTCCATGGCGGGCTAGGGCGGTCCATATACTGTGGTGCGCCGGTAAACGAAACCGGCGGCGGCGCGAGACGCAATTGAGGCGAAGATGAGCAATCCCCAGATCACCCTGTCAGAGACGGCGGCCCGCCAGATCAAGGCCGTGCTGGCCAGCCAGAACAAGGCGTTCCTGCGCGTGTCTGTGGTGGGCGGGGGCTGTTCGGGCTTTTCCTACAAATACGATCTGGAGGCCGAAGCCGCTGAGGATGATCTGCGCATCGAGCGCGACGGCGCCACTGTGCTGGTCGATCCCATGAGCGTGGAGTTTCTGGACCAGTCCGAGATCGACTATGTCGACGAGCTGATCGGCGCCAGCTTCCAGATCCGCAATCCCAACGCGGTCGCCGCCTGCGGCTGCGGCGTCAGCTTCGCGGTCTGATCCCCAGGGGGGCTTCCCATGACAGTATCCGAGGCGCTCAAGGCGCGCATCTCCACGCGCGCGTTTCTCGACACGCCGGTTTCCAGAGACGAGATCGAGGCGATTCTGGAGGAGGCGCGCTGGGCGGCGTCGGGCGGCAATCTTCAGCCCTGGCATGTGATCGCCGTGGCCGGCGGGGCGCGCCAGCGTGTGATTGACGCGGTGCAGGAGAAACTGAAAACCGACCCTTTCGCCAATGAGGCCGATTTCCCGGTCTATCCTGAGAGCCTGTGGGAGCCCTATCGCTCGCGCCGCTTCCAGGTGGGCGAGGACATGTATGCGCTCCTGGGCGTGCCGCGCGAGGACAAGGGCGCGCGCTTTGCCCATCTGATGGAGAATTACCGCTTCTTCGGCGCGCCCCAGGCGCTGTTCTTCGCCATCGACGCGCGCATGAACCCGAACCAGTGGGCGCATCTGGGCATGTTCATGATGTGCGTGTGCCTGGCGGCGCAGGCGCGGGGCCTCGCCACCTGCATGCAGGAAGCCTGGACGCCCCATTGCCGCACGGTGGGCAAGGCGCTGGGCGTCGAGGCGCCGCTGCAAGTCTATTGCGGCCTGGCCATCGGCCACGCCGACCCGGACGCGGTGGTCAACCAGCTGCGCTCACGCCGCGCCGGGGTGGACGAGTTCACGCGGTTTGAGGGGTTTTAGCCCCTATTCCTCGTCCTGACCGCCATGCTGGTTGAACCAGGCGATGATGTGCCCGGTCTTGTAGAGAAGCCGCGAGGGGCGGGAATCGGCGATGCCGTGGAAAGTGTCGGGGATGCGCACCAGCCGGCTCTCAATGCCGCGGATCTGCAGGGCATTGTAATACTGCTCGGCCTCGGCCACCGGCGTGCGCCGGTCCTCGGCGCCCACGAACACCATGGTGGGCGCGCTCACATTGCCCACCAGCGAGAGCGGCGAGCGGCGCCAGTATTCCTCCGGCTCGTCCCAGGGCGTCACCCCGAACCAGTAGCGGTGGATCACCGGCCCGATATCGGAGGCGAGCGCAAAGCTCGTCCAGTTGATCACCGGCTTGCCCACGGCCGCCGCGCGCCAGCGCTCATCGGTCCCGATCAGCCAGGCGGTCAGCACCCCGCCGCCTGATCCGCCCGTGACATAGAGCCGGTCCTCGTCAATGAAGCCGCGCGCGATCAGGGCGTCGACGCCGGAATTGAGATCATCCACATCGCTGCCGGGATAATCCTTGTCGATGAGATTGGCGAAGTCCTGGCCATAGGAGGTGGAGCCGCGCGGATTGGTGTAGAACACCACATAGCCTGCGGCGGCCATCAGCTGGACCTGACCGGAGAATTGCGGGCCATAGGCCGTGTGCGGGCCGCCATGAATCTCCAGGATCATCGGCCACTGGCGCTCCGGATCGAAGCCCGGCGGATAGGCGATCCAGCCCTCAATCTCGCGCCCGTCGGCCGCGCTTTCCCAGGTGAAACGCTCCACCCGCGCCAGATCGCGCGCGCCCAGAACCCCGGCATTGAGATCGGTGAGGGTGCGCGCCTCGCCCCGGCGTGCGCCGGCGCCGACATTGGCCAGATCCTGGGCGCTGGCCAGCGGCGCGGCCCAGCGTCCATTGGTGGATACCGAAAACAGGCCTGACGTGTAGGGCCGCCCGATGGTCAGTCCGCCAATCGCGTCCGTGACACGGTCCAGCCCGCCCCTGAGCCCGGCATAGCCGAGCACCGTATGGCCGCGATCATCAAAGCGCACCCACAGCCCGCGCCCGTTCCCGTCCCACTCAGCCTGGGCGATGCCCCGGTCGAGATCGGACAGAAGCTGGCTCGGCGCCCCGCCTGACAGCGCCATCGTGTAGAGCCGGTTGTCCTGGTGGGAGAAGGTCTCGCGGTCGGTGCGCAGGAAGGCCAGCGTGCGCCCGTCGGGGCTCAGGCGCGGGGCGCGCTCGGCGCCGGGCAGGTCGGTGATCTGGCGCGTCTCGCCGTCAGCGGCGCGCACCGCCCAGATATCGGATTCGCGAAAATCAAACCCGTCCTGCGCCCGCCCGCCATGGCTGAACAGAATCTCGGCGCTGTCGGCGGTCCAGGTGAGCCCGCTGATCCCCCCGCTCTCGATGCGCGTCACCTGACGCGGCGCGCCGCCATCGGCGGGGATGACATGGATCTGGGCGGCGCCCGGCGGCAGATCGCCAATGCCGTCAGCCTGATAGGCAATGGTCTCGTCTACGCGCGGCGCGGCTGCCCATTCGGCGCCCTGGGGCCGTTCGGGCAGGCCGATATCCACCTGCACGCCTTGCCCCGGCACAAACATGGTGAAGGCGATCTGCGCGCCGTCGGGCGAGATCGTGATCTGGGACGCCCCGCGCGGCAGGCGGGCCAGGCGCGTGCTGCGCGCATCATCGGTCCAGGCCATGCGCAGCTCGCTCTGCCCGTCCTCGCTGGACAGATAGACAATGCGATCTGATTCCGGCGTCCAGACCGGGCTGGCGTAGTCGCCGGCGCCGGTGATCAGGGGGCGGTGGCCGGTCCCGTCGAAATTGACCAGCCAGATCGAGCCGCGCATGCGGTCGCTCATAATGTCGGCCGAGCGGCGCTGATAGGCGATGGTGCGTCCGTCCGGGCTGATCTGCACGTCGGCGGACATCTCTAGCGAGAACACGTCGGCGAACTGCAGCGGGTTCGTCGTGCTCTGCGCAGACGCGGCGGATGAGACGGCCAGCACGGCCCCGGCGGTGAACGCAAGCATTTTCATGGACGTAACCCTCCCTCGGCATTGGGCTGCAGGGTAGGGCGGCGGGCGCGGCGATGGCAAGGCGCGATGGCCTCAGCCGATCAGGCGGCGCGCGCGAGCAGGCCGGAGCGGGTCAGGCGGTAAGGCGCTTTCGGGGCGGTCAGCACCCCGATGGACGGGCCGGCCAGCAGGCGGGCGGGCGAGCGTACGCCCAGGCGCACCGCTTCCCAGCTTTCCAGATTGTCCAGATAGGCGCCGGCACCCGCGCGGCGGACCAGCGCCATGAAACGGTCCAGATCGGTGCGGATGGCGGCGTCCGATCCGGTGGGGAAATCCGCGCCGATCAGGGCGGGGCGGATCTCGGCGAAAGGATCAAGGGTCAAGGCGTCGGCGGGCGCATGGACGAAAAGCCGCCCGGCGTGCTGGGCGATCATGCGTCCGGTTTCAGCCAGCGCCGCGCGGGGCGCATCCAGCGGCGTGTCTTCAAGGCGCACCCAGATCATCGCTGAAAGCGCCGGCCCCAGCGCCGTCAGGCGGGTGATATAGGCTGATCGGCATCGCGGCTGGGACAGGCTGTCATAGCCAGCCGGCACGATCAGGGCGCAGCGCGTGCCGGCCTTGGTGAGGGTCTCCAGCGCCGCGGCGGCGCGATCCAGCACCAGAAGGTCCAGCGCCAGGCGGGCTTCGGCCCGGCGCGCCCCGCGCACGATCGCGCCATTGACCAGCCAGCCGCGCCCGTCTTTGGCAAGGCGGCGCGCGCGCAGGAAGAAGCCGCCCACCGCTTCATTGCGCGCATCCCAGGCGGGCAGATAATCCAGCGCGTCAATGCGCAGCGGGTCCAGCGCGTCCGGCTCCGGCGCGGCGGGCTTCGGGCCGGCGGTGCGGGGCTCGGCCTCGGGACGCGAGCGCGCCAGCGTGGCTTCGAACTCTGACAGGCTCAGGCGCTCGCTCTGGCCATCGACCTTGAGCCCGGCGAGCTCTTCGTCGCCCATAAAGAAAGTCTCAAGCTCGCCGCGAATTTTCTCGGTCAGGCGCAGGGCCGGTTCGCCGGTCAGCGCCTTGAAAATCACCAGAAACCCGGTGGCGCAGGGGATGATCAGATCATCCTCGGCGATGCGCCGCTCGATCATGGTGCGCGAGGCGAGGAAGGCGCGTTCGCGCAATTGAGGCCACAGCACGCCGGCCGCCTCGCGGACCGGATCGAGATTGACGAACTGGTAGCGGCCCAGATCGACATGGTCGACACTGGCCAGATGCCTTTTGAGCAGCCGCATGACGGCGTCCTGCATATCCAGCTCCCATCTCCCAGCGGGGACAGTGTGGCGCCGATAGGTTGTGACTTGGTAAGCGGCGCAGATGGATGCGCGTGCGACGAATCTGCTCGACGCGCCGCCGCCATCCGGGCTAGTTTCGCCCCATAACGGTGCTGTTGCGCTGCAACAAGGACCGGTCAGGGAGGAGGCAGCGCCCGGTGTCGCACGACGCCGGGCGTTTGCTATACCAGTCAAAGCCGCCGCCTCGGCCGGCCCGCAACGTGACCCGTTTGCAACAGTTCCATGAAATCTGCCGCGAAAGCGGGCTTGCCGCCTGACTATGTGCGCCTAAGTGCTGTGAAGACAGGTTCAAATTACCCGGCAAATCGGCCAACCTGACGAAAGAACAAAGATGTTGCGCTGCAGCATAATTATGGCGACGCCTAAACATTCGCCCGAGGAGGACACACCACCATGACCACCCGTTTCACCCGTACCGCGCTCTACGCAGCGGTCTCGTCGCTTGCCCTGAGCGGCGCCGCGTTCGCCCAGAGCTCTGACGAGCCTGTCGCCAGCGAGCGCCGGACCATCGACGTCGTCACAGTGACGGCTCAGCAGCGCGAACAGTCGGCCCAGGACGTGCCGATCTCGCTCGGCGCCTACGGGGCTGCGGAACTGCGCGCCGCCGGCGTTCAGGATATCAAGGACCTGATTTCCATCGCGCCGGGCCTGATGGTCACGTCGACCCAGGCGGAAACCATCACGACCGCGCGTATCCGCGGCATCGGCACGGTGGGCGACAATTACGGTCTTGAAAGCTCGGTCGGCGTGTACATCGACGGCGTGTTCCGGGCGCGCAACGGGGTCGGCTTCTCCGACCTGGGCGAGATCGAGCGCATTGAAGTGCTGCGCGGGCCGCAAGGAACGCTGTTCGGCAAGAACACCTCGGCTGGCGTGCTGAATATCGTCACGGCCTCGCCGGAATTCGAGTATGGCGGCGCGCTGCAGGCTGACATCGGGAATTTCAATCACCGGCGCTATTCGGGCCATTTCACCGGCCCGATCGGCGGGGACACGCTGGCCATGCGCCTGTTCGCCGCGGTCGGCGAGCGTGACGGCTTCACCGACATGACCCTGCGCCAGCCGGGCGGGACGCGCCAGGTCGATTCCGAAACTAATGACTATTACACCTTCCGCGGTCAGGCCCTGTGGGTCCCCAGCGATGTGGTGGAAGGACGCTTCATCGCCGACTACACCCGGCGCAACGAGTTCTGCTGCTCCGCCGTGCAGTGGCAGACGGCCCCCGGACCGGCGGCGCTGATCGGCGCGGTCGGCGGCCAGGTGCTCAATCCGGCCGATCCGTCGGAGCGGCGCGCCTTCGCCAACCGCGAGTACCAGCAGCAGGTCACCGATTACGGCTTCTCGGCCGAGTTCGACTTCGAGCTGCCGATCGGCACGCTGACCACCATCACCTCCTGGCGCAACTGGGCCAACCAGCGCACCCAGGACATCGACTACACCTCGGCTGACATCGCCTATCGCGGCGACGGCAACTCGACCGATCTGACCCGCTTCGACCAGGAAGTGCGTCTGACCGGCGTCGCCGGGAATCTCGACTGGCTGGTCGGCGGCATCATCTCCCACGAGGATCTGGAGCTGAACGACGCCATCCGTTTCGGTGCGGACTGGGAAATCTATCTGGGTCTCGCCGCGTCGGGCGGGGCTGATCCCTTCTTCATCTCCAACACGCTGAACGCCGTCGCCGGGGCGCCGATTTTCGCACCGGGGCAGGCCTTGCCAAACGGATCGGGCGTCAACCAGGACGTCTACAATCAGACGGGCCGCAGCTGGGCGCTGTTCACGCACAACACCTACCAGCTCACCGACCAGCTCGCGATCACCGGCGGTCTTCGCTACACCAGTGAAACCAAGGACGTGTTCGCGACGTTCTCCACCAGCCCGACGCCGGGCTGCGCCTTCCTCGAGACGGTGTTCGGACCCGATCCGATCGCCGGCGCGGCGGGCACGCCGCTTGCGGGCCTGGTGCCGCTGATCTGTCTGCCGTATGCGCGCACCGGACTGGACGCGACCGGCTATGACCGCCAGCGCACCGACGAGGAGCTGTCAGGCACCCTGCGGGCCACCTACGACATCAATGACGACGTGATGCTGTATGCCGGCTTCTCGCGCGGCTTCAAGGCGGGCGGCTACAATCTGGACCGCGAGTTCAACGGTCCGGTCGTGGGCGGTTCCTTCGTTGATTCCGACAGCTCGTTCCGGGCTGAAGTGATCGACGCCTATGAGGTCGGCTTCAAGTCGCAGCTGCTTGACAACGTGCTGCAGCTGAACGGCAACTTCTTCTATCAGGAGGTCACCGACTTCCAGCTCAACACCTTCACCGGTCTGGCCTTTGTGGTTCAGAACATCCCGGATGTGGAGACATACGGCGCCGAGTTCGACTTCAACTGGGCGACCCCGATCGACGGTCTCGATATCACCGGCGGCTACGCCTATGTGAACGCGACCTATGGCGACAATCTGGGCCCGCTGCCGACGGCGCTCACCCGCCTGCCGGGCCAGCAGATCTCGCTCTCGCCGGAGCACTTCGTCACCGGTCAGGCGATCTACCAGCAGCCGATTTCAGACACGCTGCTCTTCCTGGCCGCGCTCGATGCGCGTTGGGTGTCGGAATACAACACCGGCTCCGACCTCGCTCCGGGCAAGGAGCAGGACGCCTTCACGACGCTCAATGGCCGTCTCGGCCTTGGCTCGATGGACGGACGCTGGAATGTGGAACTCTGGGGCCGCAACCTGACCGACGAGACCTATGTCCAGGTCGCGTTCGACCAGTTCGCCCAGACCGGCACGTTCGGCGGCTTCCTGGGTGCGCCGCGCACCTGGGGCGTCTCTCTGCGCACCGAGTGGTAGGCAAAGGTATCTGACCCGGGCCGCAAGGCCCGGGCCGGACGTCAAGAGAAAGGCCGGGTCCCGCAACGGGCCCGGCCTTTTTCATGTGTCGATGTGAGATCCTCTTCGAGAGCCCGCGCGAGGCGCTCAGGCCTCTTTGACCTTCTCATAGGCGGGCAGGGTGAGGAATTCCTCGAAACTGTCAGCCAGCGCCAGATCCTGCAGGATCGCCTGGGCTTCGCCGAAGCGTCCGGCCGTCCAGGCATTCTCGCCCAGCTCGGCGCGGATGGCGCCGCCGGCGCCGGTGATGGCGGCGCTGACGCGCGCTGCGTCGATCACCCGGCCATCATCGGTCTTTGCGCCGTGGACGCGCCACTGCCACAGCTGGGCGCGGCTGATTTCGGCGGTGGCGGCATCCTCCATCAGATTATGGATCGGCGCCGCGCCGCGGCCCTGCAGCCAGGAGGCGATATAGCGGATCGCCACATCGGCATTGCCCGCAAGGCCCGCCTCGGTGATCGTCCCCTCCACAGGGGTCAGCAGCGCTTCGCGGTCTTCAATGAGCTCGCCCTGCTTGGCGAGCTGATTGGGGCCGGGCATGACCGCGTCGAACGCGGCCTTCGCCACCGGCGCCAGCGCCGGATGCGCCACCCAGGCGCCGTCATGGCCGAGGCCCGCTTCGCGAGTCTTGTCGGCCTTCACCCGCTCCATGGCGGCGGTGTTGGCGGCGTCATCGCCCTTGACCGGGATGAAAGCGCTCATCCCGCCCATGGCATGGGCGCCGCGCCGGTGACAGACAGCGATCAGGCGCCTGGCGTAGGACGCCATGAAGGGCGCGGCCATGGTCACCTGACCCCGGTCGGGCAGGATCCGGCCGGGATCGGACTTCTGACGCTTGATATAGCTGAAGATATAGTCCCAGCGCCCGGCATTGAGGCCGGTGATGGACTGGCGCAGCTCCCACAAAATCTCGTCCATCTCGAACACCGCCGTTATGGTCTCGATCAGAACCGTGACCCGCACCGTGCCGGGCGTGAGGCCCAGCGCCGTTTCGCAATGACGGATGACCAGCGCCCACAGGCGCGCCTCGAACCGCGTCTCCAGCTTGGGCAGATAGAAATACGGACCCGTGCCGCGCCGGGCGAGTTCGGCGTGATTGTGGGTGAGATACAGAACGAAGTCGAAGAAGGCGCCCGCCACAGGCGCGCCGTCGACGCTCACATGGGCTTCATCGAGATGCAGGCCGCGCGCGCGCACGATCAGCACCGCCGGGTCATCTTTCAGCTTGTAGGATTTGCCGCTGGCCTCATCGGTGAAGGCGATGGTGCGATGGACCGCATCGCGCAGATTGATCTGGCCCTCCATCATATTGGTCCAGCTGGGCGTGGAGGCGTCCTCGAAATCGGCCATGAAGCATTTCACGTCCGCATTGAGGGCGTTGATCACCATCTTGCGGTCCACAGGCCCGGTAATCTCGACGCGCCGGTCCTGCAGATCGGCCGGGGCGGGCGGGACCGTCCAGTCGCCGGCGCGGATCGCGGCGGTCTCGGCGGGGAAGTCCAGCTGCTCCTCGCCGGAATCCAGACGCGCCTGGCGCGCGTGGCGCTCGGCCAGCAGGCGAAGGCGCTCGGCGTCAAAGCGCCGATGTACGTCGGCCAGCAGGGCCAGGGCGTCAGGGGTGAGGATCGTGTCGAATCCGGGGTGCATCGTCCCATGAATGGCGACGCCGTCGGGCAGAGTGTTCATCAATTCATCCGTTCTTGCGGCAGGCTATCAGAGCAGCGCCCGGATCCGGCGACAAGCCGGATCCGGGCGCTTAGGCGTCCCCCCGGACGCCTATTCCGCTGCGTCGTGCTTGAACTGAGCCGTTTCGGTGCTCTCGCCCATGGCGGTGGTGGAGGCGGCGCCGCCCGACAGGGTCATGTTGACCAGGTCGAAATAGCCGGTGCCCACTTCGCGCTGGTGGCGGGTGGCGGTGTAGCCGTCCTTCTCCGCCGCGAACTCGGCCTGCTGCAGCTCCGAATACGCGCCCATGCCGCGATCCTTGTAGCCGCGCGCCAGCTCGAACATGCCGAAATTGAGCTGGTGGAAGCCGGCCAGGGTGACGAACTGGAACTTGTAGCCCATGGCCCCAAGCTCGCGCTGGTAGGTTTCGATGGTGGCCTTGTCGAGGTTCTTCTCCCAGTTGAAGGAGGGCGAGCAGTTATACGCCATCATCTTGCCCGGATGGGCTTTCTGGATCGCCTCGGCGAAGCGGCGCGCCTCGTCCAGATTCGGCTTGGAGGTTTCCCACCACAGCAAATCGGCGACGTTGGCGTAGGCCAGGCCCCGCTTGATGCAATGCTCGACGCCCACGCCCTGCTTGAGGCGGTAGAAGCCTTCCGGCGTGCGCCCGGCGTCATAGTCAATGAATTCGTGGTCGCGCTCGTCAATGTCGGAATTGATCAGCGTGGCCGATTCGGCGTCGGTGCGCGCCACAGTCAGGGTGGGCACGCCCATGACGTCGGCGGCCAGGCGCGCGGCGTTGAGATTGCGCTCGTGCTGGCTGGTGGGGATCAGCACCTTGCCGCCCAGATGCCCGCACTTCTTTTCCGCCGCCACCTGGTCCTCAAAGTGGACGCCCGATGCGCCGGCCTCGATGAAGGCGCGCATGATTTCGTAGCAGTTTAGCGTGCCGCCAAACCCGGCCTCGGCGTCAGCGACGATGGGGGCAAACCAGTCGCGCGTGGCCTTGCCGTTTTCAGCCACTTCGATCTGGTCGGCGCGCTGGAGCGTGCGGTTGATCTTGCGCGCCAGTTCCGGCGCGGAGTTGGCCGGGTAGAGCGACTGGTCAGGATACATGGCCCCGGCGGTGTTGGCGTCGGCGGCGACCTGCCAGCCGGACAAGTAAATCGCCTTCAGTCCTGCGCGCACCATCTGCATGGCCTGATTGCCCGACAGGGCGCCCAGCGCATTGATGTAGGGCTCAGTCTTCAGGAGCTCCCACAATTTGGCCGCGCCGCGCTCGGCGAGCGTGTTGGCGATCAGGACCGAGCCGCGCAGGCGCAGCACATCCTCGGGGGAGTAGTTGCGGGTGATGCCGTCAAAGCGCCCGGGCGCGGCGGCGGGTACGAGATCGTAGAAAGTGGTCATGGTTTTGTCTCTCCAGTCGAATTTGTGCGGATAAAGACAGACTGTGCCCGCCGGGTCGACAGGCCTTTGCAGAGAAAGGGGAAACAACGTATACCGATGACACTTGTCAGCATGTCGTGTTGTAAAGGTCGTGACAAATGGCGGAAGCGCAGGAAAAGCTGTTTGCGGGCGCGCGCCTGCGCCGGATGCGCCGGGATCTGGGCCAGAGCCAGGCGCAGTTTGCTGACAGCCTGTCGGTGTCGGCCAGCTATCTCAATCTGCTCGAACGCAATCAGCGCCCGGTGACGGCGCGTGTCCTGCTGGCGCTGGCCGAGGTGTACGACATCGATGTGCGCGCGTTTGCCGCCGATAGCGACCGGCAATTGCTCGCCGACCTGAAAGAGGCCGCGGCCGACCCGGTCCTGAAGGGCGCCGATCTCGATCAGCGTGATTTGAGCGATCTGGCGGACGCCCATCCGCGGGCCGCCGAGGCGATGGCGCGGCTGTACCAGGCCTATCGCGACACCAGCGCGGCTGCGGCGGACCTGGCGCTGCGCGCAGAGGAAGGCGGCGCCGGGTCCGGGCGGTCGGCGCTGGAAGAAGTGCGCGACGCGCTGGACGGTGCGCAGAACCATTTCCCGGCGCTGGAGATCGCCGCCGATGCGCTGCGGGCGGCGCTGCCGGAGGCTGTGTCGCTGGAGGCAGCGCTGGCGGCCCGGCTGATGGCCGCCCATGGCGCGGCGGTGCGGGTCTATGATGACAGCGTTATGGCTGGCGCGCTGCGCCGGTTCGACTTTCACGCCCGCAAGCTGCTGCTCAGCGATCTGCTGACCCCGTCGGCGCGCGCCTTCCATATCGCCGTGACGCTGGCCCAGCTGGAGCTGGGAGAGGTGCTGGACGCCGAAGCGGACCGCCCCGCGGCGCTGGGCGGCGATGCGCGTGCGCTCTACCGGGCGAGCCTGGCCAATTACGCCGCCGCCGCCATGTTGATGCCCTATGACGCCTTCTACCGGGCCGCCGAGACCGCGCGCTATGACATCGACGTGCTGCGCCGGCGCTTTTCCGTGAGCTTCGAGCAGGTCTGCCACCGGCTCACCACGCTGAACCGGCCCGGCGCGCGCGGCATCGCCTTCTTCATGATTCGCGTGGATCCGGCCGGCAATGTGTCAAAACGCTTTGGCGGCGGGGTGCTGGCCTTCGCCCGGTCCGGCGGGGGGTGCGCCCGCTGGCGGGCGTATGACGCGTTCCGCGCGCCCGAGCGCATTCATGTGCAGGGACTGGAGCTGCCGGACGGATCCCGCTTCATCTCCATCGCGCGGGCCGTGACGCGGGCCCTGCCCTCGGGCGGAGCGGCGCTGGCGGCCATTGCGCTGGGCTGTGAGGCCAAGGAGGCGGGCCGCATCGCGTATGCGCCGGTTGATTTCACGCCCGTGGGCCTGTCCTGCAGATTGTGCGAGCGCGCCGATTGCGCCGAGCGCGCTTTCCCGCCGCTGCAGCGGCCTTTACGGGTCGATCCGCACTTCCATGGGGCCGCGCCCTTCGCATTTGCACACGACTAGCCTTCGCCCATGAGCCGCAGGCGTGTATGGTCTGTCATCCTTGAGTTCGAATCTGGATAAAGCCCCCATGCTGTCACCCCGCCGCAAGGCCGCCCTGATCGCACTCGCCGGGTTTGTCGCGCTGGGCGCACTGGCGATTCACGCCAGCCCCATGTCCGCCAGCAATCTGGAGGCGCGTCTCAAGAGCGAGGCGCAGGCGGCGCTGGTGCGCGTGCGCGCCGATCACTGGGCCGATGTCAGGATGAACGGGCAGGTGGCTACGGTGACCGGCCGGGCGCCCAGCCGCGAAGCGCGCGACCGCGTTCTGGCGTCGGTGTCACGCGCGGCCTGGGCCGGCGGCGTCGTGGCGGGCGGCGTGACGCGGGTCATCGACGAGACCCATCTGGCCAGCAATGGCGACGAGTATGGCCTGCGCGCCGACAAGGTGCGCGGACGCCTGATCGTGCGCGGCCAGGCGCCGGACGCCGACGCCGAGGCGCGCCTGCGCGATCTGGTGGCGGAACTGTCGCCCGGCGGCGCGGTTGTGGAGCTGACCCTGGCGCCCGGCTCGGCGCCGGAAGGCTGGGAGCGCGCGGCGCGCCTGCTTTTGCAGGAGCTGGCGCGCATGGATAATGGCGCCGGGATGATCCGCAACGACCGGCTGGCGATCACGGGCCTCGCGCCCAACGCCCCGACGGTCAACGCCATCCGCGCCGCGTTCAGCGTGCCGCCGGGCGATTTCCGCACCGCCGCGCTGGTGCGCACCGATGGCGGCGGGTTTGACGTCGCCGTGCGCGATGCGCGCCTGTGCGAGATGCTGGCCGCCAGCGCGCTGGGCGCCGATTCGTTGTCGTTTGCGCCGGGCACGTCGCGCTTCACCTCCGGCAGCCGCAGCCAATCCGCCGCCAACCGGGCGGGCGCCGCCTTCGCCGCCTGTGAAGACGTGGCGATGTCGGTGGCCGTGCGCGCCGAGGCGGATGCGGACGCGGCTGAAGGCCTCGCCCTGTCTCAGGCTGAAACCGTGATCGCCGCCATGGTGGCGGGCGGCGCCGACGCCGCGCGGCTGAGCGCGCTCGCCCTGCCGTCCGAGGCGCCGGAACAACTGCGTTTTCTGGCGACAACATTGGGCCCGGGCGGGCAACCGCTGCCCGATGAAGGCGACGCAGATGACGCTGACGACGAGACCGACGGCGATGACGCCGCGCAGACACAAGGAATTTGAGCCATGCTCTGGTTGATCTGGGAAATGTGGATCGTCCTGGCGCTGTTCTTTGCCGGCGGCGTGATCGCCGGCTGGGTGGTGCGCGGCCGGTCCGATGTCTCTGACGCGCCCGCTGCCAAGCAGCTGGGCTTCGCCACGCGCATGGACGCCCCGAGCCAGCCCGAGCCCAAGCCCGAGCCGGCCCCCGAACCCATGCCGTCGCCGGAACCGGCGCAGGGCGGCATGGGCGCCCAGCCCGATCCCGGCCGCGAGGCGACCACAGTGCCCGCCGGATCTGGCGATGACCTGACCGCCATCAAGGGCCTCGGTCCCAAGGCCGCCGAGAGGCTGCAGGAGATGGGCGTGACGCGCTATGAGCAGATCGCTGCCTGGGAAGAAGCCGACGTGGCCCGTTTTGACCGCGAGCTCAACGCGCGCGGACGCGTGGTGCGCGATGACTGGGTCGGTCAGGCCCGCGCGCTCGCGGGGTAAGCCGCGTCGCGCTCAATAGCCCGGCGGGATCAGCGGCCCGCCCGCCATCATCTCGAACTGGGTGGCGGCGCGCAAAGACAATCCGTCACGTCCGTGCGGCGCCAGGAACTGGATCGAAACCGGCAGGCCCGCCTTCGTCAGCCCCATGGGAACCGCCGTGGCCGGTACGCCCGCCATGTCGGCGAAGGCTGTGAGGTCGGCCTGTCCGGCGGGCGCCGGCTCGCCGAATGGGAAGGCCGGCTCCAGCGCGGTGAGCGCCGCCACCAGATCACAGGCGCCAAACCAGGCTTGGGCGTCGATTTCGGCTGCGCGCACCAGGGCGTAGGCCGCGTCGATTTTCTCGGCGCTTTGCCGCGCGCCCCAGCCCAGCAGATTGCGCAAGCCTTCAGAGAACCCTTCGGGCGTCTTTTGAAGCTGGGGACCGTGAATGTGCAGCGCCTCGATCTCGCTCACCAAAAGGCCCGCGCGGCGCGACTGGCCGTAGGCGTAGTGTTCCGGCCGGACATCGACAATGCGCGCGCCGGCTGCATCCAGGCGCGCCAGCGCGGTCTCAAAGGCGGCCATAACATCCGGGTCGCATCTGAGCGCATCTTCAAAACGCCAGCGTCCGATGGTCAGGCCCGTCAGGCCCTTCTGCGGGCGCTGGGGCTGGCCGGACAGGGCGGCGGTGAAGGCCGACAGATCGCGCGCCGAGCGCGCCAGCGGCCCGACATGGTCGAGCGTCGAGGACAGGGCGACCACACCGCCGGTGTCGATCATTCCGCGGCTGGGCTTATGGCCGGCCACGCCGCAATAGGCCGCCGGAATGCGCACCGATCCCATGGTGTCGGTGCCCAGCGCCATGATGCAGAGCCCGGCGGCGACAGCCGAGCCCGATCCGCCCGACGATCCGCCTGGCGTGATGGCCTGGCCCTCGCCGCCCCAAGGGTTCAGCGTGCGCCCGAACCACGGATTGTCGGTGACGGCGCCCAGCGCCGCCTCCTCCATATTCACCGTCCCGGCGATGACCGCGCCCGCGGCTTTCAGGCGCGCCACGCACACCGCGTCCTCGCGCGCAATGCGCCGCTCATAGGCTTTGATCCCGGCATGCCAGGGCAGGCCCTCGACGGCGATATTGGCTTTGACCAGCACGACCGCGCCGTCGATCTCCGACAGCGGCGCCCCGCGCGCCCAGCGGTCAGCGCTGGACGCAGCCTCTTCGCGCGCCGCTGTGAAACGGGTGTCGAGCACGGCGTTCAGCACCGGGTTCAGGCTGGCGATGCGCCGCGCATAGGCGTCGAACACCTCCAGCGGGCTCCAGCGGCCCAGCGCAAAAGCCGCCGCCTGGGCCGCCCAGGTGCGTTGAGAGGCTTTGAGCGGCAGGTCGGCGCTGGTCGATTTCATCAAAACCGTTCGTCTATGAGGCGGATGGGTTTCTGGCGTACTTCAGTCTGGGTGAGGTTCGCCAATTCGCCCGGTTTGGCAAGCTCCACGCCAACCTCGATGCCCAGCTTGCGCTTGAGGAGGTCGGCGAACTCGGCGCGCAGCGCCGGGCTGGGGTCGCGCGCCTCGGCCATGACGATGAACTCGTCGCGCCCGGATGCGTCGCGCACCGCCTTGCAGATGAAGTCGCCGGCGAAGGCGGCATGCTCTTCCAGCAGCGGCCCCATGGCCTGCGGGAAGATGTTGATGCCGCGGATTTTCACCATGTTGTCGGACCGGCCGAGGAACCCTTCGATGCGCCGGAAGGCCAGGCCCAGCGGGCTCTTGTCAGTGTGGAAACGCGTCACGTCATGGGTGTTGAAGCGGATGATCGGATAGACATCATCCTTGTAAAGGCAGGTGCAGATCATATCGCCCTGCTGCCCGTCGGCGACGGGCTTGCCGGTCTCGATATCGGCGACCTCGAGATACTGGGCGTCTTCCATCACATACAGGCCGGCCCGGTCGGGGCCTTCGCCCGCGATGATGCCGGTATCGCCCACGCCATACCAGTCAAAGCATTCGGCGCCGCCCCAGGCCTTGGACAGGGACTCCCGGTCCTCGCGCCCCAGATGGCCTGAAATCATGCGGATGTTGAGATCACTCACCGGGTCGATGCCCATCTCGTCTGCGACGCGGGCGAGCTTCTTGATGTAGTCGGCAAAGCCCACGATCACCGTGGCCCCGAAATCGCGCATCAGCTCCACCTGGCGCGCCGAGCGGGTCTCTACCCCTGTGCCCGCCGACATGAAGATGGCGCTGGTCCAGTGGATCACGGCCTCGCGTACATAATGGCCGCCATTGATCATGCCGTGGCCATAGACCGAGTGGACCACGTCCTCGGCTTTCAGTCCCTGAAACCGGTACATGCGCGCCAGCAGCAGGTTCTGCACTTCGCGCGACTTGGCGCCGAAAAGCAGCACTTGCGGTATGCCGGTGGTGCCCGAGGTGGTGTGCATGACCACATTGGGCGGCCCGCCTTCATGGCTGTCGCGCGCGTCGAAATCGCCAAACGGGGGCTTGCGCGCGATCGAGTCCATGATGTCGGACTTGTCGAAGCTCGGCAGGCTGGAAATCATCTCCAGCCCCGTAATGTCGCCCGGCTCCACGCCCGCATCGCCCCAGAGCTTGCGGTAGAACGGCGTTTGCCAGGCGCGCGCCACGGACTTCAGGAACAGGGCGTTCTGGCGCGCGAACAGCTCGTCGCGGCTGATGGTCTTGGCGAAGTGGACGAAGTCGGCGCCGATGGGGTGCTGGCGCTGGACCGCGCCCCAGTCGGCGGCGTCGAAATAGCTGCTGTGTCCGTCGGCATTGGCTGCGCTCATGGCTGCGCCCCTTTCACAAACTCATGTCGGTCAAATGGTCCGTCCTGAGGCCAGGCGGACAAGCGTATCGGTGGAGGCTGCGCCAGGCAGGGCGGCGACAGCCTCGTGCAAGGCGGCGTCGAGGTCTGGCTGCGGCGCGCCGAGGCCAAAGGCGAGGCATTCGGCGCGCTTGGCGGCGATGTCAGCGGCGCGCATGGGATCAGCGGGCGATCCGTAGAGCGCGTCGAGGGTGAGCGTGCGCGCCTCGCCGCTGGTCAGGCGCACTTCCAGCGTCTGGGGCGTGAAGGCGGCGGGATTGTCCGAGCCGTCACGCTCCACCTGGATGCGCGCGGCGAGGGCCAGCGTATCGGGATCGCGCAAGGCTTGCGCCGTAAAGCCGTCGAGCCTGACCTGACCGGTGCGCAGCGCCAGCGCGCCGCAATAGCCAAAGCAAAGCCGGGCGTAATTGACCTGCATGTCCCCATGAGCCGGGCGGCCGACGAGGCGCTCGATCAGGGGCGGGGCGATGAGGCGGATGGAGCGGATGTCGCGCGCCGCAACGCCGCTCTCGCGCAGGCGCTGCATCAGCACGATGCCGCCCTGGGCCGCGCGGCCGGTGGGGAAGGGTTTGTAGGAGACCTCTGCGATGCGGAAGGTCTGGCCCAGCAAGGCGATGACCGGCGCCAGATCGCTGCGCTCTTCAAACAGCGACAGATAGCCGAACGGCCCCTCGAACACGTCATGGGGGCCGGGTATCCCGGCGCCTGCCAGATCATTCGCCACCAGAGCGGCGCGTGCGGCGCCGGCGATCTGCAGGGGCAAAGCGGGCTTTCCCTCCACATGGGCCTGCATGGTCCCGGCGGCCTGGGCCAGCGCATAGCCCAGCGCATCGAGCGCCTGACCGAGGCTCGCCCCGCGCAAGCGCGCAATGCCCAGCGTGGCGCCGAACAGCCCGGCTGTGGCGGGCCGGAAGAACCGGATCGGGCTCAAGGCTGCGACGCCCAGTCCCGCAGCCACATCCACCGCGCCGGTCAGCGCGGCCAGAAAATCCGCACCCGAAACCGGGCGCGCCTCGGCCTCGGCCATCAGGGCCGCGCCGATCACCGCCATGGGATGGACCACGGCGGGTTCATGCACGCAGTCATATTCCTGGCAGTGGATCTGGAAGCCGTTGACGAATGCGGCTGACGGCGCGGGCAGGCGCGGTCCACCGCCCATTACATGGGCCGACGGCGTATCGGCATCCGCGCTGCCCCAGCTGCGCGCCACGTCCAGCACCTTGTCGGCCAGCCAGGCTCGGCGGCCGGCGATTCCCACCGCAAGCGTGTCCAGCAGGAAGGCCTGCGCCGCAGCCTGCGCCGGCGCCGGAACGGCGTTCCAGTCCAGCCCCAGCACATGGCGGGCGAAGGCTTCGGGGGCGCTCATGAACGGGTTACTTCACAGACCGGACGCGCCAGCGCCGCGCTGAACGCCGCCAGCGATCCGCCGTCAGAGAGGGCGAGCGCGGCCTTGACGAGATCATTGGCGCCGGATGCGTCATGCCCGCCATGGATGGCGAGGCGGCGCGCCTTGGCGGCCAGTTGGTCGAGAGAGAGCGGGTTTTCCGGATCGCCCAGCGCGTCGGGCTGATCAAACATGCGCACCGCGCCGCCAGTGAGCGTCAGGCTGAGCCCGGCGCCATAACGGGCCGGATAGGCGCTCGCATAGGGCGCGCCCTCGCGCACGCTCACGCGGCTGGCGAGTGCGCGGACGGGCGCGTCCTTGAAGGCGTCGGGGTCGAAATCAGCCAGTTGCGGCTCTCCCCGCAGAAGCGTCACGGCAAGCGCATGCTGGAGGGAGAATTTCGCCTGGATGACGCTGGCGGGTTCTGGCCGGTCGCAGAACTTGATCGCGTCGCTATACGTGACGATCTCCGCCGCCCTGATCTCATCCGCCTTGATCCCGGCGGCGCGGGCGGCCAGCGCGGCATCAATCGCGGCGTGGGCGTGGCGGCAGGCGGGCCAGGGCTTGAAGCTGACCTGTTCGATCAGCCAGGGCGCGCCGTGATCGGCCATGACATCTTCAGGGTCGGCGCCGGGGCAGGTGGCGGCAAAGAAGCCCTGCGGGCCTTCCAGGATCGCCAGCGGCCCGTCAAAGCCCTGCGCCGACAATTGCGCGGCGGACAGCCCCGCATGGGCGGCGCGCGCCGTGTGCAGCTGCTTGGCCATGGAGGCGGGCTCATGGCGCGTCTGCCAGAAGCCGGAGGCCTGTGTGGCGGCGAGGCCCAGCGCGTGGGCGGTGCGCCATTCATCCAGGCCCAGCACGCTGGCCGCTGCGGCGGCGGCGCCGAAGGGTCCGCACGTACCGGTATTGTGCCAGAAAGCATAATGGCCGGGCCCCACGGCCCGGCCCAGCGCGATGACGGCCTCATAGCCGCGCACCACGGCGTCGAGAAAGGCTGCCGCGTCCGCGCCCGACGCCTCGCAGGCGGCCAGGGCGGCGGGCATGACGCTGGGCCCTGGATGCAGGATGGCGCGCTTGTCCACATCATCCATCTCCAGCACATTGCCCAGCGCGCCGTTGAGCATGGCGGCGGTGAGTGGCGACGCCCCGCGCCCGGCGCCGACCAGCGTGCATTGCCCGCCGCCTTCGCCCGCCAGCGCCGCCGCCATGGCCCGGCCCGCCCGGCTCGGCGCGCCGGCCACCGCGCAGCCCGCCCAGTCCAGCACATGCAGCGCCGCACGCGCCCGAACCCTCGCATCCACAGGGCGGGCGAGGCGCGCGGCCAGGCGCCGGGTCAGGGTGAGTGTGTCGCTTTGTCCGGACATAATCTGCTAGTAGCATGGGCCAGCGCGCGGCGTGAAGCCCGTGCGTCAAGCTGGGGGGATACCCATGACAGCGCGCCCGCCCGTGCTCTCGCCCGACGCGCTTGTGACGCGCCTGCGCGCCCGCCTGCCGGGCGCGGCGCGGGTCTATGTGCCCGGCGTGGCGGCGGAGCCTTACGTGCTGGCCGAAGCGTTCGCGCGCGATCCCGAGACGGCGCGCGGGCTGACCTTCTTCGGCGTGTGGATCCCCGGCGTGAACCGCACCGACTGGAGCGCGCTGCACGAAACCGCCCGGTTCGAAACAATCTTTCTGGCGCCGCAGCTTCGCGAAGGGTTCGAAGCAGGACGCATCGCCTTCCTGCCGCTGACCTACACCAAGGCCTGGCGCTGGCTGGAGACCTGCGATGTGGATGCGGCGATCCTGCAGGTCTCGCCGCCCGATTCAAATGGCGACTGCTCGCTTTCGCTCAGCTGTGATTTCACGCCGGCCATCTGGGCGCGCGCGCCTGTGCGCGTGGCCCAGATCAACCCGGCTTTGCCCTCAATGCCCGGCGCGCCGTCCATACCCATCAGCGCCTTTGACGCCGTGTGCGAGGTGGAGAGCGAGCCGCGCGGCTATGAGGCGGGCGATCTGCCAGACGCGTTCGCACAGATTGCGCGCCATGTCGCCGGATTGGTGGAGGATCGCGCGGCGGTGCAATTTGGACTGGGCAAGGTGCAGCTGGCGGTGCTGCCGGCGCTGAAGCACCATAAAGCGCTGACCATCCATTCGGGCATGGTGTCGGACCCGCTGCTCGAGCTGCTCGATGGCGATGCGGTGGCCGCGATCCGCACCGGGGCGGTGCTGGGCTCGCGCGCGCTGGCGGACCGTCTGACAGGCGAAAAGCGCCTGACCATGACGCCGGTCAGCGCCACCCATAGCGGCGCCGTGCTGGCGGGTCTGGCGCGCTTTACCGCCATCAACTCGGTGATCGAGGTGGATTTGTTCGGTCAGGCCAATGTCGAATTCGTCGGCGGGCGCCAGGTGTCCGGCGGCGGCGGATTGAGCGATTTCCTGCGCGGCGCCCAGGCCAGTCCCGGCGGCAAGGCGATTGTGGCGCTGGCCTCCACGGCCAAAGGCGGGACGCTGTCGCGCATCGTTCCGCGCCTGACCGCGCCTGCGGTGAGCCTGAGCCGGGCCGATATCGACATCGTGGTCACCGAGCATGGCGCGGCCGATCTGCGCGGGCTCGGCCTGGATGCGCGCGCGGGCGCCCTGATACAGATCGCTCACCCTGATCACCGCGCTATGCTAGACAGCGCATGGCAAGACATTCGGAGGTCGTTATGACCGTTATGCTGGAAAATGCTTCAGGCGCGCCGCGCTACATGGCGCTGGCCGAAGCGCTGAGGGCGCGAATCGCGGGCGGCGACCCGGCCATCGGGGAGCTTCTGCCCACCGAGCACGCCCTGTGCGAGACCTATGGCGTGTCGCGCCATACCGTGCGCGAGGCGCTGCGCCTGCTGGCCGAATCCGGGCTGATCGCGCGCCGGCGCGGGGCGGGCACCGTGGTGGTGGCCAATCAGACCCATGATCACTTCACCCAGCGCCTGGGCGGGGTGGATGATCTGATGCAATACGCGCGTGACGCGAAGCTGCAGCCCCGGGCCACGCGCAGCGGTCCCTTGGACGGGGCGGTGGCGCGCGCCTTCGGCGTGGCGGCGGGGGGCGAGTATTTCCATGTGTTCGGCGTGCGCGGGCGCCCCGGCGAGACCCCGATCGCGCTCACCGATGTCTATATCCGCGCCGACATTGCTCCGCCGGTGGAGACCATCGTGGAGATGGGCGGCTCGGTCACTGACTGGATCGCGCGCGAGCGCGGCGTGCCCACCGCCCGCATCGAACAGTCCATCAGCGCCGGCGCCCTGACCGAGCGTGAAGCCGAACCGCTCAACGCCGAAGCCGGCGAGGCCGCCCTGCGCACCCGCCGGCGCTATTACGACAAGGGCGGCCGCATCATCGCCCTGTCCGACAGCGTCCATCCGGGCGAACGCTTCACCTATGACATGGTGCTGCTGCGCGAGGCGGATTAGCGGCGCCACGCCTGTGCGGGTCGGAGGCAGCCAGCGCCCCGGCCCCGTGGCGCCTGCCGGGGCTCTGCCCGCCTTCATGTGATCTTCCGGACGGACGAATTGCTGCGCGTGCTCGCGTGAGTATGCGGCCCAGCTGACACACCTTCCGGCGGTGAGGGCCTGGGTTTTCTCCTGGCAGAGGGTTTTTGAGGTTGCGTCCATGCCGCAATCATGCGCCTCATAAGAGAGTTCGCAAGCGACAATACATCTGAAATTTAGGCAAGCGAGGGCAGCCAGTATGGTGTTGTCAGGTTTCCTGAAGCGTTCACTGGTCGCCATCGCAGCCCTGGTTTGGCTCGCGCCGCCGTTCGCCCACGCCCAGGTGGGCGAGCCGGGCGGGGGCGGGCCGGGCGGCGGGTATGGCGGCGAGGTGGTCCCCGGCGTGGATTGGGAGACCCGGCTGCAGATCAGCGAGCGACTGCAGCCGCTGGGCAATGATCTGTTCGGCGACAGGATCGATCCCCATACCGGCAGCATCGACTTTCTCCAGACCGATATCGCACTGCCCGGCAACTCGGCGCTCGAGGTTGCGCTGCACCGCCGCAACAGGCCGGGCCGGCAATTCGGCCTGTCCGACGCCGAATTCGGCGATTGGGAATACGTCGTCCCGCGCATTCTGGTGGTTACTGCGGACATGCACCCGTGGACCGGCAATCGCTGCACGCAAGCCTTCAACGACCAGTTCCCGCCAGTCTGGACTTCGGCGGGCTCGCACCTTCAGGGCCATGAATACTCCAACGGCGTCCAGCTGGAAGTGGGCGGACGCTCCGAGCCGCTTTTGCAGAACCCCAGCAACGCGCCCTGGCCGGCTGGCGCCTCCCATGTCACCCATTCCAACTGGTATTTCACCTGCCTCGGCAATAACAATTTCCTCGGGCGCGCACCCGACGGCACAACCTACCGGTTTGACCGCCATATTGTACGCGACGCCATGCCCATCGCCATGCACGGCTCGCCCGCCTATGTGCACCGCGACACCCACATCCTGGCCGCGACGGAAGTCACCGACGCCCACGGCAACTGGGCGCGCTATGATTATGACAGCCAGGGCCGGCTGACGCGCATCTACGCCAATGACGGCCGCTCCATCGATCTGGCCTATTCGGGCAGTTCCTTGCGCGTGGCCTCCGCCACCGCGAACGGGCGCACCTGGACCTATTCCTATGGCGTGGGCGGCCTCGGGTTTGTGGATGGCGCCTGGCAACCGGACGTGTATCGCGGCGGCAATCCGGTGCTCACGCGCGTGGACCTGCCCGACGGGCGCCACTGGGCGTTCGAGATGGCCGAGTTGCAGATGTCCACCCCGCCCAATCAATTCTGCCTGAGCGGGTGGCCGGAACTCACACTCACGCACCCGTCCGGCGCGGAAGGGGTCTTCAACCTCGAAATGCTCAATCACCGCATCGCTTTCCACGAGATGGCGTCGGTGCTGCCCTATTGTCCGGAGATGGACCTTGAGTTCCCGCCGACGCAGGGCAGCTGGCCGGTGGTCAATACCGCCGTCACGCCCGTGCACAGCCTGGTCCAGAAGACCATTTCGGGCGCGGACCTGCCCACGGCGACCTGGACCTATGCGTATGAGCAGGACATGACCGTCGCCACCGAGAGCGATAACCGCACCAACTGGACGCGGGTGACGGGGCCTCACTCGGTGGTCACCTTCTATCACCGCTGGCGCAACGAGCCTGAAGGCGGCGCGGAGATCTGGCGCGAGGTCCGCGCCACCGCTGCCGGGCCGGTGCTGGAGCGCATCGACACCAGCTATCTCATCGAGCCTCACCTGGGGACCGCCGGGCCCAGCGGCGGGGGCGGCATCACGCTCAACTCCATGCGCCGGCAGCCTGCACAGGTGGTGCACAATCGTGGCGGGGATATTTACACGACAGAACACACCTATGTGACCGATCCGCTGGCGTGGAATTACAGCTTTGGCGATCCGGTCCAGACGCGCATTTTTTCCAACCTGCCCGGCGCCACAGAGCGCATCACCCAGACCACATACCAGCACCTGACCAATCCCTGGGTGCTGGGCCTGCCCGGGCAGGTCGTGCGCAACGGGCGCGAGGTGTATCTGATCGGCTATAGCGCCAAGGGCCAGCCCACCACGATTGACCATTTCGGCGCGCGGGTGGAGACCCGCAGCTATCATGGCAATGGCACGCTGGCCTGGGTGCGCGACGGGCTGAACCGCCAGACCAGTTTTGGCAATTATCATCGCGGCCAGGCGCGCACCATCACGCGCCCGGACTCCGTCCAGATTCTGGTCACAGTGGACAATAATGGCTGGATCACCGGCGTCACCAATGCGCGCGGCTTCACCACCACCTACAGCTATAATCAGAGCGGCTGGCTGACGGCGATCAACCGGCCTCTGCCCCAGGCGGCGACCGCGATCAGTTATAACGGCCTCGTCCAGACCATCACCACCGGCACGGTGCGCGAGACCGTGACCCATGACGCCTATTACCGGCCCATCCTGGTGCGCCAGGAGGCGCTGTCCGGCGGCGGGGGGAGTATTTTCAACCGCACGGTCTATGACGCGGAAGGCCGGGTGGTCTTCGCCTCATACCCCTCAGCGAGTGCGGGCACGCCCGACGGCGTGGAGACGACCCATGACGCGCTGGGCCGCGTCACGCTGGTGCGCGAGACCGCATGGCCCTTCCCCGAGACCGCCACCGCCTATCTGTCCAACAACCGGGTGCAGGTCACCGATCCGTCCGGCGCGGTCACCACCACGACCCGGTCGGGATACGCCAGCCCGGATGATGGCGAGACGCTGCGCATTGACCAGCCCGAGGGCGTGGTCACGCAGATGGCCTATAACACGCTGGGCAGCCTGATATCGGCGACCCAGTCGGGCGGCGGGCTCTCCTTCACCCAGACCTGGGCCTATGACACGCGCGAGCGCGTGTGCCGGCATGTCACGCCGGAGACCGGCGCCACGCTCTATCTCTACAACGCCGCCAATCAGGTCAGCGCGCTGTCGCGGGGCGAGGCGGCGGGCGCGGCCTGCGGGTCGCTGACCACGGCGGCGCGCATCAATTATGTCTATGACACGCTCGGCCGGGTCAGCGCCATCAACTACCCCTCGGGCACGGCCAGCACGTCGCTGTCCTATGACGCCAACGCCAACCTCACCCAGGCCTCGCGCGGCGGGGCGGTGTGGACCTATCTCTACGACAATGCCGACCGTCTGACGCGCGAGACCCTGGCCATAGACGGGCGCAGCTATCAGACCGATTACGCCTTCAACCCCAATGGCGCGCTGGTCTCCCAGACCACGCCGGGCGGGCGCACGGTGAGTTACCAGCCTGACGGCCTGGGCCGGGCGACGCGGGCGTCGGATGCGTCGCGCATCTACGCCTCGAACGCGGCCTATCACCCCTCGGGCGGGCTGACGGCGCTGAGCTTCGGCAATGGTCACGCCTTTACGGCCAGCTATAACGCGCGCCAGCTGATGACCGCCATGCAGGTCTCGGGCGGCGGCACGACGGCGATCAGCTTCGCCTATAACCACGACGCGCGCGGGCGCATCACATCGATCACGGATCTGGCGGTGACGGGCCAGAACCGGGCCTTCACCTATGACCAGCTCGGCCGCCTCACCACCGCCACCGGCCCCTGGGGCTCGGGGTCCTACACCTATGACGCCCTGGGCAACCTCACCACCCGCACGCTGGGCAGCCGCGTGGTGGAGATGCAGTACGATGCGTCCAACCGGCTGCATCGCCACCGCGACACGGCGGACGGCCATGTCTGGCGCAATTACGCCTATGACAGCCGCGGCAATGTCACCAACAATGGCACAATCGGGTTCACCTATGACCGCGCCGAGCGGCCGGTCTCGATCTCCGGCGCGGCGTCAGGCAGCTTCGTCTATGACGCCCACGGACGAAGGGTCAAACAGGTGACCGGCGGGCAGACCATCTACTCGGTCTACTCGGCGGGCGGCACGCTCCTCTACCGCGACAACGCTGCCACCAGCACGGCCACCGACTATATCCGCATGAGCGGGAGCGCCATCGCGCGCGTACGCGGGTCCGACGTGGAATGGACCCACGCCGACCATCTCGGCAGCCCGGCGGCGGCCACCAGCGCCGCCGGCGCCGTGCTCTGGCGTGAAGACCACACCCCGTTCGGTGAAGCCCGCCAGGGCCCGACCCAGAACGTCGACAATGAGGGGTTCACCGGCCACATCGCCGACGCCGCCACGGGCCTGGTCTACATGCAGGCGCGCTATTATGACCCGGTGGTGGGGCGGTTCTTGTCAAGTGATCCGGTGGGGTTTGCGACGGCCGGGCCAGCTTACTTCAACCGGTACGCTTATGCGCTGAATGATCCGGTGAATATGGTTGATCCGGATGGGGAAGCTGCACAGTCGTGGGAGGCAGGCCCAAATCCGAACCGCGTTACGATTGAGCGGGTGGCGAATGGCCGCGGGGCAGGACCAAACGGAGGCGCGCTCATCGGCTATATGTCGAGTGCAGATAGCCAACGACATCAAGAGCCATTTACTGAAGCTGCTGAACGATTTGCCGCGGCAACTGTGGCTGTCGGTACGGGTGGGCGCGCACCGACTGGTTTTGTCACTCGTACTGGCGGAAGAAATGCCGCAACGAGTGTGGTAAATGCAAGGAGATCTGGTACGGCAGGCGGCCCCACCTCAGGGCAACGCTTTAGCCAAAGCGCACGAGATCAAGCCGAAGCTGCAGCAGGGTCTCGATGCGTATTTTGCGGCAGACGAACGACCAGGGAGCCAGGTCCTGATCAGAGGAACGCCGATCATGCGCACCCAAGAAGCCGTGGAGGAGAGGCTGGAATCGAAAACGCCCAAAACACTTGCAGGACCTGTAACATCGACAAAGGCGATAGAGCCACAGACGAGTTCGTTCGAGCCGGAGGTGGGCGTCGGGGATTGGTTGAGCGTCCACGCGACAATCCTTAAAGTGCTAGTGTTTGACATTAAATAAAAGAGCCGCCAATGAGCGATAAAAATTTAGTTAAGATATACTTTCACCTTGACCCCAATGAATGGCACGGGTCGGCTTCTGAAACTGTCTGGGCGGAGAAGGTGGGTGATCAAATATATAGAATACGATCAATCCCATTCTACATTTTTGATATCTCTTTCGAGGACATTGTTTCGGCACAACACAATGATCAACACGGATTACTGGAGTTTCAGTCAAAAATTGAAAATTCTGGAAATTCAACATATAGAGTTATGGCGTCTGAATCAGCGAACCCTGACGACCTTGCTTTAGCGATTAAAGAACTAGAATCTTTTGGGGTTGGCTACGAGCGGGGACATGATAAATTGCTAGCCCTTGACGTTCCGGCAAGCTCAGACCTTTATAAGGTCTATGATATATTAGAGAAGTATCTTCGCTCCGGGCTTTGGGATTTCGAAGAAGCGCATGTTGGACACGACATTCAATCGATTTAGGTTGATTTTCGCCTCCACCGTCACCGCGACACGGGCGACGGCCATGTCTGGCGCAACTACGCCTATGACAGCCGCGGCAATGTCACCAACAATGGCACAATCGGGTTCACCTATGACCGCGCCGAGCGCCCGGTCTCGATCTCCGGCGGGGCGTCAGGCAGCTTCGTCTATGACGCCCACGGACGCCGGGTGAAGCAGGTGACAGGCGGGCAGACGATCTACTCTGTCTACTCGTCTGGCGGCACGCTCCTCTACCGCGACAACGCCACCACCAGCACCGCCACGGACTATATCCGCTTAGGGACTCGCGCCATCGCGCGGGTGCGCGGCAGCCACGTGGAATGGACCCACGCCGATCATCTGGGCAGCCCGGCTGCGGCCACCAGCCTCACCGGCGCCGTGCTCTGGCGTGAAGACCACACCCCGTTCGGCGAGGCGCGCCAGGGCCCGACCCAGAACGTCGACAATGAGGGGTTCACGGGCCACATCGCCGACGCCGCCACGGGCCTCGTCTACATGCAGGCGCGGTATTACGACCCGGTCATTGGCCGGTTCCTGAGCAGTGATCCGGTGGGGTTCGCGCAGGGGGGGGGCGGGGTATTTTAACCGGTACGCGTATACGTTTAATGATCCGGTGAACCACATCGATCCTAACGGGATGGAAGCGTTCATCGTGAGTCGCAGGATTTTCAGCCCAATGCAGGCACGAGCAGCTGCCGCTGCTGTCTATACGCGTTTGGGTGGCACCCCATATGCACGCGCCGCTGCGCAAAATACATACGACCGAGTCCTTAACACAAAACATGCCTTTCTTGTGGTCACTGCACCCGGCACCGGTCTTGCCGACGGGCAAATTGAAGGTATTTATTCATACGGTCCGGAAAATGCCAATCGCAGTGCCCTTACTCCCTTTGGAAACACAGTGCGTCAAGGTGCCGGCACTGACACCTTCGAGGATGATATTGCCGCACTAAGATCAATCGAAAACGGAAGCGCTGGGGCAGATATATCATTTTCAGAAATCGTTGGGCTGAGTAATGAAGATGCGCACTTCCTGTTTGGTGTAGAAAGCGATGCAAGGCCCTACAATCCTGTACCTGCATCCACACCGGGTTCGACGAACAGTAATTCGGAAGCTTTTGCGCGGGGTCGTGCTGGCTCCGCAGCGGCAGGTACACGGTTTGTCCCTCCGTCTGGAATTCATCCGGGCGCGGGGCAGTCTGATCGAGTAACCTGCACCGGGTCACGCATTCGGCGCGAATCCTGTTGAGAGGCTACGATGACAATACGGACTGTAGTTGGAGCCAGTGTGGCAATGGCCTTTTGCGGAGTGACCGCCGCGGCCTGCGCTCCACTTAAACCTCCGGGGGCTGAGTGTAGCGGCCTTATTTACCGGCAGTGCATAATCACGGATGGCAGTTACGCTGGAATTTATACATCTATGACCTACGAGCAGGCCTTTCAGGTGGTTTGCGAAAATATTAGAAGTCAAAGATTCGAACCGAACCCGATAATTTATTCAGCAGATGAAATACCGAATTTCTACCAAGGCGATTTTTGCGATCAATCATTAGAAATTGTTAGAAATGACTATTGGGGAATAAAGCAACCAGGAATTCTAAGAGATGTTGGGATGTCTTTGATTTTTCAAGAAGGCGTAGTTATGCAGATCAATGTTGGATACAGGGGCTGGGATCCATAAAAATCATTGTCAGTGCGAGCCCTTTATTGTCTGAATTGCCAATGGTTTTGTCACCTCCCAGACCACGCCGGGCGGGCGCACGGTGAGTTATCAGCCTGATGGCCTAGGCCGGGCGACGCGGGCGTCGGACGCCCAGCGCGTCTACGCCTCGAACGCGGCGTATCACCCCTCGGGCGGGCTGACCGGGCTGAGCTATGGCAACGGGCTCACGTTCAGCGCCAGCTATAACGCGCGCCAGCTGATGAGCGCCATGCAGGTGTCGGGCGGCGGGACGACGGCGATCAGCTTTGTCTATGGCCGCGACCCCAATGGACGCATCACCGCGATCTCGGACCTGGCCGTGTCTGGCCAGTACCGCACCTTCGGCTATGACGGGCTCGGCCGGCTCGTCACCGCCACCGGGCCCTGGGGCTCGGGGTCCTACACCTATGACGCCCTGGGTAACCTCACCACCCGCACGCTGGGCAGCCGCGTGGTGGAGATGGAGTACAACGCGTCCAACCGCCTCCACCGTCACCGCGACACGGCGGACGGCAATGTCTGGCGCAACTACGCCTATGACAGCCGCGGCAATGTGACGAATAACGGCTCCATCAGCTTCACCTACGACCGCGCCGAGCGGCCGGTGTCCATCTCCGGCGCGGCGTCTGGCAGCTTCGTCTATGACGCCCACGGGCGCCGGGTCAAACAGGTGACGGGCGGGCAGACCATCTACTCGGTCTACTCGTCTGGCGGCACGCTCCTCTACCGCGACAACGCCACCACCAGCACCGCCACCGACTATATCCGGATGGGCGGGCGCGCCATCGCGCGGGTGCGCGGCAGTCACGTGGAATGGACCCACGCGGACCATCTCGGCAGCCCGGCTGCGGCCACCAGCGCCGCCGGCGCCGTGCTCTGGCGCGAAGACCACACCCCGTTCGGCGAGGCCCGCCAGGGCCCGACCCAGAACGTCGACAATGAAGGGTTCACCGGCCACATCGCCGATGCGGCCAGCGGGCTCGTCTACATGCAGGCACGCTATTACGACCCGCTGATCGGGCGGTTCCTGTCGAGTGATCCGGTGGGGTTTGCCACGGGCGGACCGGCGTATTTTAATAGGTATGCTTATACGGCGAATGATCCGGTAAATATGGTTGACCCGACGGGGATGGCCTCATGCCCGGTCAATACTGATTGTATTGCAGCTACGAACTACAGGCCCGATCAAGCAGGAACGCTTACAGTAACGCAGAGCGCCAATATTGACGCTGCTGCAGTACATGACCTGCCACACATTGAAACTACCGGCAACTTAGAGAGGGGAATGCGCTTTGACGAGGATGCTGCTGGAAATGTCACCGGTACGGAAGTGCCAACAGTTTCAAGCGTCAGCATTGCGGGTGTAATCAATACCGATATGTATGGCATAGGTGGCGCCGATGCCATAGGTCATAGCCATCCCAATGACAACTCCGGTCCGGCTCCTGGCCCCGGCGATGATGCAGCGGTGTTGGAAGGCTATCCCAATAACATAGTGAATAATGGTAACGTTGTGGTGGTAGAAATTCATAATGGTCAGTTTCATGTACGTGTGCTGAATGACAATAATCTGACATCTAACGATCGGAGGGAAATTCAACGTGCAGTAAACCTATTTCAAACAAGACTGCAGCAATGACAACAGGAGATATCGATGAGAGTACCCGTGACGGCAGCGAGTTTATTTTTTGCGCTTATATGCGGATGTTCAACTACAACGGAAAATATTATGGATGTTGATACCGTTATTATGCGGTCTGCAGAATTGTCAGGCCAGCGAATTTTGGTGGAAGGGTATCTCAAATACGAGTTTGAAGATCACAATCTTTATGCGGCGCAAAGGTATGCCCTTGAATGGTCTCGAGATCATTGCATTTCCATTGGACTTTCACGGAATGCGGAGCCTGACCTCGAAAGCGCGAGTGGCCAGTGGGTGATAATCACTGGAATTCTCTCCAATGAATTTTGCCCTCCCAATTCGATTTGTACGTTTTCATGCTCTCAAAGAATAGGTGTTTTTGTGGAGAACGTTCAGGTGCGGTCGCAGTAGCTGTCTTCTAAGGCTCCAGCCAAGGAGGCGCTGCCAGAGGTTACAGTGTACGATTTTGCTGATGCCGCGGGGATGGGCGATTTCGGCATGATCGGGAACCTGGCTGCGCAGTCAGTGCGATCGGGCTGGCGGAGCGCGCTGGGCGGCTTGGTGTCCGGGCTGGTTCTGACGGCGTGCCTTGCCCCTGCAGCGGGCGCGCAGGCCTATCGCGAAACGGTCTTCAACTGTCATGGCTCCGGGAGCGGCGCGCTTGTCTCCCAGACCACGCCGGGCGGGCGCACGGTGAGCTATCAGCCTGACGGCCTGGGCCGGGCCACGCGGGCGTCGGACGCCCAGCGCGTCTACGCCTCGGGCGCGGCGTATCACCCCTCGGGCGGGCTGAGCGCGCTGAGCTATGGCAACGGGCTGGCGTTCAGCGCCAGCTATAGCGCGCGCCAGCTGATGAGCGCCATGCAGGTGTCGGGCGGCGGAACGACGGCGATCAGCTTTGTCTATGGCCGCGACCCCAACGGACGCATCACATCGATCTCGGACCTGGCTGTGTCTGGCCAGTACCGCACGTTCGGCTATGACGGGCTCGGCCGCCTCACCACCGCCACCGGCCCCTGGGGCTCGGGCGCCTACACCTATGACGCGCTCAATAATATCACCACCCGCACGCTGGGCAGCCGCGTGGTGGAGATGGAGTACAATGCGTCCAACCGGCTGCATCGCCACCGCGACACGGGCGACGGCCATGTCTGGCGCAACTACGCCTATGACAGCCGCGGCAATGTGACGAATAACGGCGCCATCAGCTTCACATACGACCGCGCCGAGCGCCCGGTCTCGATCTCCGGCGGGGCGTCTGGCAGCTTCGTCTATGACGCCCACGGACGCCGGGTGAAGCAGGTGACGGGCGGGCAGACGATCTACTCGGTCTACTCGGCGGGCGGCACGCTCCTCTACCGCGACAACGCTGCCACCAGCACCGCGACGGATTATATCCGCTTGGGGACTCGCGCCATCGCGCGCGTACGCGGCAGCAATGTGGAATGGACCCACGCCGATCATCTGGGCAGCCCGGCGGCGGCCACCAGCGCCGCCGGCGCCGTGCTCTGGCGTGAAGACCACACCCCGTTCGGAGAGGCCCGCCAGTCCCCCGCCGGCAATGCGGACAATGAGGGGTTCACGGGGCATATCGCGGATGCGGCCACAGGCCTCGTCTACATGCAGGCGCGATACTACGACCCGCTGGTGGGGCGGTTCCTGTCGAGCGATCCGGTGGGGTTTGTGGAAGGGGGGCCGGCGTATTTTAACCGGTATGCGTATACGGCGAATGATCCGGTGAACTACTGGGATCCGGATGGGGAGCAAGCCCAAGCGCCGGCTGCTGCAGCGGGTTGCGCCATGACAGGTCCGGCCTGCCCAGTCGGCGCAGCTGTGGGCTTCACTATCGCAACTGGAGCCACGCTCTGCGCTGTCAACGAGGGGTGCCGAGAAGCGGTCGCAGGTGCCGTTCAGGCAGTCGTCGAAGGCGCCCGTGGCATATGGGATCGAGATGCTGTATTCAATGAAGGTGCTCTTACCGTACCACCGCCGACGGTTGAGCCAATTTTAGGGGAAACGCCTCGGGATTTCAGCCTTCGGGTCACTCGAATTTGTACGGATCTGTGCACAGATTTGATTGTGGATGCATATAACAGGGGTGAAATCCCTGCGGGAAGTTTGGACAGCCTTATAGGGCGTTGCACTCATAAATGCATAGATGACGTGTATGACAATATTGACGACGACGCCTACTGGCCACGGGACGAATGAAATGACCAATACCGAAAACGAATCAGTATTTGAAATTGAATTGCTTGAGGAACTTAAAATTGACTTAAATGCAATTGAGAAATCAAATAATGACCTTTTAACAAAGTATCAAGATAAATTGCCAAAAGATGTTTGGCGTCTTATATTTAGAAAATTTGTGTCAAATTCGTATGACAACTACAACTTTATTTATGAGTTGGCGGCCGCAGACATTGGCAAGGAAGCTGCAAAAACGCTCTTCTATCCAGACGTCGAAGATCCTTCATAAAATTCGGCGCAGGGCGGCTTTATTGGCCTCAGTCTTCGACCCCGCCCAATGGGAAACCATGGTGACCAGCTTGGCCGCCTCACCACCGCCACCGGCCCCTGGGGCTCGGGGTCCTACACCTATGACGCGCTGGGCAACCTCACCACCCGCACGCTGGGCAGCCGCGTGGTGGAGATGCAGTACAACGCGTCCAACCGCCTCCACCGTCACCGCGACACGGGCGACGGCCATGTCTGGCGCAACCATGCCTATGACAGCCGCGGCAATGTGACGAATAACGGATCCATCAGCTTCACCTATGACCGCGCCGAGCGGCCGGTGTCCATCTCCGGCGCGGCGTCGGGCAGCTTCGTCTATGACGCCCACGGGCGACGGGTGAGGCAGGTGACGGGCGGGCAGACCATCTACTCGGTCTACTCGGCGGGCGGCACGCTCCTCTATCGCGACAACGCCACCACCAGCACGGCCACGGACTATATCCGTTTGGGGACTCGGGCGATCGCACGGGTGCGCGGGTCCGACGTCGAATGGACCCACGCCGACCATCTCGGCAGCCCGGCTGCCGCCACCAGCGCCGCCGGCGCCGTGCTCTGGCGTGAAGACCACACGCCGTTCGGCGAGGCCCGCCAGGCCCCCGCCGGCAATGCGGATAATGAGGGGTTCACAGGGCATATCGCCGATGCGGCCACGGGCCTGGTCTATATGCAGGCGCGATACTACGACCCGCTGATCGGGAGATTCCTGTCGAGCGATCCGGTGGGGTTCGCGACGGGGGGGCCGGCGTATTTTAACCGGTATGCGTATACGGCGAATGATCCGGTGAACCATATTGATCCGGATGGCAGGGCGTGGGGTAAGGCGATCCGGGCGGGCATACTTCTGGTTCGTTCAGGCGGGAGCTTCAGGGAAGCCGGACGTCAGTTTGTAAACGAAGTGGGGCGCGAAGCCGGAACGCTTACTTCATTGAACGCCTCGGTCACCTTGGCCATGCGCGCAGAAGCGGCATTCAACCTTGTTTCTCCGGTGACTGCAGAGGAGGTGGAGGCAATTGGCGGCGCCGCGGCAGAAGCAGCAACCGCAGCAGCAACGACAGCGGCAGCTTGTTTAAGTGGGCCATGCCCAGCCATTATAAACGAATCGCGAGGTAGAAGATCGCGCCCCTATCGCTGCACTAACTGTGGAACACCTCATGGGGATTCCACTGAGACTGGTCGTTGCCGCGATTGCGAGGGCAAACACCAACAAAACGAAGGTCTCAATCCAGCCGGAACTCCAGCTCCAGAAGACGAAGACAGACGTATTGAAGATCCAGACTAGATCGCTAGGCCTAACCTGCGTGATGATATAAACTGCTATTGAGGGTTGATATGATGGAGTTTGACCAGCAGTGCGGTCGAGAATTGAAAATGATGCTTTCTGGAGAAAAGCTCCTCGCGGCATTTTTTCAAGACGATCTGATTTCAGAGTTCGATGCCCTTGACGGGCAGAATTTTGATCCTTGGGTAGAATCAGGCAAAATTATCAGACGCGAAATTGAAACGGAACTTAATGGCATATGGGTAAAATATATTCTCTTCGCGCCCGCATCGGAAGCTTGGAGAATTGAAGCATATCTTGTTTTACTCGAGTTTCGAACATCCCGCTCATGGACCCCCGAACTTGAGTGGGTCGAAGCTAGAATTTACGGCCTTCCCCCTGAGCAATGCGACCGTCTAGTTAAGCATCGATACAAATAAATATTATCCAATGATACGAATTTAATAGGTCAAGAACAACCTCACCACCCGCACGCTGGGCAGCCGCGTGGTGGAGATGCAGTACAACGCGTCCAACCGGCTGCATCGCCACCGCGACACGGGCGACGGCAATGTCTGGCGCAACTACGCCTATGACAGCCGCGGCAATGTCACGAATAACGGATCCATCAGCTTCAACATTCTTGGATGATGGGCTTGCGCAAGGCGCAAGACCCGGCGACCGCGCCGAACGCCCGGTGTCGATCTCGGGCGGGGCGTCAGGCAGCTTCGTCTACGACGCCCACGGACGCCGGGTGAAGCAGGTGGTGGGCGGGCAGACGATCTACTCGGTTTACTCGGCCTCCGGAACCCTCCTCTACCGCGACAACGCTGCCACCAGCACCGCGACGGACTATATCCGGATGGGCGGCCGCGCCATCGCGCGGGTGCGCGGGTCCGACGTGGAATGGACCCACGCCGATCACCTGGGCAGCCCCGCCGCCGCGACCAGCGCCGCCGGCGCCGTGCTCTGGCGTGAAGACCACACGCCGTTCGGCGAGGCGCGCCAGTCCCCCACCGGCAATGCGGACAATGAGGGGTTCACAGGGCATATCGCCGATGCGGCCACGGGCCTGGTCTACATGCAGGCGCGATACTACGACCCGGTGGTGGGGCGGTTCCTGAGCAGTGACCCGGTGGGGTTTGTGACGGGCGGGCCAGCTTACTTCAACCGGTATGCTTATACGGCGAATGACCCGGTGAATATGGTTGATCCGGATGGGAGGGCCTGGGGCAAAGCTATTCGGGCGGGCATACTTCTGGTTCGTTCGGGCGGCAATTTCAGGGAGGCTGGTCGGCAGTTCTTAAGCGAGGTGGGGCGGGATGGGGGCGCTCTGCTAGCGCGCAATTCAACTCTGGCTCAGCGTGCTGAGGGGGCTTTTAATCTTGTTTCTCCCACCACAGCCAAGGAAGCAGGCGCGCTCGGGGCGACTGCAGCCGGCGCAGGCGCGGCTTTGCTTTCCTCAAGCAGCACTAATGAGAGTCAGACACAATCTGGTCTTACAGCTGATATTCCACGCGTGGAGCCTTTCCCAGGCGAGGATATTGGTGAGTTCGAGGCAAGGGTGTGGCGGATGTGCATGGACAGCTGTATACGCGCATATGGTGAGCAAGGAGGGCCATCGAGGCATAATTCGGGGCTGGAGGAACTGCGGAGTTGCGCGCGAGAGTGCACACAACGAGCGATCAATGAAGTTGAAGCAGAATATTTCCCGGAGGAAGAAGATGACAGATGATGAAGCCATTTTCGATGAGCAATTTGCAAGAGAAGTTAAGGAAAAAATTTCATCTATAGATGGAGAATACCAGAAGTTTTTTGCTTCTATAAAGGGAAGACTGCCAATTTCAGTTCAAAAGCTTGTGTTGAGAAGAATTGCCCGCTCAAATTTTGAAGTATATAATTTTTTCTTTGAGCTGATAGCGGCAGACATAGGAGCGGAGGCGGCCGAGAAAATTTTCTCCGGGGACCGAGAAGATCGAAAGTTAGATAAATAGAGTATTCGCATATGGACGACCTTGCGCAGCTTCACCTATGACGCCCACGGACGCCGGGTGAAGCAGGTGACCGGCGGGCAGACGATCGCCCTGCCGGGCCTTCTGCGCCTTCATTCGACTCACCGGGTCGAATGATCGCTGCGCGACCGGCTGCGAAGCACCGGCCACATCGCCGACGCCGCCACGGGCCTGGTCTACATGCAGGCGCGCTATTACGACCCGGTGATCGGGCGGTTCCTGTCAAGTGATCCGGTCGGATTCGCCGCGGGCGGGCCAGCCTACTTTAACCGGTATGCTTATACGGCGAATGATCCGGTGAACTTGATAGATAGAGATGGTCGAAGCCCAATAGCCTATGGCCTAGCGGAATCGCTTTCAGCAGCTTTGATGGAGCGTCGAGCAAAAAGAGAAATTGATGCGGAAACGGATCTCACACGGCGCCGACAAATCGCGCAGCGTTACGACCCATACTTAAATCACTTCAGAGGTGCCAATTTTGATACACTTTCAGGATACGAACGAGCAAACAGACCCACCCAACTAGTCGATCCGGCTGGGCTTCGGTACACGCAATCAAGAATGAGCGAGCGAATGACAAACGCGGATGGAGTCCGGAACTCCCAATCAGTGGACGAGTTAGCTCGCCAACTGCGAACGGGGACCGTAAATCCTCAAGATATTGAGCCTGTCAGGATATTCCGCGATGAGGACGGGGTCATGAGAACCCTTGACCACCGTAGAGTAGAGGCGGCACAGCGCGCGGGTGTACCGGTTAATGCGATAGAGTTAACTTTAGATGAGGCGCGCTCAATCCAAGGAGCGGCGGGGCAACGCGCTAGGAGCGGTCGTCATGACACAATACGAGCAGGGTCCAATATCCGAAGACCACGTGGGTAAAGAGTCTAAATTCGTAGCCGCGGTTAAGCGTTATCAAAAAGAAAAGTTGGACAGACCTTGGTGGCTCACAGGGATACCTGACGAGTATTTTTCACTTATAGATAGCTTGCCTGAATTTTACGCTGCGATAGAGTTTATTTCGAATATGGGCGCGACAAATTTAGTTGAGGACAGCGGGCTGGATTCTTTTGAGCTATTGTCCGCCGTCTGCATAAATGCAAATTCTCATGAATTTAAACGCCTTGCAAATGAAAGGGGAATAAATAATGATTACGGATTTATAGCTTATAGCATATATATGTCGTTGTAGATTGAATAAATTACAAATAAACTTTATAATTTATTTTTGAGGGCTCTATCTATACAACGCCGCCAATGAGGCCAGCGCGCTGTCGCGGGGCGAGGCGGCGGGGGCCGCCTGCGGGTCGCTGAGCACGGCGGCGCGCATCAATTATGTCTATGACACTCTGGGCCGGGTCAGCGCCATCAACTACCCCTCGGGCACGGCCAGCGCGTCGCTCTCCTATGACGCCAACTCCAACCTGACCCAGGCCTCGCGCGGCGGGACGGTGTGGAGCTATGTCTATGACAATGCCGACCGTCTGACGCGCGAGACCCTGGCCATAGACGGGCGCAGCTATCAGACCGATTACGCCTTCAACCCCAACGGGGCGATGATCTCCCAGACCACGCCGGGCGGGCGCACGGTGAGCTATCAGCCTGACGGGCTGGGCCGGGCGACGCGGGCGTCGGATGCGTCGCGCATCGATCTGCAATGCGTCGGATGTAGTCGGCAACAAGGTGGGCGAGCAAGCGCAGAAATAAGGCGGCGCGAAAATCAAGAACCTTAACAATATCCAGAGCGATGAGGTCAATGTGAAAGTCAGAGTGCCTATACCAAATGCGATCATTCTATTTTATGATCCAGGTAATGAAAATTTCATGCTTGCCGAATGGAGTTCGACCAAATCTTATGAGGCAAATGACATCTGCATATCTGTGGCCACTTTACCTGATATTGACGGCGAGACAACAATAGAAATATTGAATGCAAATAAGCCAATCAATAACCGAAATATGGTGCTGGCTTATGAGGGGCCAATGGAAACGCCAACTGGAAAAGTATCTGTTAGCACCAGTCATTCCCTTGATATCATAGGTATGGATGTTTTGTCTAACTCCTGCCTGGTTCAGGTTTGGATAAATCGGCTTATGGATCCAGATCATATTATTTTCGTGGTTCAGATTTAGCTTCCGCCAGCTGATGAGCGCCATGCAGGTGTCGGGCGGCGGGGTGACGGCGGTTCACTTCGCCTATAACCACGACGCGCGCGGGCGCATCATTTCGATCACCGATCTGGCGCCGCCCCCCACCGCTGAGGGGGCGTTCTTGACTCTGCCCGGGTGAAGAACAAAAATAGAACATGACAGGCGCCCGGCGGCTGGCCGGGCCTGGCGGCAGAGTGCAGGACATGAGCAGGGATTGTCACGACGGCGCGCCGCAGGCGGGCGCCGCACAGATGGATTGCGTCGCGCGGCCCGAGCGTCTGACGGCGCTGCGCGCGCGCATCGCGGCGCTGGAGACGGCGGGCGGGCGCAGCGTGGCGGCGCGGGCGCGCCTGTCGCCGCGCGCGGCTGTGCCTTCCGGCGAGGATGATGCTCTGGCGGCGTTCCGGGCGCGTGCAGGCCTGCATGACATCCGCCCGGACAGCTATTTCGACGCGCCGGCGGCCTATGCCTTCGCCGTGCGCTGGCTGGCCGGCCTGCCCGATGACCGGCTGGTGGTCTGGGTGCGCGGGGCGGGCGATCCGCGCCTTGATTTCGGGGCGCCGTGCCCGGACGGGCTGGCGGCGTGCGGGCTGGACCCTGCGCGGCTTTTGCTGGTGCGCGCACGCGCCGGGGCGGACGCGCTGTGGGCGATGGAGGAGGCGCTCAATGCCGGCGCGCTGGTCTTCGGCGAGGCGGGCGCCCAGCGCGCCTATGACCTTACCGCCTCGCGCCGGTTGCAGGCGCGCGCGGCGGCGGCGGGCAGCTGCGTGCTGGCGCTGGCCTCCCACGATGCATCGGGGACGAGCGCGGGGCTGACGCGCTGGCGCATCGCGGCTGCGCCGGGCCCGGCTGCGCCGTGGCGCGGTGCAGGGGGGCTGGCGGGGCTCGGCGCCCTGCGCGTGCGCGCGGTGCTGGAACGTCAGCGCGGCGGCCCGCCGGGCCGGTTTGATCTGGAATGGAGCGATCATGCGCTATGCAGCCCTGAGCCTGCCGGACTGGCCGGTGGAGCGCGCCCGCCGCGCCGGGCCGCCGGATAATAACCGGCCCTTCGCCCTCATCGCGCCGGGCGCGGGCGGCGAGCGTCTCTATGCCGTGTGTCCGGCGGCGGCGCGCGCCGGGCTGGCGATGTCCATGCGCGTGGCCGATGCGCGTGCGCTGGTCCCCGCGCTGCGCGTGAGCCCGGCCGATCCTGACGGCGACCGGGCGGCGCTGGAGGATCTGGCGCGCTGGTGCGGGCGGGTCTCGCCCTGGACGGCGCCTGATCCGGGCGCGGCGGCGCCTCTGTCGGGCGTGCTGATGGACGTTACCGGCTGCGCGCGCGTGTTCGGCGGGGAGGACCGCCTGCTGGACGGGCTTATCCGGGATGTGCGCGCGCTGGGCTTCACCGCCCGCGCCGCCGCCGCGCCGACGCTGGGCCTGGCCTGGGCTTTGGCGCGTTATGGCGATACCGGGCAGCGTGGCTGGTGCGCGGCGGAGGACGCCCATGGCGCGCTGGCGCCCCTGCCGGTGGAGGCTTTGCGCCTGACGCCGGAGATGTGCGCCGCGCTGCGCCGGTTCGGGCTGAGCACGGCGGGCGCCCTGATGGGTCTGCCGCGCCGGGCGCTGGTGCGGCGCTTCGGGCCGGAGCTGGCGCGGCGGCTGGATCAGGCGCTGTGCGGGGTGCGCGAGACGCTCTCGCCGCTGCGCCCCGCGCCGTCCCTGCGCGCGCGGGTGCGCTTCGCCGAGCCGCTGATCACGCTGGGCAGCGTGGGCGAGGCGTTCGCCCATGCCCTGACGCGCCTGTGCGTCCTGCTGGAGCGCGAGGGTCTGGGCGCCCGGCGCGTGCGCCTGACGCTCTACCGGGCTGATGGCGGGATGGGCGAGATGATGCTGGCCGCCGCCGCGCCGGTGCACGACAGCGCCCACCTGATCCGCCTGATGCGTCACCGGCTGGAGCGCGCCGGCCTCGACGCCGGGTTCGGCGTGGATCTGGTGGAGGCCGCCGCCCTGCTGACCCGTCCGCTGGACGCCGGCCAGACCAGCCTCGATCCCGATGCGGGCGCGGAGCGTGTGGCGGCGGCGCGGCTGATGGACCGGCTGGACGCCCGGCTGGGCGCCGGGGCGGCGGCGTGTGCGCAAGTCGTCGACAGCCATGCGCCCGAGCGCGCCGGGCAGTGGCGGTCCGGCGCGGCGGCGCCCGCGAGCTGGCCGCGCCGCCCCGAGCGCCGCCCGCTGCTGATCCTGGATCCGCCCGAGCGCGCCGAGGCGGTGGCGGAAATCCCCGACGGGCCGCCGCGCCGCTTCACCTGGCGCCGGGTCGCCCATACGGTGGCGCGCGCTGAAGGGCCCGAGCGCATTGCGCCCGAATGGTGGCGGCTCACCCCCGGCGTGGCGGCGCGCACGCGCGATTATTTCCGCGTCGAGACCGGGGAGGGGCGCCGGTTCTGGCTGTACCGCGAGGGCCTGTATGGCCGCGAGACGCGCCAGCCGGGCTGGTTTGTTCATGGGGCAGGGTGATGGCGCGCTTCGCCGAGCTGTGCGCGGCCAGCCATTTCTCCTTCCTGCGCGGGGCGAGCCATCCCCACGAAATGGTGGAAGCCGCGGCCGCCCTGGGGCTGGAGGCGGTGGCGGTGGCCGACCGCAACACGCTGGCGGGCGCGGTGCGCGCCTTTCTGGCCGGGCGCGAGCAGGGCGTGCACGTGCTCACCGCCGCGCGTCTGGTGGCTGAAACAGGGGTGGAGCTGGCGTGCATTCCGCGCACCCGCGCCGCCTATGGCCGGCTGTGCCGGGCTTTGTCGGACGCCCATGAGACCGGCGAACCCGGCGCGCCGCACATTGATCTGCCCGCCATGGCGCAGGCGCTGGGCGATGAGCAGATCCTGATCCTCATGCCCCCGCCCGAGGCGGATGAGGACTGGCGCGCCCAGGCGGAAACCGTGCTGGCGCGCGCGGTCTCGCCGGTGCATCTGGCGCTGGTGCGCCGCTTTGATGGCCGCGACGGGGCGCGCCTGCATGGTCTGGCGGCGCTGGCCCGGGCCTGGGGCGTACAGACCCTCGCCAGCAGCGATGCGCTCTACCACGCGCCCGAACGCCGGGCGCTGCAGGACGTGCTCACCTGCATTCGCGAGCATGTGCGCATCGATGCGGCGGGCCGGCGCCTGGAAGCCAATGCCGAACGCCATCTCAAAGACGCCGCCGAGATGGCGCGCCTGTTCGCCGATTATCCCGAGGCTGTGACGCGCACGGCGCAGCTGGCGCGCACGGTGACCTTCTCCCTCGACCAGCTGGTCTATGCCTATCCTGACGAGACGATCGGGGCGGGCGAGACGCCCATGGAGACGCTGCGCCGGCTGACACGCGAGGGCGCGGCGCGGCGCTGGCCCGCCGGGGCGCCAGAGGCGGTTCAAAAAGCGCTCGAGCATGAGCTGGAGCTGATCGCATCGCTCGATTACGCCAGCTATTTCCTGACCGTGGAGGATCTGGTGCGGTTCGCCCGCTCGAGGGGCATTCTGTGTCAGGGGCGCGGCTCGGCGGCCAATTCGGCTGTGTGCTACGCCATCGGCGTGACCGAGGTGGATCCGGCGCGGATTGATCTTCTGTTCGAGCGTTTCATCTCGGCCGAGCGGGGCGAACCGCCTGATATCGATGTGGATTTCGAGCATGAGCGGCGCGAGGAGGTGATCCAGTACGTCTATGAGAAATATGGCCGCCGGCGTGCGGCCATGACGGCGGTGGTCCATTGCTACCGCCCGCGCGGCGCGCTGCGCGAGGCGGGCAAGGTGTTCGGCCTGTCCGGCGATGTGATCTCCGCCCTGTCCAAGGCGGTGTGGGGCTGGCGCGACCCGGTGTCGCCGCAGACGATCCGCGATGAGCTGGGCCTGGACCCCGATGCGCCGGCCCTGCGCCGCACGCTGGCGGCGGCCCGCGCCCTGCAGGGCTTTCCCCGTCACCTGTCCCAGCATCCCGGCGGGTTCGTGATGACGCTGGACCGGCTGGACGAGATGGTTCCGGTGCGCAAGGCCGCCATGCCCGAGCGCACGGCGATCGAATGGGACAAGGAGGATATCGACGCGCTGGGCCTGATGAAGGTGGATGTGCTGGGGCTGGGCATGCTGAGCTGTGTGTCGCGCGCGCTGGCCATGATCGCAGACGCCTATGGCCGGCCCATGCAGGTGCAGGACATCCCGGCTGAGGACCCGGTTGTCTACGACATGATCTGCAAGGCCGACACGGTGGGGGTTTTCCAGATCGAAAGCCGGGCGCAGATGAGCATGCTGCCGCGCCTGAAGCCGCGCTGCTTCTATGATCTGGTGATCGAGGTGGCCATCGTGCGCCCCGGTCCGATCCAGGGCGATATGGTCCATCCCTATCTACGCCGGCGCGAGGGGCGCGAGGCGGTGAACTACCCCTCCGAGGCGCTGCGCGCGGTGCTGGGCAAGACGCTGGGCGTGCCCCTGTTCCAGGAGCAGGCGATGAAGATCGCCATTGTGGCGGCGGGGTTCACCCCGTCCGAGGCCGACCGGCTGCGCCGCTCCATGGCCGCGTTCCGCCGGGCCGGAACGATTCAGGAGATGGGCGAGAAGCTGGTCGCGGGCATGATCGCCAAGGGCTATGAGCCCGATTTCGCCGAGCGCTGCTTCCGCCAGCTGGAGGGGTTTGGCGAGTATGGCTTTCCCGAAAGCCATGCGGCGAGCTTTGCGCTGATCGTCTATGTCTCGTGCTGGCTCAAGCGCCATTACCCGGATGTGTTTCTGGCCGCCATGCTGAACGCCCAGCCGCTGGGCTTCTACGCCCCGGCCCAGCTGGTGCGCGATGCGCGCCAGCATGGGGTGATGGTGCGCGCGCCCGACGTGAACGCCTCGCACTGGGACAGCACGCTGGAGACGCTGGCATCGGGGGAGGGGCCGCGCGCGACCCCTGAGGGCGGCGCCCGGCGGGCGGTGCGGCTGGGGCTGCGCCAGATCAAGGGCCTGGCCGAAAGCGCAGCCGCGCGCCTGATCGCGGCGCGGGAACGTGGCGTATTTGTCAGCATCGAGGACGCCGCCCGGCGCGCCGGGCTGGGGCGCGGGGTGCTGGATGTGCTGGCGCGCGCTGACGCCTTCGCCTCGCTGGGCGAGACACGCCGGGCGGCGGGCTGGCGCGCGCGGGCGGTGGCCGGTCCCGACCTGCCGCTCTTCGCGGCTGCGGGGGGCGAGGGGGCGGTGGCCGACTATTCCGGCGCCGCCCTGCCGATGCTCAAAGCATCTGAAGACGTGGTGCAGGATTATGCGAGCCTGTCCTTGTCGCTCAAAGGCCACCCCATGGCCTTCCTGCGCGGGCATTTTCACAGTCTGGGCTATCAGCCCTGCGCCGAACTCTCGCGCCTGCGCCCCGGCGCGCGCACCGGGGTGGCCGGTCTGGTGCTGGTGCGCCAGCGCCCCGGCTCGGCCAAGGGGGTGATCTTCGCCACGCTGGAGGACGAGACGGGCACGGCCAATGTGATCATCTGGCCCCATGTCTTCGCGCGCTTTCGCCGGGCGGTGATCGGGGCGAAGCTCCTGGGCGTGACCGGCGAGCTGCAGCGCGAGGGCGATGTGATCCATCTGGTCGCCGCCCAGGCGCGCGACTGGAGCGAGGCGCTGGACGCGCTGACGCAAGGCGATGAGGCGGGCGGATTCCAGAGCGCACTGGCCCGCGCCGACGAGGTGGCCCGTCCCGGCGCTGATGCCCGCGAGCGCCCCAAGCGCAAATTCGCCGCATCTGAAGCGGAGAGCATCATCCCCGCCAGCCGGGATTTCCGGTGATTGACACTGGAGGTAGAATCAAAGGTTGTATTTTGTCCATTTATATACGGAGATTGAACATGCCCAACTATGTCCTCAACAGAAACGCTCAAAGCAAAGGTGAACGTGAGGTTCACGCCACATCGTGTTCCTACCTGCCGGCCCCGGCGAACCAGATTGATCTGGGCTGGCATGCGAGCTGTCACGGCGCAGTGAACCGGGCGCGGCAGCTGTATCCCGCATGGGAGATCGACGGGTGCGCTCACTGCTCACCCGCATGCCACACGCGGTGACGCCCACACAATAACGCTTGATCCTCCGCCCGTTTCGAAATGATATACCATTTCGAGAGCCGGACCTCACCGGCTCCGTGCGGAGGAGACATATCATGAGAACCCTGATTGCTGCGCTGGGCCTGAGCGCCGTCACGGCGGCTGCGGCCTGCGCCCAGGAGCGCCTCAGCTTCGACAATCCCGACGACGTCATCACCATGAACCGCAAGATCGGCTGCTCCACGGTGGATGGCGAGCCGATCACGTTCTACTGGCATGGCTACGCGTTCTCGCGCCGGGCCGGTGAGCCGGACCGCCGCCTGTTCCGCGTTGAGGGCATGAATGTGCGCGCCTGCGTGACGGTGGAGCATCCCGAGCACGGGACCGGCTACCGGCTCGTGTCGCGCGAGCTTCTGCTCTATCTCGATCCGGACACCAACGAGATCCTGTCCACCTGGGACAATCCCTGGACCGGGGAGACGGTGGACGTGCTGCACGTGGCCAATGATCCGGTCAATTCGCGCGGCAGCTTCCCGAACGGACCCAATGGCCCGGCCCAGTGGCGCGGATCGTCCATGGGCAATGATTTCTGGCAGACCACCACCGTGCCGCTCTTCTATTCCAACCCGCTCGCCAGCGAGTTCCAGGCCGAGATTGGCGGGACCTATCACGCCACCGAGATGTTCAATTTCTTCGGCCGCGTCGATGACATCACCGACCCGGAAACGACCACCGCCGATGTGGAGGTGGGCTGGGTGCGCATGTCCGACTGGCTGCCCTGGATGGAAATGCGCGGACGCGACGGGCTGATCTATTTCCACACCGCCGGCACCAAGCTGGACAGCTGGGACGAGCTGCCGGAGTTCTTCCGGGACGAAATCGCCCGCCACTATCCCGAATATACCGAGCCGCCGGCGCTCGATGATGACCGGCCCAATGTGACAAGCTGGACTTACTATCGCGACATCGCCGCCGGTGTGGTTACAGCGCCGGAGCGCAACTGATCCCGCCTCGACCACGCCTCAACCCGGCCGCTTTACGCGCGGCCGGGTTTGTCACTGAAATGCAACACTGGCCCGCATTTGTTCGGACAAGCGCAACATGACAGCGGTCTGACAGAATGAAATGGTATATCAATTAAAACAGACCTGCGTCCGCGCCCGAGTCGCGCTGGCCAGGACCACGACTCACAAGGCTGAAAAAGCCGCGCAAGGGGAGACTAGAGCGTGAAAAAGCACATCCTGTTGACTACGGCCGCCGCGATCGCCGCGACCAGCCTGGCGGCCATACCCGCCGCCTCAGCCCAGGAAGAGGGCGCCCAGCCGCAAGCGCGCGACGTCATCACCGTGACGGCGCGTCTGCGTGAAGAAACCATTCTGGATGCACCGGTCGCGGTCACCGCGTTCGGCCAGGAGGATATTCTCGATCTCGGCCTGCAGTCGGTGGACGATGTGGCGCGCTTCACGCCCGGCCTGTCCTTCTCGGCCGCCTTCGGGCGCACGTCGGAGCGCCCGGTGATCCGCGGCCAGGCCAACGTGCTCGCCGGCGTCCAGTTCGGCGTGGAATCAGGCACCGCCTACTTCATCGACGGCGTCTATTATCCCGGCTCGATCCAGAATCTTGACACCAATGATCTGGCCCGGGTCGAGGTGATCCGCGGTCCGCAAAGCGCGCTTTACGGACGCAACACCTATGCGGGCGCGATCAACTTCATCACGCGCGGCGCCACGGACGAGTTTGAGGGCCAGCTGCGCGCTCGCGGCGGCACTTACGGCGAGCACGAGGTGTCGGCCGGCATCTCCGGCCCCATGGGCGACCGCGCCGGATTCCGCCTGTCGATGCGCGACTACAATTACGACGGCGAGTGGACCAATCAGGTCACCGGCGACACCGTAGGCTCCCAGTCCACGACATCGTTCTCCGCCGTGGTGGACCTCAATCCGACCGACCATTTCGACTTCCGCCTGCGCGCCCAGTACTCGGAATCGCGCGACGGCACGCTGCCGCTCTTCCTGCAGCCGGCCGCCAGCAATAACTGCTCGCCGGGTTACCGCTCGCTGAATTACTGGTCCCGCTCGGGAAGCACGAACAACAACCAGTATTTCTGCGGCGTGATCCAGCCCGGCCAGGTCGCGCTGAACACCGGTCCCGCCCTTCCGGGCCAGCCGGCCATCGTGCCGGGCGTGCCGGCCAACGCGCTCAATCCCTTCCTGCCGTTCCAGCTCTACTCGACGGCGGACGGCACGGCCTTTGACGGCATCAGCAACAATACCATTCTGATGTCCGGCATCATGAACTGGGACATGGGCGGCTCGGGCTATGTCCTGACCGTGTCCGGCGCCTATCGTGATGAAGAGCGCCGCTTCGGTTCGGACTCCGACCACAGCTCCATCAACTTTGTCCTTCAGCCGGTGGGCATGGCTGATACGGGCGCGTTCTTCGCCAACACCACCCGCAATCTGGTCGAAGACTATTCGTTCGAGGCGCGCCTGGCGTCGCCGGTGAACGAGCGTCTGCGCTGGATGGTCGGCGCGTATTACTATGACCAGGTCAATGACGGGTTCTCGATCACCTTCTCCAATCCGTCGGGCAATGCGTCCAACCAGCTGACCACCACCAACACGGCGTTCTTCGGCCTGATCGAATACGACGTCACCGACAATCTGACGGTCACGTTTGAAGGCCGGCACGCCGAGGAAGAAAAGACCACGCTGGACGGGATCAGCACGGCGACCCCGTTCAACCGGTCCGACACCTTCTCCAACTTCACCCCGCGCCTGACGCTGAACTGGTCGGTCAGTCCCGAAACCACGTTGTTTGCGGTCTATGCCCGCGGCGTGAAACCGGGCGGCCAGAACGGCCAGATCGGCGAGACCACCGGCAACCCGATCTATGATCAGGAGACGTCAGAGAATTTTGAAGTCGGCGTCAAGCGGTCCCTGTTCGGCGGCGCGGGCTATTTCGCCGCGTCAGCCTACTTCATCGAGGCGACCGACGTGCAGCTGACCACGGCGGTGTCGAACCCGGCCGGCGCAATCAACTCGGTGGCCACCAACCAGGGCGCGGCGGAGATCCTCGGCCTTGAGCTGGAATACCGCCAGCAGCTCACCGACATGCTGTCTGTGGGCGCGACCTATGCCTGGACCCAGCCGGAGTTCACCGAAGGGTGCGACGATGCGCAGTGGGAGCTGACCTCGGGCGGCGGCGTGATCGCGGGCAATGCGACGGCGCCGGGCACGGGGACGCAGTTCTTCGGCCAGACCGGCAATTGCTCTATCGCGGGCAACCGCATTCCGCTGACCTCCGAACACCAGTTGTCGGTCAATGGCGAACTGCGCGCGCCCTTCGGCCAGAACGGCCGCCTGGAATGGTTCGCACGCGGCGACTACACCTATGAGTCGTCGAAATACGTGCAGGTTCACAATCTGGCCGAAACGGGGTCAGCCTCCATCCTCGGCGCCCAGATCGGGATCGAGAGCGATACCTGGACGATCATGGCCTATGGCCGCAACATGCTGGACGAAGACTCCATCGTGATGGCGACCCGCTGGCTGCAGACCCCCTATCTCAGCGCCGGCTTCTCGCCCAACACCGCGCCGGCCGACGCCGCCCGCGGTGCGCCGCGCGCCTTCTTCGGCACGCTGCGCCGCGGCGCCGCCTATGGCGTGGAAGCCCGCTACCGCTTCTAGGACCGTCCGGTCAGGACGCCCTTGGGGCATGGGGTAAAGAGCGGCCGGACCTGTCACGGGTCCGGCCGTTTTTCTTGTGAGACGGTGTTTGAAAGCCGGGCCGCAGGGGGCGGGGCGCCTCAGCCCTGACAGGCCTGCGCGCGAAGCTTGTGATCGGCCAGCACCAGGGCGGCCATGGCCTCGGCCACCGGCACGGCGCGAATGCCCACGCACGGGTCATGGCGCCCTTGCGTGGCGATGGTGGTCTCTTCGAGGTCCCTGGTCAGCGTACGCCGCTCGATCCGGATCGAGCTGGTCGGCTTGATCGCCACGCGGATCACCAGATCCTGACCCGTGGAGATGCCGCCCAGCACGCCGCCGTTGAAGTTCGAGGTGAAGACAGGCTGGCCGCCGGGGCCGAGGCGCATTTCATCGGCGGCGTCCTCACCGCGCAGGCCCGCCGCCGCCATGCCGGCGCCGATCTCCACACCCTTGGCGGCGTTGATCGACATCATGGCGCTGGCCATATCCTGATCGAGCTTGCCATAGACCGGCGCGCCCCAGCCTGCCGGGACGCCGCTGACGACCACCTCCACCAGCGCGCCAACCGAACTGCCGGCGCGGCGGATTGCGTCCATGTCGCCAGCCCAAAGGGCGGCGGTGTCCGCGTCGGGGCAGAAGAAGTCATTGCGCGCGACCTCGTCCCAGTCCCAGCGGGACCGGTCAATGGCGCGCGGGCCGATCTGCACCAGCGCGCCGCGTAAGGTCACGCCGTCGCCCAGCACCTTGCGGGCCACTGCGCCGCCCGCCACCCGCGCCGCCGTTTCGCGCGCCGAGGACCGCCCCCCGCCGCGATAATCGCGCACGCCGTACTTGGCGTCATAGGTGTAGTCGGCATGGCCCGGCCGCCAGGCGTCGCGAATATCGGAATAATCCTTGGAGCGCTGATCCACATTATCGATCTGAAGCGCGATGGGCGCACCGGTGGTCAGCTGCTGCGCCATGCGCTCGTCCTGGAACACGCCCGACAATATGCGCACCTGATCGGGTTCGCGCCGCTGGGTGACATGGCGCGACTGGCCGGGGCGGCGCTGGTCCAGCCAGGGCTGGATGTCCGCCTCGGTCAGCGCGATCCCCGCCGGACAGCCGTCCACCACGCAGCCCAGAGCCGGCCCGTGGCTTTCGCCCCAGGTGGTGATGCGGAAAAGGTGGCCGAAGGTGTTGTGGGACATGGGGCGGGACTCAGATTGGGGAAAGCGCAGCGGCTCACCATAAGCGCGCCTTGGTCAGGCGTCACGCCGCCCCGGTGCGCGCCCAGCGGGCCAGGCGGGCGGATGGCGAGGCACTGACAAAGCGGTCGCAGAAGGCGCGCAGGACGCCGGCGGCGTCCTCGGCCAGCTCCTGGGCTTCGCTGCGCGCGTCGGCGCCGGCGTCCGCCGCGTCTGACGGAACGGTCTCATCGACCTGGACATGGATGCGCCAGCGCGGATCGCCGACCGGGGTCAGCACCAGGCCGCTCTGCGCGCCGGCGGGCAGGCGCACCAGCACGTCTTGCTGCTCGATGCGCACCGTGCGCACGCCGCCCCGGCGGGCGATCTCGGGCGAGACGATCAGCTCATGGCGGCGCGGGGCCGTGCCGCGCAGCGTGTCATAGGCGCTGAGCAGGCGCTGCAGATCAGCCAGCGTTTCGGGCGTCGGCGCCGCGATGTCAGGATGGACGCTCTTTACACGCGCACGAAAACGGGTGCGCACGTCACCGAAGTCAGCGCCGGGCGGCAGGTCCAGGATATGATAGGCGGCCTCAACGGCCTGGCGCGTCGCGTTCATCGGCGCACGCTAGCGCCCGACTGGTTGTCAAACGGTTGACCGCAAACCCACACGCGCTAAGTCAGCGTGACGCAACAGCCCAGGAGCGCCCATGAGCGGCCGCGACGCCATCCCGCCCAGTCCGAGCGACGCCGACTATGCCCGCGAGGCCGACGCGGCGCCGGAGGACATTTTCACGCGCGAGGACCCTGTGGCGTTGTTTGGCGACTGGCTGGAACAGGCGCGCAAGCGCGAGCCCAATGATCCCAACGCCATGGCGCTGGGCACGGCGGACGCCGACGGCCTGCCCGATGTGCGCATGGTGCTTTTGAAGGATGTGGATGCGCGCGGCTTCACCTTCTACACCAATACCCAAAGCGCCAAGGGCTTGCAGCTGGAGGCCAACAGCAAGGCGGCGCTGTGCTTCCACTGGAAATCCCTGCGCCGTCAGGTGCGGGTGCGCGGCGCGGTGGAGCGGGTCAGCGACGCCGAGGCCGACGCCTATTTCGCCAGCCGGGCGCGCGACAGCCGTATCGGCGCCTGGGCGAGCCAGCAGTCCCGCCCGCTGGAGAGCCGCTTTGCGCTGGAGACAGCCGTCGCTTCCCATGCGGCCAAATTCCATATCGGTGACATTCCCCGGCCGGAGTTCTGGACCGGCTACCGCGTGGTTCCGGTGCGCATCGAATTCTGGCGCGACCGCGCCTTCCGCCTGCATGACCGCATGGTGTTCGAGCGTGACCTGGAGGACACGCCCTGGCGTGTGACGCGGCTGTATCCGTGAATATCTGTATGAGCGCGCCGCCAGGGCGTATACTGCACACGCTGGATAAAGGGGGCGACCGCCATGATGACTATCCTGCGCACCATTCGGCATCTGATTGTGGGCCTGGCCGCGTTCGCCGCGATCGCAACGCCGCTCTGGTTCGTTGTTGCGGCGTTCGGCGGCAAGTTCGGCTTCTGGGCGCCCATTGACGGCTTCCGGCATGTGTTGGGGCTGGCGGGCTTCAACGCGCTGAACTGGCTGGGTCTGCCCGGCGCCATCGGCGGCGGGTTCATCCTGCCGGTGACCGCCGTGCTGGGCCTGCTGGCGCTGATCGTGGCCGTCGGCTTCCGCCTCATATTCGGGCGCGCCAATGCGCCGGGCGCCGGGGGGTATGTTGCGGGCGTTTTGGCGTTGATCGTCGGCGCTGCGCCTCTGGCGCTGGTGTCCAGCGCATCCGGTGACCGCGCGGCGATCCCGCCCATCCATGACATCACGACCGATTTCGAGACCCCGCCCCAGTTCACTGGCGCGTTGATCGAGCGCCGCGGCGCCAACGCCAATTCAGTGGACTATCATTCCAAGACCGACCCGCGCTCGCAGCGCCCGCTGCCGCAGGTCCAGGCCGAGGCCTATCCCGACATTGCGCCCCTGATCACCACGGCCGAGCCGGCGCTGGCCTACCGGGCGGCCCACTCTGCGGCGCGTGATCTGGGCTGGCGCATCTCCACCGCGTCGGAGGGCGCGATGATGTTCGAAGCCCAGGACGTGACCTTCTGGTTCGGCTTCATCGACGATGTGGTGGTGCGCGTCACGCCGCTGGACGATGGCGGATCGCGTGTGGATGCGCGTTCGGTGTCGCGTGTGGGCATGTCCGATCTCGGCGCCAACGCGGCGCGCCTGCGCACTTTCTTCGCGGCGCTGGAAAGCAGTCTGGGTCAGGGCGCCGCCATGGCGCCTGCGCCGGAGCCCCAGCCTGAGCCTGAGCCTGAGCCCCAGCCCGAGCCTGCACCCGAATCCGGCGACGCTGGCTGACCGGCGCAGCCCGCTTGCGCGTGCGGGCGAAACACGCTTGCCTTGATGCGGGTTGAAACAGGATTTGCGCGCATGCGGGCCGGGCGGTTTGCCGATTACGACAGGCTCCTGATCTGGGGCTATGGCAAGGAAGGCCGCGCCGTGCTGGCGCTGGCCCTCGCTGAGGCGCCGGGCGTGAGGCTGGGGGTGATCGACCGCACGCGGCCCGAGGATCTGCCCGCCGGCGTCGCCTATCTTGACGAGGACGCGCTGGAGGCCGCCGTGCAAGCGGGCGGCCGCGTGCTGATCGTCAAAAGCCCCGGCGTGTCGCTGTATGATCCGCGCCTGTCAGCGGCGCTGCGCGCAGGCGCGCGCCTGACCAGCCAGACCAATCTCTGGTTCGAGCGCAAACCGGCCAGCCAGCGCGTGATCGGGATTACCGGCACCAAGGGCAAATCCACCAGCTCGGCGCTCCTGCACCATATGCTGCGCGCGCTGGGGGAGGACGCGGTGCTGGCGGGCAATATCGGCGAGCCGGTGATCGAAACGCCGCCGGGCGCGAGCACGGTGGTGGCGGAGCTCTCCAGCTATCAGTGCGCGGATCTGCTTCACGGGCCGGACTATGGCGTGATGGTCAATCTGATGCGCGAGCACATCCCCTGGCACCGCTCGCTGGAGGCGTATCAGCGCGACAAGGCGCGCCTGGTCAGCCTGGATCCCAACACACGCGCCGTGCTGAACGCGGGCGATGACCGCCTGGCCAGCCTGTTCGCCCATCGGCCCAATACGCTCTGGTACAACACGCCCGAAACCTTCCATGCGCCCGGCGGCGTGGTGCATGGCAGGGGCGAGGTCTGGGGGCCGATCCCCAGCGTGCCGGGACCGCACAATGCGCTCAATGCCTGCGCCGGGCTGACGGTGATCGCGGATATGGGGCTGGATGCGCGCGCGGCGTTCGACAGCCTGTCAGACTTCCATGGCCTGCCCCACCGGCTGCAGACCGTGGCGGTGAAGGGCGAGGTGCGGTTCGTCGATGACTCGCTCGCCACCACGCCCGAAGCGCTGGTTCTGGCGCTGGACGCCTTCCCCGGAGAGGATGTGGCGCTGATCCTGGGCGGGGAGGAGCGTGAGCAGGATTATGAGGCGCTGGCCGCCGCGCTGGAGCGCCATGACCGCATCCGCGCCATCATCACCATCCCCGAAAACGGCCCGCGCATCATCGCGGCGCTGGCGGGCGGGCGCCATGCGTCCGTGTGCGCCTATGAGACCGATTTCGATAGGGCCGTGGCGCGCGCCGCCGCGTCCCTGACCGCCGGGGTCGTTCTGCTCTCTCCGGCTGCGCCGCGCGGGCGCCAGTTCACCGTGTTCGGCGCACGCGGGCGGGCGTTTGCGGCCGCGGCGCAGGCGCTGGCGGACTAACCCTCCAGCATCGCCCGCGTCACCGGCTTCGTCCGGTCAAGATCACGCGCGCGGTCGGGCAGGGCGTATTTCAGGCCCGAGCCGCAATTGAACAGCACACAGCGCGCATCCGCTTCGATCAGCCCGGCGGCGCGGGCATTGCGTGCGGCGGCGAGCGTCGCCGCGCCTTCCGGGCAGAGCAGCAGCCCGTCCGCGCGCCCGCACAGAGCGCGCGCCGCTTCAATCTCGGCCTCGCTCACCGCCAGCGCCGCCGCGCCGCTGGCGCGCACGGCCCGCAGGATCAGGAAATCGCCAATCGCCTTGGGCACGCGGATACCGGCGGCACTGGTGGAAGCATCCAGCCATTCGGGCGCATGCTCCTCGCCCGCCACGAAGGCCTTGACGATGGGGGCGCAGCCATCGGCCTGGACGGCGAACATTTTCGGGCGCTCCGGCCCGATCCAGCCCAGCGCCTCCATTTCGTCGAACGCCTTCCACATACCGATCAGGCCGGTGCCGCCGCCGGTGGGGTAGAAGATCGCGTCAGGCAGGGTCCAGCCCAGCTGCCACGCGAGCTCGATCCCCATCGTCTTCTTGCCCTCGATCCGGTAGGGCTCTTTCAGCGTGGAGACGTCAAACCAGCCCATCTCCTCTTTGAGGGCGCCCACCAGCGCCCCGCACTGATGGATCAGGCCGTTGACGCGGTAGACATGCCCGCCCTGGGCGGCGATCTCGCGCAGGTTTACTTCGGGCGTGTCGGCCGGGCAGAAGGACCAGGTCTCCATCCCCGCCCGCGCGCCATAGGCCGACAGCGCCGCGCCGGCATTGCCATTGGTGGGCATGGCCATGGCCCTGATCCCGAACTGTCGCGCCATGGACACCGCCAGCGCCAGCCCGCGCGCCTTGAAACTGCCCGTGGGCAGGCGGCCCTCATCCTTGATCAGAAGCGGGCCTTTGAGCCCGATCGCCCGGGCGCTGGCAGGCGTTTCGATCAGGGGCGTGTCCACCTCGCCCAGGCTGGTGACATGGGCGTCATCGGCCACGGGCAGAAGCTCGCGCCATTTCCAGAAACCCGGATGGGTATGAGCGGCGCGCGCGGCGATGGCGTCGCGGTCCGCGGTGCGCTTCAGCGCCGCCAGATCATAGCGCGCCAGCAGCGGCCAGCCCTCGGGTGAGAGATTATGGGCCCGGTCGGCGGCGAGGCGCGCGCCGGTCATGGAACACTCAAGATGGGTGAAATGGCTCATGGACGCTCCGGGCGGGCAGGGAGAGCCGAGCCTATGGCGCGCCGCCTTCGATGCAAGCCCGGCGCTGCGCGCGGTGGCGTAAAGGGCTCAATCCGCCTCGATCAGCCCATAGGCCTCGAAGGCGCGTTGCAGATAGCGCGGCTGGCAGCCGAAGCCCGCGTGCAGGCCGCGCAGGAAAGCGCGGCGTTTGAGGGCCAGCTCGTGCTCGGTGCGGGCCGCACGTTCGATTTCAGCGGCGCCGCCGACAAAGCGCACCACCGGCCGGATCGGGTTCAGCCCGACGATGAGCGAGCGGTACTGGTCGCGGGCGAGATCGGGCGCATCGGCGGCCAGATCCCGGCCACGCTCCATCATGGTGGGGTCGTCTTCGCCGGTCTCCTCGCCGGTTTCGGGCGGCGGCGCTTCGCGGTCCGGTCCCAGAACGACAGTCAGGCGGGCGATGTCGCGCGCGGTGTTGGAGCACGTCCGGCGTGCCCCCGCGCCGCCATAGGGGGTGGGCACGGTGTCGTCGCCATCATCCACCCGGATCCGCCCCGGCCGCTCGCGCGGCAGGCCGATGGCGTCAGCCCCGGCCTCGCGCGTATCGGTGACCATGGCGTCCATGCCGTTCCCGGCGCCGCCCGCGCAACCGGCCGCCGCCAGAAGAGCGGGGACAGCCAGACACAGGGATAGCGCGCGTGTAATCATGGGCTCAGTGTACCGCGTTGAATCGGGCGAGAGAATGGCGTCGGGAGGCCTGCTGCGCCTGTGGCGCCGCGGCGCTTGACCCGCGCAGGGGCCGACTATAGTTTCCGCGCCTCTCCCGAGAGGGTCAGAGCCGATAGCTCAGCTGGTAGAGCAACTGACTTTTAATCAGTAGGTCCCGGGTTCGAGCCCCGGTCGGCTCACCAAGGCTTTCAAAGCCTTACGTCTCAAGCCAGCGGAACACACCCGGAACTGTGTGACTTGATTTGCGAAATTCCAAGTCACACGTGTGACTTCCTGTTCGCGGCGCGAATCGGATTGCTCCGGATGCTGAGATTCCCAGAGCATTTTCTCTATATTCCGGCTCAGTGCGCAGCGCCAGCACGCTCCATCCGGGCATGAGGTGATCCTGAAGCCCAATCAATCTGACGTCTGTGCACAGCGTCAGCCCCCACGCGGCCTTCGAACCGAATTCGCCTTCTTCAGTGCTAGCGTTCTGCGTGTCTTTGCAATGAGGGAGAATCCATTCTCCAATAGCAGCGGGGCTGCCAGCTTGCCTTTGCCGGCATAGCGGCCTTCCTCGTCGGTCCAGGTGTCATCCAGGACTATGATGCCGTCCGGAACCATGCGGGCAATGATCGTTTCGGCGCAGTCCTCATGCATTTTCCAGCAAGCAGGGTCGTTGATCTCGGTCCCGAGATGCTTGCGATAGCTGTCTTGACGGGCCTCCGAGTGTTGTCCGTGATCGAAATCGAAGGCATCGAGATAGATGAACTCCAAGGCGGTTGGATGTTGGCGCAGATAGGTCTCGCCCTTTTGGGTTAGCGCCTGCGCTCCCGGATTGATGTAGCGCAGGATGTTTCTGGCGGCCGTCGTGTTGGCTGGATCCATGTCGACGGTGATGAAGCGAAGCCCGGTGAGGGCGGCGAAAATGGCGAGTTTCTGGGTGGACGATTGGGACGGCACATTCTCGCGCGTCGTTCCGATCTCGATCAGCGTCTTGCCCGCCAGCATCCCGGGTGAGGCTTTCTCTTCGTCGGCCAGGACGGCCATGAGCAATTCATGGCCATGCTCGACTTCCGCCTGTTCCTTGAGCGCCTGTACGGCGCTGCCGCCCGTCCATAGCGGCCGCAGCGCGCGCAGGGCGCTGGTGACATGCAGGGAGACAGAATGAGCCTGTGTGGATTCGAGCCGCCCCTTGATGGTCTTGACCGATGTTTCCAGCGCGGTATCGGACTGTGCCGATGTCTCGCGAAGGGATTGAAGCTCCTGCCGAAGCGCTGCGTCCTGGCTTTTGGCATTTTCAGCAGTGGCATCAATACGCTGAAGCAGGCTAGAGACCCGCTCGGCGGTCGCCTCATCGACTTCCGCGCGCAGGCGTTGCTCCAGCCCCTGGCGGACGGCTTGCAGCTCGTCGCGCAGTGCATCGTCGCCTTCTGCGGCGGCCGCTTGCGCACCAGCAGCGGTGTCCTGGGCGCTCTTGAGCGCACCCTGAAGCGCGCGGAGCTCCTCGCGCAGGGCGTCGGCAGTCTCCCCGCCCGCCGCGGCGAGGCGGGCTTCCAGAGCGCCCAGCTCGGCGGCCAGGCGCTGCTCGGCCTGCGCCAGGACGTCGGCCTTGCCAGCCTCGACATCGGCAGCCAAGCGCTGTTCCAACGCCTCGCGCAGCGCGGCCATGTCCTCGCGCAGCTGGGCGTCGTCCGCAGCCGCGTCCCGGGCCGACGCCTCGATACGCTCGGCGAGTTCTCCCACAGACTGCGCCATGGCCTCGTCGACTTCCGCGCGCAGGCGCTGCTCCAGCCCCTGGCGGACGGCCTTCAGCTCCTCGCGCAGCGCCGCGTCGCCTTCCGCGGCAGCCGCCTGGGCGGAGGTGGTCTCGTCCTCGATGCGGCTGAGCGCCGCTTGCAAGGATGCAATCTGCTCCTGCAGCGCGGCCTCGCGCCGGCGCGCTGCCTGGGCGGCCCGGCCAAAGCTGGCCCCCGTGCTCGCGGCGCGCGCCTTGATCTTCTGGTCAAGCTCGGCCTGTAGCTGCGCCAGCTCGCCGCGCAGCGCGGCGGCTTCGGTCGAGGCGCGCTCGGCCAGTGCGGCCTCAAGCCGGCTCAGCTCAGCCAGCAGGGTCGCATCAACGCTGTCGCGCACCTCCTGACCATTGCGGACGATTTCTTCACGCAAGGCTTTGGACGTCTCCGCCTGATCGGCTTTGAGACGGATCAATTCACTGCGCAGCGCGGCTTCGGAATCGGTGCGCGCTGACTGGCCAGACCGGACGATCTCAGCTTTCAGAAGCTCGGCGACCTGAGCGGCTTCTGCCTCAAGACGGTTGAGTTCGTCGCGTAGCGAAGATTGCGTGGCTTGAGAGACGGCGCGCACATCATCAACGGCACGCGACAGGTTGGATTGCAGCGCATTGACGTCGCGCGCCTGGGCAGACTTAAGCCCGGACATTTCCTGCTTGAGCGCTGCGGCATCCTGACTGGAGGCCGCCTTCAGCGCGGCCAGCTCTGACCTGAGCGCCGCGCCGTCGCGGCCCTGTGCATTGCGGATAGACCCTACGTCCTGCTTGAGCGTGGTCTGCTCCTCGAGAATCCGGTCAACCCTGCCTTCCCGGCCGGCCGCCAGCTCATGAATGAACGCGACATCCTCGGCGAGGCGCCGGTTCTCGGCCGACAAGGTCTGGATGGCGCGGCGCAGCCGCCAGGCGATGGCCCCGAGGCCGGCAACCGCCAGTGCGCCCAGAACGATGCTGACGACAACCACGCGGCCGCCAAACGGCCCGGGTGCAAACGCAGCCCAGCTCAGCACGCCCAGCGCCGCGAGGCCGGATAGCCAGGCGAGCGGCAACCCGGCGAGCCGCCAGAGCGAGCGCCGTCCCTCCTGGAGTGCCGGATACAGGCTGGGGACAATGCGGCGCAAGGCGTCTCCGGCGGGTGCATACCAGGGGCGGATTCGTGCCGGCTGGGCCGGGGTGATGTCTGTGGCGGGCGATTGGGAAATGGCAGACGCAGACCGAGGAGTCTGATTCCGTTCCGTCTGGGGCAAATCAGCCGGTGATGCCTCGGGCGCCTGCTCTGAGGCCATAAAAGCTTCCTGCGCGGGCCCAACAGGTGAAGACCCGGCGATCAAAGCCCCTGTGGGCTCTGGCTGCTTCTGTGGAGGAGCTAAAGAATGCCCTGCCGTGGTGATGGGTGCCGACTGCGGCCCAGGAGTAGGCGCGGCGAGACCGACATAGGGCTCTGCAAGCTGTTCACTCGCTTCGCCCGAGGCACCTTCACCAAGCCTTATAACCACAGGAGCAACGCGCTGCGATCGCCTTTTGCCAGTCGCCGGATCGCGCAGCAGTGCCTCGTAATCTACCCGGTCAAAAATTTCCAGCTTGCCGCCAATTGTGGCGTTATAGATTTTACGGCCTGCCGCCTCATACGCCACCTTGGCTTGGCGGTAATTCATCGCCACCCGGTCGAGCTTCGGATCTTTCCACGTCTTTCCAACCCCAAAATAGTCTTTGTGAAAGTGATTGGGATCGTCTGTGGTGGAAAGGATGTGATTGCCAGATATCTTGTGTTCGGCAGGAATCACATAGTGAAAATCCATGCCAATTAGATACACCTCTGTGAAACCCATGTAATATGCCAGTTGCATATTTGCGTAGGTTACCGTCTGCCCGGCAATCACGGCTTCAGCTGCATCCTCCGAGAATCGTGGCACGCAATAGAAGGGACCGCCAGTTTTGTAAAATCCCATGTCCATATTGAAGTAAGAAGTGTTATATGCATCTCTAACAAATTTATCCCTGTAAAAATTTGGGAATAATTTGTAAGGATAGGGATAAGAGTTGATTTCTTCGGCTCTTTCTTCGGCGACCTTAGAGTCTTCAACCACATAGAATGTGGGCATGAAACCGGTCTCTTCCGACTTATAAAAGAAAGAGTTGACAGCGAAGCTGGCCTCTCCATGAAGCAATTCAAGGTCGTGTTCATTGAGGCTGGGGCCATTTCCAATTATAAAGCATCTCTCGCCTCTATATATATCTTTGAGGGTTTGAATCCTAGTCTCAGGTGATTTGAAGTAGAATTCAGGTGCGCGAATGGCCGTCTCTCTATATGAAACAAGTCGCTTATATTGTCCATCAATCAGGGGCCGAATCCAATCAATGATGCCTTCGGGCTGCCAATGGCCGCTGAGCGGGCCTTTGTTTAGGCGCGCGATGCTAGAAATAATGAGGGCATAGTGCTTCTGAAAGAACTTGCCGAAGGCATCACGTGTTTGTTGATCGCTAATCTTGATTCTAGGTCCCAATGAGTGGATTGCAATCGCGATCCGTCTGGCATAAAGATCCCAAGCGAGATCACCAAGATCCGCTTTATTGATATATTCAAATGTATCTATAATAATTAACTCAAGTGAGTCAACGTATATTTTGCTAATGCTCTTGCTCAAGCTTCCCTGACGAATTCTGTAGAGATAGGTTTTATTTTCTATGCTCTTGACTCTTTTGGCCCGATAGAAGGCTTTGTAAGTGAAAAACCAGTCTTCGTGGGGCAGATGATTCGGGAAGCGCAAGTCTGACTCGCGGATGAGCCTAGCCCTGTAGAGTCGTCCCCATGCTACAGATGCTGAATAGAGCCCCAGAAGCTGTTCTGCAGCTGACAGGCGTTTGCCTTGTAGCGTATAGTATGCTCTGAATGCGCTTTTGCCGCCTGGAATGTCAACGCCCTGCTCGTCAATGAATGAACACTGGCTGGTAACGATGTCGATATTCGGGTCCGCTACGGCCGCTTCCATCAGTCGAGACACATGATCCGGCTTTATCGCATCGTCGCTATCGACAAAGATGATGTAGTCCCCAGTGGAATGATCTAAACCGGTGTTGCGAGCGCCACCGAGCCCCAGATTTTCCTGATTGACGATCTTTACTTTATCCCACCCTCGAACGCATTGGTGGACCAAATTCATAGTATTGTCAGTGCACCCATCATTGACAATAATAACCTCAATGTTTCTGTATATTTGATTCCTAACGGAATTGAGGCAATCCTCAATATATTCTACAACGTTGTAAACTGGAATGATTATGCTGACCAGGGTCCCGTGGGCGCCAGAGCTGACGTAGATTGGATTGTCCCGGGGATGGGTATTGCTGTCTCCGTACCCGCCAACAAAATTAGCAAAATCTTGCTTGGGAAACGCCTCAATCATCGAAGACGCGCTTAGATTATAGACGCTAATACTGTCCGTCGCGCATCGCTCTGCGCGCTTTTTCCAGTTGTTGCGGTGGGTGTGGGAGCGTGGGGCAGAGAAGACGTCCCCTTTACGCTGATAATCCGGAAAAAAATAATTGGGATTGTCAGCTATATCTTTATCAATAATCCTCAGATTGGTCCGAAAGTTGCTCTCAGCCTGCTCACGACTTTTATAGATGCTGGCGTAAATTTCGAACACGTCGCGCATATTTAGCGACTCAAACTCAACGTCAGTCATGGGCCTCGAGCCATCAATAGACTCGACATAACTCCCTTCAATGCCGATTAGGTAGATCGTCTTGTAGCCCAACGATACTGCTTTCTCGAAGCAAAAATCGCCAGTGGAGGAGTGAGGCACGATTTTCAACCGAGGAGAGTCGCTCACTGGTAGGGGGAAGAAAAACTGGCGCGTGGGGACCTTCGGATCTTCGATCAGGCGCTTGAAGCTATCGCGGTGGGAATGGGCGACCTTCACGTCGCACCAAGCGTAATAGTTTGGCCACCAGTTGATGCGCTCGAAATAACGATAAGCGGCGCCCATGGCAAAGGTGTCGATGGAATCAGGCAGGTTATGAAATCCATATTCTGCCAGTGCCTTTGTAGACGGCCCGTTTCCAATGATTATTATGGTGTCATTCATATTCATCTCCATTAATTATAAAAAGGCTTTAATACCAGCTAATTGCAAAGTGTAGAGCGCGTGTGAGTGAAGCATGGCGGCATCTACGTTGGATGATTTGTGGCCAAACAGGAGGAGCTTGTTGGTCATGAGGTCGTTACGATGGAGGCCCTCTATTGTCGGTGGAGTTGTGCGCGCGAAGCTGAATCGGACGCCGCATATCGGCAGGCCCGGAACATGGCTGAACGCCTCCAAAATCTGGCTGGGCGATAGGCGGTTCAGCGTGTTTCTCTCGTAGACATAGTTACAGATGGCCTTGGCGTCCTCAGGTGGAGTTCCGTCTCTGACCAACTTTGCCAGCATGGCGTCATGGCTGAAAACCAGATGCTCCCAGTCCCTAATGGGGGAGGCTTCATTCATCCGGTACTTGGCCCCGGATGGCCCATCTACCCAAAGATGGTGGCCATTGGAGCACGTCCACATTGGCGCACCCTCAATAAATACAAAGCCGCCAGGTGATAGCAGGCGAAAAGTCTCCGATATAATGCTCGAGAAATTGGGAATATGCTCCAGTACTGCGCGTCCGTAGATGATGTCAAATGAGCCGTCTTCAAATGGAGAATGCGATGCATCGCCCTTGATGAATTGAATGGAGGGCCACTCTTTGATGCTGCTCTGATCGATATTGGAAAAATTCGTTGCCACAACGCTTTCTGCGCCTGCGAGCACCAGCTTCTTAGCCGATACAAAATGGGGATCGCATCCGATCTCGTAGACGCGCCTTCCGTGCACCGGCAATAAAGCGCTGATGATCTGGAATGTATGATTGAGCGCCGAAGACCGGGCTTTGGTGAAATTCATATGCTTCGAAACCAGCTGAGTGGAAAGGAATGAGTTTGACATTTGAACTATCCGCTTCTTGTCCCTAGCACCCGCTCCCAAGCCCAAGCCGACGCCACGATCCCCGTCAGATCATCGTGCTCCGGCGTCCAGCCCATCTCGGATTTCAGCCGGTCGGCACCGGCCACTATGGCGGCCGGATCACCCGGTCGCCGCCCCGTCTCGCGCACCTCGAAGTCCACGCCCGATACCGCTTTGACCGTATCGACGACCTCGCGCACGCTAGCGCCGCGGCCATAGCCGCAATTGAGCGTGACGCTGGCGCCGCCGCCGCGAAGATGGTCGAGGACCACGCCGTGCGCGCTCACCAGGTCGGTGACATGGATGTAATCGCGCACGCAGGTGCCGTCGCGGGTGGGATAGTCGGCGCCGAATATGTCCAGCCGCTCGCGCACACCCAGCGCCGCCTGGCAGGCCGCCTTGATGAGGTGGGTGGCGTTGGCGGTGGATTGCCCGGCGCGCCCCTGCGGGTCGGCGCCGGCGACGTTGAAATAGCGCAGCACACCGAACCGGAGATCGCTGGCGGCGGCCAGATCGGCCAGCATCCATTCAGTCATCAGCTTGGAGCGGCCATAGGGCGAGAGCGGCGCCAGCGGCGCGTCCTCGCTCACCGGCTCGTCGCCGGCCATGCCGTAGACGGCGGCGGTTGACGAGAAGATGAAGCGCCTGACCCCGCCCGCATGGGCCGCCTCGATGAGGTTGCGCGAAGCGGCGGTGTTGTTGGCGTAATAGCTCAAGGGGTCGGCCACCGAGTCCGGCACCACCACGGAGCCGGCGAAATGGATGATGTCGGTGACGCTGTAGTCTGCGATGAGCCGGCTCACCAGCGCCATGTCCCCGGCGTTGCCATTGACGAAGTGCGCGCGCCGATCCACCGCAGAGGCAAACCCGGTGACAAGATTGTCAAGAACCACAACCGGCTCGCCTGCGTCGAGCAAGGCCAGCGTCATGTGCGCGCCAATATAGCCCGCACCCCCGGTGACCAGAACCGTCATGCGTGGTGGCCCTGGCCGCGGCGCCTGGGGCCGAACCTTGTGAGGCTGGCAAGAGGCTGGATGCGGAGGAGGGGGCTAGGAGGCCTCATGCGAGCCTCCCGAAACACGGCGGCGCTCGAAGCGGACAACCCGGCCGTCCGCAAGATCCAAATGCCCGACCCTCTCAGCCCGGTCGATGTATTGCCGGACCGCCTGAAGCAGTATCCAGGCAAAGGTTTCGCCCTGATGGTCCGCAATCTCGGTGAGCGCCATATGGTCTTCTGTCGACATGGTGACCGTGACGATGACGCCGTCTTCATAAAGCATTTTGAGGCACGTCCTCTGGGCGAATGATTGGGCCGGGCTGGTACGGGCTAAGACAGCGGGTCATGTGACCGCCAGGCGCCAGATGTTCGCCACCAGATCAGCCTGTTTCCTGACGCCGGTCTTGGTATAGACCGAACGCAGATGGACCCGGACCGTACCAACGGAGACGCCCTGCGCCGCGGCGATCTCAACAAGGGACAGGCCGGAGGCCAGCTTGATCGAGATGTCGGCTTCGGCTGGCGAAATGCCCATCAGTTCGGTCAGCTCCTGGGCCGACATCGGGTCTGACCGGATGAGGGGGCGCAGCGCGATTTGGGTCTGGGTCTCTGCGTTCTCCCAGCCGCCGATCCGCCGGCTGACAGCCGCCCATCGCGAATTGGCGGTCTCGGGGAAGAGGTTAAACTCAACGATGCTCCGGTATCCCACATCGCTCGCCCCGGCCTTGAGCTCGTGCAATTTGCGTTGACTGGCGGGGGTGGCTCCGACAAGCCGCCCGTCCTGCACCGACAGATAATCTCCCGCCGCCAGGACTGCGCGCCCTGCGAGATTGACCGAGCGCAATTCCATGCCCTCAGACACGGCAAAGATGGCAGGAAAGGCAAGCTTCGTCTCAATCATTGAGGCGCGGCCAAAGTGAATGGATGTGACGGGACCGCTCTGATTCCAAACAGATGTCATGCCCCCCCTTGGTGGCTAGAAACTGGCCAAATCATACGTCTGGCTTGTTTCGAACGTATACGAAACAGGAGCCCCATCAAGAGGTATGATTTAAAAAAATGCATCCATAACCAAGTATAGTATATAACAATACCACAAAAGAGATAGGTGAATACCAAAACCATTGATGGTGGCAATTTGCCGGATTCGCGAGAAATCGGGTGCATGCTGGGGCGGTTCGGGATTGTTTGCGGCACCAACTCTCACGCCATCCGCTGGATGGGTGTTCCCTCGCTTGGCGAACGGGTGGCGCAGGTGACTTTTCGGAAGCGGGGTGTGAAATCGATTGCTGCCGAAATAATACAACTTGGGTAAGCCTCAATCAGAAAATATTAAAGCAATAAATCCGCACGATAACCATCTTTTGAAAAAAGTAAAATCTTCTAATGCATAATTAAACAAAATAAATCTCTAATTTGTTCATGCCATCCGGTCCGGATCGAGCTTGTCTTCACCGTCCCATCTATAGGCCGCCAGAAGGCCGCCGGGCCTGGCGATGCTGAAATCGAGGCAACACACATTGGGAGACCGGGTCAGGATGGGGCGGGCGTCGTGCGGGGTCATCCAGTAATGGCCAAACAACACGGGCCTTTCATCGCTCGGGTAAAGGATCCCCACCGGCGGCGCGCCGGGCAGGTCCGAGAGCCGGTCCAGAAGTTCGGGTGGGCCGATCACCCGCTCGGACCAGCGGGCGGCGTTGGCCCACCACCTGACCCGTGCCCGGGCGCGGGGATGCCCGTCCTTGTCCTCAAAGATGATACCATCGGGCAGGGGCGTCTCGGCGCCCTTGAGAATGACCTCGATGGCGTCGTCCAGAGGCGTGGCCGGGTCCGCGGCCTTGATCCAGACGGCCGGGCTCTCACGGGCCAGGCGCAGCGGATGGGTGATGCGCCCGATATGCTCCTGGCTCCAGCAGGCATGGACGGCCCGCAGGCCGTCGAGTTCGACCCAAAGCGGAAGGCTGGCGAACCAGGCCAGGTCCTCAAGCCTCTGCTCACGCGCTTCGGGGCTGGCGTGATACTCTTTGAGGAAGGCCAGATGCTGGCCAAGATTCTTGTCGGTCCGCGGCCGCAGATGCCGCCCGGGGCTGGCGGGATGCTCTCTTCAGAACAGCACGGCGTTGAGCTCGTGATTGCCCATGAGGCAGACGGCCTCGCCGGCCTCGACCATGCGCCTGACCGTGCGCACCACGCCCATATTGTCCGGGCCGCGATCAATGAGATCTCCCAGGAACAGCGCCTAGCGTCCGGCCGCGTGGCGCCAGACGCCGCCAAGGGGCTCATAGCCAAGCTGGCTGAGCAGCCGCTGGAGTGGTTCAAGGTGCCCGTGCACATCGCCGATCAGATCAATGCCGCGAGCGGCATCGAGAGCGTCCTGAGGCGATAGGGGAAGAAGGGTCATCTACAGCCGCTATGTTCGCCGGCGCCAAGCGCCAGCGTTGGGAGATCATGAGTTTGGGAGTGGGCGCACGGGTGCTAAGCAATGCGTGCGGATAAAATATGGACCATTCGGGCGCTGATGTCATTACCTGCGGGCGCGCAGATGCACTGGATCGACTTTGACCCCGACCCGAGGCGCGCTGCGCTTATTTTCCGATTTTTTGTCAACGGTTCAGAGCGGTCAGGCAGGCTCCCTTTGGATCGGCGGACGAGCCTGTTTTTTGCCCCCCCAGTCACAAAATGGGGTGGGGAGTACCCGTGCCGTTATTCTTGCGAGCCTTTCGCCAAGCAAAGAGTGCCACTGACACTGAATCAGTGGTGGTTTGTGATTTAACTAATTGAAATAATTATGGTGTCGTCCGCCGTGTGACTTGGCGCGTGTGTGACTTCGTCCGCCTCGTCCTCGTAAGCCGTTGAAATATCAGGCTCGCCCACCGGCACCCCGGCCAGCGCCGCGCCGTCGATCACCCGCCCGCCCTGAATTTCCGGCTGCGCGGCGTCCCAGCCTCCGATCTGGATGATCGCCGCCGCGCCCTGGCAGCCCTCCAGCTTGATCCCCTGCGCCTGCTTGGAGTGGATGAACGGCGCGAGGTCTGCCGCCGCGCGCAGCTGCGCGCTCAGCGCCTCCGCGCCCTTGAGCCCATAAGCGCGCTTGATCTCGGCGGGCTGCATGGACAGCACCCGCGCCATGAACACCAGCGGATCCACGAAGCCCGGATCCGCCTGCAACAGCCGCAGCGTGTCGCGCGTCACCCGGTTGCGCGCGCCCTTGGGTCGGCCCGGCCCGCGCGCCTCGGCGGCCTCGCGCGCCTGCGCCACCTGGGGAAACTGCCGGGCGAAGTCCTCGCGCTCCAGCTCGAACAGGTCCACCTGCTCCGCCGCCCGCTCATCCGCCACCGCGCGCAAGCCCTCGCCGGGCGCAACACCCAGCGCCTCGCCCACCGCCTGCGCACCTGTCCGCTCGTTGGCCATATCCGCCCGTTGTTTATTCAAGGGCGGCGATGATGCCCCGACCGGCCAGGGGGCGACGGCGAAGGGGAAAACAGGCCTGGGCGCTCTGGGCAAGGCCAGCGCCCAAGCCGCCCAATCGAAGCTATTGATAGATATATATATTTTTACGTGCTGGGCGTGTTGGGCGCATTGGGCGTCACGCGCGTGCGCGCACGCGAGTTAGTAGCATATGGGAGTTACGCGCATACGCGCGGGAAAGCGCCCAACCGCCCAATCCGCCCAAGCTTTGATTTTAAAGAGAAATCCCGGCCAATCCGTTGGGCGCTGCGCCCAACCCCTATCCGGTAGGGAGTAAAGCTCCGCGCATTTGCGCTTATTGCTTTCAGATTGAAACGTGCGGGCGAAGGGAAGGGATGTCAAGAAGTAACGCGACCTGCCTGTTGACCTGACCTTCGTTTTCATTCTGCTGAAGCGAGGAGCTGGGGTTGATCTGAGATTGATACAGCTGGTTGGTGACGAGGAGGTGCACGCTCATTACGTCATCGAGTTGGCCCCGGCCACGAGAGCTTGGGCACTTGCCATACACACCAGCGGGGCCACGAAGCCGGGAGCCGCCTGGAGCAGCCGCAGCGTTTCGGGCGTCACCCGGTTGCGCGCGCCCTTGGGCCGGCCCGGCCCGCGCGCCTCGCGACTCGCGGCGATGCTGGGAAACTGCCGGGAGAAGTCCTCGCACTCGGCGTCGAACAGATCCTCCTGCTCGCCCCTGGCCGGATCCAACCCACGAAGCCCTTCGCCCGGCGCAACGCCCAGAGCCTCGTACAACGCCTGCGCACCTGAATGGTCGTTGGCCATATCCGCCCGTTTATTTAGGGCGGCGATGATGGCCGGCTCCGCCATGGAGCGAAGGCGAAGCGGCCAGCCGCGTTGTGCGCGTTGTGATCAAGCCCCAAACAAAGGCCACAGGCTAATATATTGATAGATATATATATTTACGTGGGTTGTGTGTGTTGTGTGCGTTGTGCGTCTCGCGCGTGCGCACGCGCGAAAGAGTGGGGGTTCAGGAATTTACGCGCATACGCGCAGGAGAGCGCACAACCGCACAACCTCCACAACGCCTTGAATTTCAGTGATTTACGCTGTGTGGTCCTCACACAACCCGCACAACCCCCGACCCGAGGGGGGCGCAAAGCCCCGCGCTGGCGCGCTGATAGCTTTCGATGTGGAGGGTGCGGGCGGAGGGTCTGGCTGTCAAGAGAGATCGCCCCTGGCGGGTCCGGGATTGTCTCTGGCTGGCGCACCTAGGTACATACGCGACTGTGATCTGGACCATTTGGCGGCTCGCCGCAGGCCTGACTAGCTTGAGCTCCAACAAAGGGGAGCGGCGCCCTGCGCGCCGCGCCCGGAGGTTCTCAAACGCTTGCACCTGATCTCGATTGGGCGTTAACCTTTCATTCACACAGGTGAAGCCATGCCGGGCGCTCCCATGATCAGACTGAAACGCGGCCAGGCGCCGGGCCTGACGCCCGCGCGGCCCTTGCGGGACGGCACTCCGCGCTGGCGCTGGCTGCCCGGCCCCAGCGTGCGCGCGCGCGGTTTCAAGGGCCTGTACCTTTTGGGCGCGCCCGGCGCCCCCATCGATGCGGCCGGCTGGGCCGGGCTGGGCTTCGCCGCCCCGCCAGCGGGCTGCGCCGGGCTCACCCTGGACGGCCCGCCTCTGGATCTGTCCGCCGCGATCGCTCCGGCGAAGGCCCTGTCCGCCGCCGCCGCCGCGCAGGCTGCGCCGGCGGCACCCGCGCCGCGCCCGGCGCCGCGCGCCATGACGCTGAACGATTGGCTGGACCGGTTCATGGAGGCCGCGCGCGCCGGCAAGGTGCGCACCCGCGACCGCAACGGAAAGCCCGTGCCCATCCGCGCCAAGACGATTGAGGGCTATGCCGCCGCGCTCCAGCCGCTGCGCCGCGTGCTGGGCGATGACCGCCCGGCGGATATCCGCCGCGAGGATCTGCGCATCATTTATGAAACCCTCATCGATGACGGCAAGCACGCCATGGCCGTGGCGGCCCAGCGCGCGCTGTCGCGCGCCTTCAACTGGCTGGCCGAGGCGCACGCCAGCGAGGCCCACGCCCTGCCCCGCCCGTCTGTCTATTCCGGCATGGGTCTGGGCCAGCCCGCCGGGCGCCTGCGCATGGCCCTGCCGGGCGAGGCCGAGGCCATGTTCGACGCGCTCAAGGATCCCGCCGCCTTCGCCGCCGCTCACGGGCTCGCCATCGCGCCGGGCCTCCTGCCCGCGCCCGCCCCGGCGGCGGCCGCCGCCTGGCGCATGATGCTGTGGACGGCCCAGCGCGGCGTGGACGTGATGAGCTTCAACGATCACGCCTTTGCGGGCGAGCGCCTGCACTGGATCCAGTCCAAGGGCGGCGCGCAGATCTCCATCCCGCTCACCGATGGCGCGCGCGAGGCCCTACGCCTGGCCCGCGCCGCACGCGCCGGGCTCGCCCTCACGCCCGGGCGCATCGACGCCACAGGCGGGCTCCTGTTCTGGGACGCCGCCACCGATCCCGCACGCCCCTACCGGCAGGTCAAGGCCTCGGGCTCGGTCTATTACAAGCGGTTCAATCAGGCCTGGGGGCAGGCGCGCGCGCTGGCCGCGCTCGCGGTCCCGTCCCTGCAGGGAGGCCACAAGGACCCGTTCGGCAATATCATGCCCGCCCTCAACTTCGCCGACGGGCGCGACACGGCGGTCACCCGCCTGTTCGAGGCGATGGAGTTTTCCGAAAGCGCGCTCGCCCCGATCGCCAGCTGGCACGGATCCAGCGTGGAAAACCTCCTGAAACTCCTAAAGCACTATCTCGTGCTCAACCCGGTCTTCGCCAACCGCGCCGGCGACCGGCTGGAGGCCTATGCGGTCAAAATTGGACTGAGGATCTAGCGCTAAGCACAACGGGCAAAACCGTGTGACTTCCGGGATATTTCAGGGAAATCCGCAGGACGCCGCCCACCGCAACCCATTGAAATAACTAACGCCTCTTGTCACACCCCACGGACTTTTAATCAGTAGGTCCCGGGTTCGAGCCCCGGTCGGCTCACCAAGTCCAAGGGGCTTGGGAGGTGCGCGCCGAACCGGCGCGCCGTCAGACACTCCCCGCAGGTTCCCGGCCGCCATTGGCCAGCAGATCAAGCCCGCAAGGCTTACCAGCGCGCACGCAGGGCCACGCCGGCATAGTGCTCGTCTTCCCTCCACTCACGCGCGCCAGCGCGGTAGCGGCGTTGTTCGCGCACATAGCCCAGCGTGGCGTAGACGTCTGCGCCCAGCTCCACGCCCACGCCGAAATGCGCGTCGCCTACGCTGGCTTCGACGCCGGCGGGCGCCAGCGTGTAGCTGAGCGGTCCGCCCGGCGCGATCATATAGCTCTCGCGTCCCGCCCCGCCGACCAGGAAGACCGGCGGCAGATCGGTCAGTTCGCGGGTCGTCGCCGTCACCTGCAGCCCCATGGCGGAGCCGGACCATCTGGGCGGCTGAGGCGTTGCGGCGCGGGCGTGCAGCGTCACCTCCGGGGTCAGGGCGAAACCGCCTGCCGGCGTTGCTTCCGTGTGGCGGGTGGAGCCGGGTTCTGCGGCGAAGCGCAGCGCCGTCCCTGATCCATTGAGCGCAGCCGCCACCGCCGCGCGGCTGCCCTGGGAGGCCTCGGTGCGGGCGAATTGGGCCGGATCAAATGCGGGCGTGGGCCAATCTCCAGGCAGGGCGCTCTGGGTCGCGGCATCGGTCACGAAGGTGGTGAACAGGGCGCCGCCCGCCACCAGAGCGGCCAGGGAAAGCTCGGTCGCCCGGTGTCGCGACATTCGCCTGCGCGCGTTGTCTCCGAGCCTGCTGCGGCCGCCGCCGCGCCAATTCCAGTCGCTCATCCAGCCCCCCAGCGTGATTTTAACCCCGTGCGGGCTGTCCCTCCCGCCCGAGCGTTGCGTTTATAAGTATTAAGATAGTGCAAGCAGACGCGCGTGGGCAAGCGCAGACTGGCCGGCCACGCGCGGCCCGGCGCGCAGTGCAGATGTTGACGGCGCCGCGCGGGCGTCATACACAGCGCCTCCCTTGGACGCGGCCCGGTCGCGCACACAGGTTTGACGCGGGGTGGAGCAGCCCGGTAGCTCGTCAGGCTCATAACCTGAAGGTCGTAGGTTCAAATCCTACCCCCGCACCCAAATCTTTTAATGATTACAGTGGTTTATGGCGGCGTCGCGGGCGTCGGCGAGGCTGCAGCAAGTTCACCTCAGCGATACCTCAACACAATGGGTCAAACTTGCCGCAGCGACTGTAGGGGCCTGCAACAGATCCGGCTCGAGCACCAATTCTCAACGGAATTAGCCGGGTCGCCCGGGGGCGCACCGTTCACTTACCTGCTTTCAAAGGCTCGCAAATTTAAATAATCGCGCCGCACTAAACCGTTGAAACCGCTTTGTCCGCGGTGACGATGATATCGCAGGACCATGCTTTTTCAGCAACGGCTTCCAGACCTCGCGTAAACAAGTACTCCCGCTGACGGTGCTGCCCGTCCTTTTCATAGGTGATCAAAACATATCGATCGTGGAAATCACGCTCAGGTGTTTTCCGTCGCGGCTCGAACGCGAGGCGGGGAGCACTGCCCGCCAGGTCTTTCAGAGCCATGTATATCTGCGTCCTCAGGGCTGACAGCGCCTGATCTTCGGTGGCGAAGTCCGTGCGCTCGAACTCCCTGAAGGGCCTGGCGACGATCCTTGCGAAGCGAACGCCTTTGGTTGCTCGCGCCAAATGAATGGTGATTTGCGAAAGCCCTCTCTGGGCCCGGCGGGTCCAGAACGTGTAGGGGTCTATTAGACGCAGCTCGTGGATCACGGCGCCATCAAGCCCGTAAAAAATTTCCGAAAGATCGGGCGTGGATCCTTCGCGCGAACGAAATATCGGATTGACCGCCGGGGATGCATTTTCGGCAACTGTTTTGCCTGCTGCCGTATCGGCGGGTTCCGGCGCGCCCTGATTTACAGGCGCTGCTGTGGCCTGTGTTGAACTGACTGAATCAGGCGCTGCTATACTCCCCGCATCGAAAGAGGCGGCGTGGTGCCCGCCGGGGTCGATTGTGACGGCGCCGAAGAGGGCGCGCGCGTCATTCTCAAGGTCTTCAGGCGGTGCCAGCATGTGGCCGGCCAGCGCGCGTTTGCGCCTCAGCATGCCATCGAGATTCAGATCGAAACTATGATCGCGCAGTTGCGGCGATGGATGGACAGCGATCGGATAGTACACGCTGACTGGCCGGGTTTGACCAAGCCGGAACGCGCGGTCAGTGCTCTGATCCTCAACAGCGGGATTCCACCACCGCGACAGGTGAATGACGTGATTGGCTGCGGTGATCGTCAAGCCAACGCCGCCCGCTTTCGGCGAGAGGATCATCAAGTCGAACCCCGGTGGCCCTGATTGAAAACGGTCCACGAGGGTCTGGCGCTTCGCTCCGGCGACACCGCCATGAATTCTCGCTGGCGCTTCGGCCAAGTTGTAGCGGCGCCTCAAATAGTCGGCCAGGAAGGCTTGCATTTCGAGGCTTTCAAGGAAGACCAACGCCTTCTCACCGCGCCTTTTGATCTCGTCGAGCAATTCGACCGCTTTCTGTAATCGTGCCGACCGCGCGACATAACCGTCCATGTCGCCATAACCTTCGTTCGGCGATTCTGGATGCAGTGAAATTGAACGAAGGTCTTGGAGAACCTTCAACATGCCGTCGCCTGGCGCTAACCCGTCACGGCTGGCGACAGCGCGCACCACGACATCAAGATAAGCGTCTGCTTGAGCCCGGGGCATTTCTACCTGCTCGGAATACTCCCGCTTCTCTGGCAGCCCATCAAGTTCATCCGTTTTGAGGCGCCGCAATCCAGCCGCCGGGAGACCGTCCGCGCTCTTGAACAATCGCTCATGCAAAACTTGCAATTTTTCAGGGTTATCCGAAGGATAGGCCTGCTCGAAATCCCGGCTGGAGCCGAGGAAGCCGGGCCACAGCACGTCCATAAGAGACCACAAGTCCTGCAGGCGGTTCTCCACCGGCGTACCGCTCATACCAATCTTGAAGTCAGCATTGAGCGCGCGGGCGGCGCGCGAGATTTGGCTGGTCGGGTTTTTCAGTTTCTGAACTTCGTCAAAAACAAGCGTGGAGAAGCGAACCTTGGCGAACGAGAAGTGGTAGTCGCGCATGGTCTCGTAAGTGGTAAGGACTATGCCTGCATCACGCCAAATCTGGACATCAAGAATTGTCCTCCCCGTGCGCGTCTCGGCTCCAGCCTCGGGGTGTATCTTCATGGTCTTGAGCGAGCCGCCATGGGCGTCAATGCAGTCGCCCAATGCGCCAGGCGCAAGGTGCTTGTTGATCTCGGCCTTCCAGTTCGACAGCAAGCCGGTTGGCGCGACGATCAAAACCGGCGCGCTGGAAGCTGACCGGTTGAGCGCCAGGAAGCTGAGCGCCTGAAGGGTTTTTCCTAGCCCCATATCATCGGCGAGCAATACGCCAGGCAATCCGGCCGCACGCGCCGCAGCCAACCAACGAAAACCGTCCAACTGATATGACTTGAGCGTTGCCAATACGGTGCTCGGCGGGGCCGCCGGTGCTGTTACTGCGCAGGTGGCGGCGGGCGCCATCACCTCGAACCGAACCTCGTCAAAATTGTCTGTAATCGTAAGGAAGCGCTTCTCCGCCAAGATGGGAGGGGGGCCGCCTTCATCTTGCTGCTCCCCGCAATCATCTGTTTGTTCGGCGGACAGGCGGGGTGCGTCCTCGATGGCGGCAACCAGTTCGCCCAGATCAGTCAGGGCGTTGCGGGCCTGATCGCTGACCGGAACCTCATGATGACCAATCCTGAAACTTGGTTCGCCCGCAGCCTGTGCGGCATCCCAAGCAGCTTGCGCCTCACGCACTCCGCCAGCGTCCAGCGTGATTTCCTCCTGGCCAACCTTCAAGCCGAAGCTTTCAGGGATCCACGTGTTCGGCTTCGGCTTGATCCAGGGCAAAACGGGCTGGCGCCAGATATCAATGCCGATGACACGCTCGGAGAATTGTTCGGTTTCGATGAACAAGCGGTCGATGATGTCGGCATCATCTTCACCCAGCGCGTCGCGCAGGAAGCCTGTGGGATTGCTTATGAATGCGCGCCGGGTCTTGGTGTCAGCGCTGGACGCCTGACGAACCACACTCAGCGCTGGCCGCAAAGCAGGATCGATGACGACGAATGATCCATCCTGCAATACGTACGCTGGCCGTCCCGCCGCGTGAGCGCGAAATCGCTGTTTGGCGAAAATGTCCTGCAGAGCCGGCGGCAACAGCGCTGCCTTGGTTTCGTCGATGGTTTCTCCGGCCTCCGCCTCGGCGGCCACGTCACGGCCAAACAGGACGGGATCGAAATCGAAGGTGTCGTTGTGAACTCCAAGCTGCAGAGAGAAGGCTGACGCCTGGTACACCGTGACTGCACCGAGATAGCCATCGGATTCAATGTCCGAGCCAACCGTTTCCGCCAAGGCCTGGTTCAGTCTCGCGTAGGCCGAAAGGCGTTCTTCCTCCTGCAGGGGATCGCGCAGCGGGGCGGCGAGCTCAAGCAAGGTGAAAGCGGGCTCTGAAATGCGATAGCGCTTGCCTTCGTGGACCAGGAAAACACCGTCTCGCTTGGCGCGCACAGGCATCCCGCCGCCTTGAACCCATCGTGTGCGCACACGAAAATCAGGTGACTTCACCTGATCAACGGTCTCCAGGCGCAAACCGAATGGCGGTGCGGGCGGAAGCCCCAACGCATGGGCCGAGGATTCATCCAGAGACGCCACCAATGCATTGCTCAGGAACAAATGATCCATGTGGAAGACGGCATGTTTTGGCGATCCCGGATCGTCATTGGCGCGCGCCGCCGCGATAGCGCGGGCCAGCGCGCCGCCTTCTCGTTCTGCCCAGTCTTCCGGTGCAATCTTTCGCCCGAGCCAGCCTGGACTTTGGCGGATCAAAACCCCGGTCTCCGAGCGTTCCACCTCAAACTTCATCATCACACCCTGTAGTCAATCTGGCGCATCGAGACGCCGGTTTCCCGGCGGATCTTCTCGGCGAACTTACCCTGCCAGCCATAGGTCTCATTGCCTGTATGGGACATCTCCCACCACTCGCTGTTGCGCAGCTTTCCAGCATGATACTCGCTGGCGTAGAGTTTCGGCGCCAAATGGTCGCCCCGGCGCCACATGCGGCATTTGCCGTTGTGGCTCCACTCAGCGATGACCAGATCTCCGATGGTCATGACCAGCACGGCGTGAGTGCTGGCGACGGCCCCATTTAGACGTCCGAATTGTTTAAAACTATTGTCCTCGGTGCGCCGGGCTGTCTCCCGGGCGAGCTGCTCGCCTTGGGCGCCAAAGCAGACCCAGGCATCGGCGATATGCGGCAGATAGGCTGACCAGAATTTCCGGCGGTAGCGCCACATGCGCTTCTCGTCGGGTGTCGTCATGGTCTGGCTGACGATCTCAAAGAATTGGAGCACTGAGGCGCGCGTCAGCCAGCCGGTCAGGACGCGCCGCGCCGCTTCGTCCACATCCGCCCATTGAGCAGACGACCCGGCAAAGCGCGGATCCTTGATGGCGTCGATAACGAAATTGCGCACCCTGCGTTCGGTTTCCTGGCCCGGCGCGCCGCCAATCCACGGCAACAACAAGGCGTTGACGGTCTCACCTACGAGGTCCGGGTAGCGCAATCGCACCCGGCCTTCTCCCATGTCTCCACTCTGACTCGCCCAGTCGATGAGAATATTGATCAAGACCGGGCTTTTCGCGGCATTCTCCCGGACGAACTCGCAAGTGTGATGGAAGGCGGCTCGGACAACCCCGCTGGCGCGGAGCAGCTCAGGTAGCCGGAGTGCGTCAAAGGCAGCCTCTACCGGCGTTCCGCCAGACATGATTTGTGCGGCGAGCTTCTTGGGGCCGCGTGTGCGGTCAATCAGGCCCGCCTCGGCCCACACCGATACGGACTCAAGCCTCTTCTCTGGCGCACTTCCATTGATATGCCGGGTGATCCTGTCCAGCGCACCGGGCAAAGACGGGTCGAACCCTGCAACAAATGCGGTGGCGAAATTCTTCATTGTATAGACAGACGATGCTGCATGGGGATGAGCCAGCAAGGCGCCTACACGCGCCTCATCGTCTACGAGCCGGGGACCCTCTTTGCTTTGAGTGAACAGATGCCGCGCAGCAGCACGCAGCTCGCGGCGGCTAAGGCCGGCATAGCTGCGTTCGCGCGCCCAGTGCTCTATCAGGCGCGCAACGAAGGCTTCGGGGTCTTCGACACCGCCGCCGTCCGATGCGTCGACACGGTCTGTCAGACCTGCGACCGCGCGTGCGAGGCGGGCTTCGGAAGGCATTGGGCGATCGATGAACCGAACCGCAGTGTCCAACGATGAAATTGCGCCGCGCAGGCTCAAGGGCTCGCCTCCGTCCCGGTGGTCCAGCCCATTGATATCCGGATGTCGATCCTGCGGTTACGTTCGCGTTCGGCCTCGGACTGCTGCCTACATGCTGCGGCAACATCATCGCTGAGAAGGGGATCGGCCAGGTGGGCGCCAGTTTCCATATCCCGAGCAGGGCGGCGATCCGCGTAGGACGCTACGCCAAGGACGCGATGCGAGTCGCCCTGCCTTACAGCTGCGACGGGGCTTCTCGAAAAAATTCGTCCGAGCGCAGTATTATGTGATGTCATGTAAAGATAAGTGTGACCGGCCCTGCTCGCGCCGAGCACCCAGTTCCCCAAATCATTTCCAAACGGCACGCAGTCGGTATGCCCTTCTATATAAATGCCATCAATCCAGATCAGCTGGGAATCCACGCCCCGAAATTGCTCAAGTGGACCTAGCTGGCGACCATTCACTTCAAGGTCGCTGAACTGGGCCTCGATCCACTCGCAATTGCCAACCGGGTTATGGTCTTCGAGATAGGCCAGGCAGGGAATAGTCTCGGCGAGGGCATCGGCCATGGCCGCAAGAACCACTTCAGCGCTTTGCGGTATTGTATCATCGCCAGATGCGAACCTCAGCACGTCTTCGGAGAATCTTATTGTCCCTGTCGCTGTGTCGAACTCAATGCGATCATCGTTCACTCTTTCTGCAATTTGATCCAACACGAGCCTACGTGCTGCTGTCGCAGCCTGTTCGACACGTCGGACCGCCTCTGCCTCCTCGACGGTTTTTCTGCTCTGCAACACGTAATAAGTCAGCAATATTATAAAGATGAGCAGCAGGCCGACCATCATGTCAGCCATTGAAATGTAGCTGCTCTCTTCTTCCGCGCCCGTTTCCTCCCACTGTGACATGGTCAGGCGCTTTCACGCTTGGTGCGGCCCATTTGTTCAGCCAGATCGCCAAGCTCCTCGGCGAGTTCGGAAAGTGGCTGGACCGCAGTGGTGAACGAATTGACCGCCTTGCTCATTTGACCGTCCAGATCGGCGACGTAACGCCGCATCCCGTCTGCATTTTTGCCCATGGCTTCGCTGATTGCCTGAAGCGCTTTGCCCAAATCCTCGTCCACCTCCGAGAACCGCGCGCGATATCCGCTCCAAGCCTCTTCGGCGGCATTGGCTGTCGCGCTGATCTGCTCGGCCAGGGTGTTGGCTTTGCCAAGGGTTCCAGTGAGCGTGGACTCAAGCCGTTCAGTTGCTCCGCTCAAGGATTGGGTCGCAGCTTCCAGCGATTGAAGAGCGCCCGCTATTGGACGCGCAACGGAGCCCAGATCGTTGGCCGCGCCACTGAGCACGTTGCCGGCAGATCGTGTCGCGACTGTTGTCTTCTCCAGCGCCTCGGCTTGCGTCCGCGTGGCGATTGATGTGGTTTCCAGGGCGCTGCGCAGCTCCCTAAGCTGTGCGGTGGAGCTTTCCAGTGAGGTCCGCCAATCGGTCGAAGCCTCCGAAATGGAACGGGTGAGAAGTGCACCAGCATCCGCGGCGGCTTTGCGAGTCTCTTCGGCACCTTGTGCAAACGCGTCACCAAAGGACTTTTGTGCACTTTCCGCTACGCCTTTGGACAGATTTTGGAGCGTCGCGCCAATTGAATTTAGATGATCTGCATTGGCACCGGCGCTGGCGTCGATTTTCTTCAAGGCTTGGGTCAGCACGTCGTTCATGCCGGCCGCTGCTTCCAGCATCTTGGTGTTCGCGTTGCTGGACGCCTGTTCGGCGCTTTCATTCATAGCTGCGAAACGCGTCTCGAGCTGGCCGGCCATCGCTTCAAGGGCTTTGGAAGCGGCGTCCATGCGCTGGGCTGCGGCCTCTCCGCCTTCGTTCAACTTGCCTGACAAGCCACTGAGTTCGCTCTTCAAATCGCCCAGAACACGGCCAAGTTCGCGGATCTCGCCGCCGGCCATGGAATTAATCGCGTTTCCGACGCCGTCTTTAAGCGCACCCAAAGTCGCTTCATTCTGGCTGTCGAGCGAACTGCGGATACCGCCAAGCTGTTCGGTCACCGGCGCCACAGCTTGATCGATCGCCACGGCCAGATCGGTGTTGAACTTCTTCAACTGGTTCGACTGCTCGCGAACCAGTTCCAGCTGTTCCAGCGCCAGATGCTGCTCGGGCACGAAGACCAGTCCGCTCTCCAGCTTGTCGGACAGCGCATCGACCTCCCGGCGAATAATGAAGGCGTAAATGCCAAGGCCCACTTTGAGCACGATTGATCCGAACAGACCGCCGATGGACGCGTAGAATTTGGAGGCAGCGCCCGCGACAATGGAGATCACGGCCGTCTGCATGTTGTCGTCCGAGCTGGCGGGGCCTGCTTCGATCTCCGCCAATTGTGGGGCAGCCACAGGAATGTTGTTGTCCGGGTCGACGGCGCCCACCTCCCCCTCGTCCATTTGGACAGCACCGGTTCTAAAGGCCGCTTCAACAGTCTCGATGTGGCCATTGTAGGCCTCACAAACAGTAAGGCCGCCATCAGGTGTCATATCGCACCCAGCCTTCAACAGCACCGCGATTATGCCAATGAAGGTGAGCAAAAGGCCAATGCTCACCAGCAAACTGGCGAGCCCGGCAAGCTGGCCCGGGTTCTTGACCGCTCTCAGAAAATAGCCCTGAGGCCTTGTCGTGTTGCGAATGACCTGGGCGTCCTCCCCGTCATCGACAAAGGTTTCTTTGAATTCCGACCACGCCAGGCGCAGATGATGTTCGCCGCCGAACAACAGGAAGACGCGGCGCAAAGGGCCGCCCCCGCCCCCGCCCATGACGGGATCAACATCGCTGTCAAACGCTTGGGCGAAAAGGCGGCGGCGCTCGACATCGCTCTCGGCGGATTTATAGACTTTCGCAAGGCGGCGCCGGCGTACAGTCAGTGCGCCCCAGGCAGGCAGCAGAGCAAAAAGTCCATAGAGCACAAGGAAGGCCACGGCTGCGCCGATCAGGATGTACGCCAGGCCGGCAGCGAAATGAGACCCGTCGGCTACGAACCGCGCCATGAACGGCAATAGGAAGCTCTCAAGCTGGCGGCCAAGCAATTCAACTGGCTCGGCCCAACCGCCGTCCGCGTACCCACGATAAATTGTCATACCCCGTCCCCTTGTCGAATTACGTCCTATACCCGAGGTCGCAGGGCGTCGCTAGGAGTGGAAACCTTTGCCGAGATCAGCTGCCCGTCTATTGCATACAGCGCAGCGCGTCCTTCGATTGTAAGCGGGACCGAACGCGTCATAGACTGCGCACTGGCAAAGCGTAACTGATACCGGGGAATGGTAGTTCTATGGGGCAAAGCTTCTTCGACGCGCCGATTCTCAATTCGCCCTATGAGCATCCGGCCAGGCATTGGGACCTCGACAAGGACGGCCAGCCCACCGATGTCATCGTGGCGCACCGGCGCAAATCCTCGCTGGTCACGCCCGTTCCCAAGCCGAAAAAGAAGGCGAAAAAGTCTGGCCAGACGGAAATGGTTCTGGGTGGGGGCGGCGATCTGTCCACGCTGGAACAGGAATACAATCCCACCCCGATCATCAATGCGGTCCGCCAGCAGGTGGAGGCATGGCGGGCGCTGCCCAATCCCTCGCAATGGATGGTGACTCCGGAAACCGCGCGCCTGCTGCAGCACTGGCGCGGGGATCACTGGACTGGCATTCGGCCGTTTTTCTGCCAGGTGGAAGCGGTGGAGACCGCGATCTGGCTGGCGGAGGTGGCGCCCAGGCTCGGCCAGCGTTTCAGGCATGTGCGTGCGCATCTGGACGGCGCCAACGCCCAGGCGAACCCGGAACTGTTCCGCATCGCGCTGAAGCTCGCCACCGGGGCGGGCAAGACCACGGTGATGGCCATGCTGATCGCCTGGCAGACCGTGAACGCGGTGCGTTCGCCAGGGTCAAAGCAGTTCACCAACGGATTTCTGCTGATCACGCCGGGCATCACGATCAAGGACCGGCTGCGCGTGCTGCAGCCCAATGACCCGGACAGCTATTACAGGACCCGCGATCTGGTCCCCCAAGACATGCTCGGCGATCTGCAGCGCGCCAAGATCGTGATCACCAATTATCACGCCTTCAAGCTGCGTGAGACTGTGGACATCGCGTCGGGCACGCGGCGCGCGATTGAAGGCCATGACGACCCGATGAAGACGCTGGAGAGCGAAGGCCGGATGATCCGGCGCGTCATGCCCGAACTGATGGGCATGAAAAATGTCATGGTCATCAATGACGAGGCCCATCACTGCTATCGCGAGCGGCCTGAAAGCGAGGCCGAGGCCGCCTATAGCGGCGATGAGAAGGACGAGGCGAAAAAGAACAACGAGGCCGCCCGCCTGTGGATTTCCGGGATCGAGGCGGTCAAGCGCAAGCTGGGGGTGAAGACGGTCTACGACCTGTCGGCTACGCCCTTCTTCCTCAAGGGCTCCGGCTACGCAGAAGGCACGCTGTTCCCATGGACGGTGTCGGATTTCTCGCTGATGGACGCCATCGAGTGCGGCATCGTGAAGCTGCCGCGCGTGCCCATATCCGACAATGTGCCCGGCGGCGATACGCCCAAATATCGTAATCTCTGGGAGCATATCGGCCAGAAGATGCCGAAGAAGGGCCGCAAGAACGCCGGCGCACTCGACCCGCTCTCTCTGCCCAACGAACTCTACACCGCACTGGAAGCCCTCTACGGCCATTATGAGAAGACCTTCGCGCTGTGGCGCGCCGAGGGCATTGATGTGCCGCCGGTCTTCATCGTTGTGTGCAACAACACCACCACCAGCCAGCTGGTGCACGACTATATCGCCGGTTTTCACCGCGAGAGCGGAGAGGGGCGGTCCGACTACAATGCCGGCCGGTTCGAGCTGTTTCGCAATTTCGATGAGGCCGGCGCCCCGCTGGCCCGCCCGCGCACGCTGCTGATCGATTCCGAGCAGCTGGATTCCGGCGAAGCGTTGAGCGCGGAATTCCGCAAGGCGTCAGTCGAGCAGATCGACCGTTTCAAGCGTGAACTTGTCGAACGCACCGGCGACGCCACAGCGGCCGACAGCCTGTCCGAGGCTGATCTGTTGCGCGAGGTGATGAACACGGTGGGCCGCAAGGACACGCTGGGCGAGTCCATACGCTGCGTGGTCTCGGTCTCCATGCTCACCGAAGGCTGGGACTGCAACACCGTCACCCATGTGCTGGGCGTGCGGGCTTTCGGCACCCAGCTTTTGTGCGAGCAGGTGATCGGCCGGGCCCTGCGCCGCCAGTCCTACGAACTCAACGAGCATGGCCTGTTCAATGTCGAGTACGCCGACGTGCTGGGCATCCCGTTCGACTTCGCCGCCGAGCCGGTGGCGGTCAAGCCCAATCGCCCGCGAGAGAGCGTGCGCGTGCACGCGGTGCGCCCCGAGCGCGACGCGCTGGAGCTTCGCTTCCCGCGGGTGGAGGGCTATCGCGCCGAATTGCCCGACACCACCATCACCGCCGCTTTCTCCGAAAGCTCGAGACTGGTACTGAGCCCCGACCTGGTGGGGCCGACCGAGGTGCGCACAGAGGGCATTATCGGCGAAGGGGCTGATCTGTCGGTGGAGCATCTGGCCGCGATGCGCCAGGCCACGGTGGTGTATCACCTGGCCCGGCACCTGCTTTACAACAAGTATCGCGATCCGGGCGAGCCGCCGCCTTTGCACCTGTTCGGCCAGATCAAGCGCGTGGTGCGCCAATGGCTCGAGAGCGGGTATCTGGAATGCAAGGGCGGGACCTTCCCCGGCCAGCTGACCTATCTCGATCTGGCCGACATGGCGGCCGAGAAAATCAAGCAGGCCATCACCGAGGGCATTGAGGGCGAAAAGACCGTCAAGGCCATCCTGGATCCTTACAATCCGGCCGGCACCACCCACCACGTCAACTTCACCACCAGCCGCGAGACGCGCTGGAAGGCCGATCCGCGCAAATGCCCGGTCAACTGGGTGATCCTGGATTCCGACCGCGAGGCGGAGTTCTGCCGGCTCGCCGAGGCCCATCCCAGGGTCCTGGCCTATGTGAAAAACCAGAATCTGGGCTTTGAAGTCCCCTACCTCTACGGCTCGCAAAAGCGCCGCTACCGCCCCGACTTCATCGTGAAGCTGGATGATGGCCGCCCCGATCCGCTGAACCTCATCGTGGAGATCTCCGGCTATCCGGGCGGGGCCAAGAAGGAGAAGAAGGGGACGATGGACGCCTACTGGGTCCCCGGCGTGAACAATCTCCAGCGCTTCGGCCGCTGGGCCTTCGTGGAATTCGCCGATCACTACGACATGAAAGCCGAGTTCAAACAGTTGATTGACGCGTATTGCGTGATGGAGGGGGTGTGATGTTCGACAGCACGAAGGAAGATTTGCGCGATATCCTGGAAGAGGCGGATACAGGCGCGCTTCAGCTGCCGGACTTCCAGCGCGATTATGTCTGGGAGGATTCCGATGTGCGCAGCCTCGTGGCGTCCGTGGCCAAGGGCTTTCCAGTCGGCGCGCTTCTGACGCTGGAGACCGGCGGCGATGTCCGGTTCAAGCCGCGGCCCATCCAGGGTGTGAAGGCGGACGGCGTCCAGCCGCGCCAGCTTCTTCTGGACGGCCAGCAGCGCATCACCTCCCTCTACCAGTCTGCTTTCAGCAAGGCGCCGGTGAAGACCAAGACCAGTCGCGGCACGTTGGTGGAACGCCACTATTATATCGACATGCGCAAGGCTGTGGGCGACCGCGCCAATATCGAAGAAGCCATTGTCGGCGTGCCGGCCGAACGCATTGTGCGCACCGATTTCGGCCGCAGGATCGAGCTTGATCTGTCCAGCCCCGAGCGTGAATACGCCGAGCACATGTTCCCGCTGGATTGCGCCTTCGACAGCCGGAACTGGTTCTTCGGCTGGCGCGATTACTGGCGCGAACAGGGCGAGGATCATTTCGAGCTGGAGCGCCGCTTCGACCGCGACGTGCTCGAAGCCATCGCCCGCTATAAGATGCCCGTCATCCGCCTGGACAAGCGCAATTCGCGCGAGGCGATCTGCCTTGTGTTTGAAAAGGTCAATGTCGGGGGCAAGAAGCTCAACGCCTTTGAGCTGGTGACCGCCATTTACGCCGGCGACGGATTCGACCTGCGCGCCGACTGGCTCGGCGATGAAGGCCGGCGCGCTCGCCTGCGCGCCGCTGGCGGGCGTGAGGGCGTGTTCAAGAACATCGAAGCGACCGAGTTCCTCCAGGCCTGCTCGCTTCTGCACACCCGCGACGTGCGCCAGGCGCGCGCCGCGCAGGGTGTCGAAGGCAAGGAGCTGCCTGCGGTCAGCTGCCAGCGCGACGCCATGCTCGCCCTGCCGCTCGCGGCCTATCAGCGTTATGCCGATGCGGTGGAGCAGGGGTTTATCGAAGCAGCGCGCTTTCTCAACGAACAGAAGATCATCTCCCAGCGCGACGTGCCCTATCCGATCCAGGCCGTGGCGCTCGCCGCCGTGTTCGCTGTGATGGGCCGTGAGGCCGAGACCCAGGCGGCCAAGGAGAAGCTGGAGCGATGGTACTGGTCTGGCGTGCTGGGCGAACTGTACGGCTCGTCCACCGAGACCCGCATCGCGCGCGACCTCACCCAGCTTGTCGACTGGCTGCGCGGCGAGGGCGGCGAGCCGCGCACCGTGGAGGAGGCCTGGTTCCAGACCGGGCGGCTGGATTCCCTGCGCATTCGGCTTTCGGCGGCCTACAAGGGCATGCACGCCCTGCTGATGCGCGAAGGCTGCCGCGACTTCATAACAGGGCGGCCAGCCGACCAGATGACCTTCTGGAATGACGCGATCGATATCCACCACATCTTCCCGCAGAAATGGTGCCGCCAAAATGGCAAGGGCCGCGAGATATTCGACTCCATCGTCAACAAGACCCCGCTGTTCAAGCGCTCCAACATCCTGATCGGCGGCGACGCGCCGTCGATCTATCTCAAGCGGATCGAACAGGCCCATGGCATCGCCCCGCAGCGGCTGGACGAGATTTTGCGCAGCCATCTGATCGACCCGGAAACCCTGCGCAACGACGATTTCGACGGCTTCATCGAAAAGCGCCGGGCGGCGCTGGCGGGTCTGATTTCGAAAACCATGCAGAAGCCGCTGGCCGAGCATGCCCTGTCGCCGGAGCCCGAGACCGAGGACCGGCTGCGTGACGAAGACCAGGCCGAACATGACGAGGACGCCGTGGATGCCGCCGAGGAGGACGCGCTGAGCGATACCGGCCGGGCGCGCCGCGCCTTCTGGACCCATTTTGTCACGCGCCATCCGCGCACGCTGGTCAATGGCGGGCCGGGCGCGCTGGTCTACAGGCCGCGGCGCATCGCCGAAGGGGTCGATCTCTATCTGTTCATCGCCCGCGACGAGGTGGGGATGTATGTGCGCGCGCCGCACGGCGAGCCTCTGGAGACGGCGCTGGCCAGGCTGCAGCCCTTTGCCGAAAGGCTGGAGCGTGAACTTGGGGCTGCGTTCCGCCGGCCCGGCGCCACCCATCTTCTGGTCAGCCGCACCGCAATCAGCCCGTTTGACGAGGAGACGCGCGACCAGGCCGCCGACTGGCTGGCCGAGACGGCGGACCGGTATCAGAACACCATCCGGGACCTGTTGAGGGCGGCGGCATGAGTGGTCACCACGACCTGCGGCGACCTGCTGTTTTCATTCACGCCACGCAGTCTCTGTCCTTTGACGCGCCCATGAAGCACGCGATCAAAAGTGATGGCGGGTTGAAAGACTGGTCGGTCCGCGAGATAGCGCAGCAATATCAGGTCTCGCGAACCATGGCGGGCCTTAAGGAACATGCGCCAAAGATTGCAGAGATCATTGAGAGCCTGAAGACAGCAACGGTAGACAAGAGTTTGCCTGAGGCAGCCGCCGAATGCGTAAAATGGCTAAAAGAATTCAAAAATCTGCAGGCGTACAGCTCTAAAAATAAAAATCCCAGGTGGCCACTGTCCGCCATTAGCAAGCTGCTATGGTTCGCCCGTGATGATGGACGATGGACGCTGTACGACAGTTACGCACGGGATGCTCTTAATATACGTAGCGGAGGCCAGAGCGGTTTTGAACTATTCTACAAGACGCTTGAAGAAGCCGGATTTGATGAGGCGGTGACCGCGGCCCGAGCCATTCGTGACGGGGAGGATCTGGCTGGCCTCAGGATTTTCCCAGAGCGGATCATAGACGCCCATCTGGTTCTGATCAGCGCCAGGTCCGACAAGAGAGCGTCCCTTTTGCGCCGCGCCGCAAATTTCGAGGCGACATTGCTGCCCGCCTTGCGCCCGCCTTTGACCGCGCTTGCAGATGCCCTCGCTGGCGATGACTCTTGCTGGCTCAACCCTTCAAAACTGAAAAAGACCTGACCCATGGCCCGCACGCCCTCTTCCAAATCTCCCAAGTCTGTTGACAGTTTCACCCATGGCCAGGCGAAGCGGGCGAATATTCCCACCGCCGAGTTCGAGGCGTTTCTGGAGGATAAGGACAAGGTGCCGGTGCGGCTGGCCTATGAGCGGCGCAACCGGGATCTGGACCCGCAGCTGGTCTGGCGCGGCAAGGACGCCGAGGACGAGGCGGACCTGACCGTCAATGCGCCGCCGCTCTTCATCCAGGAGAAGGTCCACCCCAAGGCGCTGATCGACGCCCTGCTGCGCCGGACCGAAGCGAGCCGGCCGCCGCCGGACACGCCCGACCTGTTCCACGATTTCAACGGCCTGCCCGACGCCGAGGCGCGCACCGAGTTCTACGCCCACCAGGCCAACTGGACCAATCGCATGATCCTGGGCGACTCGCTGGCGGTGATGGCCAGCCTGTCCGAGCGCGAGGGCCTGCGCGGCAAGGTCCAGGCGATCTATCTCGACCCGCCCTATGGCATCAAGTTCAACTCCAACTTCCAGTGGTCGACGACCAGCCGGGACGTCAAGGACGGCCAGGCCGACCACATCACCCGCGAGCCCGAACAGGTCAAAGCCTTCCGCGACACCTGGCGCGACGGCATCCACACCTATCTGTCCTATTTGCGCGACCGCATGACCGTGGCGCGCGACCTCCTCACCGAAAGCGGCTCCATCTTCGTCCAGATCGGCGACGAGAATGTGCACCGGGTGCGGGCGGTGATGGATGAGGTGTTTGGCGAGGAGAATTTTGTAAGTGAGATTGTCTTCCAAAAGACATCAAGCACGTCGTCTACCGAGCTCTCTGGTGTCTACGACTTGATCCTTTGGTACGCGAAAAGTGAGAGCCGGAAATTTCGTCCAATATTCGTGATGAAAAGTGCTGGGGAGGCTGGAGCCTCACAATATAACTTTGGTGAAGATAGGTTTGGTGTCCGAGCGACGCTGTCGGATTGGGAGAAAGCCGGACGCAAAGACGAACTCCGGATTTTTGCGCACGACAACATTACCAGCCAACGACCCGCCCAAGGTGCTGATGTTACCGATTTCACGTTCCAAGGAAAATCGTTTGAGACGAAAAAGGGTACATTTAAAACCGTCCTGACCGGGCTTCATCACCTTGCTAAATCGAGCCGTATGATATGGATTGGAAACACCCTTCGATACGTGCGTTTCTTGGATGATTTTTCGGTTTATCCTCGATCAAATCTTTGGACCGATACGACCACTTCGGGATTCGCCGACCCAAAAGTCTATGTCGTTCAGACGAATGTTGAGGTCGTGAAACGCTGCCTCCTCATGACCACCGATCCCGGCGATCTGGTGCTGGATCCCACCTGCGGGTCGGGCACCACGGCCTATGTGGCCGAGCAGTGGGGGCGGCGCTGGATCACGATTGACACCAGCCGCGTGGCGCTGGCGCTGGCGCGGGCGCGCCTGATGGGGGCGCGCTATCCGTGGTATATCCTCAAAGACAGCGCCGAAGGCCTGCACAAAGAGGCCGAGCTGGCCCGCACGCCGCCCCGGGACGCCGCCACATACGGCGATATCCGCCAGGGGTTTGTCTATGAGCGCGTGCCGCACATCACCCTCAAAGCCATCGCCAACAATACCGAGATCGACGAGATCTGGGCCCAATGCCAGCCCGCCGTGGAGGCGGCGCTGGCGGCGCTGAACGCCGCGCTGAAGGGTCATGGAACGCCCTTCACCGTGGAGACCGGCGGCCGCAAGGGCGGGCGCGTGGACTTCACCGCGCCGGACGGCGCGATTGTGGACCTGCCCTCGGGCGAGGCGGCGCCGGCCAACGGTTTTCTGGAATGGGAGGTTCCGCGCGCGGCGCCAGAGCCTGCCAAAGGCGGCGCCGGCTGGCCCGACGGCGCGATCCAGGCGCTGGAGCGGTTCTGGGAGGCGCGCATCGCCCGCCAGAGCGAGATCGACACATCCATCGCCGCCCGGGCCGACCAGGAATTCCTCTATGACAAGCCCTATGAAGACAAGGCGCGCGTGCGCGTGGCCGGCCCCTTCACCGTGGAGAGCCTGTCGCCGCACAAGGTGATGGCGGTGGGCGCCGATGACGAGCTGATCGATGTCGCCGACGCCGCCGAGGGCAAGCGGGCAGGGCAGGGCGCCGGCATTGCGGGCAATGACAATTTCACCGCCGCCATCCTGGAGAATCTCAAGGCCGCCGGGGTGCAGCAGGCCGACAAATCCGGCCGCATCAAATTCTCCACCCTGGAGCCCTGGCCCGGCGATTTCGTCGGCGCGGCGGGGACGTATGAGGAGGGGGAGACCCCGTCCGGCGAAGCCGGCAAGGGCGACCGCCCGCCGGCCGGTCAGGCCGAACCCGCCGCCAAAGGCGGCGTCATGAGGCGGGCCGGTGTTCTCATCGGGCCGGAATACGGCACGGTGGCGCGCGCCGACCTGATGGCCGCCGCGCGCGAGGCGGTGGATGCTGGTTTCGACATTCTCATCGCCTGCGCCTTCAATTTCGACGCCCATGCCGGCGAGGTGGAGAAGCTGGGCCGCCTGCCCATCCTGAAAGCGCGCATGAACCCCGACCTGCACATGGCCGGGGAGCTCAAGACCACCGGCGCGGGCAATCTGTTCGTGGTGTTCGGCGAACCCGATATCGAGGTGGCCGAGGCGGCCGGCGGCGAGTTGCAGATCACCATTCACGGCGTGGACGTGTTCAAGCCCCAGTCAGGCGAGGTGGTCAGCTCCGGCCCCGAGGGCATCGCCTGCTGGTTCGTCGATGACGATTATGACGAGGAAAGCTTCTTCGTACGCCACGCCTATTTCCTGGGCGCCGGCGACCCGTACAAATCGCTCAAAACCACGCTTCGCGCCGAAATCGACGAAGCCGCCTGGGACACGCTCTACTCGGCGACGTCGCGGCCCTTCCCGCGGCCGAAGTCAGGGAGGATTGCGGTGAAGGTGATCAATCATTTGGGGGACGAGGTGATGAAGGTGTTTGAAGTTTAGGGGATGGCCAAGAGGACCATGAATCACGCCCGGATCAGTGAAATTGACCGCTACGAGGTGATGCCTGATCCGCTGCCCGGCTTCTCTGATCCATTCGGCAAGGGGTGGGAGCGCGAGCGTCCGATCATCCTGAAAGAATACACGCCGGACGGGCTGAAAGAGAGCGAAGTCCGACGACGCACGCCACGCACGCGGCACTTCTCGGAACAGCTTGTGCGTCTCTAGCAGCAAATTGGCCAACCGGTCCCCTACGCGTTCGAAGACCGAAACGGATTGATCCGAAAGCTGGATGCCGGGTGCCTCGGCTATCTTTACAATCGTCCTTGGCCAGAAATCGCCTGCGAGCTCGGCAGGGATGGTTTCATCGTCGCTGTCGCTCCCCAACAGCATCTGATCGTCCGCGTAACCACACCTGATACCGGACACCTCCCGGACTGGGGGCCGCCCGAACCCCTAGGGTTCGTGCCGGGCGATGTTGCTCCTCCAGCAGACCAGCGGATGGCTGAGGTTCGCATCCGCGAGGCGGCTCCTGACTTCAGGCGGGATGTCCTCCTCCAGTGGCAAAACCAGTGTGCGATAACCGGTGAGCAGACGCCATCTGTACTTGAGGCGGCGCACCTTCACCCTTACGTCGATAGCTCAACTAACGATCTTCGGAACGGCATTGCGCTGAGAGCTGATCTCCATCGCCTGCTCGATGCAGGGCTAATCAGCATCGCCCGGATCGGTACCGATCTTGTGGTTCGGATATCCCGGAAGCTCGCGGGAACGGCATACATGAGCTTCGACGGAAGAGCGCTCCCGACGCCGCAGGATGTGCGGTACGCCCCGGCGCATGAAATACTTCATTGGCTAAATGAGCGGTTCGAACAAGCGGAGCAAGAGGATTGATCTGCTTTCCGGCCATGCTGGGCAAGTGCGTTTGCGTAACGATCAATCGCTGCTTTCTTATGAGAAGCTCTAATTGAAAGGTCCCAAGACATGAAAGGCCTGATCGCCAAGCCGGTGAACCCGGTGCAGAAGCGCTTCAATGAAATTTGCGAAGAGGGCGGCGGTCCGGGCGGTGGACCGACGAGGGGCAAGGTCCTCGCCCTGCTAGAAACCGCTGGCAAGCAGATGAACGTTGAAGCCTTCGAGGTAGCCACTTCGAATTTGGCGCGGTTATGCGATGCCAATCCCTGGCATGTCTGCTACGCCATCGCCGTATGCTGGGGGCATCTGGCCCGGCTGGACGACCGATTCATCGACGCGGCCTCCGCGCTCATGTCCGAATGGGACGACGATCTGTTGCGCGAGGCGAAGATGTTTCCCCTAGAACGCGGCGTCGACGTGATCGAGGACACCCTGCGCGCCGGCCATATCATGTTCGAGAAGGTCCGGCTTCCCGCGGCGCTTCCCGATACGCTCGAAGGGCTGAGGAAAGCGCAGCACCGCTGGCTGGGGCGCGTGCTCGCTCCCGATCGGCCTAGATACATGGGCGCATGGAACGCCACGGCGATGTTCATGGTCGCCCTGTTCGCCCGACCCGAGCTGGCCCACTCGATGAAGTCGGCGATTGTTCAGCTGCCGCCAAGTGGAGCGATGGTCAACGCGCTGACCTATCTGCACAGAGCCAAGCACATCACCCGCCCGCCAGAGGGAAGCCTACTGGACGACGCCGCGTTCGAGCCGGGCGTCCTGGCCGTGAACAACGGGCTGTTTGAAGACGTGCGGGCGGGGCTGGACGACTGGTCTCTTATCGACGTTCACAGCGGGCTTTACGTCCTCGGAACGAAGGAGCCGGGCGCGGCCACTTGGATTGAACCATGACCCCATCCCCTCGCTACATTGAAGCCTTCACCTTCGCCGCTGAAGCCCATCGTGCGCAGTGGCGCAAGGGGACGGACATTCCCTATCTCTCCCATCTGATGGCGGTGAGCGCGCTGGTCCTCGAATACGGCGGCGACGAGGATCAGGCGATCGCCGGGCTGTTGCACGACGCGATAGAGGATCAGGGCGGCGTCGCCATGGAGGCCGAGATCCGAACCCGCTTCGGCGTGCGTGTCGCTGGCATCGTGCGCGCCTGCACCGACGCCGACGTGGAACCGAAGCCGCCCTGGCGCGCGCGCAAGGAGGCCTATCTTGCCGGATTGCCGGCCAAATCCGACGATGCGCTGCTGGTCTCCCAATGCGACAAGCTGCATAACGCCACCGCAATCCTGGAGGACGCGCGCGCCATCGGCCCGGCGATCTGGGAGCGCTTCACCGGAAAGCGTGACGGCACGCTCTGGTATTATCAGAGCCTCGCCGCGATCTTCGCAGAGCGCACGCCGGGGGCTCTCAGCTCACGCTTCGCACGGGTGGTGGCGGCGATGAGCGAGACCGCGTAGCACAATGCCCATTGCCTTCTACTGCCGGGCCAAGCCCCGGCAATCCGACGCCTGGCCGATTTTCCGGGACGTCAAGCGGGTCTTCATCGGCTACCCGATGGTGCGCAAGGGCGCCGCATATGATCCGCGCAACCTCGCCTCATGCCTGGTGAACCCGGCCTGCGACGAGGCCGAGTGGGCCGAGCAGTGCGACCGTCCCGACTACCGGCGCGATTACGCCTCCAATCGCAATCTGGCGCGCGATGTGGCGCCCGGATCGATTGTCGTCATACCGCGCCCTGCATCCGGCCTCGCCCATCTGGGGCGCATCAGCGGTCCGTTCGAGATCGTCAACGATCCCCAATGGCTGGACGACTATATGAAATTGCGCAAAGCCCAGCACGTCTATGGTGATGAGTCCGGCAACCAGCATGGGGCCGACGTGGCGCAGGGCTGGCCGGTGGAGGCCTGGGTCAGCGTGCCGCTTGCGGCGGTCCCGGGCTGGATCCGGCGGTCTTTGTTCGGGCGCTCCACCTATGGCCGGCTGGGCAGCCATCCCTCTGACAGCGCGGAGACTGCGCAAGACGTGCTTGGCCGCCTCCTTGACGCAAAGGGGCGTAGTGCGCTGCGTGCGCCGACCCGCGATCCGGACGAGGTGATCAAGCGCCTGTTCGACACCCTGACCGCCAGTGCGTTCGAGCATCTGATGGTCAACCTCATGCAGCTTGAGCATCCCGGCGAGGTCTGGATGCATACCGGCGGGCCCGGCGACGGCGGCGTCGACGGCATGGCTGTCGGCGAGAACGGCGAAACAGCGGCGGTGATGCAATGCAAGCTCTATGGCGCCCAGGAGCCCTGGCCGCGACCCGATGATGCGCCGGCCTCCATGCGCCGGGTTTTCGCCGTGCTGGGCGATTGGGGAAGCAAACCGCCAGAGGACGGGACGGAGCGATGGGATGCGGGCATGATTGCGCGCCTCGTCCTCAAACACGCGCGTGATCTGCCGGAAGCGAGATCCATGCGTATCCCGCCTTAGCTCGCCACCTCACCCCACCGCCAGCCGCCCCTGGCCGGCTGTCGCGCCGCGGCCGGCGCCGAGATGGGGGGCGAAGGCGAGCAGGGGGGCGAGATCGGCGAGGGCGGGGCCACTGGCCTGAATATCTCCGGACAGGGCGGAGCGCTCGAACGCCCCCGCGCCGCGGGTTGTCCGCCGCAATGGCATGCTGGTCAGGTCGGTAGTATCGAATGTCAGCGTGTCCGCCAGGGCCAGCAGGCGAGGGCGGTCTAGATCGAGCCGGGCATCCTGCCATGGCGCCAGATCGCTGACCCGGCGCGCCAACCGGTCAAAGACCAGCGCCGGGCGCTCGCGCAGCCGGCCGGTTTCATCGTCCAAAGGTGTCAGCAGAGACAGTCTGAGCGACGGGCCGATCACCGGCGCTTCGAGCGCCGCCCGGGTGGTGATGGCGACATCGGTGACCTTGACCGTCAGGCCGCGCGCAGCGCGATGTCCGCGCGTCCAGTCGATATGGTGGTTGAGCGCATCTGTCAGCGCATGGGCCGCAGCAAGCGTCCATTCGCACGCAAAGCCGAAAATCACGAGGCGCACCAAGAGGTCGCGGCCCGCCGGGTCGAGATGCAGAACATAGGGACGCCCGACTGCCCGGCGGCCGATCCGCACCTGCTCGCGAAAGAAAATGTCCAGCGCGCAAGGCGGCGACCACGGACAGGCCTCGCCGGCGATGGCCTGGGGGGACGCCGCAGCGACGAGGCGCTGTCCCCAGGCGCCGCGAATGGCCGGAATGATCCGCCACTCCGGCGCCAGATGGCCCAGATGACTGACCCGGGCAGTAACCGTCTGCTGGAACCAGCGCGCGGCCAGCGCCTCCAGATCAAGGGACAGCGCAGGTTGCGCCAGGCGCTGAGCGATGGACGGCAGATCGTTCACAGCAGCCAGTACTCCCCGTCCTCGGAGATCGGCGGCCCGCCCACATGGCGTGACCGCTCGCGTCCCGTGCTGGAGAGCGCATAGACGCGCAGGCTGTCGCCGGGGCCCAGCAGGGCGCGCGCCGCATCGAACAGGCGGTCGGCTTCGGCGTCGCCGAGATAGGCTTCGAACAGCGATTGCTGGACGCGTGTGGCGCGTGCCTCCAGCACCGCCGCAACGCGCCGACGGTCAGCGGCGCGCTGAACGTCATAGGCGAAGATGCGCACCATCTTGTCCATGGTCAGTAGTCCATCACGTAGGGCGCATAGGGTGGTCCACCCTCCACATGGGCCGCCAGCGCAAAGGCCTGTTCCACCATCATGGCGCGCCAGGCGCCGCGCCGTCCGCTGGCAGGATGGCGCACCACGCGCTCGGCCTGGCGTTCATAGGTGCGGATCAGCCCGTCGCCGGCCTTGCGCGAAAGCCGCCAGCCGCCCCCGGGCCGCGGCTCGAAGTCGCCCAGCGCGACGGCGCGGTTGTTGATGGCGCTCACCACCACGCTTTCGCACAGGGGCGCGCGGAACTCCTCCATCAGATCGAATACAGCTGCGTCGCGCCCGTCCGCCGTCTCATGCAGCACGCCAAAGCCGGCATGCAGTCCGGCGCGCGACAGGGCGCAGGACACGTCGCGCGCCAGAAGGCCGGAGGCGAAATTCAGCAGAATGGCCGCCGGTTCAGCCGGTTCGGCCCGCCGCGAGGCAAGCGTGAAGCCCTGCTCAAGGCACCGCGCAAAGGCGCGCCAATACTGCGCCGCCGCTTCGCCCTCGCGCCCCAGCAGTTCGGCGCGATTGGCGGCGGTCGGAAGCTTGCGCAAAATCCGGTTGAGCGCCTCGGCGCATTTGGCGACAGCCGCATCGGCGCGCTTGCGGTTCCAGCGCCTGAGCGCGGCGCGCTGATTGCGGATGCGCCCGTCCACGAAGCGCCGGGCCAGATCAAGCCGGCGCGCCTCGTCCAGCAGCAGGGCCGCCTGGGCAAGGTGGCGATCGGCCCGCGGCGCAAGCGCCGGCGCGCTCCAGCCCAGCGTCTCGCCGTGACCGTTCACCTGGGCGACCAGGGTTCCGGTGGCCATGGCGTGGCGGGTGGCGGCCTCGCTGATGGTGGCGCCGGGCCAGAGCTCGATCCGGTCGATGTCCTGATGGGGCAGGACCAGCAAATCGTCATACACGCCGCCGCCCGGGCCGGGATCGCGCACAGCGAAGGCCGTGTTGCGCATGTCCACGCGCCGGCCAGGCTCGCGCACATACAAGACCTTGAATGCAGCGGCGAGGCCGGCGGCGGCGCGGGTTTCCGCTTCGCGCTCGCGCCGGGCGCGGGCAGACTCGCCGGCGGCCTCGGCCCGGCCAAGATCGGCCAGCGCCTGCGCGCTGTCCGCCAAATCCCCGTCCAGCCGGGACGATTTGAGCACCATGGAGCGCACGAACAGATGGCCCAGAAAGCGCATGCCCGTGTCGAAATCCACCACGCGCGTCTTTTCCGGATCCAGGCGCAGGCCGATTTCGCGCAGGCCCCGCTCCGCCAGCCTCCGGGCGCCCTCGGCGCCGCGCCGCGACCGGGCCAGCACGACGAAATCATCGCCATAGCGCACCAGCCGCAACCCGCCGCCCGCCAGCGTCTCATCCAGCCGGTCCAGGTACAGGTTGGACAGGAGCGGCGACAGCGGCGACCCTTGCGCCAGACCCCGCCCCCCGGGCGCGGCCATCGCCAGGGTCAGCGCGATCAGGCTGGTCAGCGGGCCATCCGTCATGGACTGGGCCAGCCGCGCCATCAGGGCGTCATGGTCGATCTGGTCGAAGAAATCATCAATATCGGCGTCCAGCGCCCATTCAAATCCCTCGCGCCGCAGCCGGTCGACGCGCGCCACCGCATCCGCGACGCCGCGCCCGGGCCGGTAGCCGAAGCTGGCGTCTTCAAACTCCGCCTCCAGCCCGGGCCCCAGCACCAGGTGGATGGCGGTCTGCACCACCCGGTCGCGTATACACGGGATGCGCAGCGTGCGCACGCCGCCCGCCGGTTTCGGGATGTCCACGGCGCGCAGCGGCCCGGGCTGATACGCGCCTGATCGCAGATCCGCCGACAGGGCGATGATCCGGCGCTCCACATTGCGCTCGAACATGGACAGGGTGACGCCGTCTCCCCCGGACCCGCCGCCATTGGCGCGCACGCGCGACCACGCCGCCAGCAGCCGCCCGGACGAGGCGGCGTCCTCGAAAGCGGCCCGGTCATCGATCAGGTCTTTACGCGGGCCGCGCGTGCGCGCCACGATCGTCTCCCCGTCTGGCTCTCGACGCAGTTTGATGGTCCAGACTGCTTGGAAAAGGTCATAAGCACAAGACAAACATTGAGAAAATGTTCACACCCGCAATCCTGTTTATCATATGTTCTACGAGTATCGACCGGGAAGGCCACGCCGCGTGGAATGAGGGCGATATTTTTCAGCTGGACCAGACGGCTGCAAGGGGGTAGGGTCAACCTCATGCCGCTTTTCGACGCGGATTGAGACCTTCGGTGTCGGCGCGCAGGCAGATGTCTCGGTCAACCTCATGCCGCTTTTCGACGCGGATTGAGACTGAACAATGTTACCGCCGCCGTAATCGGACAGGGTCAGCCTCATGCCACTTTTCGACGCGGATTGAGACCCCCTTTTCCTTTTTTTCGCCCTTGTCGAAGAGGTCAGCCTCATGCCGCTTTTCGATGCGGATTGAGGCATCAGGGCAGCCTTTTCTGCGTCGGTCATGCGGTCAGCCTCACGCCGCTTTTCGACGCGGATTGAGACTATGCTAGACTGAGCTCGGTAAAGAGCTTCACGGTCAGCCTCACGCCGCTTTTCGACGCGGATTGAGACCTGCCACGAGAAATGGCCAGAACCACAAGAAAGTCAGCCTCATGCCGCTTTTCGACGCGGATTGAGACGCCAGCGCCTTCAAGTCTAAGCCCGGCCCGTCAGGTCAGCCTCATGCCGCTTTTCGACGCGGATTGAGACCTCGATGCTCCGGTTGTCATCCCGGACACAGTCCGGTCAGCCTCGTGCCGCTTTTCGACGCGGATTGAGACGCAATGGCGCCCGCAATCAGTATCGCGGTGATCCTGGCCAGCCTCATGCCGCTTTTCGACGCGGATTGAGACGTAAACTGTAATATTTTCCCCCATACGGAGGGTCAGCCTCACGCCGCTTTTCGACGCGGATTGAGACTTTCAATGGAGGCATGTCGGGCAAGTCTTCGGTCAGCCTCTTGCCGCTTTTCGACGCGGATTGAGACCCGATGCCAATGGTCATGGAGTCCGGCGTCCGGTTAGCCTCACGCCGCTTTTCGACGCGGATTGAGACTCGACCCTGCCATCGATGTATTTCATGAGCGGTCAGCCTCATGCCGCTTTTCGACGCGGATTGAGACCTTTCTTACCAGTTAGCGCTCCTTGCAGGTGGTCAGCCTCATGCCGCTTTTCGACGCGGATTGAGACCCGCCCTTCCGAAGAATGGAGGCCGCCTTCCGGATCAGCCTCATGCCGCTTTTCGACGCGGATTGAGACGTACTGGTGGCAAATATGCGGCCCTGCCCCGGGTCAACCTCATGCCGCTTTTCGACGCGGATTGAGACACATCCGCCACGCCAGCCGACTGTGTAGTCGAGGTCAGCCTCATGCCGCTTTTCGACGCGGATTGAGACGTGTAGGTGCTCATGTTGATTTCCCTTTTCATGGGTGAGCCTCATCCCGCTTTTCGACGCGGATTGAGACGAGGGTGCGGGTCCAAGCGGGGCGGGTCATGGGGTCAGCCTCATGCCGCTTTTCGACGCGGATTGAGACAGACCCGAAAGGGTTCCGGGGTTTGCAGACAGGTCGGTCTCACGCCGCTCTTCAATGCGGATTGAGGCGACATGAGCGGGATGTATGGGCAGTCGTCATCGCCAGCCGGGTCTGCCCGAACGCAGATCATCCGCTGGCCCCGTGTGGGCGGGCCGGCGCCGGGTGATGCTGACGGGACGTCTTGCCTACGGCTTGAGGAGGCGGGCCGGAGGCGGACGCGTGCGGCCATAGGCCGACTTGATGCCGGCATACTCTTTCAGGGTCGGGTAGCGGCCGCCGTCGCCCGCCAGCGCGGCCTGGCCATGCAGCGGATCGGTCGTTTTCAGGAAATCGGCGACCGGCTCGCTGTCCATCCACCCGCCTGCGGACGCCTGCTCCATCTCGGCCTCAAATGCCGCGACCGCTTGCGTCAGTAAGGCGGCGCCATCTCCATCCAGCTCAGCCGGCGCGCCGGCGGGGAAATGCGCGCGGGCGGTGTGCGCCGCTGCGCCGGGCGGGGCGATATTGGGGCGGATGCGTGCCTCGATGCGCGCAACAGCGCTCTGGCCTGCGCCAAAGGGGCGGGCGCGGCCGAGCATGTGCCGGCGCGTGACCGGATCCCCGGTCCAGCCCTGACCCAGGGTCAGAACCCACAAAAGGGCGCCCAGCTCGGCCGGGCGCACATTGGTCAGCCGGATGTCTCCGGTGAACGTCATCTCGTCCGCATCCCGTTTCGGGCGCAGGAACTGGAGCCGCGTGACGATCTGATCGCCGGGCTCACGCCCCTGGGCCTGATTGCGATAGGCCTGGATCGACGCTGCCGCGCTTTCGGCCAGACCCGCCTCGGCCTCGCCCATGGCCCCGGGGCCGGGATAGCGCGGCAGATAGCGCTTGCGCCCGGCCAGCGCCGCCGCTTTCCAGGCATCGCCCGGCTGGCCCCCGTCGCCGGCCGAATGATCCTTTTCTCCATCCAGATAAAACGGCGCGAACGAGGCGCGCGGCGCGCCCTGGATGCGCGGCAGGGTGTTGCCCGGCGTCAGCGAGTCCGGCTTGTCCGCCTTGGCGAAGCCGAACCGTATCCGGCTGCGCCGCGCGAATTTGCCCGGATCGCGCGTGGACAGGGCCTTTTTCTCGAGCCCGAAATCGGACGGCTCATATACATAACCGAACAGGGCTTCGGTGAAATCGGGGTTCAGCCCGGCCTGCTCCCCGGCGGGCTCCAGCCGGTGAGCGGGCGGCAGACGATGGCCGAGGCCGAACGCGTGGGGCGCTTTCAGGAGCCGGGTGAGGCCGAAGAAGAAATCGGGCGACTCATTGTTTTCAAGATCGCCCACATAAAAGACCGGAATGCGCATGCCTTGCTCGGCATGGGGCTTGATGTCCGCCCAGGCGCCATCGGGGTCGCGCTGTTCGATATCGGCCGAATGGCCCGGGCGCGTGTGCAGCAGCAGGAAGCGATGCCAAGCTTTTGTGGACAGCGGCGCCGCGCTGGCGCCGGGCTTGTTGTAAAACACCGTCTCCTTGACCTTGTTCGATCTGGGCAGCGCCTTTCCGGATACGACCAGCCACCCGGCTTGACCGCGCCTGTCGGTGGGGAAGTCGCGCGGCGGCGCGGTATCGAAGTCAAACGGGCCGCGCCGCCCCAATTGACCGATCGCGCTGTATTTGGCCTTACGGTCCATGTCGAGCCAGGATTTCAGGAAGTCTGCGGGCGTCTGCTCTCTGGCTTTGCCGCTCGTAAATCCCTGCAGCGCCATGATCTGCACCGGGGCATGATCGGCGGGGGTGATTTCCCAGCCCGTGTCGGTCTTTTGCAGCCATCCCGCCTGAGGGTCCTTCGCGACATTCTCGTATCGCGGGTGCTTGAAGTCGCGCATGCCGTATCGGTGATGATCATTGAACGGGCGCAGGCGCGCCATGCTCACCGCTTCCATGGCGGCGCGGATCATTCCGCGCAGGGTCGCCCCGGGAATGACCCAGTCCTCGCCGCCTTCGCTAAGGCTGACGGGCTGGACGACGCCGTTCCTCGTCTCCCCCACCAGCAGCGGGGTCTCGATGCGCCAAGTGACCTTGAGCATCGCCGACAAACCATCGGCGTAGGGCGTATCCAGCCGGGGCGCATGCTCGCCGGGGAGGTAGACGGTCTGATTGAGCGCCGCGAAGCGGAAGGGCGGCTTGGGAAACGTGTATTCGGCGGGCGCGGGCGGCAAGGGGGCCGCCGCGCTCTGCCTCGCTGGCGCAGGGCGGGTGCGGCTTGCGGCCTGCAGCGCGGCTCTGACCTGGCGCTCGACCTCGTCCTCCGGCAGATCATCATAGGCGAAGGCAACCCGGTCATGATCCAATAGATCGGGGAGCGAGAGCCGTGGGCTGGCGGCCAATATCTGCTTCACTGCCGCCTCAATGCGCGCCTTGATATCGCTGCTCATTGCCCCTCCTCCACTTCGAACCAGCCAAAGCCCTTGGCCGCGCCGCCGCCCAGTTCAAGGCCATTCTCCCTGATGTCGGATTGAAGCGCCTGGAAAAGCGCCTCGTCGGCGGCCTGTTCCCCGGCGCTGTCGTGCTTGCCCGGCTTCAGGCGCAGACTGACGGTCAGGCGCGTACCGATAAAGGTTTCGCTGGTGAAGAGCGCGCCATCGACCGGGGCGCTGGAGTGGCGGTCAAGCGCGACGGACGTGAAGGCGCGCGGGCTGGCGCCGGGTCTGACCTCGACCTTCTCGACGCGAAGGCGCGCCGCGCGCGCGGGGGCGCCGAACAGGCGGTCCGCAGCGGCCTCGCCTGCGGTGCGGGCTTCAACTTCGCTCTTGCCATCGGCCAGCGCCTCGCAGGCAGCGATCCACCAGATACGGGCCCGGAGCACGCCGCGCACCGATGAGCCCAGAACCAGCGGCGTGGCGTCGTTCAGGCGCTGCGCTTTGACTTGCGGCAAGTCCTTCTGCTTCTTCGGGTTCCAGCTGGAATCACGGATCAGGAAAGGACCTTCGCAGATCAGATTGAACACAGCTGGTGCGCCGCCGGCCTGCACGACTTTGAGAGGCGTGACCTTGCCCGGTTCCGGCGCCCCCCAGCCGCGGGGGCCGAGCGTCTGTCGATCAAGCGACACGCTGCCAGGAGTGATCCGCACACGCCCGTGCCCGCCCGTCTGGCCCTTGCCCAGACCCATCCCGCCGCCCGCCAGTTCCAGCAGCCCGGCGATCGCGGCAGCCAGGTTCTCCACATCGCCATCACGTGCGGACGGCACGCGCAGGGCCAGCCGCAGGCGGAACACCGCGCCGGGGGCCACCATCTCGTGGCGGAACAGCAGGTGATCTTCGGCCGTACCGCTTTCGGCGTCGACAGCCGTGCGCGCGGCCACGAAGCTGGCTGTCCTGACGCCGGCGCAGGGCGCGTCTTGCATTTGCACCGGCGCCTTGATCATCGGGGCGTCATAGACCCAAAGCGGTCCGGCTTGCCCTGCGCCATCGTTCTTGATTTCGCCGAACAGCGACGCCACCGGATGGGCGCCCAGCGTCGCGAAAAGGCTGGCGTCGGCCGCCAGCCCCTCCTCGAAGGCGCGCCGCAATATCCCTTTGAGGCTGGAGCCGGGAATGAACGGGTTGTTGCGCCCGTCGCGCTGGACGGTTTCCACAAGACCCGCTTCGCCCTGGGTTCCGGCTTGCCGGAAGGAGCTAATGTCAGCGGCATCGCCGCCGCCAATGTGCAGCGGTGTCAGCGTTTCGATCTCGCCGGTCCAGGTCAGGGTCTGGCTAAACAATCTCGCCTCCCTCGATCCGGTCAATGCGCAGCGTGGCGTGGGCCTCGCCCAGCATCTCGATGGCGCCATAGCCATTGGCGGGCACGAAGGGGCAATTGCGCCAGGTCAGCGGGCCGCCGCCGGGCATGGCGACCGGCCGGCGCGCCGGCAGACCTGATTTCAGGGCGCTGACCAGTGCGCCGCGCATGGTTTCGCGCTGTTCGGGCGGCGAAGACAGAACGAACACCGAGCCCGGCTCGGTCAGCCAGAAGGGCCGGTACACGTCCCGGCCATAGAGCCTATAGCGCAAGGCGAGATATCCGCCCGCCAGCCGGTCGGCGGCGAAATGGCTCGCCAGATCAATCTCAGCCGCCGCCGCCGTCTCCAGCCCCAGCGCCGCCAGCGCCTCGCGCCAATAGTCCGTGTACTGGACCTGCGCGTCCGGTTTTTCGTCCGGATCAAGCATCATGGCGGGGCTGGCCAGCGTGACCACCCAGTGATCTCTGTTCCCGGCTTCATAAGGGTCAACCACGCCCGGCGCGGGGACCGGCGCCATGTCATGCACGGTCATGACAGCATCGGTCTTGCCGATGCCGGCAAGGCCGCCGGCCAACGCATCCAGCAGCGCCAGGAACGCATCGCGATCCGCGTCGCCCCGATCCATTTCCAGACGCCACTGGCGCGCCGCGCCGTCGTCCATCGTCTCGCGCACCGCCTCATACACAAACAAATTGCGGTCCTCGGCGACCCCGTCCGCCCCGATCTTCACCCGGGTGCGCTGTTCGCGCACCGGGTCATCGGCCTGAGACCAGCCCAGCGCCGCCTTGGCGGCTGAAAACTGGTCGCCTTTCCAGTCCGGGGTGTAGAACGCCGCCAGGCCGCCGATCAGGGCCGCGCTTTCATTCGTACCGGCCAGCGCCATATCGGCGATGACAAGCTGGCCGTCCCCGTCTCGCCCCGAAACCAGCGAGCGCGGCAACGCGCGGCAAATGGGTTCGCCATGGGCGTCCAGCGGCCAGGCGTGGGTGATGCGGCAGTCCGACAAGGCGTCGCCGGCGGGGCCGTCCAGCCAGCCCTTCGAGCCCGCCAGCGCGGACGCCAGCGCGCCCTTGATCACGGCGCCGGGCAGCACCTGTGCGCCCGTGAAGACATTGTGCGCGGTGCGCGCTGCATCCACGAGGAGGGGGCGGTCAAAACTCACCGTGATGGCGATGCGATCTGCGCTGCGGTCAGTCAGGGTTACCGGATTGCGCGATGCGGCGGGTGTGATTGCGCTCAAGGCGGATACATGCTCGCCCCAGCCGATGGACCGGTACGCGCCAAAGGCCGGAATGGCCGACAGCGCATGCCGGATCAGATCCAGGCGCCCGGCTTGCGCCTCGCGCACATGGATCCGTCCCTCAAACCGCAGCAGCGTCCCCGACGGCGCGACGGATTCGGCAAAGAGCAAGTGACCGTCTTTGGCGCGGCCCAAATCGTCGTCGATCTCCACGCGCATGCGTTCAGGCAGCGCGGCCGGGACCCAGGGCGTCCAGGATGGCGGCCCGGTGAACTTGGCCATCGGGTCCGCCTGAGGGGGCGCGGTTTCGACAAGTGCGCAGTCGGAGACGATGATCGCGCCGCGCGCGGGCTCAAAACCGGTCTTGGCGGTGTCCTCGTCCCCGTGTTCGGGACCGAACAGCTCCATGACCGCATCGGGCTGCATGTCGCGGGCGAAGGCGCGTATCAGACCCTTGATCTGATCGCCCGGGAGGATCGGGCGGCCCGCGCTGTCGCGCAGGGCGCTGGCGTCCACACCGGCTGCGAGCGCGGCGAGGCCCTGGCAGAGCACCGGCGCGCGCACGGTGATGGAGATGGTATGGACGCTCCAGCCCTTCATGGCGCGATCTCGCCCAGCAGATCATCGCCGTCGGCGGACACGAAATCCCACAGATGATCAATAAGGAAGACATCAAGGCTGAGCGGCCTGCCCTTCAGCGCGTCACCAGTAGCGAGCCTCAGGTCGTCCTGCTCGAGGCCAGCACCGTCGCCTGCCTTCGACAAATAGGTACTGAGCATTTCGTCCACCTCACGCCTGAGCGTGGCGAACGCGTCCGCGCGCCGCGCCTCACGCACCAGGCGGGCGAGCTGGCTGCGGGGGAAGGCGGGGCGTTTTCCGTTACCCTCTTTCAGCGCGCGAATGCGCGCGTGCGCCGCCCTGAAAGCCGGCGCATCGAAGACGAAGCGGGCGTCGAACTGCTGGCGCGCGACATCTGAGCGCGGCGCATTCAACAGACGGGCCCGATGCGATGCGATGCCGTCGCCGGGCGGCTCGACGCTTTCAAACACCTCCACCGACATCTTGTTGGCGTGGACGGCGCCTGCCGCCTTGACCACATCGTCACACAGGCCGCGCGCCGCCTGCTTCAGGGTCCGGATCGGCGTCTTGTAAGAACCGATCACCAGACCGGCCGAGAAGGTCTGGCGATGCCCGCCGATAGCCCAGCGGTCATTGTTCACCTCGTCCATGAAGGCGCGCGCCAGCTCGAGCCCGAGCCAGGCCGGCGCCACGATCAGGATCTCGTCTCCGCCCCACATCAGGGTTTCCAGACGCAGGCGCGCCTCGCCGCATTCGTCCGTCAGCGCCGCCCGCGCGCGCCGCCGCTCAATCCGGTCTGCGAGCTCCGGATCATCCTCGTCCAGCGCTTGCGCGTCCCGTGCGGCGATGAGCGGGCGCAGCAGGGCGGGCAGGAGGTGATCGCGCTGCAGCGTCCGCAACCGGCTGGAGAACAGTTTCTGGGCCTGCACCACGCCTTCGCCTTCGGCGGCCAGCGCAGCGCGGATTTGTGTGAACTTGTTGCCATCGGCATAGAGCACGGCGATTTTGGTCTTCACCGAGGCAGGGAGGTCCGGCGGCGAGCCGACCATGGCGTGCAGATCATCGCAGAAGGCGCGCTCCGCGGCGCTGCGGGTCCCGGCATAGCGCGCCCCATCCAGCCCCCAGGCAGCGGGCCCGGCATGGGGCTCCATGCCCGCAGGCAGCGCGCGGCGATAGAAATGCTGGCGCAGCAGGCGGCCATGCTGGCGGCGCGCCTTCACCGACGCTGACACCGCCCGCATCGCCGGTTCTCCGGGATCGCTGGCGGCGGGATTGCCTTCCTTGCTATCGGCAGGCCGGGTGCGGTCCACCGTGCAGGGTTTGCCCGCTTCGCGGTTCCAGACGGATGCAGGATGGGTGAAGCCCGCCATCTGGGCGCGCAGGGCGCGCGCCTGGGCGATGGCCAGGGCGCGGGCCTGCGCCTGCGGCGTTTCGCCGGACGCCTCACTCGCGCCGGTGACGAACACCAGGTGCGGCCAGGTTTCGGCCAGCGCTTTATCCACCGCCCCATCGGAGGCATCGCGCGGCGCCGCCGCGCCGGCCGGACCCGATTGCAGAACACGCCGGACGGTGTCCAGCGCGTCGCCGAGCTGGCCGGCGTCTTCGATTTCCAGCGCGGTGATGGAGGCGCCATCGATCACCGGGCTGGCGGCAATCCCCTTCGCCACCAGCGCGTCGAGGAGTTTGGGCCCGGCGGAGATCAGCGCCATGGAGGCGCCGCGCACCGTGGACAGGTCCCCGGTGTCGAATACGGTGGCGTCCATGTTGACGCCTTCAACCCAGATAAACCCCCCGGCCATCGGCCCATCCCCGCAACCTGTCCCGACACGGATTAACACATGGAATGGGCGCGCGAAGCAACCTGAATGCGAGGCGCGGGAGGTCGAAATCAGTCTGGACCGTTTGGAAAGGCCGATAATGGCCATAGTATTATAGAGTTAGAGGAAGGCCCGTTCGAAGGTTCAGGGTATGTTCCAGGCCGCTATTCCAGAAGGGGTTCGCCCATTGGAAACAGGCGAAAATTTTTCAATTGCATTGTCAATTGCATTGTGTGCTTGCAAGGGGGTATGTTCAGAGCCCTGCCGCTTTTCGACGCGGATTGAGACCATTGCACGAAGTGGTGCGCATCTCATGCCGTTCAGAGCCCTGCCGCTTTTCGACGCGGATTGAGACTCGCCAACGCCATCTTGCCGACATGGTCAGTTTAGAGCCCTGCCGCTTTTCGACGCGGATTGAGACTCTTCTGGCATTATTGCGATGCAGATCAGTGGTTCAGAGCCCTGCCGCTTTTCGACGCGGATTGAGACGCTGCAAGGCTTACTATGAAGCCTGCCAGCACGTTCAGAGCCTTGCCGCTTTTCGACGCGGATTGAGACCGCCGGGATTGAGACGTGCTTCATGACGCGGGTTCAGAGCCCTGCCGCTTATCGACGCGGATTGAGACATTCACGGCAATCAACGCGTATACGGGAAGCTCGTGTTCAGAGCCCTGCCGCTTTTCGACGCGGATTGAGACACTTCGCTGTGGTGAAACACGATCAGCGCGTCAGTTCAGAGCCTTGCCGCTTTTCGACGCGGATTGAGACGTCGGGGACCAGTTGGTTGAGCCACACGATTGTTCAGAGCCTTGCCGCTTTTCGACGCGGATTGAGACTCGTACGAGAACCCTTGTTCGTAGAAGGTGACGTTCAGAGCCTTGCCGCTTTTCGACGCGGATTGAGACGGGCTCGGTGATGGGGAGCTGGGTCAAAGGGTTCAGAGCCTTGCCGCTTTTCGACGCGGATTGAGACTGGACAGAAACGATGTCATTATTGAACTGACCGTTCAGAGCCTTGCCGCTTTTCGACGCGGATTGAGACTAGCTGGCGGGATTCTTCGCGGGAGGCGAGAGTTCAGAGCCCTACCGCTTTTCGACGCGGATTGAGACTGCCTCCTCCTCTTGCTGTTGATGAACTGTCGTTCAGAGCCCTGCCGCTTTTCGACGCGGATTGAGACGAAATGCAATCTAAATGACGGACGCAGACTTTCGTTCAGAGCCCTGCCGCTTTTCGACGCGGATTGAGACGGTTCCAGTTCACGGATCACCTCCACGGTTCGTTCAGAGCCCTACCGCTTTTCGACGCGGATTGAGACGAACCCCTCACAAATTCTATACCCATTTCTTGTTCAGAGCTCTGCCGTTTTGCCGCGCGGAACAGGACCGGATTGCTGCCGCGCCAGGCGCCGCCATTTTGGCGCGGGTATGTGTGAACGCTGTTGCGCTGCAACCTGGCGGGCTTCGGCGCCTGTCAGTCCGGTTTGGGCCGTGGGCGGGGCGTGTCAGGGTTCCCAGGCGGTCCAGCGCGCCTTGATATGGCGCCATGCGCCGCGGACATAGCGCGCCCAGGCGCGCACCCAGATCGAGAGCAGCGCCGCAAGAGGCTCCAGCACCAGCTTGCGGGCTGCACAAACCGGGTCGGTATCGTCCTGCATCATCGTCAGCGCCAGCGCGGCCACGAGGCCGGCGGCCGCCGAGAGGCCCAGGACCGTCAGGGATGCAGGCAGGCCCCATAGCCCGATCGGGACATCACCCACCTGCACGACGGCCAGGCCCATGCCGCCCGCGGTGACGGCGGCGCCCAGGAACACGCCGAGCCGCGAGACGGTCTTGAACCGGTTCGCGTCGCGGATCTGGCTGTCGTGCTGGGCCAGGGTGTCGAAGCGTTCGATCTCGCGGGTCAGCTCGTCATAGTGCGCGCGGATCGGCATGCGCGAGACGATCGCGTCGAACAATTCCTGGCCCTGCAATTGCGGGCTCACCTGATCGTACCAGACCCCGTTGGCGAAGGCGGTCATGCGCAGGCGCGCATCATGGACATCGTCGTCAAGCCGTCTGAGGGTGCGCTCGATCCCCAGCCGCTGCCGCCAGTGCCCGTCACAGTCCAGACGGCGCGTCGCCGCCGCGCCGATTTCGCGCGACAGACCCAGCAGAACTGCCGAATAATGCATGGCGATCAGGAACATGCGCATGTACTGCCGCGACATGTGCTTTTTGATGTGCTCGCGCGGGAACCAGCCATACCCCAGCAGCGTCAGCGCGTGCCCGGATGTCGCGAAATAGCTGCCCGTTGCGGCGAACCGGTCATAGCTTTGCAGGGCGAGCTCGCGCCGCGAGAAATCGGGATCGTACAGGAATGCCTCGTCAAACGCGTCGACCCCGGCGAACCGCGCGAGCATGACCGTGTGGCGCGCTTCGCCGTACGGCCCCCTGGGCGCGCTACCGGCGGGGAGGGCGGAGCTGACAATCCGTGCGCGCTCATCATGGATGAAGCGCAGGTGTGACGGATCAAGCCGCCAGGGCGCAAGGGCATCGCGCGCAAGTGCAGCGAACCAGCCATGAGGATGCTCGGGTTCCTCGCGGCCAGGCGCAGACTGGATGATGGTTTGCGCGCCTGCAATCGGCTGTCCATCTGCGTCGAGCAGGCGGACCCGCCGCCGCTCTCCGCCCCCGTGCTCCCAGGCGGAGTAGCATTGCCGGGCCAGCTCGTTGAAATCGAGCAGATCGGCGAGCGTCACCGGTTCGCCCACAGGCGTCTGGTGCGTGAGAATCTGACGCCAGAGAGGCGCGCCATCCGAATAATTCGGCCAGGGCGCGCCCTCGACCTCGCACTCAATGAACACCACCTGGTTGAAGGCGAAATGCACCCGGATCGCACTGATCTTCGCGCGCAGGCGCCGGTGAATTTCGATCCCGTCGCCATCGGCGCCCTCCGCGATCGCGCCCCATTCGACTTCCAGAAATCCTGGCCGGCCGGACGCGGGCGGGGTTTCGCCACCGGCTGCGCCAGCATCGCCGGGTGACATGATCTCGAATGATCGCCAGTCCAGCTCCATCCAATTGATGTCCGGCGCCGTCGCCGTCCCGTCCATGCAGTGCGGCTCAGCCGGGGCGGGCGGCCCCAGCAGGCGGTTGCGCAAATGGTCAAGGAAATAGGCGCGCTCATTGGGCTCGAACGTCATTGGCCTGGCGACCGGAAGTCCCGGCTTGCCGGCGGCGGCCTTTGCCGGTTTCACTGCCTGCACCCGTTTGAGGCCGGACGCCTGCTCGCTGCCGGGCTGGAGCCCCTGAATGATGTGCGTGCGCCATTGCGTCAGCGGCCGTGCGCCGGTCAGCAATGCTTCAAGTAAGGTGTCCGCGAGGCGCGATAGCGCGTGCGCCTGATCCGGCCCGCCGCCGGCGCCGAGGAAGACCGCGTCGCTGCCCGCGCCGGCATACAGGCTGAGGCCGTCAAAGGCCTCGCCGGGCCCGGCCATGCGCATCATGTCCATGACCAGATCGCGTGCGCCCGGTCCGCCACTGAAGAACAGGTCCTGGACCGGACAGGCCGCCAGATCCTCAGGCGGGCATCCGGTCTGAGCCGGACCGCTCGCGGAGCGGCCCAGCTGCACGATCAACATGTCGACCGGCGCGGCCATCGCTGCGAGATTCAGCAGGAGCCGCCCGTCTTTTGCGCTCACCAGAGACTCGTGCAGCTGATGGTCAGGATCTGTGATGGCGTCGATCCGCTCCTGAACGATGCGATGATATAACCAGTCGCCAATCGGGGCGCCGCGGCATGCCTCGCCGACAGCGAGAAGACGAAGCGTGCGTCCGGGATCGCCGCCGCCTGAACGGGTGGGCAGCACGGCCAGCCTCAACTGTGCCTCGTCCAGCAGATTGAACCACTCTCTGATCGGTCGGGCGGGCTTGCCCTGCACTTCCGCCCTCAGGCGGATTTCGGCGTCGCGCAACTGCACCACCGCGTTGAGAGCCTGTTTGGCGTAGCGAGCCGCCTTGCCGGCCAGCGCTGCCAAATCGATGTCTGGCGCTGCGGGATCGGTGAAAACGATGCAACCCTCGTTCAGCCTGTCCGGCTCGCCGGTTTCCAGATAGTGGCGCATCACGCCTGGCCAGTATCCGCTGTCATTGGCCGCAATCGCGGCGGCCCCGAAGGTTGCCGCGCCAACGGTAACAATGGCCCGCGTCAGAGGGCTTTCAAAGCCGAGGAGCCGAGCCACCTGTTCCAGCGAAGACCGGGAGGCGCTGCGGTCAAGCAACTGGCCTTCGCGGTCCAGATAGATGTGGTGATCGACGACCCGGACGATCTTGCCCGCAGCGCGCAGCGCCTCCTCAAGCGCGATGTCAGGCGTTTCGACGAGAATGATGGAGTCCTCAAGCGCGTTGATGTCGAACGGCGCGCCCGCTGAAGCTGGCTGACCGCCCCAATCCAGCGCGAGGTCCACGACAGTGGCGCCAGCCGCTGCCGCCAGCTGCTTGATCGCAACCGCTTCAAGGTCGTTGACCGAGATCAGGACCGACGTCGCGGCGCGCCTTGGCCCAGGGTTGTCATCAGCAGCTTGCATGGAGCCTCCTGCGCGAAAGTTCCGGTCTCCACGCGCATCGAAACAGACCGGCGCCACGGAACGCCGTGAGTATGCTGATTAAGCGCCACAAGCCAATCATCTCCCTTCGCATTTCCCGGTCATCGCACACCCTGCCACCGCCCGCTTTTCCTTCAGGGCGGCGTCGCCAAGTGCGCACCTGCGCACCCCCCAGTGCGCACCCCGGTGCGCACCCCGAATTTTTACCTATGGCTAGAGAACTTAAGCGCTAAAGCCCCCCGCGTACTCTCTTCGCCGGAAAGAACCTAAAAGCCGCTTTTGCTATCGGCAGGCCCCTTCTCGCTTCGGTTCGGCCAAGTTTCGGGCGCGTTTTGCCCAAGCCCGCCTTGCGTCCAAGATCGGACGGGCCAGCGCCAGCCATTCGCCGGGCCGGGGCGCGAACGGTTTCTGGCCTCTGCGCCATTCGGTGCAGGCCGCGTCGATGATATCGTCTGGGTATTCGGCCAGATCGGCCAGCCATTGACGGGCAACGGCCAGTTCGGCGGCGCGGCCCTGGCGACGCGGGGCATAGCAGCAGAACAGGGCCCAGATCATGCGAGCCGCGTTGTCTGCGGGCGCGGGGCCCAGCGCGCCCTCCAGCGCCCTGGCGGCTTGCGTGAGAGCTGTCCGGTCTTCCGGATTGGCAGCGATTCTGGCGCCATCCTGATCGCGGATACTCCGTATCAGCTTCCAACCCCGCCAATTCGATATGGCAGGAAGCGGGTCATCCTTGGAAGGCTTCGGCGCCAGGGGATCAACGGGCGGCCACGTGTCAGCATTGGCGGCGCTGCTGCGCCTCGCGAACTCCCGGGCCGCCTCCGCCAAGGCGCTGGCCTCGAACTCATCGCCAGGTTCCGCGCTTTCGCGCGCGCCCTGTATCGCCTGACGTGTCATATTTGGTATCAGTGAAGTATCAAGGGCGGAACTTGGTTCAGGGAGGTCCTGAACCTCATTCCTGGAGCGTCGCGAACGAGCTTCCGGTTGATCGGGAACTAGGTTCTGCTTGGCGCCACTACCGGAATATTCTACCGGTTGGCCATTAACGGTGGCTTCCATACTGACCAGCGCCTCCAGCAACGCGGGAGAGATCTGCCGCCGATCAGCGAAGGCCTCCAGGATCACCAGATCGGACCGGCGGCTTCCATTGTTGCGCCAGCGCGATAAGCGCCGGATTACGCCCCGCGCTTCCATTCGCGCCAGAATGTTGTGAAGCGCCCTGACGGTGCATCCGGCCTGATCGGCCAGCTTCTTTTGGCCAGCCCAGCTAATGCCGTATTCGTTCGAATAGTTGGCCAGAACGAACAGAACCGCCTTTTCGCTGATCGAGGCGGGTTGATTGAGCGCCCACTGAATCGCCTTTATGCTCATTGCAACGACCCGCGAGCAGCCAAGGCGCCACCGGGCTGGCGATAGATCCCGTGCGAGGTAGCGCGCTTCATTGCATGGTCCGCATTTGCGAACGGGAAAGGCCAGTGCAGCCGGCGCACAAAATGCCAAGAGGCGGGCTCTGACCTGCGGGGCCACCCTGCTGCTTTTGTCTGGTCTCTGCTCGGCAGATGCATGATGATCAGTCCCATGGGCCTGAGTTCCTTCACAATCCCCGTCCGGGAGGCGAGGCTTGATGCCCGGGCAAGACGAGGGCGCCGGCGCCGGGGGCGGTCACTCTGGTTACGGCGAGGTCAGGCCGGGTAAGCGCCCTGGTTCTTGGGCTGGAGGCGTCAGAACTTGCGGCCGGCCGCTTCGATCAGCCCGGGCGCCAGTCAGTTCGCTTACTGCGATTGCACGCGTGCTTCTGGCATGTCAGAACTGTGCACAAGCTTCAGCTTGGCGCTGAGAATAACTCCAACTGCATTGACGCCCTGCCTGAGTGGAGAATCGATCAGATGAGCGTAGCGGCCGGTGGTTTTGGCCTGCGTGTGGCCCAAAAGCTTGCCAATCATTTCAAGGCTCGCGCCGCCGCTGACCAGCAGCGAGGCGAAGGTGTGGCGCAGATCATGGACGCGCACTCCGGGAAGATCCGCCGCATTTCGGATGGATGCCCAGAAGCGGCGAATATCCTGCACCGGCTTCACATTGCCCTGTTCGTCGCGTGCATCACCCGGAAACAGCCACGGGCATCGGGCGGGTGTTAAGGCGCGCCGTCGGCTGATCAGCTTGACGGCTGCTGGGCTGATCGGGACACGATGGGTCCGGCGCTGTTTGGTATGGGCTGCCTGTTTGGTCCAGATCGCCAGATCGAGGTTGAACTGATCAAACTGAGCATGGCGACATTCGCCGATGCGAGCACCGGTCAGCATGGCTAACCGAATGAGATCAGCCATACGCTGGTCCGTGGCGACGTCCAGCGCATGGGCCAGCCGACCGATTTCCTCTATTGACAGGAAGCGCTCGCGTTCCGTTTCGGCGCGGCGCGCGAAACCCAGCGCCGGATTATCGGGCCGAATTTTCCAAGCGATGGCCAGGTTGAACATCTTTCGCAGTACCTCCCCGCATCGGTTCGCCCGGATCGGGGTGGGCCGGGCCGGCGCCAGCTTGCGGCGCCGGCGCCCATCCAGCGCCCGCTTGCGCGGCCGGGGACGGCCTTCGGCAATCTTGCCCAGCAATTGCCCAACATCGGCGGGCTGGATGTCAGCCGCCTTTCGAGTTCCCCATGCAGGCTGAACTAGATGGCGCAGCATCGAGGCCTGATCGGCGGCGTTGCGCGCCGCAAGCCGGAGCAGATGTTCAGCGATATACCGCTCAATCAGATCGGCGACTGTCGCCGCCTCGCGGGCTTCCTGCCTGACTCCCAGCGGGTCATGTCCCTGATCGATGTCACGCTTGAGCCGTTTGGCTTCCTCACGCGCTGCCGTGACTGACCAGTCGGGCCAAGCCCCTATGGTTAGACGCCTTTGGCGGCCCGCCACGCGATAGATCAGCACGAATGATCGCCGGCCGCTCGCGTAGACGCATAGGGCGAAGCCCGCGCAGGACGTATCGAAGACCAGATGATCCTTGGCCCTATGTTCGATGGCCTTCACAGCCCGTTCGGTGAGGTGTTCTCTTGGCATGGCTGCTTTCGCTCCATTTGACCGCGAGTGAGCCGCGGTCCGCATCGCGGAGCAAGATGCTCTGTTGTGGGCGCGGGCAGGGAGGCGGAACCGGGCGTAAGTTGGAGGCAAGGTTGCGCCGCCCAATTCAGGGCAGGGGATGGATGAGTTGTTCATTGCACTGGCTAGACAGGGTACGTAGAGACCGAACTGGTTTTGATCTGCTAGAATTATCGCTCAATTCTACAGAGTTTGTCTCGCCAGAAGTTCAACGAGTTTTGCCAACTCAACTACGCCCAATGCAGTTGAATGCGGTTTCAACCACGGATTCCGTCGGGTGTTTTTCCCAGCGGACCTAGAAGCGGGCGCGTCCAGACCAACGCTGACAGGCTTTCTGGACTGGGCGGGCCCATCTCAGAAATCCGCCGCGCCGGGATGCAATTGATTTGGACGTTTCGCAGCGAGGTAGGATGCGGACCCTCGATAGGTCACCTCAGCAATACCTCAACCGGTCTCACGGTCTCGAAGTCCGGTTATTGCCTTTGGTTGCGGGCGAATGCGGTTGCGTGCAGTTTCAGAGCGCTAGCACGATCAGGGTGGTAGACCTCAAATCATTGAAAAACAAACAAGTCCGAAATCGCCCGTCGCTCGGCTCATAACCTGAAGGTCGTAGGTTCAAATCCTACCCCCGCACCCAAACTTTTCATGATTACATGAGTTTAAGAGGCTGCGTCTGACGGTGGCGCTTGCTTGCCGCAATTTGGAAACCTGGGGACGCAAGATCAGCTGACGGCTTTGATATGGCCTGGCAAATCGGCGCCGATGCGTGTCAAGGCGGGGTGGATTTCCAGCGCCGGTTCGCGCCGCCGGGGGCGGGCCCTGCCCGCCGCCTCGGCGCGGCTTGCCGGGTTCAGGCTTTCGTGTTCGATCCGGCTCTGTTAGCCCTCGACAGCCGCAGCCCGGCGGTGTGGGCGCGGGAGAAGAGCCATGACCATCCACTGCGAGACCCGGGCGTGCATCGCCTTCATCACGATTGACCGGCCGGCGCGGCGCACTGCGATGGCCGCCGCCCCAGGGTTCGCCGGCGGGCGTGGCCGGGGCCGGCGCTTCAGCCTGCCAGCAGCATGACGCGCCGCATCGCCATTATCGGGGCTGGCCCGGCTGGCCTGATCGCGGCGGAGCGCCTGGCGGGCGCGGGTTTCGCCGTCAATGTCTATGAGCGCATGCCCAGCGTGGCGCGCAAATTCCTGATGGCGGGCCGGGGCGGGCTGAACCTGACCCATTCCGAACCCCTGGACGCCTTTCTCGACCGCTATGGCGCGGCGCGTGACTGGCTGGAGCCAGCCCTTCGCGCCTTCCCGCCGTCTGACCTCATCGCCTGGTGTGAAGGGTTGGGGCAGGGGGTGTTCACCGGCTCCAGCGGGCGGGTGTTTCCCAGCGCCATGAAGGCCTCGCCGCTTCTGCGCGCCTGGCTGGCAAGGCTGGATGGGCTGGCAGTCGCCCTCCATGTCCGCCACACATGGCAGGGTTTTGACGATGCGGGCCGCGTCCTGATCGCCGGACCCGATGGCCTCGAACGACCGGTGGAGGCCGATGCGGTGATCCTGGCGCTGGGCGGGGCGAGCTGGCCGCGTCTTGGATCAAGGGGCGAATGGACCGGCTGGCTGGCGGCGCGCGGCGTGGCGATCACGCCCTTCACGCCGGCCAATGCCGGCTTCAATGTCGGCTGGTCGGCCCTGTTCACGGAGCGCTTTGCCGGAACGCCGCTCAAAGCGGCCAGCTTCAGCCATGGCGGCCGGACGGTCCGTGGCGAAGCCATGATCACGGCCTATGGCGTGGAGGGCGGGGCGATCTACGCCCTGGGCGCGGGCTTGCGCACCGCGATCGCGCGGGACGGCCAGGCGGTGCTGACGCTTGATCTCGCGCCCGACATCGCCGCGGACGTATTGGCGAAACGGCTCGCAGCCGCCAAACCCGGCCAGTCCCTGTCGAACACGCTGCGCAAGCAGGCCCGGCTCTCGCCGCTCCCGGCTGCGCTGCTGCGCGAAGCGGGCGAGCCGCCACGCGAGCCGCAACACCTGGCCGGGCGCATCAAGGCGCTGCCCGTTACGCTGACGGGCATGCAAGGCCTTGACCGGGCAATATCAAGCGCGGGCGGCATTGCCCGGGCATCCGTCGATGCGCGCTTCATGCTGACCGCGCTGCCCGGCGCGTTCGTGGCTGGAGAAATGCTCGACTGGGAAGCGCCGACAGGCGGGTATCTGTTGCAGGCGAGCTTTTCCAGCGGCGCCGCGGCGGCGAAGGGGGTGGCGGACTGGCTTAATGGCGGGGACGCGCTGAACACAGGAAGCAAATGAGACTTTCTTTCAGGCCGCAAGTTGCCGCGATCACTTCGATCACCCGGACGCCCAGCATGGCGCCCAAGAACTCAATCACCTGTGAAATGAGCCCCCGGCTCAAGACCTGCGGGCCCGCAGACTCGCCTGACGTGGCCGCGGGTTGGCAAGTCCGTTGGGCTGCGGCACGGACGAGCGACGGCCAATCACCGCCGGCGGCGCGGCGACGATCTCAATGTGTTTGGCCGCGCGCCACCGCGGTATTGTGAGCAAGGCGGTGCTCAACGGCGGCAAAGCCGCCATTTTTACGGTTTGAGCCGCGATGCCGGCCGGTTGGGACCGCTCAGCCCGCGACGGCCTTCGTCTGCGCCCCGCGATTGCGCCGCCAGACCGACAGGTTGAGTGCGAACGCGTATGTGCCCCAGATCAGGTATGGAACGAGCAGGGCGGCGGCGAATAGCTCGTGGCGCGCGAACGCGATCACGGTCGCCACGACGGCGACCCAGAGCAGGGCGATGATGATCACGCCGGTCATGATGCGGTGCAGGCCGAAGAACACCGCCGACCACAGCGTATTGATGCCGATCTGCAGGCCCCACAGCGCGATGGCCAGAACCGCCCCCTCATAACTCCCCACCCGCGCCGCCGCGACGGACATGGACACGTAGAGGATCGCCCAGATGATCGGGAAGAGCAGGTTGGGCGGCGTCCAGGCCGGCTTGTCGAGCCCGCGATACCACTCGCCCGGCTTGAACAGCGCCCCCGCCGCCGCCGGCACGGCGCAGGTGGCCAGAAAAATGCCAAACAGAACATAATCCAAGGTGCGATTCCTCCCGCGCGAAGGCGGCACCGTAGAGGGCGGGGGAGGGAGCGGCAATGAGGGGGGAAAGGGGGCGGTGACAGGGAGCATCCGGATCATCAGCGGCGATCCCGCCTTCATCTGCGCCGGGGACGGCGCCGCCGGTCAATAGGCGACAGGCGAGGGCGGGCGGCCGAGGACCCGCCCTGTTGGCCAGGGCTTCGCCAAAAGACGCGCCGGAGCGATAATCATGAGTTGCGGAAAAAGAGTCATAATGGTATTTTATTTGCAGCATACAATTAGAGCGGCATGGGGCCGTTCCGATCAGGCTTGCATTTCAGGAGGCCGAAATGGCTCGAAAGCCCACCTCGCCGATCAGTTCCCTGTCGTCTCGCAATGTCGCCGCTGTCAGCCGCCTGGTCGCCGCGCCCACTGCGTCGGTCGAATTCGGACGCGCGCTGAGCGATAACCCTGCCGCCGCTCTGGCGGCCAAGGGCATCACCATCACCCCGGTCGAGGCGCGGCGCATCAAGGCCGACATCGACAAGCTGGGCGGCGCGCCGGGATCGCTCGCGTCCGTTGAAGTCGGCGTCACGGTCAAGAAGAAATTCTGAGCCATGGCCCCGCCCGCGTCCGGGGCGCTGGAGCGGCAGAACGCCCCGATTGCGGGCGCGGACAAGGTGCAGGAGAGTGTGGACCGGCTGTTCGACGCCGCGAACTGGCGCGAGGCGGACCTGATTCTGGTGGTGCCGCCCTTCGCCAGTCCTGACTGGCCGTCTCTGGGCGTTCACATCCTGGCCGATCTGGCCCATAGCCGTGGCGTGCGGGCGTGCGTGCTTTACGCCAACCTGTCCTTTGCGCGCCTGGTGGGTCCGGCCTTCTACAGGGAGTTGTGCGTCACACGCACTGGCGACATGGCCGGCGAGCGCCTGTTCCGGCGCGCGTATCACAGGACAGCCTCCCACCCCGGCGCGGCGCCGCAATGCTGGAGCGACCTGGCGGGCGGCAAGGCGGCGCCGTTTGAAGAGGTTCAGGCGCTCGCCGCGCAGTGGTCGGATGCCGTTGCGGTGCGGCTGGCCGCCTCGCCGGCGCGCCATGCCGGGTTCTCCACCACATTCGAACAGACGCTGGCCAGCCTGTCGCTGATCACCCGGCTCAAGACGCTGGCGCCGGACCGGGTGACGCTGCTGGGCGGCGCCAATGCGGACGGACCCATGGGCGCGGCGATCCAGGCCTTCGAGCCGGCGGTCGATCACGTCTTTGTCGGGGAATCCGAGGAGTCCTTCCTTCGCTTCATCGACGAAACCGTTTTGGGGGGACGCCCGGCCCCGGCGTTGTTCCAGGGCGAAAATAACAATGCGCTCAACGAGCTGACTGCGACAGACTATGCCAGCTTCTTCATCCAGTTCGAGGCGCTGGTGATGGCGCCCGGCTGTCCTGAGGGGCTGGATTCATCAGAATTGCGCATCCCGTATGAAACCAGCCGGGGCTGCTGGTGGGGCGCCAAGCATCACTGCACATTCTGCGGGCTGAACGCCAATGGCATGAACCACCGGATCAAGGACCCGGCCAAGGTCGAGGCCGAAATCCATGCGCTGAGCGGGCAGTACAATGTCGACAAGATCATCATGGTCGACAATATCATGCCGCACAGTTATTTTTCGGCTTTGCTTCCCGCTTTGACTGAACATGAAAAGAAACTGAGTATATTTTACGAGCAGAAGTCGAATATTTCCCGCGAAAAAATGAAACTGCTCGCCGATGCCGGGGTGCGGTCTATCCAGCCGGGCATTGAATCGCTGTCGACCGGGCTTTTGAAACGGATGCAAAAGGGCGCCAGCGCCCAGACCAATATTGATTGCATGCGCCATGCGCGCGCCTGCGGCGTGGACATTGTCTGGAACGTGCTGGCCGATTTTCCCGGAGACAGCGCGGACGATTATGACGCGATGCTGGCGATCATGGCCCATGTCTGCCATCTCGCCCCGCCCACGGGCGTGTCGACGATCAGTCTCGACCGCTTCAGCCCCTATCACAGCGCACCTGAGCGTCACGGAATAACGGATCTCAGACCGATCGAGGTCTATGAGGAGCTGTTTCCCGGGGCGGACCTGGCGCAGATCGCCTATCACTTCACAGGCGAGTATGACTCTGCGCTGCGCCGCGAGCCGGCATTGCTGGAGGCGTTGGAGGCCGAGGTCGAGGCCTGGCGCAAACTCTGGGAGGACGGAACGCCGCCGGTCTTCTCGCTGTTCGAGCTGGGCGGGGACCGGTTCCTGGTGGCGGACACCCGGCCGATCGCCGTGCGTGACGCGGAGATCGTCAGCCGCGCCCAGGCGCACATTGTACTGCACGGCGCCCGTGACCTGGATGCGCAGGTCCGTCAGGCGCTGGACCTCAACTATCTGGCGCCGGTGGACGGGCGTTTCGGCGCGGTGTGTTGCGCCGAGCCCTCCAGCGCCGCTTGGTGAGGGCGGCGGGCCATTGGCCGCCCGGCCGGTAGAGGATTGCCTCCCACTCCACCCTCCGCTCCCCCTCCCGCTCCGCCCCTTTTGCGTGTAGACTCTTCGCGTGGTTTGGTGGGGAGGCGGGCATGAGTGGATTGCCGGACTGGCGCAAGGCGGCGTCGGAAGACGCGGAAGAAAGCCGCTCCATTGCGGCCATGCGCGAGGAGATGGCGGCCTTGCGCGCCGCGCTGGACCTGCAGATCCCGACCAAGCGGGCGGTGGGGCGCAATCTTCTCGTGGCGACCTGGAATGTGCGCGCCTTTGGCGGGCTCACGGAGGCCTGGCGATCGGGTGATGATGACAGCCCCAAGCGCAACTGGCGGGGCCTCGCCTATATCGCCGAGATCGTGTCGCGCTTTGATGTGATTGCGCTGCAGGAGGTGCGCGGGGAGTTCAAGGGCCTGCGCGAGCTGATGAAGACTCTGGGCCCGGGCTGGCAGTTTCTGATGACCGACGTCAATCGCGGCGCGGCCGGGAATAATGAGCGCATGGCCTATGTGTTCGACGCGGCGCGGGTGCGGCTGTCGGGCCTGGCTGGTGAGCTGACCGTGCCGGACGATGACAAGGTGCTGGCCAATCTGGGCGTGGAGCCCGGATCGCCCTTCCGCCAGTTCGCCCGCAGCCCGTATGCGGTGAGCTTCCAGTCGGGGCGGGAAACCTTCATCCTGGTCACCATGCACGTCCTCTACGGCAAGGGCTATGCCGACCGGACGCCAGAGCTCAAAGCCATCGCCGCCTGGCTGAAAGACTGGGCCAAGGACACCGCCAGCTGGGGCCATTCGCTGATGGTGCTGGGCGATTTCAATATCGACCAGCAGGGCGATGTGAATGATCTGGCCTTCCGCTCCACCGGTCTCTACGTGCCGCCCGAGCTCGACGGCCTGCCGCGCACGGTCAGCTTCAAGGCCGACGGCAAGCCGCCAAAATATTACGACCAGATCGCCTGGTTCTGCGAAAAGGCCGGCGAGTTCGCGCTGGGCATGGAATTCCTCAGCGCAGGCGGCTTCAATTTCAGGGATTTACTGTTCCAGACCGAACCGAAACTCACCGCCCAATCCATGAGCTGGCGGGTGAGCGATCATTTGCCGCTCTGGTGCGAGTTCGCGGCGCGGCGGTAGGGAGCTCACCCCGCCCCCATCTCCGCCAGCGCGGCGTGGATGTCGCTGACCGTGACCGAGCCTTCGCCTACGGCGCTGGCGACGCGTTTGACCGAGCCGGCGCGCACATCGCCCACGGCGTAGACGCGTTCCAGGCTGGTCTCATACGGGCTGGGCGGGCGCTGGCGGCGCCAGCCGGCGGCGGCGAGGTCGGCGTCGGCCAGCGCGGCGCCGGTCTTGACGAAGCCGCGCGCATCGCGCGCCACGGGTTCGGGCAGCCAGCCGGTGAACGGCGCGGCGCCGATGAACAGGAAGGCGAAGGGGGCGTCCAGGCGCACCGGGCCGCCGGGGGCGTCCAGAGTGAGGGCGGTCAGGCGCAAATCCTCGGGCCGGGCGGCGTCATTGGAATGCAGGGCGGCAATCTCGCTGCCGGGATGGAGGGTGATGTTGGGCGTCTCTTCGAGGCGCCGCACCAGATATTCCGACATGGTCTCGCGCAGGTCCGGGCGGCGGTAGATGACGTGGACGCGCTTTGCGGTGCGGGCGAGGTACACTGCGCCCTGACCGGCGGAATTGCCTGCGCCCACCACGCACGCTTCCGCGCCCGCGCACAGCTGACCCTCCAGCGCCGAGGCGCCGTAATAAATGCCGGCGCCTTCCAGCGCTTCGAGGCCGTCCAGCGGCAGGCGGCGGTATTGGGCGCCGGTGGCGATCACCACGGCGCGCGCAATCAGGCTGCGCCCGTCGCGCATGCGCAGGTCATAGCGGCCATCGGCGCGCGGCTCCAGCGCGGCGGCGCGCACCGGCGCGGCGAGGCGCACGCCGAATTTCTGGGCCTGGACGGCGGCGCGCTCGGCGAGCTCGCGGCCCGACACGCCGGTGGGAAAGCCCAGATAGTTTTCGATCTTGGACGAGGCGCCGGCCTGGCCGCCCGGCGCCTCGGCGTCCAGCGTCACCACTGACAGGCCTTCAGACCCGGCATAGACCGAGGCGGCAAGGCCCGCCGGCCCGGCGCCGACCACCACCACATCCACCTCGCCCTCCTCGGGCAGCACGCCATAGCCCAGCGCCGCGGCCAGCGCGTCCACATCGGGATGGCGCATCACCTGCGCCGCGCCCAGCACCACGGCGGGCAAATCGCTGCGAGTCAGCCCCATCGCCTCCATCACCGGTTCGGCCAGCGGGTCCGTGTCGGGGTCCAGCCAGGTATGGGGCGCGCCCTGACGGGTCAGGAAATCGCGCATGGCGAAGAGCTGGCGGTCATAGGGCGCGCCGATCACGATCAGGGCCCCGAAGCGCGTGGAGACCGCAAAGGCGCGCCGGGCGGTGAGGGCGCGCACGAAAATGTCGGACAGCTCACTGTCTTCGACCAGCAGGCGCTGGAAGCGTGCGAAGGGAATGTGCAGCACCTCGCCGGCCTTGCCCATGACGGTGCGCCCCATCACCGCCGCGCCGGTGAGCACCGCGATATCGCCCGCAAACTGGCCGCGCTCCATCCAGCCGCGCCGCACCGGACCGGTGGGGGAATCGATGAAGATGTGGGTTTCCCCCGACACGGTGACCAGCATGTCGGTGCACCGCTCGCCAAAGGCGGACAGAACCGCGCCCTCGGCATGGCGGCGCACTTCGCCCCAGGCCATCAGGCGGGCAAGCTGTTCGTCATTGAAGGTGTAATTGATGTCCGGCGTGCTGGCTGGCTGCGTCGTCGCTCCCATCGTCCGCTCCCGCTGCGGCGATCGCGCCGTCACAGGCGAATATGGCGGGGCGGTGGGTGGAGTTCCAGAGGGCAATCAACAGCGGCGCCGTCTCAGCGCGGCGGCGCGTTCCCGTTCTCGTCTTCGCCCTCGTCCGGCGGCGCCATGGGGTCATGCTTGCGGCTGGGCGGGAACATGACGGCGATGCCGATCTGGACGCTGATGAAGGTGGACGAGATCAGGAAGGCGAGCATCAGGCGCAGGACCGCGCCCTCTGTGCTGGCGCGGGTGAGGGTGCGGATCGCGCCCACGTCCAGCACCAGGATCAGGGCGGTGAAGGCGATCCCGATGCAAAAGCCGATCAGGCCGTGACGCAGGATGAAGCGGATCAGCGGGGGCATGGACGGACTTTCCTGCGGGTGGCGATACCCGGGCGGCGCGACAGGCAATCATGGTCCCAACCGGGATGAAAGCGTTCTAGGGTATGACAAACTGACGCGCGGGGAAGTGCGATGAAGCTCACTCAATTTTCCAACTACGCCCTTAGAATCCTCCAGTTCGCAGCGTTGCGCGCCCCCGATCATGTTCAGATGGAGCAGGTTGCGCGCGCCCATGGGATCTCGCGCCACCACTTGCTCAAGGCGGCCAATACGCTGGCGCGCGAGGGCTTTCTGGAGGTGGTGCGCGGGCGGGGCGGCGGTGTGAAGCTGGCGCGCGGGGCGGATACAATCACCGTGGGGGAGGTGGTGCGCCATACCGAAGGTCCGATCGAGCTGGTGGAATGCTTCAACAGCGACACCAACACCTGCCCGCTGATCGGCGTGTGCCGGCTGTCCGCGGCGATGAAGCGGGCGATGCAAGCCTTTCTCGCCGAGCTGGACCAGGTGACGATCGCCGATATCGCCAGCAACCGGTCGGTGTTGCTCGACCGTCTGGCGGGCCGGGATGGCGCGCCCGAACCGGCCGGTGCACCGCCGGCTCAGCCCCGGTCGTGACAGGCCTATAGGGCCGGTCTATATCCTCCATCCCTTTAATGAGTATTTCAAATACGACTTTTTATGCGATGGTCCTGTCAACGCGCCGCACTGGTTCGGCGCGATGTCTGTAAAGGATGAAGACATGACTGACTTCGCCCCCGTGCAATTGCCCCGTCTGAACGAGCCGGCCCCGGCGTTTGACGCGCCGACCACCCACGGCCGCAAAACCCTCGCCGACTACAAGGGCAAATGGCTGATTCTGTTCTCGCACCCGGCGGATTTCACGCCGGTGTGCACCACCGAATTCATCGCGTTCGCCAAGGCGCAGGACCGGTTCTCGGCGCTGAATGTGGAGTTGCTGGGCCTGTCGATCGACAGCCATTACGCCCACATCGCCTGGGTCCGGAACATCAAGGAGAAGTTTGGCGTCGAGATCGGTTTTCCGATCATCGCCGACCTGTCCATGAATGTCGCCCATGCTTATGGCATGGTCCAGCCGGGCGCCTCGGACACGGCGGCGGTGCGCGCCACCTTTCTGATCGACCCCGAGGGGATTTTGCGGGCCATGGTCTATTATCCCATGTCCAATGGCCGCTCGATTGAGGAGTTTGTCCGCCTTGTGCAGGCGCTGCAGACGTCAGATCGCGAGAAAGTGGCTACGCCTGAAGGCTGGCAGCCGGGTGACCGGGTGATCGTGCCGCCGCCGGCAACTTCGGCTGCAGCGGATGCGCGGGCCTCTGAAGGGTATGACACCACTGACTGGTATTTCTCGACACGCGAGCTGTGACGACCTGGCTCACAGCCCAATCTTGAATGACCCAGTGAACGGGGCGGACGCGTGGCGCCCGTCCCGTTCGCCCATGCCGCCGGTGGCTGTCTTGCGCTATAGGGCCAATCGATGGCTTGGCTCGCTGCGCTCATGATGACCCAGCCCCGTGAATTCCGGCCATTGAATGGTAGAGTCCATCGAGGAGAGGATGGACCATGCGAAAGAGCCGT